>JAAUXT010103263.1_pt1 | contig 23727 bp, 21 predicted proteins | sample 7278171 | NCBI WGS metagenome assembly JAAUXT01 (sample SAMN14350112, study PRJNA611818) | marine sediment metagenome | isolation source: surface marine sediment (1.8m) | place: French Polynesia: Moorea | collected 2018-08
CTCCAATGTGGCATAGCAATATGAATGGGATTTTTGTGAAGCACAGTCAGATGAAAATTTGGATCATTTTGAGGTGTCATAAAATGAAAACATTGTTAGCACACATGATGATAGGTGTATTTCTTTGGTTATGTTGCATGATAGATGAAGAGTACATGTTGGGGTGTTGGATGGATGAGTGTGTTTGACTCAAGTGCATTCCATGCAGTGTGTGATGACCTCTGAAGATGGCACAAATGGGCTGAAAAATAGATTTTGATGGACTGATTGGGGTGTGAAAAGTTGAAAAAAATTTCAAAAGATCATGAATTCCTTTTGATGTCATTAGGCAAACTCATTACAACTACCCTGGTGGTGTTTGTTTGCAGATCGATCATGTTTGAAATTTTCAGAAATACACATGCTCTTTTTTTAATTCCCACCATTTGGCACGGTAGTTTAGGGGTGCATCAAAAATCCCGCGTCCCTGGTTCGAATCACCGCTAACTCCATGGAGTTATTTTTCTTTCTGCTCGTTTCTTGTCGCAAACATCACGGCAAAACAGAACATCGTTCCCGAAGCAGGTTTGGCAGTTTTTGCTCTTGATTCGTCAGGAACTACACAGAGCACATATGCATGACAACAAAGTTTGTGTGGAATTTTATAAAGGACTGATTTGTTTCTTGCGAAACTGTGTCTTCCTAATTTACGAATACGCCAAGCATCAAGGTTCAGACAAGGTATGAAATAAGCAAGGAGCATTCACTGGAGAGTGCATGCGGCAGAGGCAGTCGACTTCCCCTCAAAAGAGACAGCAAACAGCACCAAAATTGTCAATAAAATAGTCGTTCTCGCGAAAACATGAAACTGCTTTCACACAACGTGCAAATATCGGAAAACTGTGGGAAAACTTGAGAGGTTTGCACGATGTTTTGCCATGACCGGGACCGATAGTTCTCGTCGAGTGTTGTCTGGAACCTTGCAAGAAATTCAACTGAACTGCGCTCACTGCAAACGATTCTAGACACTGTGCGCTGGTTCAAACTCTGGTGATTGTGTCGCTTTTGCCCAAATGGTCAGTGAAATCCCAACCAAGGCTGAAGCGCCGTTTGCAATTGCGTGCGAAGGCAGAACAATTGAGCCACAGCTGAAAAGCTGCGCTTCATTGATGCGTGTTTTCAGAGCCTTGATTCTGGGGACTAATTCATTCTTGTTGCTTATGCCAAACTATCCATTTCCCAGGTCCATCTGATATCGATTATACAATTGTTGCGATTGCCTCTGAAAGCCGGTCAATAAAGACTTTGCTTTTCCTATTCAGCGGAAGTTGACTTTGGTCTCAAATGTAATCTGTTCATTTGTGAGGGACTCACCGGGCTGAGCCGTGAACAGCTTGGAACGGGCGCTCACTCCCGGAGATATTCATCGTCTCTCCGACAGTACTCATTCTTCAAACCTGGACCCGGTGTTTTCACAAACACCTTCGTGCCAACACGGGGTTGCCAAACAAATGTGAAACAAAAATGTCACTTTGAAGAAAAGACTGAACACAAGTGTCTTTTCTTCTTGTGGATGTGCCATGCATGGGCAGCTGCGGGGAATTTGAGGAAATGGTTTTGAACAATCCCACTTCAGTTCATGCAGCCCAAAGCGTCTCACCTGTCGCTTGCAAAGCTTAGTTCTGGGTTGGTTTACCGAAGGACATAAATCCGTCCACCCGGGTCGTTCAATCGGCTGCTACACTCCTTGGGTCCACAGAAACATGACCGTGGGCAGTGAAAACATCCTTCATCATCTGACGCCCTCACGTTCAGCTTTCCCAAGCAGTTTGTGGCCAATGAACTTAGTTTTCAGTTCTGACGAAAAGTCACTCACCGCAAACATTTGTGGAGATGGCATTGTGTTCGAAATCAATGAGCAACTCCTGACATTCCATCCACGGAGTCCTTGCACAAAGAACACAGCTTCTGGGCTGTGCAAGTGAGTCTTCGCCAAGACGAAAACTGTTCGCAAGCCATTCAGACTCTGTCGTGATGTTCGCCCCGTCGCAGGTGCGACAACCTGTTCAGGAGTCAGCGCTGCTTCATCACGTAATCTGCTCGACAAATTGTTCGTGCGATGACTCCAACCAAACGGCCCATTTCCTCAGTCATTTCGTATTGATCGTACAATTGAAATCTCTGTAGGGACAGCAGTCAACGCACAGATTTCAGGCAAATTTCGAAATGTTACTCGTAGACCTGGTCAGATTCATGTCCAAAACGCGTCTGTTCTTTTCGTAGAATGATGAGGGTCCGGAACAAGAAAAATTACAGGAATTGAAGATTGGCAGAATATTCCAACAGAAGGCTCTCTTCTCGGTTCAACCAGTCTGGAACAGAAGCAGACAGTCCTCATCGGCGTCTCCAAAGTTTTTTCGTCACTTGAGGCGTGCTCCACTGAATTCCACGTCAAATTCAGAGTTCCAGTTTTGGAAAACTTGGTGAAAGACTTCGGAGCGGCCGTGGAACGGTGAAATGACACTCGATGTCAAGAAGCGAACTTCTATGGCAACAAAGAACCAAAAATGACAAACTGTTTGCTCCTGCGCTTGTTCCCCACTTATCATGTTGAGGAACCTTTCGCATGGAAGAGGACGATCTCGCCTTGCACGCGAGGTGTGAGAGACACCAAAGCTGGATGGTGGCCACACGACCTCTCACGCACGTGACCACAGCTGCGAGCGTCTTTACGAATATGCGACACGGATTGCGCCGGCCCGTTCTCGCCTCGAAACGAACTCTCAATTTACACGTAAGCTGAATTTATCACTCCAAGGTCCAGGGACCAAGTAAATTTCGCCAGCAGGAAGTGTGATGAGGCGCAATTCCTTGCTCGCCGCGTCTTGGTCAAAGACAGGCAGAATCTCCGAGTCAAATCTGAAGACAAGACCACAGACCAAGACAAACATGTTGGACGGCAGATACGGGAAAAAGTATTGCTACCCTCGTGAAGCAAATTCACATGGTTGTTGCGCCCACCTGAATTCGTGAAGTTCTGTTGCAAGCCTCTTCCTCTCGCGGAAGGTCGCAGACAAGTTCCGCAGTCTTAAAACAGGTACAATGAAGCAGATTTTCGCAAAGCCGCCTTCCACAGATTTTCCTCTGTGGAACACAGGAAGTCGTTTGCAGGAAAGAAGTACACTGTAATCCTCTATTTATTCGCAGATCTTGATATCTGTTTGGTCTTTCTCTGCTTGCAACACACAGACACTGATGAGTTGAAGCAACTCTTTTTGAGGTGAGCAGTTTTGTCTGAAGTTGAATGTCTGAGTGTCTGACAGCAATATTGTAACAGATGGAAACATCAAAATTGTTAGCAATATTGTGCATGACATTCCAGGAAACAGCAATATATATATAGCATGCACAATACTAATGTTTGTTACCTTTTTGGAATCTGTCGCAATGTTGCTACTTTTCTGTCACAAAAAATTTCCACCCAAGCAAACTACTTCTGAGTGTGAGAATTAATTTGTCATTGATAAAAACGTATTCTGCACTGTATACATGATATTTCCCTTTGTATCTTTATTTTCCAAAACAACAAAGTTATCAAACAAATTGCCAGATGGATGGCCACTCACTCAGATAGCCTGCACTGACAGGCATCTGTTGTTGTGGAAACTATGGGGAGTCATGGGAAAACATCATTAAAGTACAAAAACAAATTTGTTGTACTCCTTGCCCCTCCTCTTTTACCTTTTGTGGGGAGTGACCAAGTTCTTGTGTGGTGCCTCATTTCCTTTTTCTGGAAAGAAACTTTTGTTGTGGAGGAAACTCCTCACCCCTCCCAGCGCTGTCATTCATCTGACGTCTCAGTGCAGAGAAGAACAGCGGGCCGATCTGTTCAAGGTCCTTATTTGTAGCTGCGTTAACGTGACAAGGAAAACGCGTCCTCCACGCACTCATTTCCTCTGATGCATATTAGTTCTTTGTGAAAGTCCTTCAAGAGCGTCAAAACAATTCCTTATATGAGCTTCTTCATCAACAATTCCAGAAAAATACAAACTGCTTGGCATACCTGACTTTACCACTCAGGTTTGTGTTTTGCGCCCGCTGAAAGTCACCTGATGTTTGTAAATTGTGCCTGAAGTCTTGCCTTCACTGTGCCCCTTTAAAAATTCAAGACCAAGCGCATGACCTGAAGATTCACGACCTGCTTCGCTGTACGAGTTGGCGAGGGTGGAAACAATCAGCTACCTGGCTTTCCTTTCTCACTCTTGTGTAGGAATTGGGCTGCTGGAAGTGGGAAAGAACAAGTTGGAGTCCAAGATAGCCGCACTTTCAGCCCGGAGGCTGACAGACAATCGAACAAACCCGAGTTCACAAACTCAACGCTCCTCGAGCTCGACCTGTTTTTGTTTGGAGAACCTTTGTTGTTTTTCATGCGAGAAAGAGTGCCCCACCCGACTGCATTCCTCCTTTCCACCCTGTGTGCCGCCAATCCTACATGCAAGGCACCTGAGGAATTTACACAGGTGCAGTCCTTTGGAGCGACGCTGTGTTATGCTGTGGCGATTGCTGGAGACATTCCCTCGTGTAGGACCCCATGGCAACGGCTCACCTCAAGACATGGCCTACCCAAGTTCCCAAAACCTTAAAATGAGGTCTGACCTCTTCAAAGGTAGGACCCACCTCAAGATGAGATTGGTACAATTGCGCCCGCAGAACGCCTGTGTTCAAAGCTCCGCTTTATTGTTTCACTTGAATGCGGCTCCAAGTCAAGATTCGTAGCAAGGAAATGAAAGTCCGTACTTGTTTGGTAATTCCGTGCAAATACAGCATTTCCAGCTCTTGAAATGCTTTTTCCATTCATAATTGTTCCACATTGAACAGCAGAGAAATCAAGCAGAGTTAGGCTAATGCTGGGTCATGAACTGACGAGCTGTTCATCCCGAGAAAAGCATGTTGTCATTCCTCATCAAATCAGGGCGTCATTTTGCTGACCTTTTATTAGTTTGATGCTTCGTGATGCGGATTCGACGGGCTCTGCAGCGTCGTGTCGCTGAAACTCATCAGGATGGAGTATGTACTCATGCCAAATGAATTTTGCATCTTGACATGCAAAGAATTTTGGTTAGAGGACCAATGTCCGGTGAATGTCGTGATGGCCGCACGGAAGGCGATGACCAAGCCCGTTCCAACCTTCCAGAATTTTCCTGGGGAAATTCTCACCTTGTACCCATTGCTTACCTCGGTGAAGCTGACGAGTTGAGTACTTTCACGAGTACTCAACTGCTTGTGGCTTTCAACCACAAGACACCACAAGGACGAGTGTCTCGTCATACGAGTATCAACAAGGTAATGCAAAAGCTTCTTGATCACTGATGGTGTGTTCAACCTGCACTGTCCAGAGTGATTGCGGAGACCGAGTCACACACGGGGCCGCACCACGTGTGCGTGCACACTCAGTTTGACACACACGCACACAATACGGGCGTTCGCCCACCCAGCCCGCAAACCAAACATGTACCTTTGTGCACTCGAAATGCACACCCGACATTTCAATTCAGGACACAACATTGATTTTGGTCAGGATCCACAGGGCGACACGTGCCTCTGGAGATGTCAATTGAGTGGCACAATTCGAGAGCAACACACGATTACGAAAATCTTTGCCCCAATGCGATGTGCTGAACACGACGGAAAAAACTCTCAGGTGTTGCTCTGTCTTGCTTTCTGCATAAAGGATTGGACAAAAAGACACCACTTATCGAACACTTGACTTGCAGTGGGAAACACTTGTTGTCGCTGTGGTTGAAGCACTCAACGCTCCGAAACTCTTGGCTGCGATTGAATTGCACTCAGTACTGAAATGACACAAAATTGCGGTTGAGTACAAAAAAACAAGAGTAAGGCCTCACGCCGAGGTTGCCAACTTGCAAGTCTCTCCGCACAGTGCAATGGGACAAATTTCTCGGGAGGGAGGGAGGGAGGGAGGAGGTTCTGTCCAGTACCATTTCGACACATTTTCCAGGTCGGGACAAACGCAAATGCGGTTCTTCATGTCTATGAAGATCGTGCAGACAATTACAGGTGCATGGTGATGTTCTCGTCATGGAAATTGTTTCATCCTTCATTGTAATCTGTCAAACTGTCAGTCTCACAGTTACCGTGTTGTAATTGTATCCAAGATTAAGCTCACGAAACGACGACAAATGATGCGAAAATATGCCAAACACGGACAAATGTTTTGGATGTTATTCACGGCACATTTGTGTCTTCACTTTTTCGACAGCATGCTGTTAATTGTCGCAAACGTTCTCAAGAGGCCTTTTGTTCTGCTTTCATTTATGGGCCACGCAGCTCTGTCGCAATCATGCAGAACGTGAACTCTCTTTTTATGCATGAATTTCCATCACAATTTGTTCGGGTACGAGCCCACGCCTGGTTTTGTATGAAACACACAGCTACGGAGTCAGCTGTTTGGCACAAGCACAAAGAAAATTCACACAAGGTTGATCTGAAGGAGATTGCAGCAAGTTCAAATAGTTGCTGGAAGCACTTGGAGGATGAAGGAGGTACGAGCCGTCAGTGCGAAAGTTTTGGAGTCGGGATAAACACCTCAGGCACCATCAGTCTGAAGACAGGGTGAGTCGAAACCATTTCTAAATTGTCAGAAAGTGTTCGTTTTGCCGCAATCAGGCCTTTCGTTGTTCCATTGCATGATTTGCTAAATCAACAAGACTTTTGTTGGGACTCAGAGTCCTTCGTGCAAACTCGATGGGCGTGGAAATGCGGAGAGCCATGCAGGTTCGTGGTCTGTTCCGTGCACAGTCTGGCCTTTTCAGAAACATTCAGTGCATCGTCGGGATTCTGGAGGGAGAATTCTGTGATTGCCGTGGATGGAACACTCTGAATGGCTCGAGTCTGCCAGGACGCTTGAATAAGCAAAGATATATCGGCAAAAACTCCAATGGCAACAGATTTGCGATGTGAGTCTTTGTGTGACGGAATGCTCTGTTTGTTGAATTTGCATTGTTTGCAACGCAAGCTGTCCATGTTTACTCCCTTCATTGAGCTCTGTTGCGGGAGCAATAAATCAAAACTTAATGGCTTCGTATGAAAACCAATGAGTGTGGAAGGTTCGTAAAGTTGCACTCAAAGGCCACGGATAAACTAACGTGGAAGGGCACACGAAGCTGTGAAGATGCGCTCGTTGCCGACATTGTGACAACGTGATCGGGCCGAAGTGGTGCAGCGGAGGTCACGAGTGACAGCGCCGAAGGAGCTGCGGCCTCTTGATGACACAATAGAATCACTTCGTGTCCGCTCCAACTTCCCCTCGGCGGTACTTGAGTGGGTTTAGGAGAGAGATTTGTTTCTGTGCGTCCAAATCTACATTTACGAGTATTTGCTATCAACTTATAAAAGTAGCTATTTCCGTTGCTGCTGGATCTGCAAGGTTGTGCTGTCGTGCATTCTCATGACACAGTGCACGTCACACACTCGACCCTTTTTGGACACAAAAGTTTTCAGACGTGTGCCACGGGCAACCCACCTCACACGCGATTTGAAATCACCACAGCACCAGTCTTCTCTGACCCTGCACAGAGCACAACACTGATATGTCAACACCAACATGAAACTGCAGACCTGCTGGAGGTGTGATTGAGCAGAAAGGCTTTTCTTGGCTGTTCTAATTCACAGAGCCCTGATCTGGTCATATACCCAGTGGTCCCACTGCAGGGTCGTTGCTTGGTGTGGCTTTGAGATACAGTTGGATCGTCGCTTTCAGAAAAAACAGATCAGATCTCCTGTTGGTTTTTTTTTTAACCACCACTTCAAACAGGGAACCCGCCTGTTCAGTAAGATCTTTCGAAATGTCATGTTCTTGTTGGACAGTTTGCGAGGATCACCAAATGTTGGTCTGAGTTTGCTACAACACTTGCAAGAAGTAAACATTTGTGGCTGTGGGGTTTTTTTTTTGCTTTTGGCATTTGGGCACTTGATGCCATTTTGAAAACTTGGATCAGTGTTATCCTGCTGGTGGCCCAAGGGGTTGTAGCTTGTTCCAGCCCCTTCCCTTTGGTCCGCCTGAACGACTCTTGGATCAACATCGCAAGGAGCAGCCGAATTTGTCAATTCTGACGGGTCCCAGAGACACAACAAATGTTTAAAAACTCTGTTCTGCCTGGTGGGCTGCTGTTCAACGTCATTGCATTCTTGTGGTGTTTTCTTCTCTTTGTTTTGCAGACGGTGGATTCATCCGGCACCTGTCGCAAAAACCAATGCTGTTTTTACAAACATTTTTTTCGTACATGTGGGCACACTGTGATGCTGAATAATGAACGAGTACATGCATTGTTGCAAGCGTACCCAAAGCACATACAGACGCTGCAGGCAATGCTCGTGTGAGAAGGTTCTTCATTCGCAGATCATTGTTGTGCATGCAGACGTGTCGAGAGCAGAGAGGTGTTGCATGAAAATCTGCAATCTGGTTCCTTGTTTTCCGTCTGAGTTACACGCAATGAAACTCTCGACAAGGAGCAATAAATGAGCCGCAGGCAAAAAAATCTCACCAAGCAGTCCAAGGCATGTTTATTCCAACTGCTGAAGAGACCCCCAACGTCTGCAGGTGCGATGTCCACCGGGTGTTTGGCATTCAATTGACCTTGTTCAACAAATTAAACCAAGCACACGTGTGTCGTGTTTTCTCCGGATAATTCCTGGAAACATACCAAGACAGTCTCATCCTTTTCGTAATCTTGAAAGGAATGTGACAAGATTAATATGTGTTCTTCCCCACAGAATGATTTCAAAGCCACAGCATTCTTTCCTGGCAATGACATACTTCAGTACAATGAAATTCTGTAGGGTCCAGGAGTTGATTACTTGCATCTTGTGAAAATTTTTGAGGCTCTCTGAAATGTTTCTTTGGTGATGACATTCTTCCACAGCAACAGCAGAAGCATTTTGTTTTGCCAGGTTCAAGATTATCACAATGCAAGGGGAATCAGGGCTCTTTTGTTCAAAAGATAAGATGTTGTGTGTGGATAGCTTCCACAGCACTGGTATTCTTCCTTTGCAGGAGTAGAAAAGGGAGGTATACTGTCCAAGTTGACAACAACACAACAAGAAGCAAACTTCTGTCTGGTTTGGAGACGAAAAATCATCCACAAAATATTTCACAGCAGTGCCATTGCACCCAAGCAAACACAAAAGAATGAGGTTCTGTGCTCCAAATAATCTTACGCAAGCTGAGACAATGTCTTCTTATGTTTCCACAGCAACATCATTCTTTCCTCCTTGGCTTTGCATAGTGACATTGTCAGACCATAACGAAAAGAATCAAAGCTCTGTTTCCATAGTGACATGAGATATCAACAAAAGAAACAAATTTCTATACTGGCACTGGGGTTGACACAAAAAGATCCAAGATATTTCCTTTGTTCTTGACATGGGCTGTGATGAGCTGCAAACTGACAGGATGGAACTAGGGGCACCCAGGATGAGGAAGGAGTGATACAGGCAAATGAGCGACCCCTACAGAGGGGAAGGTGACAGGACAAGATGCAGTGGGATGGGACCAAGGACATCTTGGCCGAGATCAAAACAAAGCAAAACAAAATATTCCGTCTACCACAGTGTTCTTGCCCTTTTGGGACATCGCAGAATGACGCAAAGGCACTCTCCCGCTTTGTTGTTTACCTTTTCGTTGACCATTGCAAATCGCCAGGTCGTGCCGATTTCACATCACTACAGCACAACAAGAGAGGGTCTTATCTGCCGTCACTTTTGCGAGTACTCAGATGTCATGTCAAGATATCTACAATGTTTAATTGTGCAACTACACAATATGTGGGTGCCGTCAACAAAACGAAAACAGTTGTGTCTTCCCAGAACGCTCGGACGTGACCTCCACGTGAAGCTTTGGACGTTGTCTCATTGATCAGTGCACCACGGTGCGGTTGGCAGACACTTTGAACGCGTTGCAACAATTTTTCTTCAAAAAAAGGAAGCTTGCTGTCCAATATGTCATCTGAGTTGGACGTCATACCATCATGGATGCCTGCGCTTGAAATGAGTAATGTCCTGCATGTGCTGTGTGGAGCTTAGAACGATAGAAAATAACAAATCGTGCCTCTATCACACCAAATCCAAATTATGCCAGATGAACAAGGTGTCAGGTCTTCTGGTTTACAAGCAGTCCGAGAGATTGAGACTTGTTTGCTCTCTCAAATGACTCCCAACTTGAGTTGATTTGGTCGTCAAATTTGAGGGCCAAGCTCCCTGTAGTGCACCCGTGGTGGCATGCAGAACGTACAGCTATGTGTTGCGTCATCCAGGACAGACCAGTCCAGCTGGGAACCCTATTTGCTTGGGTTGTTTGCTCTTGTGTATTTGTTCCAAGATGCGATTTCGCTCGCAGAACCACGACAGCAAAAACAGCCAAAAGCGAGGCTTCATTCAACAAGCTCGGAGGCAGCACCTGTGCAATTGGAATACTTGGCATCAGACCTGGACAATCGAAGGTGTCAGCTGAATACTTTATCCAGCGCGCTGATTAGAAGCCGCGAAAAAGGCGTCGTTAATGGGCAGAAGCACGCCCGACCACGGCGGGTTGTAATTGCATTAGATGCTTCGCAGCCACGGTGAGCTTCGGGCGTCGGATTAGTCTCCCTCAGAAGAATTGCGACAGTGACTTGTTGTGCCGTCTTCAATTAGTCACGTGTTAAGTGCTCGATTAGAAGCTAAGCCACTGCAGATGACTGGAAGCCACGATCAGGGACGTCAGAGTGGCTTCGAGATCAGAGATGCAATGCTCGTTGTCCCCTCATTCTGAATCGGTCAGGAGACAAAAGACCTGGAGATGGCCCTGTGTGCCAGATCCTCAGTCGTTCCACTTCGAGAAAATATTCTGTCGAGATCGAGGGGAGGCCAGGGCCCGCCGTCTGGATCCACGGAGACAGCTGAAACCGCAGGGCTTAATGGGTTTGTCTCTTGGGTGCAATGTTATGATTGCGTCACTGCCAGTTTGAATCAAGCACAATTCCCTCCTGCCTTCGGCAGGTTTGGGAAACACCAAACATAAAGATAAAACTGGTTACCAAAAATGTAGAAAACAACCCCAAAGCAACAGAACGACACAAAACTAACAAAAACCGCCTCAAGACTCCAACCAAAATGAATCTCAACCACTCTGAAGCCAGTGGACTTTTGGAAATTCGGCGGTCTGAATTTTTGCAAAGTTTCGGTGCATTCTGAGCAACTTTCAGGCCGTCTCTTGGGACATTTAGCAACTATTTTGTACGACTGTCACTCATCAGAACAGGCCGAAACATTTGAATTTGGTTTTCTGCCATTTCAGGCCAATGATTTTCCGTTGAAATGTGCGTAAAAGTTAGGATTTGCAAAGACCCAAGCACACCCAAGATGTTTTCTCCATTCAGAAGCACTCAACAAGATTTTTGTAATCTTGCACCAAATTCATACAACTTGGGGCCAAGTATGAAATGATGTATTACAAAAGTCTTGTTGAGTGCCTCTGAAGGAAAAACCATCTTTGTTGTGCTTGGGTCTTTGCAAATCCAACTTTTTCTCAGTGTCCACCAACTTGTTGAGTCGGCCTCGGGGACTTTTCTGGTGGGTTCTACGCCACCGGAGAGCCGCTTGTTCACTCAGGACAACAATGTTGGGATCACACCTGAAAACAATACAATACCTTGGCGACTGACAAGAACTGAAGACACGCGTGCTTTACACGAGCAACCTCTATCAAAAACAGGGTTGAGATTTGGGATGAAAAGAGACCTCGCACCCTTTGTGAAGATTGCTGACACTGAACCGCTTCACTGTGCGAGTCTGAACTGCACCTGAGGTTCCCGCAAGTTTTGATCAACATGTAAATGGCATTGGTTTCATGAGTCGCATGTGTTTGCCTTCATTACGCGCGGCTGTTTTTGAGTGGGTCTCGGGAAGAGTGCAGGGGCCGGAGCTTCCTGGAGTGTATCAGCACTTGCCTGCAAGAATGTGAGAGCTGCTTCGGAATACTGATTTAGAAGCGGCCGATCTCGTGCACGTGTGAAAGCAGGGGAGAATTGTCGTCAAACTCAATCACACATTCTGATCACAAACAGTCGCACGCAAATCGTTGATTGAAAATTTTGAGGCCATAAATTGAGTTGTCAAAGGGAATTTTTGCTCAACTGAGGCAAGGCGGGTTGTTGATTCGCAAGAAGAAGAATTTGAAAGTTTAGATTTTTTGACGGACCTGGATCTGGAGGGGAACCGTTCCTCTTGACTTCGCTTCGTGTGGGCACACTGCGGTCACCAAACAAGCTTTTTCCTGCAAAAATAACCTCATTAGCCAGCAGCCTTGAGGAAATATTGACCCAAATAGATCGCTGTCGTCATATCAACAACAGCTGCTCCGTAACTAGAACTGTCACAACCAAGCCCTCAACGCCCATCCGTTTCAGGTCCAAAAGGGATATTTACTCGTCCCCAGAGAGGGACGGACAAAGCAAGGCCACCTGCACCACTCGGACGAGTGTACACAGACGGCCTTGCCAGACCCGCCGCTGTGACGACACCCTTCCCTGCAGCGCAAGTAAACACCTTTTGCAGTTTATGGACCATTATTTCAATCAGCATTCAGCAGATAAGAAAAGTGGCAGAAACTTGAACCAACCAGAAATTTTTTTGTCTTCGGATCTCTTTTGCCTTGCTTTTCTGAAGATTGATTTGACTCAAGTCTTTGTGTCAAGTCCACAAAACTCTTGAGGCTGAGACCTTTGTTTCAAAATCATGGATTCCAATCAATGTTTGGACGCTTATTGCTCGGGCCTTGAATGTATCTCTTGTCCACTTCTCTGCACTTCAGAACCACGGTGACAACCACGCGCCCATGCTGGGGAGCTTTTCTGGACAATAGCCAGTGCATGAAAAGTGAAAGTGCATGAAAAGTGGGCAAAGGAACAAAAAAGAATGTCGAAACTCGTGTCCTAGATCATGGAGGCAATGCCTTTGCAACAACGCTCGAACACCTGGAGTTGTATTGTTCCGTTTCGGCTTTGTCTTTCATTCTGTTCAAACCCAAATAAATGCACGCGCACAAAAGCTGCTGAACAGGAATTTCAGCCATTCTGATCAGCTAAAATGACTTTACACGCTGCGGAAATGTCTGATTGAAACTGAACTCAAAACTCTTCTATGTGAACGCTTGAATGCGGATTCTACAACTCTGCAATCACAAAACCTGTCATGTGCGCTTGCATCGTGGTAGAAATGGGTTCTCACCGTAGATCTACAAAAATGGTTCCTGTTCAATCACACAACTCATTTCTTGACCAAAGGTCTCGAAAAGTCGTGTGATTTCACAGGAACCATTTTTTGTATGGTGTGAGAATCCTGCCATCGAGTGTCACGGAGAATCTTCACTCCCACGATCCCGACACCACAGGAGTTGCACCTGCCTCATAAAGCTCACCTCACAAAGAAGACGATCGGAATCGCTGCTTGTGTACAACATGCTTCCAGCCAGGGGTTGTTCATCTCAGTACCGTTCATGTGGACAACTTTCCTTCTGCATGAAAATAATCTTTCACAGGTTGCGCGGACGGCGTCTTTGAACAGTCCTTGTCACAGTTCTGGATGTGATGTCAATGCTGCTTTGCGTCAGAATTTCCTCTCCTTCTGACCAGCTCTGAATAATGCATGGTTCAGGACACTCGTTAGCAAACCTGTCGTCGGGTTGTTCGCACACAACTGTTGCATGGTGGACACGGCTTCCCGCGGGCTGTCCACCACGCACAATCACTCGAACGTCGCTCTGTGCAGATCATTGTTCCAAATGTGCGCAACTTTAGAAGGTCACAGGAAATTTACGCCAAGTGTCCCCAGAGGCTCTGTTCGTTGTGCTGAAGGTCGTAGATTTTCATCACAGAGAGAAACAGTCCAAATCAACTGCCCTCGCACGAACCAATCGCAAATCAAAAAGCCAGTTTCGTCTCCTTCAGTACAAATACAAGAAATCAGGAGGCCAAACTGTGGTTTGGTGGGAGCAGAGGCAGAGTCGAGGAGACCCTCACCTTCAATTTCAACAACTGATTTTGAAGTTGTCTTCCGGATCCTACGAGATACTGGCACGAGTATTCAAAATGAGGACCTTTCATTGTGCGTCAATGACCTCTTGGGTTCAGACAGAGGTTGCAGAGAGGGTTGACTTTTCGAGAAACACGGAAAAAAATTGCAATTTTGAAGAAAGTGTTGTGTTGCAACTTTTTTGCAAGATGACAAAAACACTGATCAGCTCTTTGAGACTGAAACAGCGATACTACAAGTTTTACTGTCGCACACCTGGTTTTCAATAGATGAGAGATAAATGTCAAATAGTTTGAAGTGTTATTTCGAGCAGAACATATATCCCACAAAAGTTAAAATTTCCATGCAGCTGATGTGAATAATTCTCCTGCATACGGAAGCTGTGATGTCTTTGTGGACGACGGTGGTCTCGGCGTGGGCGCTCTGGGAAAGCTGCTGTGGGGCTTGGTACTGAAGCTCTTTTCAAGCTGCTGATCTCCGAGAGAATACTGTTCACTGACTCGGGACAAAGGCAGAATTTCAGTGGAGCATTGGCCTTTGAATCAGTGTCACAACAGAACACCCACGCGAAAGTTGACAACTGATGAAATAAAGAGAAAGTCCGATGACAGAACAAAGAACACAAGAAGAGGATCCATATGAAATGCGATAGCTTCGGCGACTTCCCAACATCAGCCATGGTCGCAACGGTGTGCCAGAAACTACGGAGGTGGTTATGTCGAGGCCTCCCTCCGTCCCTCCGTCCCTCCGTCCCTCCGTCCCTCCGTCCCTCCGTCCCTCCACCCAATTGTCCTTCCATCCGTCCATCCCTTCCTCCCTCCGTCCGGATATCCCTCCCTCCCTCTGGACATTTCTTCAACAACCTTGTCAGAGAGCAACCCTGATCGTCTGGTAATTTTCTGGACACATACCTAATACCGACACTGCAACGGTGTGATGTGCGTGGTTCTCAAATGGGTTTTCAAAGCCGGACAGTGTGATCGTGCGAGAAAACCTGCGTTTTGGAAAAATGCACGGCGCAGATTGAAGACTGCTTGGCATCTACATCCACTGCTAGTCCGTGCCTTGATCATGGCTCCTGATTCCATGCGAATGTTTTGAATCGCATGAGAAATTGAATTTCCTTCAGACAGATTGAAGCCCTTTGTTTGAGGTGAGGACAACAAATTTGCCACACAACCGAGCGAAATGAACTTGCATTTCCGGGCAGAAATGGAATCTTCTGATCCATTAAGAGCGGGGTTGTAATTGCAGCTGAAATTCGAGAACTGCGAGGGAAGAACTTGCCTCCGCTGAAGTGACCGAACAGTGCCGGGCTCGCAACTGTCTGAAGAATCCATCAAGTTACATTTGTGGCCAATTTGACTTGTGGAGAAGCTGCAGACGTCCCGTACTCAGTGCATGTCTCAAAATCTTGTTTGCATTTTGCTGTGGGGAAAATGTAACACGTATTCCAACACGAAAGAAACTGAAGACAAAAGACAGCCTTGCAGACAACAGGCACAAAACAAAACATCCGAACAAAACCTTCGCAGAGACCCTTCAAAAGTCTGATTGCGTAGATCATTCAAAACAGGACCTGCTAACCAACAGTGGTGACGTACACCTGCCTTGCCTTCATCCTTCCTGTGAACAGAACAGGCCACAACACTGTGAATCCTCTTGTGGAGCCCGTTTTGCTGTTTGTTCCACCAATGGAATTTCAAGGGCTTGGATGTGCTGACGTCGACAGATGGAACTCTCGTCTTCGTCCCACTACGCTTTGTGCAAGGAAAAATGAATTACTGGGGAAGAAAAGCTGTGTTTTCACCGTATGATGCAAAAGCATGCAGCTCTGACAACACAAGTGACTGAAATTGGCTTGCCTCTGCAAGCGTTGCATGCAGACACTGAAACGGTATATCTGGTGTCTCGCAGCGTGAAACAAACAAGGTGCATCAGACAAACTCCATTAGAACTTAGGCAGTGTCACTGGGCTCTGTTGGGACTGCATCAAAGCTTCAGCGAACTGCACTCAAACAGGATTCCACATTTGAGGATTGCACATCAGGTCACAGATTTGGACATTTCAGGAAACAACCGCGTTTGTGTTGATCTGCGCGCACAAGAGTGGCACCAAAAGACAAAAGAAAGGGAGAATGATGCTGTGTCGTTGTGTTGTTCTTAGGTTTACACAATATATCTCGCCACAAAAGAGTTCTGAAGGGTGGCACATCCTCGCCTCAAATCTGCCAAAATGCAAGTGGAGTGAGCTTCATCAAGGCGGCTTCACTCAGCTGAAGTGAAACAAGATATGATCGCAGCTTCCAAGACCTGACGAGGTATAGATTCGGTAAACACAACACATCAAAAGTGCAACAAGGGAACCAGACTGAGCAAGCAAACTGACACAGTGAATGAAATGTCTTTTCTTTTCTCCAAAAAGAACAACACAAATAGCAGCGACGGAATCATTACGTGTTGTCCTTGTCGATCCAAGCATCCCGGCAACATGCAGCAACAGCCATGGCACAACAAGGTACTCGTCGCAAGTTTACGTTTTCGTTCTGTCTGCATTTTTGCACTGGTGCGGCCTTCGGAGCGAGTTCAGGTTTGCTTGGTTCATTTGGGAATTTGGTCATTCGAGAAAATTAGGGCCTGTGACAACAATTTGACTTGGCTGAGTCTCAGTGCAGTGATCCAGGGTGATCACAACCAAGAAATTTTCAGAAGTAATCAACGCCCCCCCCCCACACACACCCAACAAATTTGTGGCCACTGGAACTCAGTGACCACTCAGTGGCGATTGCGTTCTTGGCAGCGCAACGCGCATACTCGTACATGTGCATGCTCAAAGCTCTGCTTTCTCGCTTCTGTTTTCATGTTGCTCCAGTGGTTCATTTGTGTGAGTCTCAGACAACGACGACACGGAATTATTCTGTGCTTAAAACGAAATGTCTTCACTTCAGCCCAACACAGTGATCCTCACAAGCTGAATCAGTTTGCCTGCAGTTCAATCCCAAATTGAATCAGCTGTTCTGCTAAAATTTGTGAGGATTATTCGCGTGGGTTTGCAGACCTGAAGTCAGCTGTTACAGGTTGATTTTTCGGTCATAATTTTCCGGTCTCTGCCAAGCTGCTGTGAGGTGTTCTGTGTTTTAAGTCGTGAAGAGAAGGCGCTTTGTACGCAGTCAGTGTGTTCTCGTGCAATGTCTGTGTGTATTAGGGGGCGGTCTGGTCACAAATTTTATGATTTTGTTCTTGCTGCTGATTGTAATGAGGTGATGAGGTGGTAAGGTTCTTGTTTTCGTACAAGGGGGGCACCTGGGAACTTTGTGACAGCATAGATTGCCTGGGTTCACAAAAATCCAATCAACTACTGCCTTGACCCACAAAAATTCAACAAAACACTGACGCTGTCTGTTTATAGGGTTGAGTTGGGGTGAGGAACAATGTACTCCCATGAGGGAGAGGTCAATCCCGACGCAAGGTGCACATGGCCCAACCAAACCATTGCACTAAAGGCAGAGTGGTTTGGTTGTGACACCAAAGGGTCTGGCTTTACTTCATATGAGTGGGAGCTGCAACATTCCTGTCGTAATGAATCTGGAGGGTTTTGTCCTTTGGCTTTTGGATTGTCTGAACACATTGTGTGTTGTGTGGGGTCGTTCCACCCTGTACCTGCGGGCGTACCCGTGGGTACGGGGCAGTCACCACATGTTACTCCCAACTCCTCTGCACAATGCTCTCAAGCTCCCACACCAGCTCAGTCAAACAAACTCATTGCATTGAATTGCAAACACATGCTGGAACACATTTATTGTTCAATGTGTATAGTCAATAACCAATGAGTAACAACAACCCAAAGCTACTCTTGGTATAGCTTCATATACCCTAACTACCTCAGGGTATGCTCACAGGTGAAGCTGCTCCACAGCTTCAAGCAGGATTGGCGTGAAGGTTCAGTTGTGAGTGAAAACATGCGGTTTCACACATAACATGTGTCTTGGCCCAACACACTGATCCTCACAAGCTGAATCAGTTTGCCTGCAGTTCAATCCCAAATTGAATCAGCTGTTCTGACATTGTGTCTCCTCTGGTTGAAAATGTCTTGATGGTATTTGTTTTTTGTTTGTCTTGACATTTTGCTTTTCGTTAAGTTTCTGATGAATCTTCCTGGGTATTTCTGGTTCCTTTCATATCACCTCATGATAAAAGTTTTGCTTCTTTTCTTGTAAAGACAACTTTGTTTTGTAAGCTTACATGTTGCAAAATCCAACCAAACACGAAACCCTCAAGACCAGATCTATGTGATGAGATCAGAACAATAAAATTGGCCACTTTATCACAAACGAGCAAGGAGGTCAGCCTTCTGACTCTGACCCCTTCACTTCTTGCTCAAACAACGGAAAAGTAAAGGTCAGTGTTCAGTTAAATTTTTGAAAGTGTAGGTTGATAGCAACCAGATTGACTTTATTTGGAGACAAAAAAAGCAAAAGCGATTGCCAGAGATCTGTTTTTTTAGCAAACAAAAGTGTTATAAACATCGGAACAAAACAGACATTGCAGGATTCAGAGATTTGAAAGCAGAGATTGTGAGAACACCTGCCTCAGAAAGACTTACGCAAAATGTTGGCAACAATCTGAGACAATAAATTCATAAACTGCTACATTTTGTGAACACCTCGGGGGAAGAAACTCCCAACAGGTAGGCATGCTCACTCATTTCTCTTTGAGCCATATTCACATTTCCTGTCGGAGGAAATCCATTTGCATTGAAAGTGAGGGACATTTGTATTTTTCTGAAAGCCTGCATGGGGTTTCTTTAGAGGAAGCGCGGCGCTCCTATTTGTTTGGAAATTTTCACCTTGTGCATTTGTGTGCGGAAAATAGTTTGGAAGTTGACGTCCGCACCCCATGCACAAAGCTTCATTTGGGGACAAGAGATTTGTGATTGAGTGTGTGTCCATTTTTCTCAATTGAAAGACATACGTACCGAAGGATTTGTTGGACTGCAACCATATGCATGTTCGACTGAAGTTCGACTGATTTGTGGCCTCCATGTGTCACCTGGATTTGAGTGTTGCGGCTTCAGTCAAAATCTAACTCAAACTCACAGCTTCACATCTGGTGCTCAGGATCTGGATGTTGTTCGAGTTCAGTTCTGGACAGAGAGAAGAAATAACACACGCGCAGGTTGTTTTTGAACAGCACTGCGAGGGGGCGGACTCCAGAGGCAGCTTCTTGTACGGAGATGTGGTTCTACCGCAGTTGATGGACAGGGGCGCCCGTGTCCGTTTGGAGTCCTCGGCCAGACACAGTCCGTGGTTTCGTTCAGAACACTGCCTTCGTCGTCTATTGTCCGTGCACTTTCCCTTGTCTCTGCGGTGGGTTGTGTTTCAATGTGTGTCCAAGAAAGGGTTAGGGCAACCGAAATCTGATGGTTCCCAGGGGCCAAGAGGAGGATGAGCCGCCGAGCCGCCGTGTTTTTGACGTTGCCAAGCAGTGGCCAACGTAGAGCATTCCGACTCAAATCGAGTCAAGAGCGGAGATGAATCGTTTGGACGAAACAGCATCTGCTTCAGGTCAAAGACGCCTGACCACAGTGACCTGAAGGGAAAAGCTCCACAGGAATCGATGACAGCATGAAATATTCCCCTCCTGGAATTCTCCTTCTCCGTGGGCAGAAAGGACTGCACAAAACGGCAAGCTGTCTCCTCATTTGACTTAATTATGCTTGGAATTGCTCCAACCTGGTGATTATTTTGCCACAGATGCTGAGTACAACAAAAATCATCAACGGCGTGCAGTGTCTCGAAATAAAGCACGTCTTCATAGCCATTGTTGATAGGCTTGGTAATTTTGCAAAGATCATTGTTTGCAGAAAAATGTTGCGTGACGAATCCATCCACTCAGAAATGACATACTTGGCGATATTTCTGCAAAATAATGTCATTGCGACTGTTGAGCACAATGCAATTAGTGCCTCTCAACAAGCAGACATATTGACAAAAAGAATCATTGTATCCGACAGCTTAAAATTTTCAGGACACATCCTTTGTACTCGGGGAACATGCAAATGCCTCAATGAAACAAAAAGATCGGCACTGGTGCGGATTTGAGTCCCATCCATGACTCTGACTCCCGTGAAGCGCCCAGATCGGACCACTGGTGTCGGGGGGTCTCGGCAAAATCTTTATGCGGTAAGAGAGTGTTGCTGGTGGCAAAATCTTGAAACGTTTCTCCCACATTTTGCGAAGTTTGGTGTTCACCAAAACAGTCAAGTCTCATTTTCCCTCACGATTTCCCCAGCGGCATACCACAGTCCAGATCCGCAACTGACTAGAAATTTGGTCAGCGGTCTCTTGTCCTTTTGTTGAATCGGAAACTTTCTTTACTGATTAGCAACCCTTGGAACTTCAACCCTTTTCAACAAATCAAAATGAGATAATTCAGAACTGGCCCTATGAATCCAACACGATTGATCCAGACCACGTGAACCCATCAGAACTGATCCAACCCACTCCTTTCAGCTTTGTGTGAGATCAACAACAAAATTCACGACGCAAAAGGATACTAGAATGATTTGTTTCACTATCTCCAAGAGGTCTCAGAAAAAATAACAAGCATCCTGTTCCTCGTGCACTGCGTCATGAAGACATCTGTCCCTGAGAAAATACCACAAGGGCAGAGCGCTGCGTCTTTATCTTCCACACAAGATTCGAGTGGAAATAAACCGCAGGCAATGTCAACACCAGATGCTATCATGTGGTGTTTTCCCTTTATGGGATCTCACTGCAGTTGGGCAGATCATCCAAGCCATCTCGAAAGGCATTCGCGGTCATGAAAAAGTCCATAAAAATCAGTTCTGAGAGCTTGATCGAATGTAGTAAAGAAAACCCACACAGCTCGCCGTGAGCAGTCCTGCAGTGCAGATGCGAAAATAAGTCCACCACCAAGTGTGTTCAACATTCTCTGCAGAAAACACCACATTTGTTTCTCTGGTGCCGCTGCAGTTGTGAGTGATGAAAAATAAACCCAGAAGAAAGGTTCTATCAAAGATACTGAACAGACATTTTCCTTGGGCTCTCAGATCTGAAGACAGGCGTGTTGAGCGCAGGCGGCAGCATGGTTGCTTTAGTAATTTTGTGACTTTTGTCGCCTTGTGTGCTCGTGGTGTCGATGCTGCAGGGACCATGGTAAGCAGATGAAGGGGATGGTGCATGCAAAGCCGCGATCATCCTGTCAGTAAATTGAAAGCAATAATCACTGTGTCAGATAAATGACGGGAAAGTGTCCAGGCTGAAGCTTCTGAGCTGTTTGACACGAAGCATCCCACCTGGACTGAAATCCACTCCCATTTGGGCGAGTCAACAGGTATACGAGCAGCGAACTTCATGTGGCTGGGCACTTTGAGAAGATAAAACCAGCGCTGCCAGCTCCAATTGGACTTCTTTCACGTTCACGTGCGTATTCATTCATTTGTCACATGTGCACAGCATGGTGTGACGGGACCAAGACCCAAGCACGAACGCACGTGCGGCAGAAGGGTTGCAAGAGCAGAGAGATCCTCCAACATTTGAAAAAAACCCATTTCAGAGGGCGCAGAGGTTGGCAGCATCCGACGGTGTTTCCAGTGGAAGAACCTCAGTGGATTCCTATCCTGTGAAGCATTTGATTTGTCATTTTGGAGCAGGAGATCTGGATTCTGCTGTGACGAACAAATCCAGAAGTGGCAGGGCAAGATCTGGGAGAACTGATCACAACTCCAGCACGTCTATTCACGACATTCACTGAAAACTTACCCAAGATTTTGTTCCCAAAAAGAAAGCAGCCGCAAAATCCCGTCAGTGATGCGAGTAATTCCCCACACTTTTCTGCATTTGAACAAGGGGGTCGCAAGAGTACCAATTTTTTTTGTCACAAACGTGAGTCAGTACAAGCACCAATTTTTTTCTCAGATGCAACAAAGGAGATTTGGAAAGAATGCAGTCAAGACAGGTAAAAAAATACGTTGCAAAAAGCCTGGACGAGAAAAGCAAAATCTTTGTGAGAAAAGTACTTTTTCAGGTGAAACCTTGTCAGAATCTGACTTGAAGGATGTTGTTGCAAGTTTTTGGACAACAGAACATTTTGATTTTGTTTCAAGTGGGGGTGGGGGCAGCGCTTTTCTGAAAAAGTGCAATATTGTGCTTGATTTGACGTCTCTTGGAGGTAGGACGGAGTACCATACTGTCTCGTGTATAAGACGCACTATTTTGCCCAAAATTCAACACCAAACAAAGGAGTGTGTCTTGTACATGAGTATGAGTTTTCATTGTTTTGATAAGACACTGTGTTAGAGAATTGGGCCAAATTTTGCGGTGCGTGTTTTTCTTGAGAGCGTCTCACACACGAGACGGTACGGTACACACGCAGGATTTCACGGTGTTGAACAATTGTGAACAAGCAACAAGTATGAACAGACATCAAACAGAAGTTGTTGCACAATCCTTTGTGCCTGCACAAAATCATGGCAGGGGACAAATCGTGGGTTGGTTCGTCATCATGATCCAGACTGCAAAGAAACTGCTTGAAAGTTGAGGAGACACCAAGAAGTTACAAGAGATAAGCTACGAGCCATAGAGCCAGACCTGGGTGTTGCTCAGAGGATTGTGACACCGGCATGATCTTCATGGAGTTTGCTTTTTTTGCAGTGAACAAAGACCTCTGCTGGGACATCCTTTCTAGACTGCACCAGAAGGCTTGGAGGTGCAGAAAGAACCTTTGTGAGCTGCGTGAGGACAGACCTACCTCTTTGATCACACACCATATTCCCGTAATTTTGCACCAATGAATGTTGTTGTTTCCAACTGAACAAAGATCTCAGGGATCACCAGCTTGCAAAGGAAGATGAAGGTGGGGAACTGTGCATGTCAAATTCCAATCCATTCCTCAGAAATGCGTGCAGGTATATGCTGGCCGATCTGTCTCGCACAAAGATGACATGCAGTCAAGCCAGTCAGTGTACTGCAGATGTTTTTGGTGTGATTTGTCACAACACAGAAAGACGAAACTTTGTCAAGTTAAACAGCAGAAAGCAACGCTGCATTAAGACAACCTAAGTGCTCAACGAATAACAGGAACAAAGCAGCTCACTGTCATTGTGAGGTCAGCTCGACCCAGGGTGGGGGGTCTTGACCTCACCTTCGTTGGAGTACTTTTTGTCTGAATTAGAACCAAAACTAAGGATACCACGTCCCTTTTTGAAACTTTTCGTCTGAGAGAACCTTGCGTATGTTCAACAACAGTAGCGCTGCCAAAAATTTGTGAGCGTAGCAAAGCTCGACTGTTTTTCACGCCGCCTTTCAAAACACCGACGTCAATGCTAATGTACGCGGTAAGAGCCATTGAAAGAGTTCCCACTGGTTCCTGCTATTTTTCGTGTTTTACCGATCCATCGCAGTCGGTTGCGAGCTCTCTTTGCATCCGAAAACGAGAACGTATTTAAGGCGAAGCGTTGCAAAAAGCGTTGGCACTAGCACACCGGCTGTGGCCGAGACGCTTCTCGGTCCACGAACAGAAGGCTTCAGTGGTCCACCCTATCCATTTGGAGTGTTGGTCGCAGGGCCCTGAACTTCTGGTGCATGCCCATCATCCCTTTCATGTTCTCTGGATGGCCCCAAGGTTTGCTAGCTAGCA
>JAAUXT010028812.1_pt1 | contig 23718 bp, 24 predicted proteins | sample 7278171 | NCBI WGS metagenome assembly JAAUXT01 (sample SAMN14350112, study PRJNA611818) | marine sediment metagenome | isolation source: surface marine sediment (1.8m) | place: French Polynesia: Moorea | collected 2018-08
AATGACTCCAAAATTGGTTAAACAGACAAGGATGGCGCAAGAATGACAACTGTCACAAGGAGTGCATGCTGATCACCCACATACAGAGTTGTGTCGCCATGTCTGTTGTGGTGACCCACTTTGCAGCCTTGATTGCTCAAGATCAAATAAATATTGTGCTCATTAGACTGGCTGATCCTCAAGACATGAAGATTGACAAGATTGAGTATTTGCCTCTTCAAAAACTGCGGACAATTTCCGTCAGAAACGGCGAAACAACGGGAAGATAAAAAACTTGCCTCGTAAGGTTTTTTAAACCACAGTAACGCTGGAATCGAACTGAGGAAGGTGGTGGGGTGACCAAACAACAGCATCACAGGGCAGATTGTGCGGTCTGCCACAGAAGGGTTCGAATCGAGCCGCTCGGTGGGTTTTCCCAGCTTCCAACTGATCAATCGAGCCAGACTGCCATCTCATTGCGCACACAACTCATGCCGGCCTCACAATGAACTCCCTTCAAGACTGAGACATTCGGTAATTTGCTCGCTTTCTAATAAGTTCGTCCTATCAGAAGAAAAGCAATCATCGTGAGTAAATTTGTGCTGGCCAGCCAGCCTTGTTTCCAACTCAACTTTTTTGCCAACATATTCACACCAGAGAGCGGGAGAGGTGAAGAATGAGGCACAGTAGCAAAAGAAGGTGCCACCGGAAATATCCCAGGACGTCCCCGTTTCACCAAAGCTGATGGACAAGACAACACCAACTTCAGAGTTCCCCAAAGAAGAAAAGGCATCGCGTCAGGCGGGTAGAAATGGGTAATGATATTGCCCATAATTGGGCAGGTGGTCAAAGAGTAATTAACAACGACAGATGCGAGGCAAGGGTCAACTGAGGGACAGGTTCTGGCTTACCCGATCCATCATGGATGCCAGGATCACCGATCCCCGTGATCCCGGCGCTTACTGGTGGCCACTCCCCGTCCCCGGCCCGGCCCCGACCCTCTCCTCCCTCCAGCCCGGGTCAATCCTCAGCCCGCCTCTCCAGATCTCCATGTCCGCCGCACCACACGCGCCAAGCCATCATCACCGTCCACACAGCCTGTTCATGTGAACCAGCCACTGCTTCCTATCTCATTTCCACATGTCACCCAAACAAGCAAATAATTTTTCTCCCTGGACAAGCAATTTCATCCTTTTTGTACACCGCGGTATTGAGTAACGACTCGTTCGCGTCAATGACCAGTCGGCTTGATCGAACTTTGAAACGATAGAGTCTCCTGTCATTGATCTCGACAAGCGCCAAATTCCAAGTGATCAAATCATGTTCAAAGAATTAATGCACTTTGTTTTCGCCATTTTTTCCCTGTGACTGTGCTCATAAATAAGTGATCCCGCGTAATTGTTGCAATTTCACTTGCAATGTAAGCTTTAATTTGGGTTCACATTGACATAATGACGATCAGAGCCAAAGAATCCGGCGAAATATACCCTGAAAGCTGTTGCTAGAAATTGGTCGAATGACACAAGAGGGAAATGAAATTTAACTGCGGCACTGTAGTTCCATAAAGCAAATTGCTCTTTGGGGATCAGCTCAGCAGAAGTGTCTTGTGTTTTATCCTGATCAAGACAAATGTCGTCACTGGTCAATCCGTCCCAAACACAATGAATTTGTGCCTCGTGCATGCATGTTGACACGCTTGTCTGTGGAACCAAGTGTTTCAAACTGGCTGAAAACCGTTTGAACACAACAGGACAAGGTCCCAGCAATAGCAGCTGGACGTTCACAATTCATGTTTGAACTCAATTCTTTTTCGTCATCTCCATGACGCGCGTGCGCAAAAAAAATACCAGCCCTGAAAACTTTTCCATCAAAGTGCAGCACCCGCATGAGAAAAGGTTGTCACAGATGAAGACAAAGTGCAAATCAACTGTCAAATGGCAATCTTGAAAGGCAACTGCAGCTCCCTCAATGCATGCAGTTCGTATCCTGGCAAAGGCCCACGACAAAAGCACAACAGCCAGGCACTGGAGCCAGGACCTCACAATATTCCACAATTTGTTTGCTGAACACATGTCAGCAGACGACATAGACAAGTGCACGTGAGTTTGCATGGAACCAAACAACCTGCAACTGTGATCGTCTGTCACCAGTTTGGTCACCAATGTGCCAATGTGGTGAACGCAGGTGCAAAACACACACAAACACACACACACACACACACACACACTCTCTCTCTCTCTCTCTCTCTCTCTCTCTCTCTCTCTCACACACACACACACACTCTCTCTCTCTCTCTCACACACACACACATGTAGAGACAGAGTTCCTGCCCAAATGAAACAGTTTCACGACAGGGAGACGAAGTCCCGCAAATGCAAGCAGAATTCCCAAGTGCAAGTGTCTTGGGTTTTATGAGCCGATGTTTGGTATGGGAAAACAGGATTGAAATCTGTTGTCATTGCTCAGCACCAGATGAGATCATAACAGCGGGATTGACATGCTTGATGATGGCTTGAAGCGAGCTGACTCGCTCGAACAGGACAGCGACTCTTGAACTCTTTACGCCGTCGGTGTAATTTTGTCAGGATGTTCCCTGGCTGATAACGCGGGCAGAATTTGCCCCCATCATTTGTCCTGCGTACATCGTCGCAGGCAATCAAGGGGGATTTAGGGGTATAATTCCACTGAGCCTCATACATGAGTCCCAATGACTGATTGATACAACTCTGTCCACAAAACTAACACAATTTAATTTCACAAACATGTGGATAGACAAAAGTATCGTCAAGGGAGCAGGGCACATTTGGGCGTGGATTAAGTGGGATTGCGAAAGCATAAGGTCGCAGATGTGTACTCGGACCCGCGACACAAGCGGCTCATTTACATGGCATGTCATGGACCACAACGGATAGGTCCCTTGTTCAACGCAGATATGCAGCTGGGTACAGTCCTCGGCTTCCCCACGTTCCCTCATCAGGCTTTGAAGCACAAGCTGCAAACCACCAACAAAACTCGTTTGGAAAACACTTTCCCTTCGAACGTCTAATAATTACTCAAATCATGTGGGTCAAGCTTCGCGTCTCTCCGAGGGTGGAAGCCAATTTAGCGAAAAACAAATGAGTTGCATCTGCGTAAAAAAGCAATTAGAAGTATTTGAGGTTGCTGCTGTCGCTGGAAACAACCTGTTGATTGCTCCAGTGTAACACCTTGCTTCAAGCGAAGCTGACTGTTCTTGATCTTTGCGTTTTGTGTTTTTCAGAGTTGTTGTGTTGCATCACGAGCGTCATGCAGAATAACTTCTGACCGAGCTTTGCTTGTCTACTCGTACGCTCGTATTCGTGCGATGTGTCCTTTGTCCACTACGGAGTAATTGACAAAGCTACCGAAGAGAGCATGAAATAGTCATAAGATCCCAGCGAAAGGGACATCTTTATGCTCCTAAACAACGAATCATCCAATAAGCGAGAGAAATGGGCGTGAGTACCTGGTTGTACGTGGAATTATACATCGCGGCGACGACGGGCTTGTCGTGACTCATCGTTCGGTCCCGAGTTTCCATTCGCATCTCCAACAACGTCAACTGATAGTTGAACGTGATGAACAATTTGCAGTGCGCCTCATCAAAGAATAATGTACTTGTCACTGAAATGACAGCGAAATACAAATAGGCCACTTTTATTAAATGTTTCTCAAAAATAAAAGGCAGCTCATTGGTGAGGTGAACTGTGAGGCAGTTCATCACTCAGAGCGGTGCGAGGCGCAGCAGACATCGCACATCATTACCTGAAATTAATTGTCATAAACCTGCGATGCCTGATGGTTTTTTCACTCTTTGGTGAAGGCAGGCATAAATTTGTTTCGTAGAAAGGGTAAAAATGAACGAAAGGAATTCGAGTGAAAGGGAGTCTGGTTGTGGACGGACTCGCAGGATCACGCCGATAACGACAGTGAAAAAAACAATGGCAGAAAAAAAACACCCACAAAAAATTCGTAACTTTGTGTTTGTTTTGCTCCTCTCGTCGCTTGCTTTCGGCGAAACTTTCTTGTCAACGTCAAAAAATATATATTTGTTTCGATTTTGAAGTGTGTGCCCAAAGCGAAACGAAGATGTTCCGACACACGTTTGATTGTTCGTCATTCCTTTTGAGTTGTGCAAAAAGAAACACAAGAAACCTGCGGGTCTGCGGCTTGATCTGAAAATGTCTGAAGCAAAAAAAGACTCCTTGAAACAGAAGTGACCGCTTGCAGCCTGTTGAAGTGGAGAAAAAAGTCTTGAGGTGAAGCTGTGTGTTCATTAGGAGTTGCTTACACTATTCATACCTTCTGGTCCCTTGGGGAACATGCCGGCGAGCCTCTGTATGCAGACCTGCAGTTGTACATCCCAGATTCTCAGAACTTTGTCCTTTGAGAAACTGAAAAGCTGCCCTCGTCCCTTATTGAACTGGACTTGGACAACACTTGCCATGTGACCCCGTAAGACCTGTACAAAAGAAAGAATCTTGGTCAGTACGAATCACAACACAGTGGAAAATTGTCACAGCAAGACCCAGTTTATTTCGGGGTTTTGCCACAAGGTTTGCTTCTTCTGACCAAAGCAACTTGAACACGCCGTGACGTTCCCACGATCGGGTCGTTTTGTTGAAACAAGAGCACAGCAAGAAGGCAGAAATTTGGCGTGTCCACTGAGTCTTGACGCAGAGCTGCTGTGAATTCATTTCCACTTGAGTCGAGCCTTCCTGTTCCTTTTCGCTACGAAGCAGAGCAGCTGCTTCTCACAGCTTGACAACAAGAGACCTTTCCACATAGTTTGCCTTTGTGTCAAAGTTGACATCAAGGCTGTTCTTTCGAAGCAATTGCTTTTGGAAACATGGCGCAGTGGACATGCTGAATAATTGACTCTCACCCCATTAGGCTTGGACACAACGTATGGGTTCCACAAACAAACATGATGGTTGACACCAGCGGTGGCTGCAAAACGAAACACTCAACAGTGAGACAGTTGATAAGCAATCTTCTTACTTGGGCAGTTTGGAAAGTTAAACGAAACGGCCGAGAATATTCAAGATCACAGAATGTGGTCAGGGACTCAAAGAAGGCGTTGACACGATGATGTCGTTGATTCAGTGAGATAGCGACGAGGAACACTTTAATCTTGGCTGCGAGGGGCGGAAACACAGCCTCACTTTTATTATCAGATGATAAGGGTTTACGATCAAAAAGTAGGCCATAAGTGTGCCACCAGATAAATTATATCACTCTTTGTAACATTTATGAGCTGAATAAATTCGGAAAACGATGCATAATTGTACGGAAATAACTTTAAACACAGACCATTACATGGTTTGGCCAATAATCTAAGTAATCAAACATTATTACGACTAGACTCCGTTTCTTTGGATCACAAAATAGCAGAGTGCGTCCGACAGCAGCTCCGATGTGGGAACCTCTTATTAATGCGGGCAGCCTCGTGTTACTTGCAATGAGATTATTGCGTATTTGCACCCGCTTCAATTCATAATTAAATTCTGGAAGGTCAGGAGTCCAAGTGTCAAAATCCATTTGCTGAAGCGCGCGCTGATGAAGGTTGGCACGGGAGCGTATGCTCCGGCTCAGCCCTCCACGCTTACTCCGACACTCGCGGCTCTGCGCATTGGACTGCTGCGGCCGGTGCGGGCCACTGACCGAGGTGTTCAGAGAGGGACCACCACTTTGCCATGTGCACGCATACTTCCTCGCTGTACGCGACTTCCGAGTTGCTGGAACAACCAGCGAATGACAATGACGCGCAGGCAAGCGCAAGCATGGCTCTGGCTGGGCATTATGTAGGGGACTGGAGTGGGTCTGCGTGGAGTTATGATTGTTTGTCATTGTTCATGGGGACGGGGACATCCGTGTGCACCACCCGCAGCACACGGGGGTCGGGCGAGCGTCATGGTCGGGTGACTAAAGGATCGACAGCGGAGATTGTGCACGTCTGCGTCGGCCCGATAGCCGCGTTGTTTCCCGGGATGAAGCCATCCGCCCGCCTCTCTTGGGGATCCTACACAAGTGGAACACAGCCAATCTTCTATCTGCCAACTTTCAGTTAAGTTGATAAGGCTGCAGGAACATGCTGTTGGCTATCCCCAGTTCCACATCTCGACGGAGGGACATGAATAATTTACAGGACATCCTCCAGTGGCAGAGGGAGGGTGGCGAGTTGCCTTACCTACGAGGTTGAGTTGTTCGTGGTAATCGAAAGCGTTGACACCCTGAGAGATCTGGAACTGAGTTCTAAAAATGTGAAGGAAAACAAGCCTTAGATAGTGAACAGCTGAGTCCCATGAATATTTGATACAGCTCTCCCTTCTCCATCACAATATTGTTATTTCGTGATATCAAACAGCTTAAAAATACCACAGCACTCAAGTTCTGTTTGCTCTCGCCGAGATACGTTACGACTCTCCCAAGACCTGCAATTTACTCTTCACTCCTGCCCTATCTTTCCTATTTTATTGTGCCCAGAATGCCAATCGAGGGAATACGCAGCGACACACAAATACAATTACGGTTCATGTCAGCAGGTGCTTTTCAAAAGTGGCCACGGCACTGCTTTCGTCTTTCAAGCTTTAAGAAAGTTGGCTTCTAGGCAAGCTGCTTGAAACGAGGAAGTCACGAACAGTTTTCGTGTATTCGTGTGTGCTTCGATTGTGGTGCTGGTCAGAGACAAATTTGAATGTGAAAGCAAAAAGGCTCACGGAGCTTTGATTTGACTGAAGTCTGACAACCTGGAAACAATAGTGCCACACGCGTCCAGAAAAAGAGAAATATCACACAAGTTCATTTTGTGCGGCAACTCCTTTGGGTCGTTCTTGACGAGAAACAGTCCGAATGTGCAGGATGATTTCTACACACCCAAGAAAAGTACTTACTGTTGTCATTTTTTGGAAATACCATAACATTTATGCTCAATGTATGGTTTTTGTTGCTCATTTGGGTCATAATTTGAAGTCTTCGAACAAGACAGTTCTCGTAAACTTCATTGGAGCAGAAGCAAGGCGGGAGGCTTTGACAAGACTCCGCACAGAGCGCTGAAACTGAACATGATTTACATCTGCGCAATTTTAAGACAAGAAGAAAACTTGACAACTGTTAAATAAATAATCATTTCTCATATTAATAGACAAGTGGTAATTAACAGAACCCTACGTTTGCTAATCAAGAAGAATGAAAACGACTCCCATGCCGCGCAGTTAAATGAGGAGAAAAGGAACATTTCCATACAAGGCAAGATCAAGAATGCAAATTGCAGAAGAAGGAACATCGGGTCTTTGTCTGCAAAGAAAGCTTAGAATTCAATTTTGAAGAGAAACCTGCACGATTTTTCTGATCAATGTGCGAAAGCATCCATGAGCGAGATTGGTCAAAGCCAACACGCTGTTGGCCAGTTCTCTGCCCGTCACTGCGGGCAATTAATCAGTTTACTCACGTCCTGACCACAGCCTTCTTTACTACATATTGATTCCTGGACACAAAGAAAACATGGGCAATTTATTCTTCAGTATTTTCTGAACAAGTTTCAGATTGTCAACGAAAAAAATTCTGGAACACACGCAAGTGGACACGAGATCGTTTACGAGTACATGTCACATTTCATGAGCAACGAAGACGACGCCGCGACGACAGATTACTCTTCGAAGTTTGAAAACAAGATTCACTCGCAATAGAACGTTTGCAAAGATGCTCACCTTCAAGGAGAACACAGAAATACTCAAGGTATGTTCAACATCCCAAATCGTGCGGGCAATTATACGCGGTTTTGCAAGAATGGATCCCATGGATCAGAGTGACCACTCTCATCGAGGGTCTCCCACATTCAGAAGAGACTGCGACCGTGTCACGCACCCGGTTTGCACATACACCACGGTTCTTATCGTCAGTGATGTAGTCTGTCTTCAAGAATTTGAATCTGCCAGCACACCACATCAACCGTTACACTGAACATGTGGGTTCTCCACCCATTTCGTCACCGTGCTCACATGCTGTCCTGACTGCCCAGGGCTCTAAAAGTGTCAGAAATAACATCTCACACGCTACGAGGATGCAACAGTAATCCAGGCATTTACTTTTTAATTAGCAAGACCAGGGTGACAGCAGGTGAAAAAGTCAACACAAGAAGGTTGCGATGGGTTGACTCCCTCAGTGTCAAGTCCACCTTCCCCCTGGTCCAGATTCCTCATACCTCAGTCTCAGTTCAACTGTTTTTGATTCACTGACATGAAGAAAACTTTTGTGATAGTTGGTGGAAACCTCTCATTCTGTCATAATCCTTGTAAATCACACAACTGATCATTCCCAAAGTCACTGTCAGTACCACTTTGTGCACTTCAAAAGCTTCTTCAATAGTTTGTGGACAAACCACTGTCAATGAAACACACCAACAGACAAACGCAGCTGGTGGTGCCTGCTTTGACGCACCGAAGGGCTCACGGTTAGACCCGAAAGCCAAGCGTCAGTGGTGGATCATGATTCAATTTTCAAATTTTTGTGAAGGTCAGCGAGGACACTTTGCGTGATTCTTCGACGCAACGGTGCTTTTCGGCAACACGGACGAAGAACTGCTACACAAGCACTGAAAACAGTTCTGCAAGGACTTCCGCGTGTTTATGGTGTGTCAATGGGTCCTTTCGGATTCGAAGCAGGTCCTGCTTTTCTGGAGTCATCTCTTGAAGTCCTTCACCAATGAATTCAATAGTTTTGAGCCATATCAGGCTCATTACTGTCTCACAATTGGCTTGCTGTCACATAAAAACAGCTGAAATGATGACTCAACTACATTGTATGGTTGACAGCGAATCTTGTGCCACTCAAATGACATCTTTGGGGTCCCTGACTTCTTTTGACACCATGAAATTTCCTGTTTTGACACAGGATATTTACATTTTGGATGTGGGGCTCTTTCATGGTAGATAACACAAACATTCCAAGTGAAGGTGTGGCTCTGACACATCAAGAAGATGACAGGAGGGTCCAAACCCATCCACTTGTCCCATGTTTTTCAAGCAAATATCACAACTTGCTGGTCAGGTTGTATCCTTTCTTTGGGCCAACCATTGTATATTTTCATAGTGTGAGGAGAGAGGCACATTTTTTTGCAGGCCCAGCCAATGCTGGGCTGAAAAAGACCAAAAACAGAACACAAGATAAACACCCATCACCAAGCGACCGTCTCCCATTGAACTGCATTGTTTCGGGTGTCTGTATGGTGCAGTCAGTGTGTACGAGCTCGAAGTTTTGGTCCGTGATGACAGACGTCTTCGGCTGTCTCTGTCGTACACATGCATACTCTGCAAAACTGATGTCACCTGTTACTCAATCCAACTTCACCAAACTAACACCCACTCTCGGTCGAAAAGCTGCCCCGGAGGTGGCCCATCCTGAATAGGCATGAGCTTCAGACACTCGTCAGATCGTTCTCACATTATGTATGCCTCTCAGAGAGAAAAGCGGCGAGAACGAAGCGGGAAAGTGCATGAATGTTAATGAGCCGAATAATCCCTGCGTTTCGAAGGAAAAACTTCGAGTTCTGAAGCATATTGCAGAAGCCATTGGTGGGAAACGCAATTGCGGAGGACCTCTTCGCAATTCAAGTTCCTCGTGGTTGCGGCCGGAGCGGACCAACTGAACACACGACGATATACACCTGTGCCGGACCCCTGCAGTGAACCGCACGCGCCAACACAACAGATTGAAGTGAAGCAAATCAAACGTCCAGACAAAGACTACATCCAAAAAGAACAACTGCGACGACTAAGTACATTCAAAGAAAGAACGCAGTGTGAAACCACAAAAAAAGGGTGAGAAAACAAAAACAGAAAAGCTTCACACACACACACACACACACACACACACACACACACACACTCGCTTCTCGCATTGACACAACTCAAGGCGTAAATCCAAAAAATCTAACATGTTTGCAAGCTGGATTTGAATCTTGTTGTCAACAACAATTTGAATTGTTTTCGTTCTGAGACAGACACTTTTGAGGTCCAGAAACTAATCACTGCGCTTTCAAATGCAGGAGGAAAGGATGCTGCATTTGTTTAAAATTAACTTCGCTAAAACTGCAATATATTTCAGAGAGCTTCCCTTGACAATACCTTCTGCGCGTCGCCCGTAATGTGGCCCATACATCAGGGGTTAGGGGATGGGCAGGCAGGAGAAGGCAACCTCTCGTTTTTCTCATTCTATGCATCATTTATGCCCGCCAGCTCTGCGGCAAAAATCAAGTCCAACGCTGCATTGTCTTCCCTTCGAAAATTTAGAGACTCATTAAGTTGTGCAAGGAAAGAAGCAGTCGACAGATTGTAGAGAGGGAGATAAATCCATTTGGCGCGGCTGTCTCCTCCGCAACGGAACTGGTAATAGCGCCCACACTGAGAGACGCTGCTTCGTGCACTTTACACTTTCAGTCATAAGAGTCCCTTCAATCAACCAGCATCTTTCACAAAAATTCATCATCATCCAGCTATAAATCACGAGCAGGCCTTATGATCAGTGGCTGCATTTCAAAGGCTGTTTCTTTGCGGAGCGGCCCGCCGAGGTCGGCTCGCTGGATGGGGCTAAGTGCTCTCACAGATCTGTGCGCATCGCATCCGAGGCTCAGATACGATCTCAGAGATCCGTGGAACAAGAGAGAAGTTCAAGCTTCAACTGCAACCAGGTTGGGTGTGATGACATGATTTTGCCAAAAATCTGTGCTGCATGGTCAACGCAGTTGAGTTGATCTCAACAAAAAATGGGACAACAAAAGAACACGGGTGAAAATCGAAAGTTTTCTGTGAATGTCCCCTTGGCCCAAGCAGCAATAAATGGCCAAACGGGCATCAAGGGGGCAAAGAGTATCGATTTCTTTGCATTTTTTCGTGCAAGGCATTATTTTTTTTTACAATGATTGCAAAGATCAGATCTCGTAAGCTGCTTCCAACATTTCCAGAAAATAGCACAACTACAAGTGGCCATCACAAGCTGTGTATCTGCTTTCATGCCAATAAAAACTCTCCTGCAGCGCACCACGGCTGCCTTTTTATTGCGTGAGCACAACATATGGTTAGATTTTCATCGCGTCCATAAAAATTGACTTTCATGTCAGAAGGCAGAAGGGACACGCGGGCAACGCTGGAAAATGGGCCGTATTTACCAGCAGCAAGTTGCGGCTGATAGAGAAACAGTTTGTGTTGATATGATCAGTGAATGATCAACAAGGGACGTGGGGTCTGAGCTGATCATGTAATCCACGTCGGGGACACAGTTTGAATGAAAACGTGGATGTGACTGGGGCCAGGCAATTTGGGTGGCACGCACTCGAGATGCTCGTTCCTGGTCTGCATAAACCTCCTATCTATATTCCACTTGTGATCTCAATATGATGCCACTACATAACAAGCACTTGACTGTTTTGTATTCATGGGGCCATTGTCAGAGTAATTTTGTCGAAAGGATACAAAAAGAAAACAAAAGGAACAGCGCTCGATGATAGAATAACTGCCCTCAGTGACAACGTAACTGCCCTCATGAGCAGTGACAACGCAACAAAACCTGCCCCCCAACTTTTGGAGGTATCGTATTACTCTTGGACCAACACCAAGGGTGCATTTATTTGAGTGCATTGCATTTCCAATCTCAAGGATGTTCTTGCAAGTCAGTGAAACATTTCTTTCCAGAGCAAGTGCTTCCTTTCAACTCCAAGATGCACATGTAAAATCAGTGAAAAGAGAGCAACTGATCTCTGGCAAAATGGCGAGTCAGTTGGCTCTGATATGAGCTCTTGACCCACAAGTTGAGTGCAAGTTTGAGCTGCAAGCAGAAAGGTAAGGAAGACCATCATTGGCCAATTTGTTTCCTTCAGGTGAAGTCAAATTCGACTGACCAAGTCCAATTTATGGTGCTGGTGTGGGAATATTTGTGGACCTGGTATTGGTCGATCGTTTCTGCAAAGAAATTGATTTGTCTTTTGAAGAACTTGGGAAACACTCGAAACAGAATTTCTTGGTGAATTGTAACACTTTATTCCAAGCGTACATGCAACACTTTTATTCCAAAGAGTACAATCTGAATGTTTCAGAGAGCACCTGGTGATGTCTGCCAATGACCTTTCCCAGTCCAGTGTCTCTGCACATGTCCAAGATGGGTTTGAGCAAGGACTCCAACTTTGTCAGGTAAATTCAGCCTTTCAGAGAAATTTTCACAGCTTTCATACTCCAGAGAAAAAAAAAACGCATTGGATTTCTGTGACAAAATTACAATTTGAGTCGAACAAGCCAAAGTTTACACCTGCTTCTTCATGAAAGGTGGCAGATAAAAACTTGTCATACCAAGGACAAGGACAAGAACAAGACACCTCCTGCTGCCTTCATGTGGTGTGTGTGAGTTCTGTCAATTTTCATGATACTTGTGTGGGTTTGTTCTCTTGACGCCAGTGCGACAACAGCAGAGGCGAGACGCATGGGAAAGGAAGCCCAGAGCTTTGTCACTCGGAGTGTTGCCTTCAAGATGATTCGTCAAATTACTTCATCATTCAGCCCGATATGAATGATTGAATAACTGAAGTCATCCGTCACGATGTTCTGTGTTCCGTCACACGTACTTTGGTCTTCGAAGTATCAGCCTCAACCACTCAACCTGAGCAACGAAACCATTGGAGGAGAGTGGTTGTACGCAAAAGAACCTCAGCGACAGATGCAAACTTGGTAGCAACAGATCTTCTGCATTTTCCGAAAGTACAATCGGAACACTTTTACAGGTTCAAAGTACCCAATAAAAGTCATCTCCAGTGCAAATCCTGAGTGAGATCAGTCCAATGGCAAAAGGGTGCAAAATGAACAGGAACCTTCATGTGCGCAAAACCCCATTCTTCTTGGTTCGTATGAGACCAGAAAAACTCTGTTTGAAGTGTAGTTAGTGCTCACAAAGAGACACAAATCCCGGTGTTTGATCTTGTTCCAACAAATGGCGCAAACTGCCTTTTTCCTGCAACAGGAATAAACCCACAGCAGTTTTGTTTCAAATGTTGGATTGTTTCCGGCCATGTGTCCTTCAAATGTCCTGTTGAAGGTCAAAACAGGACATTTCTCCACAACAGGACAGTGCTGGCTCTCCCAGGACAAACTGAGTGGACCATGTATTTTTCTGGTTTGCAAATATTGCGCCGTCTCTGAGTGTTGCTTCTCTGCTACAACTAAAGTAACTGTTCTTTCTGCCCCGCACGAAAAGAGACTTTCTTGGGCGCAAGAGCTGCAGAACCCACCTACGTCATGCAGTGTGCACTGGACGATAGGTTGTGCTTGCTCACTATTTGGAGCTTTCTATGATATTACTGTTGTTAACATTGTACACTCCCCAGTGGTGCTCTTCGCAAACATTTGGAGTGCGGTGGAGTAATGGACAGATGTGCTGCTATTTCCTCAGGGACAGGCACATACACAAACATAAAAGACACTTTTTGCACCAACATGTTGCGCTGAGCTTTCGCATCTCTCATTACTAAATTGAAACTTATCTGATTAAGGGTACCTCCAGCAATTAAGCCTTATGTTGTGGGGGATGAAAGACAAACAGTGAGCGTAATTAACTATTCTGAAACTTGATGGATGACAAAAATGAAAAATAACTGCAACTTGGACTGCAGCTCGACTCTCCAAAGTCAATTATCAGGCTCAAGTTCTCCCTGCCGCAACAAATGACACTTGATGAAACCTCTTGTGTGACAGATTTCATAACCAAATCGAATGAGAAGTTTTGTCCAAGAAATTTCAATTTTTTTTCACCGCATTTCCTCCGAGAAGTAAGTTTGCTTTCTCGAGAAAAAATCTGGGGTTTGGACTTTGAACAGAATGGTTTGCATTTTCGACTGCAATGTTGTTTTTGGTGCCCTCTCCTCTCGGCAACAGTTTGAAAATGGAAAGAGATCAAGTCAGTTGAGGCGCTCAGATTTGCCTGGCGAGCGACTGGAGGATGAATGCGACGACTCGCTCCAAAAACGGGAGAAAGGGTTCGGCGAGTGACATCTGCTGATACTGATGAGATGCGAAGTTAGTTAAGCAAAATTGCACCGCAAGCAGCACCGCACACTCAAAACACTCAGCGTTGTCACAATGTATCTTCCAAACTTTTGGAGGATGACCGAGGCAAAGCTCAGGAATTCAACCCTGCCGCTGCTTATGGTAACCACTTCGTGTGGGGTGGTTGTGCTTTGGTTTCGGGTTTTTTTTTTCGAGGTAGAGTTCACAACAGCTGACGATAGTCTTTTGTGAACAAAATGTCTGCGTACATGTTCCAACTGAAAATGTTCGGCATGGCCACAAACACAAACAGAAAAAGCGCCAGCATTCCGAACCTCATCTTGTTTTCGCTGCAGTGTGTGAAAACAAATGAAGAACCACAACAACAGAGGGGAACATGGAATAAAATACAAAAAACAAAAAAACAAACAAATAAAACAAGAACAACAAGAACAACAACACAACAACAACAACAACAACAACAACAACAACAACAACAAAACCCCCCACAAACTGACATTAAAGATGGGAGAAAACATACTTTTCCCTTTCAGGTCATCGGAAATTTCACAACAAAACAAAACAGCAACCAAATTTGTGACCTTTTGTTGTTGTGGGGCACACGCACCAAAAATGAGCCACGCATGCACAATACTCACGTCTTGTATTTGTGGCTCGATGAGTTGTGTTTTTCCATCCACCCGATCACCAGGGCACTCTGGTATGTTGTGGCACAACTGATAAAGCACTCAAGGTTCGGCGAATACTTTACTGAAACAGAAAACAACAAAAACAGACTGTACCAAACTTGCGTGTGGACAAAGAATCAGAGTGGTTCAGTCATTCGTGCACCGACAAGTGCTGGACAAAACTTCCAAGATTTCAACACACACGTTGGCCGTACCCACCTTGCTTCACCCACTCCTTGTGAGCCACGTATCGACTGTAGCGGACGTTTCTCGACTTCGACAGGTCCTTGAGATGGAGAGTGTGACACTGTTCTGTAACGAAATTCACCGCAAGTCCACCTTTTGACGTTCGGTACTTTCTGGTGTGGAATGGCAAAAACAGAACAAGAGATCAAAGATCAATGAGCCCGCAGCTCCTTACAGCAGGCATTGTACTCACAACAAAAAATTTCCCAGCAAACAGACGTTGAGTAAAAAAAGAAACCCAAGCAGGGGAGGGGGAACCAACATATGTCGGCATCATGTCTGGTAGGTAACATTCACTGTGGCAAAAATGAAAATGAATGGTTGGTTGACTCCCCAGTTACAAAACTAACCATCCAGACAAACAACAAACAAGAATTGCACTGAGCCCGCGGCTCGCCGCAATACCTCGGGCTACAAAATGACAGAGGAGAGTTGTCGGGGTGCTGTCGCAATGCAGACGTGCCTTGAACCCACAACAATTTTGGTGTTTTGGTGGCCAGACTTCGATCAACACGTGTCGACACCATGAAGCCTTTGCATCTGACCAACCCAGAAAGAAAGTGCGTCTGCACCAGCGAGAAGGGGAGTAAAAGTACAAAAACTAGCTCTGTGGAGCTCGCGGCGATTTGAGAAACCAGAATGCATAGCGACCGAAATGCAAGAAACTGAAATGCAAGCTACTGAAACACATGCAATCAAAATTCATGTGAGCAGAATGTACAAAAGATTATTTCCATAAATATTTGTCATATCTGTCATGTAGAATGCACCCAAATGAACCCAAATTATCTGTATATCTTGAAACTTGTCACCTATTTCTCACTAAGCTCAGCAAAATCCTTGCTGGATTCTATATGTTGAAGACTTTCCTGAAATCCCAAAATTATACCCAAACTTTTGCCACACATAGAACCCAGGGACAAAAATTTGAAAATATAAAAACAAATAATACCAGCCCAAAACCAACCAATAGACTACATTTCATCAATAGACATCCTTCATCAAACATTTGTACTTTCTGAGATATTTTCCTGCTTTGTGCAGGAAAGTCCAAAATTTAATCCCAAAACTTTTATGTTTTATGTTTTGCCCTTGTAACTAAAACATTCAACTTGATAAGTTCCTTGTTCATGCAAATTCCTTGACCCAAATAAATTCAAAAGACCCAGAAGATTCTATTTTGAAATTTATCTTTACCAGGAAACATGCAAAACACCCTAGCTGCCTGAAGGTGATTTGTTTCGGTCACCCCTGTTTTGGTCACTCAAAATTGAGCGACATTCAACATTGTACAACCTCCTCAAATCACCTGAAAAGCAGCATCTTTTGTGCACCCCCCGCGCTCAGGGTATCAACACGGTGCGAGAACCATGGACATGACACAGGTTCTCTTGAATCAGCGAAGTCGCACTCAGGACTGTCACCTGAGGTTGCACATCCTTGTGTCCAACTGACACTGAACACCGAACAGGTGAGGTGATCGTCATGTTACAACAGTTCCTAGGGCCGTGGAGAGTGAAGTGTCACACGAAATGTGATGACTTCGTTGTTGTTTTAGCCATGAAGAAGAGAAAGAGAGAGGGGAGTAGAGGGTACACGAAGAGGTGAAATGAACAAATCAATGCGCCTTCAAAAACAATTGAGAGGATGCAATGGACGCGCATTCACCAAAGCTACAAGATGGTGCTGGCAATCCACAAATTTCATCATGCAAATTTCACCACAACACATTGAGCTACGAGCTGCAGTATACGCAGGAACGCGACGTGTTGGACAGAGTGGAGACGCCTCAACAACGATTTTCTTCTTCACAGCACAACTTACCTTGCCACGCTGAAAATGGAAGCTACTTTTTAGCACTTTGATCTTGTCTATTTTGTTGCTATCTTGTTTCGCTTTTTCCTTGAGACGGACATGACACATCCGGCAAATGACAAACTGCCAGTCACAACTGAGAACAACGGAAACCGTTATCAACTATTCATTAGTTCTTCCTGAAGGAAAGTTGAAGTCGAAGGCCCAAGTCACGTTCTGTCTTCCAACGATGACAGGGCACGATCACCGATAGTTTTAGCCGAGGTCAGAGGAGAGCTCAACTCGAGGCAGACCTTTACCCTCATTTCTAACCAAACCAAATGACAAGAGACTGTCCGATCTCTTTCGCTGAAAACCTCAGCAAGGTTCTGGGTGAGAGCTGGGCAGAAGGCCGCCTTCACACTGATTCTCCCTGGGGACCCCAGTTAGAGAGAACGGACTCAGGAACGAGGAGCATTTCGAGCGCGACAGTGCAGACCCTGTTTCCTCAGCACCCGACAGCTGCAGCCCCGCTCACCTTGTTTGTGTCCGGCGGGCGCGGGCGGTCTCTCGAAGAGCGCGGTGGCGGCGGACAGGAAGTGCAGCACGTTGACGGCGCCGCCCGTGTCACCCCAGACTAGCAGCGCCTCCTGGTAGTTCTCCGGGTCCGGCCAGTAGTCGAGGCCGAGCGGCGTGTGCGGCAGCCCCTGCACCTTGTACAGGCATGTGAACTCCAGCTTGCTGCTCAGGTCGAAGAACGCTTCAATGAGAAACAAATGACGCACTTTCGACTTTGACTGCGAAGTTTGCAAATCATTCCACAAACTGTGCACATGCACGTACGCGCCTCCTCGGAACCAGGTCAAATTCAATGCTTCTTCGCCAGGAAAACAAATTCAGACCTGTAATTTGGTTAATTTTTTGCTGTACAAATTTGCACAACCCACCTGTTGATGTTTGACACATTTCGGAATCACTACCTTAATTGGACTCATCTAGATTCTCATGGGTTTATTGTCGTTGGCCTGGAGCTGTCGTCTGGAGTGTTTACCTCTAAAAACGAGAGTTCTGGTGGCGTGAATTCGGAAAATATTACCTAGTTCTTTGCTTGTGAAGGCCAGGCAAATTTTGTTGATGTTATGCAGCACCACGAAGTGGGTGACCCACAGGTCTTTGGATCTGCACGTGTCCGTGCCGGTCTTCAAGGTCCTCATGAGGCGGAAGCTCGGACTCCACGTGGAGACGCAGCCTTCCTGCTCGTTAGAAACAAGGCGACACTTTGCGACTGCACGGAAAGACACGGCAGGCGCACCGACGACGAGAACTGCACGCTGCCCTGTCTCCAGATGTCCTGCAGGCGGTTTGGTGAGCCATCGGCCGCTGCTGCTATCTCGAGTAAAGCTGCGCTGCAACGAAAACTTCAGCAGTTGTCTGAAGCTTGGGGGGAAAAAACGGTGCGAAATCCCACAAAATTGGAAAATACTCCTTGCCGGTCTTTGATCCAAGTCAAAAAGGAAGAAATTGTGGAGATGAAGCTGCTGCCATTTCACACGAACTGTTTGAAAGAGTGGTTTCTTCACTTCACCGACACACAGAAGAAGACATCAACAAAGGTGGCGATATCACTTTTTGAAATGAAAGTGACAGGAGGCGAACAAGTTGGCAACGTCAGAGCAAAGAACAAAAGCGCAGTCCTCGCAAAACAACAACAACAAAAAATACCAAACTTTTTTTCGTTTTCTTCAGAGACACATGTTGTAGATGTTCTTGGGAAATGTCTTGATTCTCCCACACATTCGCCTTGAGTATCTTCCGATTTGGTTCCTTCTCACCTCTATATTTGGTCCGACAAGCAAAGGAAAAATTTAGCTTCCAAAATGTGAACACTTTTCGGTGTATCTTCACAGACACACCATTCTTGAGACTGAAAATTAAACCACAGCATTCTTCAACGGACAGTGACCCTTTGCATGGTGAACAAGTTTCCTGTGTTCTATTCGTGCTTCAGATGTCAGCTGCAGGCTTCTCAGCAGCAAGTTGCAGAAGCCAAGAAATTCGCTCATTGGACAGGTGAATCGGAGGCATCTGCTCCGAAGCGTTCTCCTGCAGCGGACGATGAGTGCTGAAGAGTGAGCAATGTCTGGACAACGAACAGTGATCCTAACAACGTAATGTTTTGACTTGGTCCCTTATTTTGGGTCCTGCCAAAAACACACTTTTGTCCTCACGGACGAAACTTCTCGATTAATTCGTGCTCTCTGGGATCACAGGTGCACTGCTCATTCTGTGTCGCGTCGGGACGAAGGGTTTGGGATGAAAAAACACTGCACGGTGATCAACTGAGCGTGAGCAGAGCATCTGATGGCCAGCGAGAAGCAAGCGTTTGCTTGATTACGCCCACTTCTCTTCTCGTTGGACTCTGTGCTTTCACGAGTGGCCCTCGTAGCTTTGTCGTCAACGCTGCTGTGGCTTTGCGCGAGTTCGCTCAATTTCACCGGTGCGTACCGAATCAGTGGATCCGCTGTACTCCGCGCCGCAGGTGCCCCGCAATTACAACTGCCAGACTGAACCATGCAACGCCACTAATTCCACTGGATCAATGCTATTTGCCTTGTCCATACGTGTTTCACGGGGAATTCGCTCGGCAGGGCCAGATAGAGGATTAATGACTGATTCGGCCCTAAACTCCGGTCCAAAACGTCCAGTCGGATCAGAGAGCGCATTCAGCTACGACTGCAAGAGTCGCACCGCCGTTTTTGTCTACATTCTCGTTTTTTTGGTTTGGTTTCAGACACAACGTCGTACCTGCACAAGGCAGAATCACGTGAGAAACAAAGTGCTCGTACTGAAGCCGCCCAGGGTTCAGTTGTCACTCCGGTGTTGACGCATTACACAGCTGCACATGGACTCTGCATGAAACAGCCTCGGTCGTTTTCAAACACAAGCAACGTGAACGAATTTGCAAAGGATACATCAAACACAGGGCCAGGGACTTGAAGGCCAAACTCAGAGAAAATTGAGAGCCCCCACACATTTGCGCTGTCCTGCTCTCTTTCGACCAATCCTGGCTGGTTGGTTGGGGAACTGGCCGAGGTTTTGGACACCACAATCACCTGGCTGTTCCTGTGTTCCAGACTTGATATGAAAAATATAAATGCCAAACGACTGTCACAAACGACTGTCACTGCCTGCCTCAACTCAGCTTGTGAGCACTCGAAATCCAAAAGGACATCCAGAAGTTTTGCGCATTGGAGCCACTCTGAAGCACTGCGGCGTCCACCCAACCCCCACTGAAAGTGTCCCACGAGCACATGAAAAGTCAAATGTGCCTATTGTTCATGTTGTGTTTGACGCACACGGAGGAAAATTTTTCTGGTTTCATTGTTCACAAAAGTTTCAAAAACAATACAAAGAAACGTGAAGAAACAGGAGGAAATGCTGCACAAACCAAACAGAATCTGCTGTGTGTAAGTGAGCCAGAAACAATCATATACAGTGGACAGAGAAATACCTTGCTAACGACGAGGTATCGGTTGCTTTTCTCCAAGTAAGCCATTCTTTGGATGAGCTCTTTGTGAGGGCTGAAATAAAAACAGAAGAGTACCAAAAAGTCATCTTTGGAAAAGTCAAGAACCTGAAAGAGAAGGTCACCGCGGATCAAAAGTATTTGTCTTGGTCGTCTTGTTCCATTGGGATTCTGCACGAGAATGAAAAGCGTTCATTTTTCATTCTGCCTACTCGTTTTTGACAAGTCTAATAAAAAATTCATGTGCAAAAGAAGTGCCTAATCCTTTGTTTGCATTGTTTGTAAGCTTTGAAACAGCCTTTAGAGTGGGCCGCAAAAAGCCATAATTTGTTGGAATGACTTTCACGGCCATGTTTTAAGGCAAGCTCATCCATGTTGGAGAATCTTTTATGGATATTGGACGTGCCAAAAATTTCTTGCTCTCCTCTGCGTTGATATATTGATCCCATCGGTTGCAAATTTGGGCCAAGTAGACTGAGGCAGAGTCCTTAGGGAGAGGTGGTGGGTGAAATAGAAAAGCCCCCTTTCCCCTCTGTGCCCCATATCAGCCTGACAGCATGCCTGTCAGGGGACAAACTGCGAATAAGGGTTAAGCTTATAGATGGTCGGTTCGGTCAAAGGTGCAAAGCATCTTCAAATGCTCCTGCAGAAGCTTACAGCTTCACTAAGATTTGCCGTCTTTGGGAGCGCTCCAAATCACTCGGCGTTCTTTAGATTGGGAGTAAATGACAATATGCGTGGGTCATGAGCAGTCATTGAAATTCTTCACAATTTGGCGCTTATCGTCCTGGTGCTGGCAAAACTAGCCGGCAATGGGCCCCATTCAAAATGATAATAGAAGGCTTTGCAGCTTGAACAGAAGAAGTGAGAAAAATCCCATATTGGTAAAATATTCATCTCTTTGTGCACCTTGTGGGACCAGAGGAAAGGAGAGACTAGATCAATGGATATGAACAGGAAAAAAAGACATGTGAATGAAGATCCTTCTTCAGAAACGCCTTTCACAGAAAAATGGATTGCAGGAATGAAAATTGCATGTCATGGAAATGGTTGGAGCTGAGTACTGCTTCCTCCTAAAAACCGGATCAATTATTCCTGACCCCAGTTCAAAGTAATCTATCACTCGCCGACAAATTTGAAAGATTTGCATTTCACTCGGAGTGGACTCCTTGTCATTGTTACTCGTATTTCGGCGTCAATGCTGCCAATATATAAAGTGACCACGGATCGAGACAGATTCATGCAATAACCCATTTTCATTTGGTATCTCTCGCCGGAGCACTTCGCACGCATTTCTATTCTTGGAATATTCATTTCCAGCAAGCTTTTCCACGGCCTGTCGTCCTGTGGGGAGATCCCCAACACCTCAGTTGGTGTTGGGATCTGCAGGAGAAAAGAAGAGACACACTATCATCGAAAAGAGACACACTATCATCGAAGACATCTTGTTCAGGAGGGAAATTCCAGATGTTTTTTATTCCGTGATTTTGAGTTTGCTCTTTGTGTGAAACGCAGCTTTCAATGTCTGGCGAATTTGTTTAAATTGAGAAAATTAGTTCACATGATGCGAACTCGGAAGACTTAACCTCTCGGCCTTTGCCTCGGTCACAGTTTGCGCTGATGATAAATTCCGACTGCAATCAGCATAAAACTGTGAAAGGCTGGAATCTCATTGGACGCGTATTAACCTTGCGAATTCCTTCAATTTCACTGAAACGTGAAGACGTTCACCTCCGTTCACTTAAAATTAACAGACCAGGTTCTTCATTCAAAAGGTTTTGAAGCTGCATTGACTCGGAGATTGAGTTCAGTGGGCAGAGGGACATCCGGGCTGTCCAACTTCATTAGATGCAGTGTATGCGGAGGCCACTGAGGGAGTAGCCCTGAACATGACCCTCCTGACCCCACCTGTGGTGCTGTACTCGTTTTTATTCACCAAACGACCAGCTCCGCTGGTTTCCCTCGTTGTTTGTTGAAGTCCGATTGGCGCGCCCAGTTCTGGGTTAATGAATCATGGTGAAGAGGAAGCTGCGCAGAGGCGGGGTAAATGAAGTACGTGACACACTTCAAAAATAATCTGTTTTGGACAACAACTGGCACGCGCCACGCCACGGTCGCACTTGCAGACATGTTTTCTCTTCACTCCAACTTTTGTAACAAAGGTCAGTCCCTCTGCCACGAAGAATCAATTGAGACAGCAAAAAGAATTAACGGAATTCCTGCTTTGTACAACCCATAAACTGGCAGTTTGCTCATATTTATGCCTTCATCCAGCGCGAAACTGCGGAATTCGTACACTCACAGTGAAGGTTCCCTCCCAGAAATGAGAAAAGAACAAGGAGGCCAAACCCAGAATGGTGAAAACTGTCAGACCGGTGGGACTCCAACTCCTGCCACCAGAGAACAAGAAACCGTCCAGAGATTTTAACACAGGCGCACAGTCGCCACAGATGCAGTCATGGGGTGATCACTGCGTGCTTGCAAAAACAATTTTGGTAGTGGTCACCCCTGATCAAGACTAAAAAATTCTCAGAAGTGATCTTGCAACCAAAACGGTTTGGTTGCAATCAGGCGTGACTGAAAAACATAGAAGTGATCACACCTGATTTCTACCGACAATTTCACTGTGTCCAGAGGGCTCGCTGCTGCTTTAACCTGTTGCCAGCGCAGCACTGTAGCCACTCGCTCGTGCGCACCCGTGTAAAAACCCCAACTGACTGCAGGAAAGGGGCTTCTGTCTCCTCAGGGGCTACCGACAGCGTGTCATGCACGAGGTTCGTGAAACCAACGGCAGGCGCAGGTGCCCAACGGGTGCGCGGATCTGTCAGCAGGTGACGTGGAGCAGGACTTGCTGCTCTTATCAGTGGCTCCCGTGACATACCCGCAGCTTCGTCTCTTATGAGTTCATTTACATGCAACAGCAACCGCGGCAATAGCAGTCTGGTGAGAAGGTCAAATGGGGACTTATCTCTGGTAGTATTTGGGCTAAAGCCCCCTAGAGTGGACAGATAAGGCAAACGAGAGTCCGGCGCAAGTGATGAATTGAACGCTGGGTCACGTTCAACGCCAACCGTCCTGTGAAATGATGAAAATGAACCTGAAATGTGCTCTTTGCCCAATTCCAGGGTCAGAGGCAGATTATGGACATCCTCACCTTCGTATTCAGAGAAACAGCGTCTCCGGGGAAAAAGGCAGTGAAAAACATGCCAGTTCTGGAAAAGCTGGGCATTCCGTCAGAAAGTTTTGATGACGTTGTACGAGACCACTCCATGCCAAATGGTGCTCCTGTGTTGATTCTCTTCTTTGACAAAAACAATGAGTTTGAGTTTGCTGATGTTGCAGCGGATGAATGTGTGATTCACCTGCAAGCCAGTGATGTCGTCAAGGCCGTTGTTGGATACTTGGCCATGTACTTTGTTTTCCATCTGGGGTTTGCAGCACC
>JAAUXT010006623.1_pt1 | contig 23715 bp, 23 predicted proteins | sample 7278171 | NCBI WGS metagenome assembly JAAUXT01 (sample SAMN14350112, study PRJNA611818) | marine sediment metagenome | isolation source: surface marine sediment (1.8m) | place: French Polynesia: Moorea | collected 2018-08
CCCCCTCTTCTTCCTGATTATTTATCTGGATGTCCTCTGCCATTAAGATGCCTGAGCTTTTTTGGCTTTAGACGGCACTACCTTCAAGCGCTCTTTTGGCGAAAGATGAACCTTTAGCGTTTCCTCGAGCACCATCCCGGATAAACCGCGACAGATACCCAGCGCGCCATCAATGATAAGGCTTTTCGTCTCCTGCTCCTGTTGGGTTCGAAGGGCCAATTTATCTGCCAGGGGCAGAAAGACGAGATTGGAAAGCAAGGCACCATACAAAGTGGTGAGCAGGGCGATTGCCATGGCCGGTCCGATGTTATTGGGGTTGGACATGTTGGCCAGCATCTGCACCAATCCGATCAAGGTTCCAATCATCCCAAAGGCCGGTGCCGATGCCCCCATACCTTTAAACACTTTTTGGCCGGTTGTGTGGCGTGATATGGTCGATCTTAAATCCTGTTTTAGAAGCTCTTCAACCCGCTCTTCGTTAAAGCCGTCTGCTAAAAACTGAAAAGCCTTGGCGGTAAATTCATCATCGGGTTTTTCATTTTCCAGGGCAATCAGTCCACTTTCCTTGGCGATTCTGGCAAGCGATACCATTTTTTCCATGATTTCTTCGGGTGACTGAATTTTAGCCCTGAAAGCCTTCATTACGACCCTTACAGAGTTGATGACCTCTTTCATCGAAAATTTGATGAAACAGGTGGCCAGCGTGCCACCCACAACTATCAGTATTCCGGGTATATTCAGAAAGATAACGGCCTGACCACCCATAAGGATGGATATGAGAACTAATATTGTGCCGCCTATCAGGCCAATGATGGTAGCGATATCCATATTAAATTAACGTAAATTCCAATCTAAACGGTTTAAAACGCGACGCATAGTGCCGGCAAATAACCACCTATGTTATTGTTAATGCAGCTTGAATTGTGGGAGGCATCCAATCCCCCCAGGTTTTAAATAACAAGTGGCAGGAAAATGGGCGAACCGTTGTCACCTGAGCACTGATCTACATTCAAAATAGAATTAACTTTCTATTTTTGGTTTATCAACGGACCTGCTTCCGATAGTTTTTTAATCGGCTCTCGAGCCAAAAACTTTAATGAAATCGTATCTTTTCAATAGGATTTAAGTAATTATGATTGTTTTATATTTTGGAGATTCAGGACTGCATGTCAATGCCGGGGTGAATGGCGATGACCCTTATCTTTGGGGCAGTAAAATCAGATCAAGCACAAGCGTTCGACCGGAGAATGTCTTTATGGTTTAAATACAGATAATTATAGTATAAGTTGAACCATTAACCCCAATTTATCCCAAGGAGGTCCTCCGATGAATCTTGAAGACCATCCAACCGTTAAACGATACCGAGAAAAAATTGACACGATCCCTGCGTCCCAAGCACCGGATATCCTCGATGCAGAATGGTTAAAACAGAAGGTGCTGGATGCCGGTGCTGATGATGTCGGGCTCGTTGACATCAATCGTCCCGAACTCAGCGATTATCGGGCCGATACCCTGGACCTATTTCCATGGGCCAAAACGCTGGTAAGCTTCGTTTCGCGACTAAATCCGAAAAATATTCGTTGCCTATCCCAGGCTGTGCGGGATCTTGAATTTATAATCACACAGAAAGAAGCTGATGGAATCGCACGGAAGCTGACTCGGGCTCTATCTCAACAAGGCATTGGCGCATCAAATTTTGCCTGTGGATTTCCAATGGACTTGGATAAATGGCCTGGCAAGATGTGGCCGGTTGCACATAAGCCGATTGCAGTGGCAGCAGGTATGGGGCATTTGGGACACAACCGCAATTTATTGCACCCTCGGTTCGGAAATTTTGTTTTGTTAAACACCGTTTTAATTGATCGCGAGGCCACAGCCTATGACAAACCTTTAGACTTCAATCCGTGTATAGAATGCAAACTATGTGCGACCGTTTGTCCAGTTGGCGCTATTGGAAATGATGGTAATTTCCAATTTTCAAACTGCTTCACCCATAATTATCGTGACCGCTTGGGCGGTTTTTCAGACTGGGTCGAAAACATCGTGTCCAGTAAAAAGGTTGGCGAATATCGCAAGAAGGTGGCTGATGCGGAAACTGTTTCTATGTGGCAAAGTCTGAGTTACGGAATCTGTAACAAGTCATCCTATTGCCTGGCGGTATGCCCAGCCGGCGAGGAGCGCATTGGGGCTTATGTGACAGATCGCAAAACTTACGTGCAGGAGGTTGTGAAACCGCTGCAAAACAAAGAAGAGTCTGTTTACGTTATCCCTGGATCTGATTCGGAAGCGCATGTTGCGCGACGGTATCCGCATAAAACGATCAGACGTGTCGGCAATGGTCTCCGGCCAAAATCCGCTCAAAACTTTCTTGATAGTTTGCCGGTTGTATTCCAAAGGGATCAAGCCGAAGGGATGGATGTGACCTATCATTTTACATTTACGGGAGAAGAAAACTTAAAGGCTACAGTCGTCATTAAAAATAAATCTCTTGAAATTAAGCAAGGGCATGTTGATACACCGGATCTTCACATTCAAGCAGATACGCGCACCTGGCTGGACTTTCTGGCCAAAGAAAAGAATCTGCCAGTGGCGTTAGTCAGTCGCAAGCTTCGAATCAAAGGCCCACCCAAGCTGATGATGGGGTTTGCAAAGTGCTTTCCTTCATAATTTTTCTTTATTGTTCAATCCAATATTGCTGCATTCAGCCATTTTTGCGCTGTTTTAGGTCTTAGATTTTTGGTTAAAGTAAGTTTATACTCAATATGCTAAACGACAGCTAAATCCGGCACCACCCCCTCCGCCAAAAAGGCTTGCCTTCCACAGAATGGTGTGTAATCCTTCATGTAAAGGCATTCAGAAAGAGATTGAAACATACGGTTGCGGGAATAGATGATGAAAGTATTTCTTTATACTGTATTTAGTTTGCTGCTTTTAAACCAGACGGTTCTGGGACATGAAAAAAGTGCTGCTGAAGAATTTATAAAGAGCAACCTTGATGCCGTATTTACGATTTTGCAAAAAGAAGATCTATCGCAGCAGGCAAAAGAAAGTGAAGTCATTGAAATCGTTTCCCCCATGTTCGATTTTGAACTTATGGCCAAACTCTCTTTGGGGAAAAAGTACTGGCCGGGTCTATCCGTTAGCCAAAAGGAGAGATTTACCGAACAATTTATTAAACGCCTGCGGCAATCTTATCTGAATAAATTGACGGCCTACACCAATGAAAAGATCATTTACGAGTCACCGGTAGCGGTCAAGAAAAAAGTTCATGTGCCCACCCTTCTAATTTCAAAAGGCAAGAAAATTTCCATGCTGTACAAGCTTTATTCATCCAACAATACCTGGAAGATTTATGATGTTGAGATTCAGGGCGTCAGCATTATCCGCAGTTACCGGTCTCAATTCAATGAGATTTTGCAGAATGGCACTTTTGACGACCTTCTGCAGAAAATGCAAAAATCGGTCAACAACTAAAAACACTGTCTTTTGAAATAAGCAATCGTATGGCCAAACTTCACTCCATGGTTACCCATTTCTACGATCGCATTGTTCTCGAGTACCCGAGAACCGTTATACTCATCATACTGATGGTGATTTCCTTTCTGGGCTATAAGGCAGCAGATTTCAGACTTGATGCTTCGACCGAAACGCTGATTATTGAGACCGATGAAGACTTGCGATACTCACGACTGATTGAGGCGCGATATGGTGGATATGATTATTTGCTGATAACATATTCCCCCAAAGCCGATTTGTTTTCAAATGAGTCCTTGGAAAAACTTGCCCGGCTGCGCGATGACTTAAAGCAGACGAAGCGGGTCACTTCGGTAGTTTCCATACTGGATGCCCCCTTGCTGGAAAGTCCTCCCGTGCCGATCAAGGAGCTAACCACCGGCATACAAACTCTTGAATCGCCAACCGTAGATCGCAAACGGGCACAAATTGAGTTCAAAAACAGTCCTCTGTACCAAAATCTGCTTGTCAGCCCCGATATGAAGACCACCGGCCTGCAAGTCAACTTCCCGGTCGACGAGGTTTATCAGGAATTATTGGCCCGTTGCGACCATTTTCGAGAAAAAGCAGCCAGGAACTCTCTAACAAGCGCTGAAATTTTCGAATTCAAAGACCTCAAAGGCCAAATCCAAAGGCGCCGAGAAATACAGCGGCAAATCCGACATGGGGACATTGCCGCCATCCGGGCCATTATGGATAACTACCGTGAAGATGGGCAGCTCTTCCTGGGCGGAATTGACGTGATATCAGACGATTTAATCCGCTTTGTTAAACAGGACTTGAAAATATTCGGAATCGGAGTCGCATTTTTTCTGATCCTTACCTTAAGCATTATTTTTGGCAAAGTTCGTTGGGTCGTGTTACCAATGCTCTGCTGTGTTTTTTCCACCATTGCCATGATGGGTCTTCTGGGAATGTTCGGCTGGAAGGTCACGGTTATATCCTCCAATTTTATATCGTTACAGCTGATCATTACCATGGCGATTGCGATTCATTTGATCGTGCGCTACAGGGATTTATTGTTGCGTAATCCTGAAGCTGAACAGCGTCAACTTATCCTTGATACGGTGAGTTTAATGCTGACACCCTGCCTGTATGCCGCTCTTACGACAATCGTGGGATTCGGTTCGCTGCTGCTGAGCGATATTCTGCCCGTCAGAACATTTGGCTGGATGATGAGTACCGGCATCGCAGTTTCGCTGGCCACAACATTTCTATTTTTTCCGGCCGGGCTGATGCTGCTGAGCAAAGAAGCGCCGCAGACCTTAAAGGCAAAACGGTTTTCTTTTACGGCTGCTCTGGCCAGGTTTACGGAATTACGCGGCACCCTGATAATCCTTGGGAGCTACCTCATCTTAATTATGAGTGTCGTCGGCTTCACCAGACTCATTGTTGAAAACAGCTTTATTAATTACTTTAAAGAAGACACCGAAATTTACCAGGGTTTGAAAGTCATTGACGACAACCTGGGGGGTACGACCCCATTGGATGTGATCGTCGAACTCGAGGCACCCAAGGCGCCGGCTGTCGCTACAGTGGGTAAAACCGAGGAACAGGGCGACGCAGATTTCGATTCGTTTGCTGAATTTGAAGAAGCCAATGATGAAAAATATTGGTTTACTGCAGACCGCATGGCGTTGGCGATGAAGATCCATGATTATCTTGACAGCCTGCCTGAAACGGGCAAAGTGCTGTCGTTGGCAACGATGCTGAAAATAGCGATGAAGTTAAACAATGGTCAGCCGTTGGATAACTTTCAGCTGGCCCTGGTGTACAGCGAACTGCCTGAAAAATTCAAACGCATCATATTAGAACCATACGTATCTCCGCAACATCATCAGCTGCGCTATTCCATCCGGGTCAAAGATTCCGATAAATCTTTGAGACGCGATGCCTTTTTACAAAAGATTCGACATGACCTGGTCGACGAACTGGAGATAAAAGAAGACAACCTCCATGTGACCGGTTTGCTGGTGCTGTATAACAATATGCTGCAGAGTCTGTTTAAATCCCAGATTCTTACGCTGGGTGTGGTGGTGCTGGTGCTTTTAGGTATGTTTCTAATTCTATTTCGGTCGTTGAAACTGGCCCTGATCGCCCTTTTACCCAATTTGCTGGCGATTTCAACAGTGCTCGGCATTATGGGGTGGTTGAAAATTCCTCTGGATATGATGACCATCACCATTGCGGCCATCAGCATCGGAATTGCGGTTGACAATACAATTCACTATATTTACCGCTTCAGACACGAATTCCTGCCTGAAAATGGCTACTTGAAGACAGTTCACCTCTGTCACGGCAGCATTGGTCGGGCCATGTATTACACCTCGCTAACAATCATCAGCGGGTTTTTGATACTGACCCTTTCAAACTTCATCCCCAGCATCTATTTCGGTTTGCTGACGGCCCTGGCCATGCTGATTGCCCTGCTGGCGGCTCTGACACTGTTGCCGCAGTTGATCATCACCTTTAAACCATTTGGTCCTGAATCTTGTATGAAAATTAATGCGAAATCCTAATGTTCGTGCTTTTTTTGTTGACGGGTATGCGTTTCGAAAAACTGGAGAGAAAACTAATAGAAAAATTAATAGACAAGCAGAGTTGGGTAAAGGAGATGAGCTATGGACGGAATTAATACTGGAGTGATGGCGTAGTGGCGTAATGATAATATTTGTCCTGAGGTTATAAATGAATATTTCTCTCCCCACGCATTGCATCTCGAGCAGCTTGTTGGGGCGTAGCTGAAAGCGAAGACCAAAGCAGGCGCTAAATAATAGGAGTCGTCATGCGCTATTTGATGGAAGATGATCCGGCGGTGGCCCAGATTATCCAGGACGAAGAATCCAGGGTTGAAAACACGCTGAACCTAATCGCGGCTGAAAACCATGCGCCCCGATCTGTTTTAGAGGCTCAGGGGTCTATTTTCAGCCTCAAAGCGGCCGAAGGATTTCCGGGTAATCGCTTTCATGCCGGCTGCCGGCATGCCGACACGCTGGAAAGACTTGCTGTCTCCAGGGCCAAAGATCTGTATGGAGCCGACCATGCCAATGTACAGCCGCACAGTGGGGTATCCGCCAACCTGGCGGTTTATTTTGCCATGTTGAAGGTGGGTGATCGCATCCTGTCAATGAAGCTTTCACACGGCGGTCACTTGTCCCATGGTGATGCGGCCTCGATGACCAGCCGCTGTTTTGACTTTGAGCATTACGGGCTCAATCTTAAAACCGAACAACTTGATTATGATGAAATAGATCATCTTGCGCAACGTTTAAGGCCCCGCATGATTGTCGCCGGTGCCAGCTCCTATCCACGATTGATCGATTATGAAAGAGTTGCTGAAATTGCCCGATCGGTTGAGGCCCTGTTACTGGTTGATATGGCCCATATTGCAGGTTTGGTGGCTGCCAAAGTCATCCCCAGTCCGGTTCCGCATGCCGATTTTGTGACCTTTACCACCTACAAAACCTTACGTGCCGGACGAGGCGGTGTTATTTTATGCACGCAGAAACATGCTGACCGGATTAACCGGGCCATATTCCCAGGAGGTCAGGGGACACCGTCACTCAATTTAATTGCTGCCAAAGCGGTTTGCTTTCAATTAGCGATGACCGAGGATTTTGTTCAACTGCAAAGGAAAACCTTAACTAATGCGAACTGTTTCGCCGCTGAATTTGAGCGTCTGGGATATCGAAATGTTTCCGGCGGAACCGAAAACCACCTGGTGCTTATTGACTTGCGCCCCAAGGGCCTGACAGGGGCGCATGCTGAAACAACTTTAGAATCAGTGGGAATCATCGTCAATCGCAACGTGATTCCCGCCGATCCTGAAAGACCTGAGGTCAGCAGCGGCATTCGAATTGGCAGCCCGGCAATTACATCCAGAGGCATGCAAGAACCTGAAGTGCGCCAGATTGCCCGTATGATGGACACCGCGATGTCCAATAGAGCAGATCCACAGATCCTGAACCAGGTTGCCCAGGAGGTACAGGTCCTCTGTAAGCAATTTCCAATTCGACCCTGAAATAGGTACTGAGTCGATCACATAAATCCTTGTGTTTTTTTTTATTGTTCCATATATAGCAGCATTCCAATATGCCCATCAGTTGTTACAGCTAAATTTTAATATGTTGAAGCGGTTTCAGAACCTCAAATAATGTTCGCTAGCAAGGCGCAAGGCGATTCAAAAGTGGAGTCCGCCTCCGGCGGATTAGTATTCGAGCATTTTGAATCGGCTTGTAACGCAGCTAACGGGCATTATAGGGGGTTATGAAGCCGCTTCGGGAGGAAGTTATGGATAACAAGAGCCTAAAAAAAGCCTTTGCAAAACTTTCCACCCCTCTAATTACCGATGCTTGTATGCGGCTGGGTGTTTTTATGCGGGTGGCGCCTATCGGAATCCAACCGTTGGTGCCGGGCTGGCAAGTGGCCGGTCGTGTTCTGCCGGTAAGGCACTCCGGAAGTGTGGATATTTTTCTGGAAGTTATGCGCAATGCGACCGCCGGAGATGTCCTGACGATCGACAATGCCGCCCGAAAGCATGAGGGCTGTATCGGGGATTTGACCGTCTTAGAGGCGCAAGCCGTGGGCCTGGGGGGTATCGCGGTCTGGGGATTTCATCGCGATACGTCGCAGCTGATTCAAATCGGCTTTCCGGTCTTTAGTTACGGTTCTTTTCCGGTGGGACCGAAGCGGGCCTACCCACGGGGTTCGGATGCCCTTACGACCGCGCGATTCGGCGATTTTAAAGTAACGGCCGATGATGTGGTTTTTGGCGATGATGACGGCGTGGTTTTTGCGTTGCTTCAAGATGTTGAAGATATCATCACTGTTGCGCGTACCATAGCAGAAACTGAAGAAAAACAGGCTCAAAAAGTCCAAAACGGTAAAACCCTGTCCGAGCAATTTAAATTTGATGAATACCTGAAAAAGCGCGGCAAAGACCCAGCCTACAGTTTCCGGCAGCATCTGAAAAAAATCGGTGCTGCCATTGAGGTCTAAGCTCACCGCAGAGACGCAGAGATCGCAGAGATAATTTTTTCTTGGCCTGATTTCCTGAGAGGGAAAATCAGGCCAAACAATCTGCCTGCGGCAAGAAAAAAGGGCTCTGATGGTTTACCAAGCTCTATAGTATAGCCTTATTGTTTTTGCCGCGAAGCGGCTGAGTGGTTTTCATTTGTCGGCGTCTCAGCGACAAATGAAAAAAATACTTTCTCTGCGCTCTCTGCGTCTCTGCGGTGAATATAAAAAGGACATTCTTAATGACCCAATACATAGATTTAAGCCATACGATCGAAGATGGCATGGTGACATACACCGGGTTGCCCGGCCCGGTAATCAGTGACTACCTGGGACGTGAGGAATCCAGACCCCATTATGCTGAAGGCACCACGTTTCAGATTGGAAAGATCGAAATGGTGGCCAATACAGGCACCTACATCGACGCGCCCTTCCACCGTTATGCCGAGAGCATGGATTTAGCCGGGCTTAAAATAACCTCGATCGCCAATCTTGACGGTATTGTGTTTCGAGTCGATCAAGGGCTGCGCTCAATTGGTAAAGATGTTTTTGCAAACGATAACCTCAAGGGCAAGGCCGTCCTTGTAAATACGGGTTGGGATCAGCACTGGCGAACCGATACATATTTTGAGAACCATCCTTTCCTCACCCGTGACGCGGCTGAACACCTGAAATCCACTGGTGCCGCACTTGTCGGCATCGACTCGCTCAACATCGACGACAACACAGATGGGACCCGACCGGCGCATTCAATTTTGCTAGAGGCCGGCATACCGATAGTTGAGCACATGTGCCACTTGGATCGATTGCCGGATCAAGGATTTAAGTTTTTCGCGGTACCGGCCCCGATTAAAGGCATGGGGTCGTTTCCGGTACGAGCTTTTGCAATTGTGGAATAATTTTAGACAGGATTTACAGGATTAATTGGATTTTTTTGTTTCGGCACTTTCCGGATGAAAGTGCCGAAATTCAATCCGCTTCGCGGAAATAAATTATTTATCTTTAGAGTCCGTGTACACTGAGAGTAGCTTATTGTATCATTTCTCTTGATGCCAAAAGAAATTAACTTTCTGCCGATGGGCTGACAGTTTGTCTCCCGACAATGTCGTCGGGAGAAAAGATTTGTCTGTGTAAGTCTGTGTGGGTCTGTGGCGAAAAAACGCCTTTGCGTCTTTGCGTGAGGCCATCAGAATGTCGCTATGAACGAAAAATCGACCGTATTTGAAGAAACGTACTCAAACTATCTGGCCCGGATTGCCAAGCTGGATTTTGCCGAAATTTCCGGGCAGCTGGGGGCTGAAATGGCTGGTGAGGAGCTGGTTATTCCTTTTTTCGGAAAGCCTTACCGGATATCCAAACAGGGTCTCAGCGACGTCTCCAGCAACCGGCCTGATTTTTCGGCCTGTGTTGTACTGTTCAAATACCTGCTGCTGTGCCCGAACCATGATTCCATTGAAGATGACTGGGTGACGTTCAAGGATTTTAAGGACGCAGCACCTTTTGCCGGTGCATTCATCAATTATACCGAGACACCGCTGGCCGACCATTTTGCAGGAGACCTTGCGCGGCTTGAAGCTGCTGCCCGGAAGCTTAATGGCCAGCCACCAGACGCAGAATTCCCTTATGATCTAAGCGTGCAGTTTCCGGCCCTGCCAAAAGTGCCGCTATTGATGCTTTTCAATGATGCCGATGAAGAGTTTGGCGCCCGCTGCGCGGTGCTGTTTGAAAGACGCGCTGAAACTTACCTGGACATGGAATGCCTGGCCATGCTGGGGATGCAGCTGTTTGAACGGTTGAAAGATGCAGCAGACAGCAAAGTTTAACTATTTCGTGATAAGTAGCAGCACCTGCCAGGTCAAGCCGGAAAACGACCCTTCAGGACCCCGGTAGGACCATTCTGGCCGGAATACGACAGATTATGAGCGCCTATTCCCAGTCCAGCAGCCGCTGTTGGCCTTCCAGTTTGCGGATTTCGGTCAGGTTCTGGCTGACTTCCAGACATCCCCGGTAATAGCCGGTTTTATCCCGCACGGCAAAGTAGCGAATGTAGATGAATTTGTCGCCCAGCTCGATCCAGAATTCAGCCGTGTCGCGTGCGCCGGACTTAAAGGCATCCAGAATCTGGTTGACCAAATGGACGCTTTTGGGCGGGTGACAGTTGCGGACCTCGCGGCCGATGATGGCCGGGCTGCGTGGGAATATGCGCTCCGGCCCTTCCGAATAATAGGCCACCCGGTCGTTTTCATCGACAAAAGTTAAGTCCACCGGCAGGTGGGTGAGCATCAAATTGATCTGCTCCAGGGTCATGTGCCCGGTGTCCAGACCCAGGGCCCCGGCGACATCTTCAACCACAGCTTCCGGTTCGGGGGCAGGTCCTTCGGCGGTTTCCTTGATGATATCTTCGGGCCAGCCCGTATCCGGCACTACCCAGGCAAAACCGATATCGGCTTCACCTTCTTTGACCTTGATCCATTCCTGATCGGAAAGCATATCCAAGCTGGCCGGATAAAGAATGTGCTCTTCTTTGTAGATCATATCCCGGATGGCCTGGATGGCTTCTTTGAGCGGTGCGATGGTGCCCTCCGGTTCCGACTGGGCAAATGCCTCCCGGGCCTGCTTGAGGCTGGCGCGAATATCGTCGTGGATCGACCACATCACCTGAGAGGGGCCTGTAAAATGATGCGCTTCGAGCATCGGGAAAAGCTGGTTTTCCTTGCGGGTGTAGTGGGTATCGATTTCCGATAGCCGTTCAATCTGGGCCCCCAGCGCCTGACTGTTTTCTGAGAAGGCTTCCGGTTTGGGCGGATGGCCGATGCGACCCAGGAGCATGCTGGTCTCAGACATGATCTTTTCCGATGCACGGTTTTCCTTCATAAAGGTGTGAATCGGATGCCCCATCGGAGGATCCGGTCGGTCCTTCTCCTCCAGGGCCTCTTTAAAGATTTCCACATGAACATCGCACAAGCGCTTGATTTCTTCAGCGGGCAGGCCCTCATCCATCAGGGCCTGTTCCATTTTGGCGATTTCAGTTGCTTCCACCCCTTTGATCAGCTGGTTGAATCTCTCTTTGACCGCTTCAAAGTCTTCACCATCATGCAAGGACTTGATAATTTCCTTGAGTGCCATCTGCTTTTCCACAGGGTCGCTGATACCGCTGTCGGTCCCGTCAGGTGCTGGTTCAGCGTCTTCGGTGGGTGTGCCCGCCTGCCGGTCGATTTCTTTGGTCAGCGCTGCTAAAAAATCGTCCAGGTCAAGCCCGCCAATACCGGCGACTTTGCCGAGGGTGGCGACTTTGCCGATGGTTTTGCGCATAATCGGATTTTTAAGGCCCTTGAATTTGGGTGACATTGTCACCAGAAACTCTTCCAGAAAAGGGTATTGTTTCAGCAAATCATCGATCTTGGTATTGGCGCTTATTCCCATGACAAGCTCTCCTTTTACATTTACCATCCATTTTAAAATAAAAATGTTGGATATTTCCCTTGATCCTAATGTGTATTATATTCATTTAAATGAAAACACAAGCAGGAGGTCAAGATGGCGATCGATGTTATGATTAAAAGAAAGGTGAAACCCGGCCGTCAGGCCAAGGAGCTTGTGCCGCTTATCCTGCATCTAAGAGCCCTTGCAACATATCAACCCGGGTACATCTCCGGTACAACATTAAGCAATTTAGAACACCCAGATGAATGCCTGGTGGTTAGCCGATGGGAGTCGATTGACGATTGGAACCGCTGGCGGCAAAGCTCGCAAAGAACCGAAATTGAGCAAAAAATTGAGGCGCTGACAGGTGAGAAAACTGAATACAATCTGTATGCCCCCATGGTCGCCCACACAGATCTGGAGCAGACATTCACAAAAAAACGCTGACAGCTAAATATAACCCTGATTTTTTGCTGCTCAACAGGTTATCAATCAATTAAATAAGCAGTTGACAAGATTTTATCTCTTTCTGTAGTATGTCACCGTGGGCTAATCATGACCTGGAATACAATATGTCCGCTAACTTGCGCTGTGTTTTAATTCTTGCTCCTTGCCGAATCCTCTCAGTGCTTGAAGACGATTTTCTACGCTATAACCTCATTGCCACCCAAAATTATTGGCTAACTCGCAAACTTTGAAGAGGGGGGGACCAAATTATGCCAGTCAAATTTAATCAATATTGGTCAGTCGACTTTGATAAAACCGAGGATTATGAAAAATATATCATTCGAAAATTCATCCCCGGAATGAATAAACTCGGGCTTCATATCGTTGCCGGTTGGACAGTTTTGGTTGGTGGCAAAAGTGAACTCTTTCTTGAAGGAATCAGCACCGATTTGGATAAACTTGAAAACGCACTGCGAGATAAAAAATACAGGGAGTTAAATGCCGACCTGCAAAATTACGTTCGCAATTACAGAACAAAAGTTCTGGTAGGGACCGGAAAAAAAGATGATTATTCCAAGGATGTTAAGGCCAATACGGTTAAATTTAACCAGGCCTGGAATATTATCAGTAAAACCAAAGATCAATACGAAGACTATGTCATCCAGACCTATTATCCATGCCTGGAAGAGCTGGGGATTAAAGTGGCCGGCGAATGGGAAGTCTTTATTGGAGAAGGGCCGCACATCTTATGCGAGGGTCGGGCTCAGGATACCGATACAGCCACTTTGATCAGCAATCTCAGGAGTGAGAAGTTTCAGAAAGCCAAACACGGTTTGAGGCAATTTATTGAAAATTACGAAAGCCGTATTTTCATCTTTCACATTCAAAAGATCATCGGTTACAAATCCGCCAGCTATGAGATGATTTCCTTTTAAATAGCTGTTTAGAAATTTATTGTCATAAACAAAAAAGCCCCTGATTAAAAACGATCTTTTGAAATCAGGGGCTTTTTTATTTCACCGATTGGAAACGGCTGTACCGTCTATACTATTGCCCCTCTTCGTAGCGCTGTTCAATGATAAGCGCCGGTTTGAGCAGCAGCGAGACCACAAAAATTCCTAGGGCCAGAATCCCGAGCGTAATGCTGACCTCCACCCAGCTGGGTGCGTAATTGACGACTTCCCCCAGTGGTGACGGCACCAGGCCGGGTACGATCAAACCGATGCCCTTTTCGATCCAGATGCCTAAAAACAACAACGCACAGGCCGGCACCAGTACTTTAGGGTTATTTTTTCCCGGGTTAAAGGCCATTGTCAGGGTGCCGATGACATTCATGACAATGGCTGTCCAGATCCAAGGGACCAGAGCTGAATGGCCCTGGAGGCCAAAATACAGATAAATGGCCGGCTGGCTGTGATGGGTGGGCAGGTAAAATTCTTTAAAGACCTCGGAAAAGAGCATGATCAGGTTAATAATAGCCGCTACCACGCTGATGCGCCTGATTTTGTTAAAGACCTGATCTTCGACCCGGAATGATGTCGTGGATTGAATGATCACCAGCACGATGATGATCAAGGCCGGTCCGGCTGCAAAGGCGGACGCCAGAAAGCGGGGGCCCATTAACGGATTGTTCCAGAACGGCCGGGCCGGCAGCCCCTGGTACAAAAAGGCGGTTACCAGGTGGATGCCAAAGGCCCAGAAGATAGAGAGAAAAACCAGCGGCAGATATAATTTTTTTATGGGCTCGCGGTGGTAATAATGGCAAAACAGGATATAGGCCGGTACCAGCAGGTTCAACACCAGGTAGCCGTTTAACACCAGCACGTCCCAGGTCAGCAAAGAGGTCGGCCAGTTAAACAACCCGATGATGGGTATCATGTGCCAAGCATTCCAGGGGGCGCCCAGATCCACAAAAACAAACATCAAACACATCACCAGAGCGCCGATGGCAACAACCTCTCCAACAATGACCACCTTGTGCAGATCTTTGTCTTTGAAGATGTAAGACGGCAATATGATCATTACGGCGGCGGCAGCCACGCCCACCAGAAAGGTAAAATTGGCGATGTAAAAGCCCCAGCTGACAATATCCGACATATTGGTAACAGCCAATCCGACATTGATTTGAACAAAATATGCATAGACACCCAGCACCATCAAAGCCATCAGAATACACAGATAGATCTGATAGATCAGACCGCCGGATAGGCTCCAGGTGATCACATCTTTAAAAAATGCGATGACCTCATTGATAATGGATAATTTATGCGTCACTAACTTTTCTTGGGTCGTTTCCATAGGGCCTCTGCTGGTTTAATCGACAAAATACCAGAATTTGGGGTCCGTTCCCAGATCCTCTTTCCATCGGAAAACCTTCTTGTTTTTAAGGACAAATCTGATTTCACTGTCTGGATCTAACAGATTTCCAAACACCCGGGCACCGGTCGGGCAAGCTTCAACACAGGCGGGTAGCCGTCCGGATCGGCTTCTTTGCACGCAAAAGGTGCATTTTTCCATCTGCCCCCGGCCGCGCACACGGTTGCCCAGATAGTGTTGCTTTTTGGTCATTTCCTCCTTGGGCACAACCGGATCGTTCCAGTTGAACCGCCGCCCGTAATAAGGGCAGGCGGCAATGCAGTAGCGGCAACCGATACACCAGTCATAATCGACAACCACAATGCCATCTGGTTCCTGCCAGGTGGCCTTGGTGGGGCAGGCTTTAACACAAGGGGCGTTTTGACAGTGGTAGCATTGCACCCCCATGTAGAAATGATCTTCGACCGGCACCTGGTGATAGAATTGGCCATTACCTGCCTCCGGGCTCATCTGACCGTGCTCCATCTCAAAAATGCGGATATATTGCATGTTGGATTTACGGTCGAGGTTGTTCTCCTTCACACAGGCCGCCACACATTCCATATACCCTTCACAGCGGGTGACGTTAAAGGCATAACCGAACAGAACGCCGTCAATCGGCGCTGTGGAGCTCATCTGGATGTTGACCCCCCTTTGGATCTTGGCCAGGCGTTCAAGACGCCGGACCGTCTCATCTTTTTCCTCCTGGGTCATGAGCTGGTAGTGCTTCTTAAAATATTCCTTCCAGCGCAATGACAGCTCTTCTTTGGAGCCCAGCATGCTGCTGCCGCCGCATCCGGCCAGCATGGCCGCACCACCGAAAGCAGCAGCTTTGGCGGCGCCTTTCAGAAAATCTCTTCGGCTGCGCGGTTTAGCCTGTTGACAGTTTTGTTTGTCCGTCTTCTGGCAGATAGTATTTGGGGGACTCATGCTGTTTCCCTATTTGCTTTTGCTCAACGGCGGTGAATAGATAACCGGCCAGCGCTTTTTAAAGCGCGGTGAATGGGGGTCATGACAACCGGTGCAGTTTTTGACCACCCGTTGGCCGGCCCAGTAGGAGATGCGCTTGCCATGGGCGCCACCCACCCAGTCTTTTTTCTGTCGGAAGTGGCACTGGCCGCACATCTGGTAGCTGTGATCCATATCGATTTTTGTGCCCTGTTCGGTCACCAGAAAATCGCGTTCATCTTTTTTATGACAGGTATAACAGGCCAGGGGGCGCGATTCGCTGCCGTGCTTGAGAATAATTTCACCATGGGCGATTTCAGCGGCCCGTGTCACCTTGACCGGTTTGTTATTGTGGCATTGGCTGCATTTGAAACGCTGCATCTTATCCTTGCGGGTTTCGACCCAAAAACGCCCGCCCTGGTACCGTTCGGTCACCAGAACAGAAGGTATCGGAAGTGACAGCGCCGCATCGACCTGCTTTTCATCAAAAGGCGCAGTTGCATTTTTGTAGGTCTCAACGACGCCCCCGCCAGCAGTGAAGGCAGCGCCCGCAGGGATCATGATTAGCAGCGCCACCCATATCCAACAGAGCCAATGATTTAAGGTTGGTGTTTTCATATCAAACCCGATCGGTTAAGATTTCGGTTTTCTTTGCCACGGCGGCGCATTGGTTTCCGGCACGTGACACTGCCGGCAATTGCCCCGTGACGGGTGCTCCACTCGTATGGTCGCAACGGTTCCCGGTCCCACATGACAGGCGATACAATTCCCTCGGTTTTGAATATCATGCGGAATCGGCAGCGGTGCACCCGGAAGGGACGCACGTCCCAAACGGGGTGGCGCCACGCTCATCCAGTCAGTTTCAATAAACAGATTGGCCTCGGTAACGGTAACATGGCACTGTCGGCAGGCCTCCTGTTCGGGGTGCGGCGTAACGGGCGTATTCTTTTTGAGCTCTTCCGTCCAGCCGCCTTGGAGGTGGCAGGTGAGGCACTCGACCGGGGCCAAATCCGGCTCTTCGACCTTATGGGGAATCAGCGGCGGTGACCCGGGATACTGTCTGAGAGCGTAGTATTCCTCGAGCGTGCGACCGGTGGATGTGCCTTCCAAGTAGTCCTTGGATACCTGATCGTAGTTTACAAAGATGGTTTTTCCACTATCGTCAAAGTTCATGTCCTGAGATTCCGCGACCGTGGTTTGCGTCCCTTTCGGCTCGGAAGAAAAGGCCGAAAATACGATCAGCGGTAATACCAAGATGCAGATCCCGGCGAATATCAGAAAAACCTTTCCCACTTTCTGGTCTGAGTTTTCCATTATACTCTCTCCAATTTAACCGCACATTTTTTATAATCCGGCTGTTTGGATATGGGGCAAAATGCATCCAAAGTGGCCTCGTTGATTAAATAGCTTTCGTCAAAGAAAGGTACAAAAACCATTCCACGGGGCGGACGCCCGCGCCCATTGATGCTGGCTTTCATGGTCACCGATCCCCGGCGAGAGGACACCTTGACGTTGCTGCCGTTGGTGATCCCCAGGCGGTCGGCATCATCGGGGTTGATTTCCACATAGGCCTCAGGGACCGCTCGATGAAGGAGCGGCACGCGCCGGGTCATCGAGCCCGTATGCCAGTGCTCCAGGATGCGGCCGGTATTAAGCCAGAAGGGGTATTCACTGTCAGGTGACTCTGCCGGCGGCTCATATGGCCTGAGCCATATCCAGGCCCGTCGATCCGGTTTACCGTAAAAATCAAAAGAATCTCCTTCAGCCGCCGGGTCGTATTTGGCATTATAGCGCCATTTGGTCTCGATTCCGTTGACATACGGCCATACGATCCCGGATTTGGCTTTAAGGTCGTTATACGGCGCCATGCGGTGTTTGGGGTTGTCATGGAACTGGATGTATTCATTCCAGATGTCTTCAATGTAGGTTTCTTCTGACCATGGGAACTGCTTTTCAAATCCCATGCGACGGGCCACCTCGATGATCTGCCAGGTATTGCTCATGCAATCTCCTGGCATGGGAATGATCTGCTCGTTGTGCTGGGTGCGCCGCTCTGAATTGCCGAAGAATCCTTCGCGCTCGATCCACAGGGCGGCCGGCAGGATCACATCGGCCACATCGGATGTGGGGGTCGGATAAATTTCAGATACCACGATGAAGCGCTCGTCTTTTTTAGCGCCGTCCCGGTAGCGGTTTAGGTTGGGCATGGTCACCATGGGGTTGGTCACCTGGATCCACATGAAGCGGATATCGCCGCGATCCAGCGCCCGGAACATTTCAACCGTATGATAGGTGGGCTTGGGATCGATATTTTCCACCGGCACATCCCAGATCTTGGCCGCCAGCTTGCGGGCGCCTTCTTTCATGACCACACCCTTGGGCAGCTTATGAGTCAGGGTGCCGACTTCACGTACTGTGCCGCAGGCGCTGGGTTGCCCGGTTAATGAAAAGGGGCCATTGCCCGGTAGGGAGATTTTGCCCACCAGCAAGTGGCAGTTGTAAACAAGGTTGTTAATCCAGGTGCCCCGGGTGTGCTGGTTCATGCCCATGCACCAGTAGGAAACAATTTTTTTGTCCGGGTCTCCGAATAAGGAGGCCAGGTATTTGATATCTTTGGCCGGCACACCTGATATTTGTTCTACTTTTTCCGGTGTATAGTCTTCCAGGAAGGCTTTGAAGGCTTCCCAGTCGACGGTTTCGGCTTTGTCCTTGAACTTGAAATGGTCCTGGGTGCCGTAACCGATGTTGGTTTTGCCTTTGTGAAAGGAGACATGTTTGTTGACAAAATCCCAGTTGACCCAGTCATTGCGGACGATTTCATAACAGATGGCGTTGGCCACCGCCAGATCGGTCTGGGGCTTGAAAAGAATGGATTTGTCCGCTGCCTGGCTGGTGCGGGTGGTGCGGGTGGCAAAATCGATAATCTTGACGTGGTTTTTGGCCTTGCGATTGGCAAGCATTCTGGAAAACAGCACCGGATGCATCTCGGCCATATTGTTGCCCCAGGTGATGAAGACATCGGCGTGATCGATGTCATCGTAGCTGCCCATGGGCTCATCCATTCCGAAGCTGGTGATAAATCCGGTGACAGCACTGGCCATGCATAGACGGGCATTGGCTTCCAAATTGTTGGTGCCGATACAGCCTTTAAACAGCTTGGCGGAGACGTAGCCGTCGGTAATCGACCATTGCCCGGAACCGTACATGGCCACAGAATCTTTGCCGTGGCCTTTGATGGTTTCCTTCATTTTGCTGGCCACCAGGTCAAGGGCTTCTTTGAGGGGTGTTTCCACCATCTGGCCGTTTTTGCGTACCAGGGCCTTGGTGATGCGATCATTGCCATAAAGGATCTGGACGGAATGATAGCCTTTGACACAGCAAAGCCCCTTGTTGACCGTACAGTTGGGATCACCTTTGACGGCTACGGCGCGATCTCCGGAAACACCGACCAGAAGGCCGCACCCGGTGCCGCAAAACCGGCAAGGCGTCTTTTTCCATTCAATTCCCCCCGAACCCACAGTATTCCAGGCGCCGAAACTGATTCCCGGAAACAGTACCGCAGCAGAAGCGACGGCGCTCTGCAACGCGGCGGATTTTATGAAATCTCGTCTGGTAATGTCCATTTGCTTGCTCCTTTTGTTGTCCTCTATTGATCCGTATGACCAAACGTCATGCCAAGGGATTCCAACGATTTTATGGTCTTAAGCTGTTCCTGTAATTTTTTCTCGGTGTCTTCATCCGGTGTGTCGGTGACCAGAATCAATACCTCTTCATTTTCGGCCGGGGTGACTTCGCAGAAATCCAGGGCGGCAAGGTCTTTGATCAGTTGTTCTTTCGAACCCGATACAGGATATGCCAGATAGCTGAAGACCGGCATACATGCTCCTTAATTAGAATGTGTGATGGGGGTCTTCATCAAGACCCGATTCATGTTGGCAGGTGGATTGATCAACAAAACGATTCACCCATAGGGGTGTTTTAAACGCGTATTCGACTATTTATTTGAAATTAAAGTATTTAATATCAGTTAGTTGTATCGTTTTATGATAATGTGAGCGTTATGGCAGATTGAGAAAAAAGAGCCTATTTCTGAGCTTTATCGATTTGTAACAGCCTCACCCAGAAAAAAAATTGACTTAAGTCAAGTATTTCATACTAAAACGCTATGAATTAGACGGGGCGTGTAGGAGATGATCGTTCAAAGACATACGAGGTGGTGATCGTATTGATCCGATGCATTACAGGTGCATCAGCGCGACAATCATCTTAGATATTTAAAAACTGTAGAATATATTTGAAGGCGACAGCTGCAATCACGCCTCCGAGCAGCAGCTTTATCCAGCGGGCAGGCACATATTTTTGTAAGCGGGCTCCCAGGTACATCCCCAGTAAACCGCCCACACCAAATAAAATCCCCAACAACCAGTCTGGAGCCGCTACCGCCCCATTGATGGGAATCAGGCTGTAAAAGGTTACGCCGGCCAATGATGAAACAAAGGTTCCCAGCAACACTGCGCCGGCAATGGCATACACCGGCAGGCCAAAAAACGTAATTAAAAACGGCGCAATAATCGAGCCGCCGCCGATACCATAAACCCCGCCGATGATGCCCACTGCTAAGGCCAGACCGAGCAGTTTGGTGGTGGCAAATGAATAGGTGGTGCCCTTGAAATCAAAGTGGGTGGTTTTGATTTCAATCGATGCAGCTTTAACCCGATCGGTGATGGAGCAATTTTGGGCCGTCGCAATAGTTGCACCGGTAAATGCTTCTTTTAGTAGTTTTATAGCGATGAACAGCAACACGCAGCCGACGAAAAATTTGAAAATTATCGGGTTCGGCAGATAGGTGATGCGCAGGTAATAGCCGATGAAAACACCGGGGATGATGCCGGCGACAATCAACAATGCCAGCGGCCAGACAAAACGGCACTCGCGAGCGTAACGGTAAACGCCGCCAGGGGTGCCAGTGACATTGAACAAAAAGTTGGTGGAAGTGACCGAAGGAGAGGTGAATCCCAGAACACTCATTTGAAAGGGCAGCAGCAAAAATGCCCCGGAGATGCCACCCATGGAGGTAAAAAAGGATATGCCGAAGGCCACCAGCGGTGGGATTAATATATAGGTTTCAATTCCGGAAATCGGAAATGTAAATGTTAAAAATTCCATGCGAATTGATTTTAGGCTATATGCGCTGTTTTAGGGACGCTGGGGAATCCATATGAGTTGAGCGTTTAGCTGATCCGTCCAGGGAAGGCCTGAATTTTTCCAGCCGTTTTTCAAACGTTTGCCATGCATAGAGCTGGCAGGATCTTTAACGCGATCGCCCTCGAAGCCATCGGTCACCGAATAGGCCTTCTTAAAACCGGCCGCAGCCATAAGATTTACGGCGGCGGCACTGCGGTTGCCGGAACGGCAGATCACCAGAATGGTATCAGAGGTTGTGAATTTCTGGCTGACTTCAGCCATAAAGTTCTGATTGGCGATCATCAACGGCCCTTTGTTCTGCACGGCCATCTGATAATTAAACAATTGAAGGGGAATATTGTATGCCATGGCGGGATGACCGACAAAAACGTATTCTTCCGGCGTCCGGACGTCCAAAATTTTGATTTTGTTCTGGCCGGCGTGCCACATTTGATAAGCTTCCTTGGCCGTTGCGTAAAGGCCGAGGACGGTCTGCTTCTGGGGCGGTAAAGATGTTTTTGCCAGCGATACCGGCAGCCAAACCATCAGCATGAATATGGCGATCATTAAAAGAATAAGTTTTCTGCGCATATCGTTATCTCCCTGTTTGCCTGAAAATACCGCTGAAAATTTCATCATCGGCCGACATGCATTGCGCTTTTAACTGTTTGTACTTTTTTAGCAGGTTTTTACCATCCTGAGATAAGCGCGATCCCTCTTTGCGATCGGTATGCACGATGCAGGCATTCATGTGTTTCTCAGTCGCTTTAATCTTGCTCCAGACGGCTTTATACGACATTTTCATCAATTTGGCGGTCTGATTCATTGAGCCCGTCTGATCAATGTGCTCTAATATCTTAGCGCGGCCTTCGCCAATAATGATATTGTTGTCGGCATCTACAATCCACTGGCTGGATCTTAATTTGAATTCTGACATAATTATAAACCTGCTTGTGATTAAAGGAACTGTGCTTTAACCACGAAGAACACGAAGGGCACAAAGGTTAAAAAATTAAAACAGAAAAGATATCTTCGTGTGCTTTTTCCCTTCGTGGTTAAAATATTCCTTCATAATGTTAAAAATATACAATAAGCTTGCAAATTGTTTTGATTTTTTTCTACACGCAATCTGACGCCGGCTAGCCGCCGATGGCGCGCATGGCCCGCCCGCAGGTATTTTTATGGTTTTTTGTGTTTAAGTGGTGACCGATTGGTTTATCGGCCACAGATTGTCGGAATATGCCGACGATATCCTTCTGGGTGGCCCCGGTTCTCAGTGTCGCTTTAATATCGATTTCCTCTTGCGAAAACAGACAGGTTTTGATTTTACCATCCGCGGTCAGTCGCAGGCGGTTACATGAACCGCAAAAATGCCAACTGATGGGTGCAATAAAACCGACTTTGCCGATTGCCCCCGGAAGCTTGCAAAGCCGAGCCGGCCCGTACGAATCAGTGGCCGGTTCGATTTGAACGCAGTCAATTTGATGGATCCTTTTCATAAATTTTTCAACTGGAACGAACAGTGATTCATAGTCGCCGTAGGCCGTGCTGTTGGTGGGCATTAGCTCAATAAAGCGCACATGGTAAGGTTTGCTCAAGGTTAAGGCAGCCAGATCTTCAATTTCATCATCATTGATGCCGCGCATAACCACGGTATTGATTTTGATGGGGTCCATCCCGATTTGTTGGGCACGTTCGATACCGGCCAGCACACGGGGCAACCAGTCGTATCCGGTAATTTTTTCAAAGCGTTCCGGCCTAAGGGTATCCAGGCTGATGTTGATTCTGCGCACACCGGCTTTAAACAAAGGTTCGGCCATTTCTGCCAGATACACTCCGTTGGTCGTCAGGGCCAGGCTTTTTAAACCTTCCAGACGGGATAGCATTCGACAAAATGCAACCACGCCTTTGCGGACCAGCGGCTCACCACCGGTGATACGGATTTTGGTTATACCGGCAGCGGTTGCCGCCCGGGCCACCTTAAGCATCTCCTCGTAGGTTAAAATTTCTGAGCGCTCCAGATGATCGCGGCCCGAAAACGGTGTGCAGTAGGTGCATTTCAAGTTACAGTGATCGGTAATCGATATGCGCAGGTAGTCAATTTTTCGTCCGTATCCATCCACTAATTTCATTTCTGCTTATCCTCTTAGAGCGTGCAACAAATCCGAAATACGAAGTTCGAAATCCGAAACAAATTCAAAAACCATAAATTCGAATGTTCAAAAGCCGCGGTTCGATTTGTAAATTATTTAAATACACCCTGGTAAAAGCGGTTTGAAAGCCTTGGCTCGGGTTCGAGGACAAGGCGCGAGCCGATTTGAAAGTGGAGCATACACGGAAGTATTCGAGCATTTCAAATCGGCTGGTAACGCAGTCATTCGGACGCGAGATGAGGTTTTGAAGCCGCTTTCATTTGCCAAATGGGCAATGGGGATAAGTGCATTCAGTACAATCACGACATAATCCTCCGTGGCCCAGAAACGCCAGCTCTTTTTTGCCGATTTTCTCACCGGCCAAAATGCGCGGCAGCACCAAATCCAGCACGGTGATACGGTGAAACAGGCCGCAGGCCGGCACTCCCAGTAGCGGCACATCTCCCACATAAGCCACCAAAAACATGGCACCGGGCAGCACTGCAGCGCCATAGTGCATCTCACCAGCTCCGGCGGAACGGATTCCCAGACGGGTGACATCATCCGGATCAACGCTCATGCCACCGCTGAGCAGCAGCACATCACAGCCCCGGTCCAGATGGGAGCGAATGGCATCACGGATCAGGTCGGCATCATCCGGTGCAAAAGCCACTGCAGCCACCTCTGATCCCAGGCC
>JAAUXT010072009.1_pt1 | contig 23715 bp, 7 predicted proteins | sample 7278171 | NCBI WGS metagenome assembly JAAUXT01 (sample SAMN14350112, study PRJNA611818) | marine sediment metagenome | isolation source: surface marine sediment (1.8m) | place: French Polynesia: Moorea | collected 2018-08
CCAAAATTTTCTAAGTCCGAAACCAGGGGGGTGTCCCTTAAGACCCAAAATTTTCTAAGTCAAAAACTGGGGGGGGGGTCCCTCAAGACCCACAATTTTCTAAGTCAAAAACCAGGGGGGTCCCTCAAGATCCAAAATTTTCTAAGTCCAAAAACCCTAACAAAATTGAAATTTTTTGAGGTCAGATCTGGACCTCCCAGCAAATTTCCTGATATGGGGGGGGGGGGGGTCGCTCAGCATCACACGTAACAGACAGACACATACTGACAATGTAAGTTGCGCTTTACGCGAGTAAAAATTGTGTTTCGCCAACGCATGCAACGAGTTGACGAGTCAATCGAGCTGTTTTGTCACACTGAACCCCTTCCTGAACCCCTTCTACTTTTTTCTCCACGGACGCTGGAGTTTTGGTCTGACGTATTTTTCTGTTCAAGGTGTGGTTGGGTTCTGTTTGGAACAAATCACACTCACAACGTATTGCTGCAACAAATCACACTCACAACGTATTGCTGCACAGATGAACAACGGTATTGACACGAACGTGAATTGCTCACCCGGTTGCTTCCGCCGGCCCCGGAATGTGGCTCCATTCCGAGATCATTGGCACAGCATGCCGTGACAAATGTTTACCGTTGCTGTCATAAATAATATTCACGCAATTAGAACTGCAAACACAATGCCCACAATTGGCCAAAGGACAGAACCCTCTGTGCTGATAGCCAAGTCCGCCAAGAAGGGTACGTCAGTCAGTGTTTGAGGTGTGCAATTTTTCTTACAAGGTGCAGGCACGAAGCACAGAAGGAAGACTACCCGTATCCACCCGTGTACAAGACGCACCTTTTTGTCTCAAAATTGCCGAGTGCTATCGGTGGGGTGCATCTTATGCTTGAACGAGGGTATCAGATTGCAACAACTTTGTCATGACCTGATACCAGAAAATCAAGCCAAATGTTGGGGTGTGTGTCATGCCTGGGTGCGACTTACACACGGGTGAATACGGTATGCACATCCACATGATTTTATTGTGTTATTTTTATGAGCGGGCGGCTCGTTATAAGGCTTCCGCGCGTTGAGTGCAATCAACATGGTGTATCTGTCTATGCAGTTGGGCGATTTATCCAGGGTTGGGGTGGGGTGTTGCACAAACAATGTTCTGCTCCGAATTCCGTTTCCCCCTCCCTCCTGTGAAGTCACCCAAAAATGTTTGGCCCAAATCTATCTGCAAGGTTTCCTGTCGGCCAAGTTGGCTGTTCACAATGCCAACCGCGCGCTTTCTGGGTGTGGTCTTCTTGTTGTTGCTTGCACATCGAATAAAAATGCACGGAACAGATTTTGAAAGATGAACGCAGAAGACACGTACACTTGAACAAAGTTTCCATGTTTGACCGTGACATATTTTCCTTCAGTTGGTCTGATTTCAAAGACATCAAAGGACTTCAATCTCAAAAGCACGCATTTGAACAAACAGAAGAGCCTTGCCCCTACCTTTCGTGTTTGGTTGGGTTCCTCGTGGAAGAAAAACAACCTGTCAGGAAATGTCTCACGTTCTCTGACACCTGCCTCAGAAACTTTTTTGGATTCGAGAAATTGAAGAACTAGGACTGAGGTTGAGACAGACAGAGTTTAAGATATCGAGATGACTGAAATGAAATTACTAGAATGGACTGGAATTGTTGAATGAAGCTTGTTCTATTCTCATCCCGTTTGCCAGCAGTTTCGTTGGAAAATGATCCAGAACATAAATTTCAACCTTTTGCTTTGAAGCTGTCAATTCCTTTCTTGTTTCCAGCAAGATGCAATATAGCTTTGTTTGTCAAACAATGTTCCAGACAGACAGACAGACAGACAGACAGACAGACAGACAGAAGTTCGTTCTCAAACCCTCTTGGTGTTTTGTGTCTTCACAGCGTGGCTTGTGTACTCCTCGAGTGCCTGACTTGCACAATGTTGGCATCGTTGTTTGGATCTGGTGGAGAAACACAATAGGCTGCCAGATTTTGTCGAGATAGTGAGAATTACACAATACCCAGGACCTCAGTCAAGTACGCCAGACGTCCCTAAGATAAAAATCGTTGCAAAAACCACTTGATTTTTCTCCCCTGAAAGCGTACGTGCAATGTGAACTTCTTGAATCTCAAGTGCACTTCAAGGTGCTTTTCTTTTGTGCTCTTTGGACAGGAGTGATGCCCATGCATCAATCAGGCCGTCTGTGTCGCACCCTGCCTGCCGTTCACCATCTGAGACGTGAAGGACGCACATGTCCTTTGGTTATTTTCCGGAGTCGATGGAATGCGAGGGGAAAAAAAGAGAGGAAAACATTGAACATTGAAAAACAAGAGCAAGGCAGTCGTGCGGTCGTGTCTTGTGGTTTGCCTTGTGGCTTCAATAATCTCCGCAAATTCACCATCACGCGCTTGTGGTCTGTGATTTGTTCTGGAGTTCACCACTTTGACCGCAGGGCTTTGTGCAAGCGTTTGTTTCGCACTGTGTAGGTTTTTTTTAGTTGCACATTCGCACCCACAAAAAACAATCGACTTCATAGATTTCTTGTTTTCTGTGTGGAACATTGGCAGTCCAGACCATTTTTAGTCTTCAATAAATTCCACAATCAAATTGATTTTTTTCACAGGTGTACTCTCCAATTCTCTTTCCAGACTGACACAACCAGTTTGAATGGCAGTACTCTCACTCCAGAGGAATACATCAACTTGGCACTGAGGTACGAGTAAAAAGTTACGATCTAGCTCGTTGAAAATTCTTCCCACGTCTGAAGTCTTCTTTTGGCCAATATCGCACATTTGTGCCAAAGAAATTATTTTGGTGCAAACACGAATTTGTCACCCGAATGTATCAGTTCTAATCTTTTTGGCGAGGCAGTCGCCAACATCTCTCGCACGTGAAATCCGCGCGCACGTCGCGTCTGGAAACGGTATTCTCGAACTCCTCTGCATGTCGACGAAAGCTTTGGACCTTTGGTTGAGAACGAGATTTTGTGTGATTGAACAGGAACCCTTTTCGTAGAGTGTGAGAACCCATTTCTGCAACAAGGACGACAGGTCTTGTCGCCGCAGAGTAAAATGAAATGTATGTTGTGCGAGTGCTCTCAAGCACGGACAAACGAGAACCAGGGCTGAGGCCAGGGAAACTCCAGGTTCTCTTCGTGTCTTCAGGGAGCGGCGGCGCCATGGCGAACGTGTCCGGGGAGGAGCACGTGTACCGCACGGAGAGCGTGCAGGGCACGACGACCGTCACGTTCCGCAGCCGACGCTACCACCTCCCGAGCGTCATCGTCAACCAGCCGCACGCACCGCTGCCGCTGCCGCACGCGCACGGGTAGCGCTCGGGGCCTTGGGCGTTGAGGGGGTGGGGCGCAGTGGGGAGTTATGAGGGTGGGAAATGAGGAGAGTACTGGAGATCAATTTGGAAGGATAAGAAGGGAGGGCGGGGCCCTGGGCCGTCAACGTTCGCTTGTTTCGTTGAACCGCATTGCCAGTTTCACACGTGAGGGACACCAAGGATTGTGGAATTGGTTTCGACGACCTGTTGCATAGAGGTCTCGGATAATTCCAAGCAACCAAACAGTAGATTTGTACGTTTGACACAGTTTCAAAATCCGCCGTCCAAATAATTTCTGACAAAGCAGGCAACAACATTTGCACAAAGCCCCAGAGCGCAAATTCAATTCAGCAAACTGAGTTTGCCCTTTCTGTTGAGTTGAAGGTTCCTTGTGTTTGTTTCCCTCTTTTTTCCCTTGTGAAATGATAAATTAGTCGCGATTAAACTTTCAGAGCACATGAGGAGTGTCTGCTGCTGAATGTGGGATTATTCTGTCCATACTGCGCTTCCAGTGTTCGAGCCAATTTATCCAGCAAACATCAGCGCCTCGCTGTCACCAGGTCTGTAACCCAACACTCTCAAACTTCTATCTTTCTGTGACACTTCCTTGTGAGGCATCGTCCTGACACGGATTTCAACTGAGTGCCCATCCCGTTGTCGCGATGATCGCTGGCAAAGGGCCGACAAAACCTGCAGCAACAAGCTCCAAACTCCAACTGTCGATCGGGTTCCAGTTTGGTTGAAAAATATGTCATCTTTTACAAGATGTGGGTTGAATCATTTGTTGTTGGTGCTGCAATCTGAAGAGGATGATTCCTCATTCGAAAAACGCATCTGTTAGCCTGCTGAAACCCAAACAGGCATCTGCTGCGGTCACCACAACCCTTTTTGCTGCCCTTGTTTGCAGTCCAACGATACCGTCTCGTCTGGTGTCTCCCAAAAATGTGGCACAATCACTCAAATGAACGCTGCACTTCTGAAATGTCAATCCTGGCAAATTTAGCTTCACTTGATGTGGCCTGAGGGACCGACACCGTCCTCAGCTCCCATCAAACACTCGAGACACTTTTCACAACATCTTTTTTCAATTGGTGACAAGCAATTGAGAGTTTGACAGTGTTTCTAAGCCCCGTCACTTGGTTAGAGAATGAAACGCTTGTTCCGGAGGGGACCTGATATGCATTTCAGAGTTACATTTGCCATTACACAAATGCGGTGATAATCCTGTGTGAGCACAGAGGTGTACTTTCTGTGTGCTGTGCACATCTAAAACTGGGTGAGCCACAATTACAAAATCCAAGTACAATCAAATACTATTTTGGCAGCGCAAGCAGACGCTCTCTGAAAGGACGTCCTTTGTGTTTGATTCACAAAGAAACTTCATTTCAGTTTCATAGGGGTGTTATTTGTGCAATGTGAAATACGATACAGTGAAATTGTGAAATTGCTGCCTCGATTCGGTTCGTTCTGGCAATTGAGGAGTAAATGCACTGGAATGGCGCACAATTGACGGAGCGCGCTCAGAGCGAGCCCGCTGTGTCAGGAGGAGTGTCGTTGGAGTGCGCAGATCGCTCTCCTGTGGCGTGGCACTGGAATTATTTTCAGGTGCGAAATTTTGTGTTTTAATTGAGTGTTGTTGGTGATAAAGTTGCACTGAAGCTTGACGTCACTGAAAGAAAAAGGCCAAAAGTGCACGAGTTTTTGTGAAAGAGCTCGGAAAACGTTTTCATCAGATTTGCTCTACGAGGCGCAAACAGAAGACATGCACGGAGAGAAAACTTTATCGACCGTTTCGAGTGGAGCAGATGTAGCGAAACACAAAGTTTTTGTACACTTTGGGCAAACAAGTCAAACGTATTTCCGCTTTGGACTGTGTGCAAGCAATTCACCACGAAAGCGACGTGCTTCGATGAGAATGTTTGGCGACACCCTGCGATATTTGGGGACGCTCGTATTGGGTGCGCGGTTGATGGTGTCGGTGATTGCAGTGACGGGTCGCGGGGAGTGAGGCCGCACTCGGCGCCGGGGCCGAACCAGACGCCGCCGCCTCCGTACCAAGACCTGCCGTACGATCGCGTCCAGCAGCACCTCGAGGAGCAACACCGGCTGCAGAAGCATCGACCCAGCGAGGTCAGTCAAACCACTCGAGACTTTGACTTTGGTCATACTCGCCCGCCCTCAGATCAGTCGTTCGCACCTCGAGGGTCTTGGTCTCACCGCTCACCCTCAGGTCAATCACCCCCTCCGCCCCAAGACAGATCACACACGCCCGCACCAGCCCGCGCGTGATTGCGACACTCGTCCATCGGCCCATATCCACTACGGCTCCCCACCCGCCAAGTTCAGACCTGTGTCAAGGAGTAACAACTATCAAGGCGAACTGAGGTCAGGCACAGCCCCCTGCTCCGGAAGGTCAGTGGCAACGAGACATATTCTTTCTTTGCGCGCTCGAGTTGGTGATCGTTGGGCGTTTTGATTTGTAAAGCATTTTTATCAGCCGCGATGGCTGATAATGTTTTACTCCTGTACCTTCGGACCATGTCAGTCAGTTTGTGGACGGGGTGGGGGGGGGGGTAACTCTGCTGGCTTGTGCATGTGTTCCGCTAACTCTGCTGGGCCGCGGTTGACGTTCTACTTGAAAGTCAAGTTAACACTGGCCCTCGTTTTGTTGACAAAAGTTGTGCCTGAACAGACTTGCCTGGCAAAGAATCCAACAATCATTGTCGCACTTGTTTGAAATGAGCAACGTGCAGAAAACTAACAAAATGCGAAACAGTCACTCAAATTACGAAAAGGTGACGAGGAGGTACCAGCAGAACACCGGCGCTGTCGTCGTTGACGGAAACTGGCAACATCAAATTGGCAAAACCTTTCTGCAAAACAAACATACTCGTACGTGTCGTGTGTAGTGGTAATCATTGTGCCTTCATTCCACGGGCTGGTGTCATTATGTGCCTCCAATTTTCAGCTGACAATCATGTCAGTTTCAATTTGCTGGTACGGGTGCATAATGGTAAATCCAGGGCAGTCTCAAATCCATATGCAGCTCGTTGGTCGCTTCACAGTTGCGCCCTTATTCCTTTCAGGTCTATGACCCCAATTTCTACTCGGGACACTACGACGGGAAGCCGACGCACTACCTGCAGGAGTTGCGCTACAAGCCGCCGCCGCCCGACGTCGGCGCCGGCGGGGCCAATGTGCCGTCACAGGGCCAGTTCCTGCCGCTCGAATACGGCTTCATCGAGCAGCAAGAAGGCACGTTCAGCTTCGAGGGGCCGCCGCATCACCGCAGGCCGCACCAGCGCTCCCGGCTCAAGGAGCTGCACACAGACTCACTGAAGCTGCAGAAGCGCCGGCAGAAGCTGAGGCCCTCCGACATGGGAGTGCACGGCGATGCGGCGGTGCCCGCGGCTGACGCCCCGGCAGCGGCTGCGCAGGCCCAGGCGGCGGCGATGGCAGCGCCCGCCGAGACGGTGCCCAGGGCAGCGGGGGCTGCAGACAACAAGGTTCCCTCCTCCCCCTCATCCACTGCCGGATTCGAAAACCCCAACTTTGACTATGCAGCCGCGGAAAACAGTCGTAGACTTCGTGAACAACAATTGAAGCAAAAACTACTTGAACAGAAAACGCTATTGATGCAGAAACAAGGCGACATTCACCAGCAACAACAGCCACAACCCCGCCAGAAAAAACAACAACCAGTACTTGTGAAAAGTAACGCAGCGTCGCAGCCAGTGCAAGCAAACAGAACCACGTCGCAAGCAAATAAACAGGCCGAGGTCTTTGTAAATAATTACGCTTTGGACTATGAGAATCAGCAACATCAGCAGCAGGTCCATTCTGCAACAGGTGCTCCCCAGAACTTCTCCAACGACCGCGAGAAGCAACGCTACTTCGCCAGTCTGCAGCAGCAACAACAATACTGGAGACAGCAGGAGGAGACGATGCTGGAGAAGGAGAGGTTGAAACACCAGAGACAGTACAACCGGCAGCAGGAGCAGCTGTACCACGAGCAGCTGTACAGGAAGGCCCTGGAGGAACGGGCCATATCCGCACACCAGCAGCCTCTTTTACGGCAGCATCTTCCACAAGAGATGATGCACCCTCAGATCCGTGAACAAATGCACCCACACGACCACCACCACCATCACAGGAAACAGTATCCTCACCAGCAGATGCTTTTCCCTCAAGATCAAACTCCTCCAACCCACCCGCAAACTCTCGCGCAAACTCCAGAGCAACCCATGAAGCCACACCCAACTCGCGAGTCCGATTCCTTGAAAATGAAGCAGTACAGACTTCTGCAAGAAGAACTGAAAAGGCGACAAGAATTCGTGAGGAAAAAGCAATTGCAGGAGGAAGAGAAACTGGCGGCCAAACCCTCAGTGATTCCTTTCCACAGCCCGGAGACTGTGGATGAGTTTATGGAGGATTCCAAGGCACCGCGGGAGACTTCCGCGAACATTCCCGAGCAGAACGCACCCAGAGACAACAGGCATTTCAAAGCCACGTACAACGAGAGTGGAAAGCGAGAACGCGACAACAAGCACAGGGACAAGCACTCCAAGAAGCGCCACAAGCGCCACAAGACAGACAAGGAAACACACAAAGAAAACAAACCTCCCAGCGCAGTCCCGATGGAAGTCACACAACAGAAACTGGATCAAACTGAACCCAAGGAGCCCGAAAGGTCTGCACTTGTTGAAAGCAAAGTCACACATGAAAAGCAGAAAGAAGAGGCCGGGGCACAAAAGGAGACTGAGCAGGCGAGTCGACTGGAGATGCTGAGGCGAGATCACAGGCAGCAGACGGCCTATTACAAGGAGTGGAACACCACAGAGGAGCAGTCGTTCGCACGTTACGCAATGTCGCGGATGCTGTACGACAGGTGTGTGAAGGAGATGAAGGGGCTGCACAGCTCCCCAAACCCCGAGGCGCAACACGCCCATCCGAGAAGCGTGAGGCAGCTGCTCCGGAGGGACAGCTCCCGGTCGGACACCTCTTCCGTCGCGCCTGCGCAGAGCGACACTTCGGAGGCGTCCACGGGAGAGCTCCAGCAGACCCAGGGTGGCATCTTCTTCGCGCACGGGAAGCACAGAGGAAGCGTCGACTCAGCGGAAGTTGCGACTCCTCCCGCCAGTCTGGACCTCAGTGATTCACGTGCCAGCAGCAGCCTCAGGTCTCCAAACAGTGACGAAATCAACCCGGACCTGCTCCAAGACAACAGCGGGCATGACGTCATCAATCAGCAGCACGTTCTGTCCGCATCAGAAGAAGACAGATTCAACAGCAATTTCGGTCAGCTCGGCAACAGTGCTCAGGCTTCTTTCGAAGACGTGGATCAGTCTCTGCGCAACTACATGGACTGGCTTCAGTCGGAAGAAGCGAGACAAAAACGGCTTCTTTCAGGAGTCAAAGACTCCTTTGACAAGTCTGAGGACAGAGTTGTTGAGCTGACCCAACCAGAAAAGATCCGGACTGAAGCTGATGCCCAGTCTCCACCGAAACTTGCAGCTGACTTGAAGGCGTCTGAGCTGCCCCCAAATGAAGAGGTCACGGAGGTAGAAAACTGGGAATCCAACGGCACCGTCTACTCTGTGTACAACGTCACCAAAGCACCGACTGAGGATTCGGAGACAGAGTCAGTGGAGCTGAGTCCCCAAGTTCTCGCAGTTCTCGAGTCTTTTGGACAAGAGCAAGAAGAAATGGATGAACGCAAGGAAGAGTCTTCCTCCACGTTGGACACTGCACTTGCGGTACAATCTCTTGAGACAGAAGCCCAAGAACATCACGCTCAGCCACCAGAGAAGACGATGGAATGGGAGACCGACAGTCAGGATCCGGATGTGAAGTTCTACATCAGTTCCTCCAGCGAGTTCCTGGACCACGAAAGCCGCTCAACGGGCTCCTACAAGGTTTCTGAAGAGGAGCTCAACCTGGAATACACTCCTTTGGACGAGGCCAAAGAAGCTTTGGCAAAATCAAGGGTAGAAGGCAAAGAAGAGGCTCTGCTTCAGGTTCCTGCAGCTGATGTAAACCTGGCCTCCAGTGATGGTGATGAATCTGGGCATCACCTGGACGAGTCTCTTGAAGAGACACGGTTTGAGAGAGCCCTGGAGCAGGATGACTACGAGAGTAGTTCTGATGAGGCTGAAGAAGTGACCAGAGACCCCAGTGTTGACATTGAGGAAGAAGTGGACGACATCCTCGAGAACATTGAAGTGGAGACGTACAGCCCGACGTCCACTCTGAGCAAGGCGTTCACTCACCCCAAGAAAAAGAAGACTCATCACAGGATGAAGAAACACGTCCCTCCTCCGGACATGGTTCCGATCGTCTCTGCGGGATCGAGTGAGATGACGTCATCCACAGGAAGCAACCAAGAAATGTTTCTCTACCACGATCTCCTGACTACCAACTACAGAAACCTGACAAAAGAGGCAACTGCCTCGGATGACGATGAAGAGGAAGAAGACGCTCAAACTATTGAAGCTGTGGACGATGTTGAGGCGGAGAGTGATGAGCATCAGGAGGAAGAAGCTACGAAACAGGAAGAGGAAGAAGACACAGAAGAAGAAGATGTGGGAATGCCAGGCCCGAGTCCAGAAGACGCATTCGAGGTGGTGGTGGAGGCAGCCACAGAGGAAAGCTACGGCTCCGACTGGCCTTCAGACCACGATGAGTTTATTCCCAAGGTGATCAAGGGCAAGAACAAGAAGTCTGCCACAGACATGTTCATCTACGATTTCTACCACGAGAAACTGAATCAGAAGAGAACGAGCTCGTGCGAGGCGGTGGCGGACGGAGGGTCTGTGGGACGCATCTCCGACCTCGGTTCCGATGACCTGGAGAAGACATCCGGTGAAGAAGCCCTCAAGGTTCCTGAGACCTCGACGAACCTGATGGCGTCGTCCATGACGTCATCAAACCTGTCTGACGGCTCGTCGTTGGACCAGATCATAGGCGACACAATGCAGCTGACGGAACGCATTCTGTCGTCCAGCGAGGACGTCAGAGCGACATCTGACGAGAACATCAGTGGCGTCCTCCTAGGATCCCCGAAGGACCTGGAGGATGAGAAGACTGGGCAGAGAGGGGACAGCACTGAAGAGGAGCAACAGATCTCTGAGATAGACGAGAGGCTGCCCACCTACGCTGACATCGAGAAGCTGAGGGAGGACACCAGGAGGCTCGAGGAACTGTCTCAACTTGCGGATGAACTGGTGTCTAAGCTGAGCGCAACGCAACAAATCGAGCGCATCACCCCAAGTGAAACTTGTGAAGAGGAACAGGTGTCTGAAGATGACGATGAGTTCAGGGAGGAGAGCATTGACATCGACACGGCCGTGGTGTGTGAGGATCCGGCCGGTTCCCTCGCCTGGACCCAGGATACGGTGAGCAAGTCGAGCATGAGCTCCTTGGACACAGCAGAAATCATCCACGTCATCGACGACATTCCTGAAAACGAGATCTACGACCCCAACGAAGTGACCGACACTGACGACAAGTCCGAAAAGAGCGAAGAAGCTCCCAAAGCGGTGATACGCTCTGAAAGTCCCAACATTTCGGACGCGGAGGTTGTTCTGGACACTGGGGTCCCTGCGATGGAAGAGCACTTCTTCAGCACGTCTGCTCCCAAGGATGATGAATCAACGCGATGTCTGACCACAAAGTCCGTTGACCACAGAGATGTGTTTATGCCGGGAGAGGTCAGAGCTTGCTCGTTGGAGGAGCCACTTTACGTCAACAGAGAAGTGTTCATGCCCCAGAGTCCCATGGTCGCCAGGGATCCAGAAGATGAACATTTCCTGGACGTGTCCAGCTCCGACTTTGACACCAAGTCGTTTGAAGAGCTGGAGAGGCTGATCGCGCTGGAGGAGAAAGCAGGAGTCAGCAGCGTCTCACAAGCGTCCCCTTTGCCTCAGGCTCGGATTGTGTTGAAAGAAGAGGAAACCCTGGAGAGTGCGATTCTCACCCGAGTGGTGCGTGAAGAACCCGTGAATCATGCGAAGAGAGCAGTGCACAGAGCATCACTAGAAGACAGCAAGGCGCCGTCAAAACTGAAGGTTCTGGCGTTGAAAGCAGTGCGACAAGGCAAATTTGCGTCACATCGAAGCTCACCGAAATCGGAAGTTGTCTCATCCAGAGAGGCTTCCGGTTTGGAATCTAATGAAGGAATCAAGTCGAAGGTCACGTGGAACGTCTCTCACGTGGACTGGAGTGAAAGTGACGCAGCCCAACCGGCCAGGTCATTGGCTGTGAGAAGACAACAAGGTCTTCTCAACAAGGACGCGGAATTTGAAAGTGTGACGTCGGACAGAGGGTCCGACACTGTTGAAGCAGGGTATTTGCAAGGTACGCACAGCGACTCCGTTGTGGAGGATAGTGACTCTTCCAGTGTGTCTCTGGCTGACAGACCCAAGATGGACTATCTGAAGCCTGGTGTGCACGCTTTTAACGATGACAGCAGCATCAGTGATCTGTTCCCCGATTCCGACAGCGAGCCCCTCGACGATGACGTGTTCCTCTCCGACTCAGGCTGGCAGGAACCGGAGGGGGAGCAGAGCCACTGGAATGAGCTTGTCACTGATAAATCTTCTCACGTGGTTTCCGTCGAAGCCCCCAACTTGCTTTCCGACACACAGGCTGAGAGTTTTCTGCGGCACATGCTCGGGATCCATGAGCAGCACTGCTGCGCCGCCTCCGAGTCGGCAGCAGCGGACGACGTCACCGAACGGGCCGAGCTCGAGGAGGACTTCTCAGCCTGCCTGTCTGACGTCTACCAGGCCGTGACCTCAGAGTCAGAAAGCGAGGCTGGCGAAGTTCTTTCAGAGGAGGTTCACTCCCAGGAGGTCACCCTCGTCTTCGCCTGGCCCAAAGACAAATCTCTACCTTCTCCTTACAGAAAGCAAACCCACGAGGGCAAACCCTACAGGGAGATCCACGTCAGGAAGGTGACGCGAGTCAAGGACTTCGACGTGGAGATCATGGAAGGACCCAAGATCATGTACACCAACAAGAAATCGGCTCTTGACGGCGCCTCGGCGACTCAGGCTGAGACTCCAGAGGGGCAGGCCACCAAGCCAGAGGACGAGTCGGAAAAACTGGACGTGGCCTGCGAGTCTGGAGTGCTCAGCGGTCAGGAGCGGGAGGGGGCGGTGCCTGGTGAGGACCTCCACCACCCAGAGGCCTCTCCCCTCCGCCCTGAGAACAACCTCGATCTGGACGAGTTGATTCAGAATCTCTCCGACATATCATCCGAGCTCGATTCGTCCGCAGGTGAGAAATCTGTTGAAGTGCATGACAAGAGTGAGGCATGGAACATCCACGCGATTCCACTGCGGGTGTCCGCCCGACCGGATGGGCGGACGCCCAGCACGCGCTCCAGCGTCAGCAGCGGCGAGGCGGGCGGCGCGAAGCCCAGTGCGGGGACGCATGAAGACAGTAGAAGTGACGTTGTTGCAGAAGTAGAACAGACTGACGTTGACGTTGTGCATGATGATGGAAGCAGCGAAGCACAGAAGCATGGAGATGTGGCACAGCATGGTGGTGAAGTGGATAGCACAGCTGTAGAAACTGTCTCTTCTACTAAACCAGACAGAGAGGATGAAGACCCGCCCCACAGTGAAGCTGATGGGCAGAAGAAACCACGCGTGAGACGGACCATCATTGTCACTGCAGTGTTGAGACCGAAGAGTGAGCTAGAAAGGGAAAAGGGTGGCTCAAAAAATGTTTGTCCAGTCAAACATTGTGCGACATGTAAGTCTCTTATGCATGTAAAGAAAGTAGCTAGAAAGGGAAAGAATGTGGCGTCCAACTGCATGAAGTGTAGCCAGTTGATGAATGAGAGGCGAGTGAATTGGCTCCACGACAAGACCTCCAGTACTTGTGACATCGTTACTGCCGCTGGTCATGCTGTGTCTGATGGTTTCCACACGTGGCCACTTGGAAAGGGCCGGGGTACCGCTGCCCCTGCACCACCAGCTTTTGCAGCAGAGCCTGGAGAACCACGTCACAAACAAGAGGAGTCAAGCCCCATCGAGGCCCCATCTGGAGCCTGTCAGTCAGCCACAACGACCCATTGCAACACAAATGTGTCAACGTCTGTGGCAAAGAGCAATCCGCAAACAAGCACTCCCACACAGGCTTCTGGTCCAACAGACCCGCTCCTCTGTGAAGCATCCGCGAGCGATCCGCCACCCACACATTCCTCTGTCACTCCCGATGTGAAAGCAGCAGAGTCACCTGGTCAGTCGCACGTGTCTGTCGAAACCGCAGAGAGTGACGTTACTAACGACACGTCCAGCAGCGTTGACACTGTTGTTGCCACTGTTGATTCTACTAACACTGGTCCGCATTCCAACACCTGTCTCCCTCCGCAGAACCCACCAGCTGACGTCCCTCCCACGGACAAAAGAGGAACCCGTCTCAGGAGCGAGGAGTCGGTGGACAGCGACACTCTTGAGGTACTGGTCGAGGGATACGGCAGTGACACGGAGGAGCTGCTGGGAGAGATAGAGCTCGAGTTGAACCGACACATCCCGGCTCCGGTTCTGACCGACACCTCGGAGGAAGGTCGCATCGCGCGGATTCCTGACACTCCACGTGCAGAAGCTCTCGAGTGCATCGCTGGGGCCGAGCCAGACCTGCAACAGGAAGAACCTATCTACTCCCCTCCGTGTGTTCTGAGCGCTTTCATCTCTGACGAATCGGCGTGCCTCAGCCCAACACAGAACATTGACCTTGTCTCCAGCGCAGGGAGATCCAAGGTTTGCAACGGTGCCGTGTGGAAGATTGCTGAGGCTGTGATTCCACAAGTCAAGCGCCGCTCAGCGTGCGTCGGTTCGAGGGAACGTGTACGCACCGATAAACTGCCCAGACTGAGCTGCGCTCCGATTGAAGAAGAGGTGGAGTTGCCTGAGGATGAGGAGATCGGAATCGCAACTGTCACATCTGAGGAATCAGCGGTGGAGGCCGGAACAGTTGAAGACGGGTTATCAAAACCTGTGGAAACAGCGCAAAAGGCTGGTGCAGGTCGACAGAACAACGCAAAACTTCCGGCTGTTTCAGAAACAAACCAAAACACAGTTGGGACACATGCAAGCGTGACTGAGTACGTTGGGAAGGGTCTGCTGTCAACGGAAGTGATGAAATTGTTGCCATATCTCTTTCCCCAAGCATCACAGAGCCAGGAGAAGTCTGTCCCTGCACTTCAGTTCGCCACTGACATGACAATCGCGGAACCCGCAGACTTCCAGACATGCACCACTTTGCCCTGCGACCCCGACAAGTACTGCCTCTTGAGCACGAGATACATTGACGTCTGTTTCAGTGAAGCGCCCCTCACGCTGGAAGATCCCATCTGGACCGTGACCCGCGACTGCTGCCCCGACGCTGACTGCCCGTTGTTTGAACAAGCAGCCGATCTTTTCTGGTTCGGGACGGGTACAGAGCAGATGCAATGGGGAGTGGATGTTGCTACACCTGAGCTACACATTTATGCGAGCAGTAGGTGGGAGCAAACGGCCGAGCCGAGAGCTGTGCCAAGTCCCCTGAATCAGATATTGATTTTGGAAGATACCTTCATCGGCGGGTACAGCGCTGTGGAGTCTGAAGTAACTCGGGTTGTACTGACGGGAGCAGAAAGTGTGGGGTCACAGACGTTACATACATCAACAACCCCTTGCCGAGCAATTGCCAACAGCCAGGCTGAGCCTACAGATGCAAATGTAAGCATAATCACGAGAAATATAGCACATAGCCACCACCACAGCGCAGAGCCCTCTTCTCCTTCGCTGCAGCAAAGAGAGCAAAAAGATAAAACAGTAGCAGTTGCTGAAGCGTTGAAAGATTCCATCTCCGTGGGTGAGAACACAAGCGAATTAGAAGTCAAGCAGCAGGCTATTACCGACGAGCTGATCGCAGAAGCACTTTCACCGAGCAGCGACGAGGACAGTTTGAAAGCCGCAGAATCGGACACAGAGACACCAGAGAAGACGTCGACTGCGTGGTCTTCCCTGAAGCGGCTCGTTTCGGACCTCGTCGAGACTGCTTTGCAAGGGGCGAAAGAAAAACTGCGGACGATTCTCCGAGAACGCAACTCGAGCTCTGAGCCCGAATCAATTCCAGACGAGACAGCGGCATCTGGCAGAGAAGCTGGAAAAGAGCAGCTCGAATGGAAGATAAATCAAGATGAGAGCGAAGAGAACAAGGTGTGGAAGGGCAATCCTGTGACAATGACTGACAATGATGAAAACCGCATCTGGAAGGGGAATCCAGGAACTAACAGTGCAAACGCGTCTGCTGCGGAGAGGGTGATCCCTGTGATGCAGAAGGACAAAACTGCGCCAGTCGCTCAGTCCGAACTCGTCACGCCCCGGGAGACGGCGGACAACGTGTCCATTGTAGACATCGGGGAAGTGAGAGAGTCTGGCGCGAGAGACCGGTCACTGAGGAGTGACGCCATTGCTGGAGCAAGGCTGGTCTGGATGGACTACAGGGGACCCAGGAGATACTACAATGAGCCAAGTGTGCCGCCTTTTCAAGAGACTGAAGAGAGAGTTCTTCAGGGAAGAGTGTCACAGTCTGAAGGAGAAGAGGAGCAAGAAGAGGACATTCGAAGAATCAAAGAGGACATAATCACAATGGACAAGAGTGGCAAGTTCAAACTGCCACCATCTGCATTGAAGCAAGAGAGACCCATCTCTACAGACAGACAGGAACCGAAACCCAAGAAAGAAATGTCCATCCGCATTCCAGTGCAAGTGATCAAGAGTCCATCAGGACAAGTCGAAGAGAGAAGGTCCGAACCCAGTCGGCAGGAGCAGAGCTCGAATCAGAGGCAGATGGCACCGTACGGAGAAGTGCTGCCGGATCTGCTGCAGAGCGACACCTCTCCTCGCGTTGGTGGCTTCAGAACCTTCAACTTTGGAAAAGGTGACGAGGACAAAGAAGTGAGAGAACAAGAAGAATTTTCCTCGGACGGTGGACTGTCACGTCGATCCAAAATGACCACCACGACACAGCACTCCGGAAAGCACAGCGAATGCTCCTTCTCCACGCAAGGCACCATTGAAGACATCCCGGTTTTCGGTGCCTTGTTCAGTGGAGTCCAGGATGGCAGCAGACCTGGCCCTGACCACAAAAGCGTTCAACAAGCCTTCGACAACCTCTTCGGCACGGAGCCGTTGCCTGAACTGGATTCCAGCTCCGGTCCAGACTGGCAGGTCACGACAGAGGAAAAGGCCGACATTGAGAGAGTAACCTACACGGATGACGAGGCCAAACAGAAGAAAGTGAAGATACTTGACTACAAGATGGAAACGTCAGAAGAAGTTTCTGGTGATGTGCCGAAGAACTTGAAAAGCATCCACGAAGGAGCCAAGGCAATCCAGGATATCGCCAGACATCGGGAAACTGGTCATCATCATCACCCAGCCGTGAGAGAAAAACCTGTTGAGCGGTTTTCACGAAGAGGCTTGGCTCAGGGTGAGGCGGCTGCCGCGGTGCACGGGCCCCCGCTGTCCCCCACCCTCCAGTCCGACGACAGCCCCTCCCGGAGAAGACGACTCACCCCCAAAGCGTCGCCCAGACGCAGACGTCGCCTCGTCATCCCACCGCACCAGCAGTACATGCACGAAGACTCTGACTCCACGCAGCGAGAATCCCCCTCCAGAACAGAAATCATCAGAGGAACGCGAGTGGACCCGTCTCCGCCCAGAACAACCAGGCAAGAAACGTACGAAGAGATTCGCAGAGACCAGAGAGCTTTTCAGAGGGTTCAGGAGTCTTCCAAAGCTGAAGAAATCCGAACACAAACGAGATCTGATGAGGTTGGCAGACCGCAGTCGAAGGTGATTCCCATCACCGTTATCCACGGAGGGAGGTCGGAGCAAACGAGAACAACTCAAGCAGAAGCCCCCAAGGATGAAATTAAAGCAGAACCCCGCGTGGTTGAAACACTGGAAACATTTGACACCGAAGTGGAAAGTATCACACAGCACGCAAGAACAGAAGACGAGCAGGTCATTCGCAAACCAGCACCAAATCCGCAGATCGTGCGCGAAAACATCGCAAAAGAGACTTACATTGAGCCACCCACAATCAGAAAGCAGACTGTATCAGACGATATTTCAAGAACTCAGTTTGTGGAACCAAATAGGGAAGAAGAGAAGTGCGACATCTTTGAGCATCCCAAACCGGAAATGGAGATGACGTGTGACGTTGTACTTCCGGAACCTTCTCCGGAACCACCCGAGCCCGAGACGCCGAAGACTCCGGCAGAGCACGGCGTGTTCGAGGTGTTCGATGCGGAAAACAAGAAAGTCGAGGCTGACGAATCTCAGTATCAGCGAGAAGTGCCCATCAGGGTGAAACCAACAGCAGACGTGGAGCATCCAAAGAGATTCCAAGAAGTCCTCACTGAGAAGACTGACAAGACTGACATTTTTGAATCAGAGAGGGAGATGAACAACATGCGTTCCGTTGACAGGCCTCAAAAGAAAAGCAGGGAAGCGTTTGAGAGAGAGATGGACGAAAACCAGAAACCGGCAGTGGAGGTCTCACCCAAGTACTACCGCGCTGGAGCGGACCCTTCGAGCGAAGATTCTCCAGAGCGACAAATCTTCTGCGACGACGTGGCAGGTGCGAGGCTGATCCTCAAGGAGCAGTTCGGTCCCTCCGCTTTCGAGGTGGTGAGACCTCAGCCCACGCGACGTCTCGCCGCCAGCACCCAGGACATGTCCTGGAACAAATCAGCATTCACCGAGAGAATCAGAAGGGATCAGTTGGAGATGCAACACCCCACGTCGAACTCCAGTCCGGACCTGCTGAGGCGTACGGGAGGGCAGCGCACATCTGGAAGCAGAATTGAGGACATGATACAGAGATCCGCGATACGAGCACAGAGATCCATGGAAAGAGAAGTTGATGCGGTGGACTCGCTATTCCAGAGAATATCGGACCCAGATGAAAGATTCCCCAGGGTCCAGCCGGCAGAGGAGCCGGAGCAGAGAGGCCACGCACCACACACAAGATCTTTCACACAAAACATGGATGACAGTTTCGAAGAGAGAACCGCCAGATCTGAAGAGATACAAGAGTCTCAGCAGTACCAGCGTGCAGCGGAGTCCTCTCTGTGGGACAGGCCCACAAGTCAGCAGCAGCCGAGGCGGGCGGAGCCGGAGGAGGTTTTCACCCGACGCGAGATGACACGCCAGCGTGACCAGCGAGCAGACGCCATCAAAATTGACCGGAAGGGACGGTTCGTGATTCCGGAGGGAATGGTCTTGCCCTTGAGCACCGACCAACTGCAGCGCACACCTGAACGTCGGTCTGAACATCAAGTTCTGTCTTCGTCCAGCCCGGCTTTGTACAGAAGCAAAAGGTACGAAGAAATAGCCAGAGAAGAAAGGGTGAAAGAAGCAGCAATGCAGTACACCAGACCCAGGGACCGAATCGACCAGGACACGGAGGTCTCTTTCCAAGGCATGAACATCTCTCCGTCCAGCCCATCATTCCACAGACGGAAGATCGGAGTGAGCGTGTCGAGACCGGACGAAGCGAGACGAGCCCGACCGCAAACCTTGTCAACCTCAACACCGTCGCTCCAGCGACCTCTTCGCGCTGGAGAGCACGACTCGCGCAGGAGGAGCGAGGAGAGAATTCCCAGAGGTCTGATTAAGCAGGAGGAGATCGAGCAGATGCAGAGGAAGATGAGAGCTGCTTCCGATGACGACCACTTGACTGGCGGCAGCGACGATCGCTTGATGCGCGGGTACAATCAACAACAGAGTGACCGGTTCCAGGTGACTCAAAGTCTGAGAGACCTGGACGTCAAACACAAACCAGCCGCTGGTCTGGATTTCCTGGATGAGATGTTTGCGCACAGATCGAGAGTGGAGTCTGAACCCAGGGAGGACGTCCAAGTCCATCGCGAACCTCGCGACATCGGCTTCAGCACCGACGAAGAACCGGACCCACCGAGGCGCGGTTACTCCAGGAGCGTGGACAGCGTTCAGCATCGTCCCGGACTCCCACACTCAGAGTCAGGAATCTACCCCAGAGCTATTGCCTTGAGTTCTGCTGCTGTGGTTGAATCCCAGCCCAACATCAGGGGCAAACCAGTCGACTACGTCTTGCAGAAGCAGTTCATGGATGACACGGTGCCTTACATCCTTGACACAGATGTCATCCAGGAAAAGGAGCAGGCTGCAGAACGAGAAGGCAGCTGGAGGCAGTCGAGGCGGACCCCACCACCCGTGCCTGCCAGACGAGGCAAGAAGTCGACCAAGTACGTGCTGCACTGCAGGTCGTTCTATGACGACGCTGAGCCGTTCATCAGCTCCGAGGACGTGACGCAGAGCATCAACGACACGGACGAGGCCAAGATGCGCAGACACTGGAACCTGCAGCACAGGACTGAGCAGCAACACGTGTGGAGCGGGGCGGGAGCCTCTGGGCTTGAGCCAGCCGACTCCGCCCCACACCACTGGGACGACTCTGACTCAGCCTACGCTCAAAAGGTAACTAACACCAATTCCTTTCCGTACTTGCTTACTAAACGCGCTGCAACTGCAGGTGAGGCGCCCGCGCCGTTCAGTCTGTCCCACCAGCACCTCCCCTCGGCTGGACACGCTTCCCTGCACCACCTGGACGATGCCATCAGAGACCTGATGCATCTGTCAATGCCTGACATAAGCTACATCCCTAAAACACTAGACACTAAGGGTACTTACTGCTTGGAAACACTGGACGTACCAGAGGACAGGATTGAGATCACTTCCATTGTGGATACATCCCCGAGGAAACCTGTGACTGAGTATTTCATCCGGAGAGACAACGAAGCCTCCCGCAATGGACTAGAATCTGGAGATGTGATTCAGAAAATTGTGAAGGCACAGGATGACAGGGATATCTACCACATTGCAAGGCACATCCCGGCCCAGCGCATCGAAAGCACAATCACTGAATGGAAACGGGACCAATGGGGATCCATCCGCAGGAGGCCCGATCAGCAGCACGAGGAAGAAGAGTGGAACTTGAGGCCAATCCGCAGTGACAACTTTCCTTCTTTGCTCACCAGTCCCCCTCAGCACAAGCGAGACACGGGTCAGAGGCCGGTGCAAAGCGACGACTTCGCGTCCATCCTGCTGAGTCCTCCTCAGCAAAAGAGAGAGGCTCGTCCACGTCAGAGGCCAGCGAGCATGGCTGAACGCAGCCCCAGGACGAGACCACGAAAACAGCAGCAGCCCCAGAGAAAGAGGAGGAGTGCTGAACAAGTCAGCGAAAGTTTAGCCCAGCACCAGCCCATGGAAGAAGCAAAGTGGAGGATAAAAAGGAGCCCCGCAGTTCCCAGGGAAGCGCGCCAGGCAGCGTGGCCAGTTCACAGCGACGACATGGTGTCTGTTCTCACAAGTCCGCCACGAGAAATTGGGGAGAAACCATCACAAAGCGATGACCTGTCTTCCATTTTGTTGAGTCCACCACAGCAGAAAAGAAGTACTGCGCACAGACCACAGAGCATGGTGGACATGCGTTCCAAGGCGTCGACCCAAAAACCTCCACTCGCTGAGACTCGACCTGAAGCGAAGTGGCGAATCAGACGGAGCTTCCCTCCACCCGGAGAATCGAGGTCCACCAGGTCAGTCCAGAGCTCCAGACATGACACCCCACAGAGACCCACCCAAAGCGACGACCTCTTGTCTGTGATCACCAGTCCCCCTCAGCAGAAGAGAGACATTCGGCAGAGACAGAGGCCGAGGAGCGACGATTTCCCGTCCGTTCTCACCAGTCCACCGCAACAAAAGCGGGAATCTGGACAGAGACCACAAAACACGGCGGACCAGCAGACTGAGTCACACGAGTTAGAACCGGAAAAAAGATGGATAATCAGACCCAAGTACCCGTCCAGTGACAAGAGTCAGTCACACAGGTCAGGAAAGAAAGACAGTCCAAAACAAGAAACAGCAGCCAAAAGTGATGATTTTCCCTCCGTTTTGACCAGTCCCCCACAGCGGAAGAAGGAGACTGATCAGAAGCCGGTGCAAAGCGACGATTTCCTCTCAGTGCTGACGAGTCCTCCCCAGCGGAAGAGGGAGACGGGTCTCCGACCCACCAGTCTGGTGGAGGCGCGCTCCCGCCCGGCGGGCCCGCAGCCTCCGAGGCGCAGGAGAACCGCACCGGACCAGCTCCTGTCCGCGGTGCTCGAGCAACAACAGCTCACGACACAACTTGCTGGCGTGAAAACAACAGGGACAACAAAGCAGTCAGGTGCTGTTGGAACAAGACAGCCGTTGACTCCTGAAGCAGACAGAGTGCAGGCATCCGCGGACACCCAGAACACACGCGGATCGACTTCTGCATTCACCGCGTACTCAAAAACGCAACAAGAATCTGGTGGGACTGAGACGAGAGCCCCTGATTCTGAATCATCTGACGCCAAGTCAGAACAGAGCTGGGACAGCTTCTTCCACACGCTCGATGCACAAAACGCACAGCTCTACCGGGTCGAAGGGTCCAATCCAGATTTGAGCGACGATTTGGATAAAATTCTGTCAGGGGGATACCTGAATCCAGGCTTGGATTCGTCCGTGCCAGGTCATTTTCCTGATCTCCCTGAAAAATCCTCCATCCAGATCAGATCAGAGTCCGAATCGTCCAGTATACGAACACGCAGTTTGACCAGGCAAGTAGCTGTAGACGATAGTCCTTCTGCACCTAGAGCACTTTCTGGTGGCGGCGATGACGCTTCTTCGTCTTCTTCGAGTAGTCAGGCGCTTTTTACTGACCGAACGCTTTCAGATGATGAGGATAGTTTCGACGAACTGTTCCGGATGATCGAGAAGGAAGAAGAGAAATACGACAATGTGCCTAGTCCCGTAGCAGAAGAGTATGACAACGTTTCTGCTGAATCTCCGCCAAATGCGGACAAGACGGAAGCGCAGGCGTCGAAAGAATTCTGGAGCCTGCGTGCCAAGTTTGCTGGACAAGACAACTTGGACGCAGCACCAGAAGCGATGAACTCGTCATTGCTGCGTCAAGACAGTGCACCGCCAGGAAACGGTGCCGGCACTACAACTACACACGGCTTCAAGTCTGAGGTAAGAAAGAGTGACCGACCAACTCCCAACCCTACCAATCAGCTGGACAGGTTGCACAGAATTCGGGGTGATGTTGAAGATCTTCTGCATGAGGTGAAGACAACGAGTGGAGAAGGCGAACGAATGGAAGGTTCCGACGGAAGTGCGTCCAGCTACGAGGTCGAAACGTTCAGTCCTTCAGCGGCAACTGAAGATCTGCAGGATCCAGATACGAGTGACCAGATGGAGAAGCTCAATACGATTTGGAACAGCGTCGAAGGGCTGCTGCGGGAGGTGGAGACACTCAGACGCTCCATAGAAGCCAGTCATCAGAAGCGGGCATCGTCCGTCGGGCCGACCTTCCGAACACGAGACGTGTTGTCTCCAGAACAGGACAGGTCGGTCAGATCCAGGTCGTGGGATCCCAAGGTCTCAGAAGTCAAACCTGAAGAATTGTTGAAAGACATACTGAAAACCAAACGCCTTGATACGAGTACCACGCCTGCCTCCAGATACCACTATCCCAGACAGACGCTTCCAGGTCAATACGAGCCAACCAGGACAGACGATGATGACTCGTTCCCAACGAGTTCCGAGCAGAGCTGCGAGTCCGACGCTTCAGAGGCCAAGAGCGTCAAGTCTCCCAAATCCATCCTCAAAACCAAGGCAGGAAAACACGGGTCTCCAGGCTCTGTAAGATTTTCAGACGAACACTTCAGTGGCAGGAACGGCAAGAAGCCTGCAGCGAAGACGAAGGGGAAGAAACTGATCAGCAGTCCAGCAGCCCGAACTTCTCCCGTCGGGAGATCACCGCCCTTGGCGCGCAAACTCTTCATGGACTCGAAAGAAAGTAATCTCTGACAAGGCAGATGCGTGATATTTCACTGATCAAAGCCGACGGACACGGAGAAACTTTGTCTTGGAACCAATTTTTGAGGTTCTTGTGAGAGCGGAAGTGACACGAACATTGTGCGGATCAGATCTTCTCAGTGACCTTTCTTCGCAGGCCTTCTGAACCAATTGCTCGCGTGCAGTAGAATGCGCGAACCTCACACTCAGGATCTGAGGCATTCAGTCAGATCTAGACTCCACCGCTTTCTGTTCTGTTTGTCTTGTTTGAAGGTGGTCTTGCTGTGATGTGCTCGTAATGACTGGTTGTGTGTGTGTGTGTGTGTGTGTGTGTGTGTGTGTGTGTGTGTGTGTGTGTGTGTGTGTGCGTGTGTGTTTGAGTGATGATGTGTGACGATCCAACTGTGTTCACTTTGCGTCGTGTTGTCTTAGTCCTGCGATGTTCCACACC
>JAAUXT010146363.1_pt1 | contig 23712 bp, 29 predicted proteins | sample 7278171 | NCBI WGS metagenome assembly JAAUXT01 (sample SAMN14350112, study PRJNA611818) | marine sediment metagenome | isolation source: surface marine sediment (1.8m) | place: French Polynesia: Moorea | collected 2018-08
TTTGACGCTCAGCATCAGAACTTGGACAGAAGTACGCCACTAAAAATTATCCTAGTCAAGGCACCCCAATTTGCAGGTTATACACGGCCCCAGCATAAAACCTTCGCACAGGTGCATCCACAAGAGCCACCAGACATTTTGATGATTGGCCAGAGAATGTTTGCACTTGTCGGTCCTGTGTTCGGCAATGAATTTTGCACCATATTTGTCAAACACCTGGGATGTTGAGGCTCGAACAGATGTGCCATCCACACCAGGACAATGAACCGCACCAGATGCTTGCTCCAGAATATGCTCCACCAGTGTGAGGTCGATCTCATCTGGTTTGGGCTCCTCTGGAGGATTGGCTGTTGCCCATGCAGTGTCCTGGGAATGCTGTTAGTCACACTCAGGTGGGTCCAGAGAGCTGGCAACACCAGTGCGGATTTCAGCAATGGATTGGAGACATGACGCTTGTGCAGAAAGTCTGGGCCACTACCCCCAATGCTGTCCTCCTCTGAGGATTGCCAAAAACTGTCACGGGGAAGGTCAGAGTCGGGATCTGAGCACTCTGTTGCAGAGCAGTGGGAGACCTCCTCGACCTGGGCCTCCAGGAGATCCTTTTGTTTGACCGCTGTGGCCAGTTGCTGTTGCACGTCCTCCAGCTGTTGGCGCAAGGAAACAATCAGATCATCCTGGCCTTGAGTTCAGCTTCATGCCCACAGGGTGGCAGTTTCACAGTGGCAGCTGACATCTGTCGTGAACACATTCTTGAGGACTGGGAACATGCGATGTTGCCAGCAGTGCCTGGTGTTGTTGCTTGGTTGCCGCGAGTAGTGCCTCACGATGGCACATGTGTTGTACTTTGCCAGTGGGCAAGCCATGCTTCAAGTGCTTCTGCATGAAGAAGTAGCAACCAGTTTTGCGTCGAGCCGCCATGACCCGCAGATTATCCTCGCCTTCCGTGGTGGGAAAAGTTTCTGGTGCCGAGCCAAACAGCTGAATCAAATGCTGCTGATGAGGATATGGCTCATGGGAGTCCCAGTGGGTGACCCGAGAGTCAAATGTTCCAGTCTCACTGTTTTCCACTGCATGCTTCTGTCTGGGAAAGTGTCCAGCACCTCATCAGGAGTCAAGGATGGCATCCCTGGATGAAGGTAAGGCTCCAATGCTGTGCCCACTGATGAGCCCAGTGACCCTGTACCACATGGACATTGTCTGGCCAGTCACACGTAGCCTGACCAACTCTGAAACAACGTGGCATCAGGTGGACCTACCACCAGGGGGTGTGAAGGAGCAGGAGGTCCAGTGCATCATGGACATTGTTTACGCAAAGCAGCATGCTGTCTTCTAGACAAAAGAAATACTCCAATGCAGGGTGCATGTCAATGTATTTCTGCAGCAGTTCTTTGTAGTTCCAATGCAGATCATGCACATGCCAATCAATGATCTGCTCCTTCATGTTGGGGCCACTTTTGTCATGATCAAAACGGAGGGCTACACTGTGGTCAGTGATCTTCACTTGGTTCCAGCGCAAGGCATGGTCAACCTTATGACCACAGGGACCACTGGTAGGTTTTTCATAGAATGCATCTGCCATGTACTCCCACACTCGAAGAAGTCCTCCATGTGCAGTCAAAAACATCACAGTTACCAGGGTTTCCATGTATCTGGCAAACACATTAGGTATGGCCTGCAGCAGAGTGTTCAACAACTCCAGGAGGAGTGTGAGCCTCGGCCTTGGTGACTATTTTGTCAAAATATGTCCAGAGAATATGTGTTACTGTAAACTCCATGAGGCCAATGCACCATTGTAGATTCTGCCAATGTTTGCACACACTGGTGACCTGGAGTTTGGCTTGCAACAGATCATCCAGAAAAAGATGCAGAGTCGTGTCATTCAGTTCCAGCAGGATGGCTTTTTCTGTGCAGACTGCAGTGAAGTGCTCAATGGAACTGGCCTTCGCTGCATGGATACCAGTAGACCAGCCACTGTGGTCGACATGGAGGGCATCCAGGATTGGAGCCACAGAGTCATAGGCAAGGCCCGAGGCTTTGGTTCTGAAGTGGGGTAGTCCCTGCAGAAGGCTGCAACTTCACCTCAGCTCAGCTGATCAGCCACCTTGTTTTCTACTCCTGGAATGTGCTGAATCATGATGTGCATCTGGAATTGCATTGAAACATGCGTCATTTGCCTGACGAGAGACATTACGCACGCAATACCACTGGCTCAGTGTTTGATGCTGTGATACACAGCTTTGTTGTCACATTGCAGGTGGATCATTTGTCCTTGCAATTGTGGCGCCCACTGCTCCAAGGCCATCAGCAGAGCAAACACCTCCAGTTGGTAGATACATTTGTGTGGTCGCAACAGGCTCCTGGGTGGGAACCACCCCCGATTTGTGCCATGTGCCAAGTGCCCATTCACCCTGGCTGGGAAAGTACAGTCAGAAACCACACCATTTGCTGCCTGCAGCATTAGTGTAAAGTTCCAGTAGGTCTGGATCATCCTCTTCCAGATGTCGCACAAAAGGCACACGTCTCACCATGAGTGGGCTGTCAGACACAAGGAAAGTTCTGAACACTTCCATGTCATGGGCAACCTCAGCAGGGACTGTCCTAGAATTGTCATGATCACCCTGTGTGTACTGGACAGCATATAGTCGAGCCAAACAAGGTCAACCCACAGGGAGAGCCACGCAGGCAAAGTTGAGGGTCCCTGCCAGGCACCCAAAGAATCTGACAGGTAGGAATGCATGATCCTTTGTCATGGCAAGAAGCTGATCAATGAGAGCACAGCATTTTCTCCTCTTCTCAGTGGCGGGTAGGTCCAGGCAAAAGGTCACAAAATTCATATCCAGACTGATGAAAGCCATGCACTAGAGGGGTCTGATCGTATTATTGAGGGTGACAGGCAGGCCAATTCTCTCATGCATGATCTGGCAGAATTGCTGCATGAATTGCTCAAGCGCATGCAGCTATGCTCTCACGAGAAAGTAATCATCCAGATAATATGACAAAGTTTGCACCTGTGTTTCATTCTTCACTATCCATTCCATGGCCATTGCAACCTTCTTGATAACTTTACAGGAGGACGCTGTCGCCCTAAAGGGGAGTTGGGTTCCCACAAAGTATTTGCCTTGGAAGCAGAACCCCATCAAGTGCCACTCCTCTTTGCAGATTGGGACATTTTCAAAGGCATGAGCTATGTCCATCCGTGCTCCCCACAAGCCTCCCAGAGGGCATTTGTCTCTGTCTCACATGTCCAGTGCCATCTGCATGACAGTGTCTACTCTGTGGCACTTGACCTTCTTGTTCACAGGAGGCATGCAGGCATTCACCCCATTATCTGGTTCTCACCATGGATAGGACAGATCTTGAATCATGTGAAAATTGCTGGATGACATTTCTTTTTCCATGATATTGATTGGTGTGCACAGCAGGTTAGGAAGAGGTCTTTCATCAAATGGGCCCAGAACTGCATGGTTGTCAATTTTTGTCTTGATCAGATTCCATGCTGCACCTCCTGCACCAATGCCCCATTGGGGGATCCAGCCATGGAATGGGGTCATGTATTAGACCCAGGCTGAATTCTGTGCAGAAACCTTCCACGACCTCATGGCTAACTGTGGATCTGGGTGATTCCTCAGCAACTTCTTGAGCACCCTCCATTTGACCAGGGTGAACAGCTTGGCAGAGCTGAGACTGATGCTGCCTTGAAGCAAGAGAAAAGAAAAAGAAGTGAGCTCAAATGTCATCTGTGCCAATTCACGAGGAAATGAGAGTATTTGTTGGTCACATCACTGACCTTATCGCACTGCTTGACTGGGTGTTCCCTGCAGCAATTTTCACACTGGTGGAGGTAATCACATTTATCCCTGCACTTACAGTTGTCACCAGAATTGGAATTGTACAAGGGTTGCCACCACTGCCATGGTGGCAATGCCCCCACCCTGCTGCTACTGGCGTGACTAAGACTTGCCTGCTTTCTTGGCTCCAGATTTTTTGTCTGACTTGCTGGAACAGGGAGGGCATGAAGAAATAACATGCAGCTCACAATTGACGCACGCCTGTGTTGGTGATGATCCAGTTGTGGCCACCCGGAGACAAATAGAATTTGTGGGCAACTGTGCCGAACTCGAGGATATCTTTGGTGTCTTTAAATTCCAGCATCATTTTGACTGATTGCTGGCCGTGTTTGATGTGGGAGAGAACATACTTGGGATACAGCTGAGCACAGAGCGATACAAAGACATTTCATGCAAAGGTGATCTCAGCATACTTGATGTGGGTTTCACCTGAACCTTCAATCTCTTTGTAGGCTTTGTAAGAATTCCCATCTGCATCAAGTCTCTTCTCAACTTTGCGCAAGCTACCTGCACCAGTTTCGTTCTTGTCTTTATGAATCACCAAAATCAGAGATTCAAGCCAAAAGAACTTGTTCTGGAGAATTTTGTCCTGGTAGATTCGGGGGCAGTCTGCAAACACCATCAAGTCAGCCGTGACAAGAGATTTGCCCTGTTCGCATTTTCGCATAATCAAGGCCCCCTGAGTTGTGAAGAAATCTGAACCTTTGAGTTTCTTGTTGGGAGGAGGTGCATTGAACTCAGCATCCTCCCGCATCTCCTCATCCAGGTCCTCCACTCGTGGCGAAGCACTGCGTGAACCAGAACCAGCTGACCCAGGCATAGACGGAGCTGAGCTGGGCAGTTGCGAGGGGCTGTCCCTGGAAGTGGATGCAACATCGGAGAAGTCACCCGCTTTGCACTTGCCAAGCCTGGCCTGGGCACGTGTGATTTGTTCTCGTAGGAGTTGTCAGGCTTCCTCTTGAAACTGGGACTGATGCGCTTGATAATGTTCTTCCTCCAGGTTCTGCGTTTCAGTCTGGATTGTGGCCAGATGTGCCACCAACTGGTCCCCTGTTGATAGAAAGGGAAAACATGAACCTCCGTGTCGGTCCGACAAACCTGACCTTCGTATTTTTGTTTTTGGACGATACGTGAATCTGAGAATGGCAGGTTTCCTTGAACATGTTTATGTACAAGAAGCAGCACCAACCCAACACACTATCCCATCCAGGGATGTGTCATGCTGCTGAATGGCTTTTTGGATCCATTGCATTGACCAGACCGGGCAGCACGTGCTGCACATGTGTCTCCTGCAGTGTGTCTGAGCAATTGAATACGCAACAAACCCATCCACTGGACAGGAAGTTTGCAGCACGGGCCACCCCATCCAGCGTTGTGGGGCCAGCTTGACACCTCTCAGGATGTCAGCACCCTTGGAGGCGTCCTTGCACGGGGTGAAAGTGACTTTGAGGCACGCTCGCACGCTCACAGACATTCCACCGCAAGTTCAGAAAGCGAGGAACTTTGTGCCTTGTACCTGCGATTTTTGGTCACACACCACGCAAAGCATGGCCAGGTTACTCGATGTTCTTTTGTCTGGTTCGCTGCCTGTGCACGGCTGATACAGAAAAACGAATTGTCCCCTACCCCCACCCCGGTGTTGCGTGTCCAAATGACAGGCATGTCCAAATGACACGTGGATGCTGACCCACACTGAAGAAATTTCAGAGATGTACAGACGTGCTCGTGGTCAGGCCACACCCTGACGTTGGAACTCCTATGTGTCGGGTCCTGCACTCACTCCCTTCACAAACGGAGCTGAAAAACTTCTATGCATGCCGAATTCAAATATTTATTCAGGCAACTAAGTTGCACGAATTGAACACAAACAGTTGAGACATTTGGAAAGTTTCAGGGTTGTTACATTTCAGTTCAGGCACAGAGGCAGCACACGGCTCGCACCTTTTGGTGGCGCTTCCCACGAAGTTTTCAAAACAAAGAATCCAAATCTTTATGAAATTCCTGTTGACTCAGACTGCCCTTCGACAAGAAGTTCGACTGGATTTGCAGAATCTTTCAATGTCTTTTCTGTTGTCTTTCGCCGCTTTCGCTTTCTCTTCACTTTTTTTGTTTTGGTCTTTGGGGGTTTCGAATTTTTCTTCCTGCCTCGTCGAGCTCTGCCCCCCTTTCCGTCATCCTCAGCGCCCGAAGTCTCCGCTTCATCCGGGTTGTCCCCGCTGCCTGTCGTGCTCGACGTGCGCACAGGCGCCTTCTGAAATTCTTTGGCTGAGCTCTTCGTTTCCGGCGCTGGTTCCACATCAGTTCTAGCAATGTTCCACCTTTTGGGCGGTCGGCCTCTTCCCGCTCGCTTTCCCCCTCGACCTCGAGGTTTGGTGGCTGTCCTACATAGCTTCACTTTCAGTGGCTTTTGAATGCATCCATCGGGTTCAGCTTGTGACACCTGTTCGACCTGATTTGGTCTGTCAGACGTTATTTTGTCAAGACAAGGCATTTCTTCGTCTGACTTGAACTCATCATCTGTCTCCGTACGAGTATCTAGAGCCTTTAGAGCAGGCATGCTGTTGTTGGCATTGCTCAATTCTTCTTTGAGCACTGAGATGGGTTTGTCTTCTTCATCGAGCTCCTCTTCGCGTTTCTGCAGAGAAACAGCATCACCTTGATTCTCCATGTCCACCGCATCATCGTCAGGCTTTTCTTTGCCCTTGGTCAGGAGCATCAGTCGCAGCTGCTTCTTCGCTCCAAAACCCTGTCTGTTCGTCGGGGAGGTTGAGCCGCTGCAGGATGATTGGTCAGCGATTCCATTTTCCTCCTCTGCTTCCGACTTGGTCTCAGGTGCAACACTCGAGCTGCGGGTCACCATGTGTCCAGGCGGTGCGTTCAGGAGGCTGCGAATCGTGCTGTATCCAGCAGGAGCAGAACCTGCGGATGCCTTCTTGGGTCCTGGACGTTTGTGAGACTGTGCGACTGGAGTAGTCGTTGAAGCGGACGGTTGAAATTTGGTGGCATCAGAATGTGTCGATGACTTCCTCCTTCTCTTTCTCCTCACGTAACCTGACTTCCACTGGGACTTCGTCTTCAGTTTCCTTTTGGTGTCGCCGACATCTTCGATTGTGAATTGTTCCGTTATCAGTGGCTCCAAATCAGGTTCATTCGACATGCACTTGTTCAATGGGACAATGTAGTCGTCCACATTTCTGCTGGCAGTGGGTGAACTGATCACGACTGGCGTCTCCTTCACCTTGGGAGCCAGTCTCGGCATTTTGGGCGGTGAAGGTCTGTACATGGTATTGGTGATTACCTTGGCAACATTGAGCGGAGCTGGCTTTGGTGCTGAAGGCGCATTTGTTTTGGATGTGTACACCACTTTACAGGGAGGATTCTGCTTGGGTTGGTAAGGCCCCAGATCAACCTGTGTGATGACCTCAGGCAAAACTTCGTAAACGTCAATGTCATCTTTGTATTTCATCGGGAGCAACCTGACGCGGTTCTGCAGGTCTGGTTCGAACAGGTCGTGCAGGTCGCTGGATCTCTTGATGCACGCCGCGGCGTGCCTCGCAGCCCGCACCTGGTGGTGCTCTCCTCTCATCAGGTCCGAGTCGTCGTCGTCTGACACCACAACGTCTTCGCATTTGTGGTCGCAGTCGCTATCATCTGCGTTCAAAAGCTGCTTGATGATGCTGTCACTCCAAGATAAAGGTTCTTCTGGCACTTCCGTGTCTTTGAGCGAAAACACATTGCTGATTGTCAACGCACTGTCAGTGTCCTCAGTCGTTTCCAGCGGTTTGCTAACCGTGCACGTTGGTGCCGGCTTGGTCACTGACTTCTCAAGTCCAATGATTTTCAATGCAGATTCTGTTGGACTTTCGTACGTGGTTGTTGGTGCAAAACTAACACTAGTGGCGGAAACTTCTGCAGGAGTACACGTGAATTGCTTGTCTGTCGGCGGCATGATGATGACTTTCGCAATGTTGGCCGGCTGGTTTTGTCGAATAAGATTCTGCAGCAATGGCTGGAGAATCTGCAGGTTGGGAATGGTCGGAGCAGTGCCACTGGGTGTTGGAGTCAACTGTTGAATGATAATGTTGGAGGGTGGTGGCAGGGGCGTGGTGCTCACGGAGGGCAGGGTGCTGGTGGTGAGGGCGGCTGGAGGCAGGGTGCAGCGCAGGACGAGCGGCTGCGCCGCCGGCGCCGTGGCAGCTCCCAGCACGGGCAGCAGCACTTGGCCGCCGTTCACGTTGATGGTCATCGGCGCCGTCTGTCCTGGACTGGTCACACTGGTGCTGAAAGAGGTGAAATGGGATGAAAAGGACCGTCGAGTGAACTATGTTGTCGTTTCAGCTCCATGCACAAAAGAAAAAAATCAACTCTCTTCCTTCACATAGTGGAATCAAGAAAGTGTTTTCAATGTTTTCCACGCGAAGATCAGAACACAACGCGATTGCGCAGTTGAAGAGCAGATCATCATTCAGCCGCATTTGGTGTCCTGAAATGGGCGTGGCAGGATCCCGAGGGAAAATGCACAAATTTGATCCTTGTATTCACTTTGAATGAAACAAGCGCGTGGTCGATCAGGATGTGTTACCCGGCTATTTTGGGCGCCTGCGACAGAATGCGCGGCGCGGCCCGAGTGCTGCTGAAGCTGCTCTGGTTGTTGTCGCCGCGCGGCAATGGACGCACTTCTGCCACTTTCGTAGTCTTTGCCGTTTCCATGGCGACACAAAAATATCTGCAATATTTGAATGAAAATGAAAACTTGCCATGCTTTTGGCACGAAGCGTCCTTGGGAGGAATTGTTTTCCTGGTCCGTCGCTGTGCTGCACGTCGTAGTTTTCCTCACATAATACGTTGTATTCTTTGAATCGGCATGCAGAGATTGCACATTGTTTCGGATAGAGAGAGAGCACCATTTGACACAAACACGACACGAAGCGTGCATGGTGCGTTTGTTTGTTCGAGTGATGCCTGTTTTCGTCGCGTTTTGGTCAATCGACCCCAGTTCACACTTGAAAACAGCAATTTTCTGCAAGAATAGCGAAACAACACTTGGCTCACCAAAACAAAACACTTTGAAAGAGTGTTGATTGTGGGGCAATTTCACAACGTGAACGGTGCGCGGTCAAACTGAATTCAGAATTTGCCCAAGCTTTTGCGTCAAGCCGAAGCCATGTGTGCCCCCGCAATTTTCCTAATCATTGAAACTCACCTTTAGCAATGGCGGCTTCGTTTCAGCTGCCGGGGCTCACGACGTACAACCAGTTTCACTTCATTCTCAAACTTCTACCCTTCACTTTGAATGTCCCTAAAATGGGTATTCGTCCAGAACTCTACAATTCCATTTTCCCACGCAGCTCTTGATAGAACAGGAATTTGCAGAAAAATGTCGTGGGGACGGTAGCAATGCTGAGAATATCGACCTGCCGGGTTGCAAACGCTGAGCCCGATATGGCAGTTGCTATTTTTAGCCACCCCGACATCACAGCTTCACCACGCAGCCTATTGCCGGCATCTTTGCTGCAAAAATGCATGAATCAATGCATTTCTGTGTTGCCTTGCATTTTCCGGCCAAAAAACTGCATCGAATGGGAGACTTGAAGTCAACAAGAGAGAAATGTGTCACGTTTATTTTGAAAAACAAAACTGAAATCAGCAGGCTTTGCACTTTGTAGTTGTGTCAGAAGTTCAGGGGGAATAAATTCGAATGAAAAATTGTGTAGGGAACCTCGGAGACACCGGAGACCTCAAAGAAAATCCGATGAAACTACATACGAGTACGCGCCGCTCTGCATAAAACTTTTCTGCAAAGTTTACCTGTTCACAAAAGGGCAGGAAGGGGAAGCATTCCAGGGAAAGACCAAACTGGCCTGGTGTGTGCCAACCATGATCGTACATCAGACGTTCATGTGTCGCACTCGACACGGAGCAGTCTGGAACGAGAGACAGCAGGGCGAATTTTTAAAATTGATGAAGTTTTGGTGACAGGTCCAGTGTTCTTCTCAAGTTTGCCGTCTAAGAAGAAGCCAGATTGTTTAATTCACAGTCCTTTCGTTTGAGTTTCCACACTACTTTAGTTTGCAACGCCGCCCCAACCAACAAAGGCGAAATTCGATCCAGGATGGGAAAACAGCGAAATGAGGCATTTCACCGAAATCATTGGTCACCGCCGAGATAGGCTTCTGGAGGCTGGTTCTTCAATTTTTTTTTTTTTTCAACACTGAGCAAATTGCTGCACAGAACCACCCATTTCGAAGTGTTTTTGGAGGCCCCAGAGAGAGCAGAAGAGGGACAAAGACACCTTTTGTCTTTCCTTTTCAAGTGACAGACCTGATGGGCATTTTGGGTATGCTGATTGGACCCCTCCTTGGTCTATTTGTGCACAAATCTCTTTGAAGACCTGCCAGGTCAAGGTGGCTTTTGTCACACTTTTTTGGCCAAGTTTGCATTCTTTAACACTTCATAAATTTGATTTGAAACATTCATATGAAACCACAACTGGTGAAGGGCAACAAATATGAATGAAAATACAGTAATGAATCCTTGAACTCTGGCAAATTGCCCCTGAAGCAGGTCAATTTAGCGTTATTGATTCTCTGTCAAAGCCAAACCTGGGAAAGAAGCGTCATTCATACTTGAAATTTTGAAACCACCTTGACCACCCTTTCAACACCATTTTTACCAGAAAAACAGGTTTATTTTGCACAAACAAACGCCGTCGTTGCCATTACAGCAATTTTGACTGAAAAAAAGGGCAAAAAACAATCGGCACCGAGTGACCAATGATTTCAGAGATTTGCTAAAATTCCACCTTGAAAGGAACCCGGTGGATACAAATATTGCGGGGCCCATACGGGGCACATGTCAACACTGACAAACGCGCTTGTTCGAAGCTGGAATCAGGCTCCCTGCGGGGTCGAGTTCTTCTGAACAAATACAGGGTGACTTGAAAAGCCCAGCAGGGGGTTGATATGCAGCCTGTGCTCCATGCACAGTAGGTTGGTCCGACACACAAACGCTCATGGTCGGTAAAAAATGGTCAGTACAAAGGAGCAGATAGTTGGCACTACTTCAGGTTGCAGTAGGTCAGTCAAGGAAACTTTCTTGTTTGGGAAAATACCGACGCGTGTACAAGATTAGAGAGTTTTCGATGCAGCACGTGCGATGGCCTTTTTGCAGACACGTCCGGTCGTACGTGCGGTGGGATCGGACCGGACGTGCGACGTGACCGTGCGATGTTTTTTTGTTTAGATGCTGAACAAGCGGAGTGGGTATTCTGTGCGGGAAAGCAGGAGTAGTGGGATTTTGTACGCGTTGCTATGGGGTTCACACTGTTTTCTTCGTGGGCCGGAAGTCGTTGAATCAAAAGGACGCTCATCAGATTTCGTGCACAAAAACGTAAGTTTGAGTATATATATAGCTGAATTTGTATCCTATTTTCATGTAGGATACTTGTACTTGTGTTGTGGGTCACAATGGGTATGGTTTTGAAGCGGTCTGTTCAGAAACAGCAGGGGAAATGAGGCCGAATTGATATGGTTGAAACTCGAGTGTTGAAAAGTGTTGTAGACTAGATCTATGTGCACAAAATTGCAAACAGCAGGGAATAAGACATGAATTTGATGTTGCAGTTCATCGTGTGAGGCGCGTAGAATCGAGTCGTTCCTTGTTTTGCGGTCCACCCGTGCAGCACGTGGGCAACATTGCATGGGTGAGTGTACACAATGCGCTAACAAAAGTAGAATTGAGATGAACAGAGCTGTATGTTTTTGTTTTTGGTTTGGGTACCTGGGCAGTTGGATGAGACTGGTTGAAAATGTTAGCACAGAACCAGATTATTGTTAATGTGTGTGTCACATGCTTAATTTTGATGTACTACATGATATTTCATGTCAGTGAGTGTGTGTGCCAAGGGTGACGTGAAATGTGGACGTGTGGTCATGTCGCAAAAGTGAGTGTATATGCGTTTCCGAATAATTTTTGATGGTGATGACAAATGTTGCCTTGTCTTGCAGGTCGTGTGTAGCTGTGAAGAGCTGTCACTGTAACTGCAGAGAAGATCTACTTTCCAGGAGGAAATCTGCTTCGGGCCCCACCATTGAAAGTAAAGGTGTGTAAAAGTTGCAGTGCGATTAATGTCGATGAGGGGGGGGGGATTGTGACAGGGAGAGATGCGATGACTGCAGGAGTAGTGTGATAAGTGTGACAATTGTACGGAGAGATGTCATAGATGTAACTGATTGCAGGATTACATAATGTGTCCAGATTACAGCAGTTATGTTTTGTTTCTCACTGTTTTGTTTTGTGTTCAGGTTGTTGGTGTTCTGTTGCCATGTTGGTGGTACAGCAACTTGAGGCGTTCCCGAAGGATGCTCAACCCTTCACTGACAACGAAGAAGTGGAACAAGTCGTCACTGAGCGCAGGTTGCTGATCAATGACAGTATGTGCACATTGTGCCCGCCGGTGCCCGCAACCATGCAGCTTCCACATGTGTTTGTGCATGAATACGCCGGTATGGAAAGATTGCAGCGAGGTCAACAGGAGTGGCAGATGTACCAAATAGTTCGCTCGTTTGTCAAGGAAAATCAGACTGAACTGACTGAAGATACCGCTGAATACTTTTCTGCCTTGCCCGGAAAGCAAAGTGTTGTCAAGTATGCGCGGAGCCTGTCAAAAAATTTCAAGCTTCCTGATGTGGTTCAAGTGTACCTTTTGTCTCATGCTTGCAACATGCACACGCATGTGCATTTTGCCAACTGTGTGTGGTCCACGGTAGATGAAGCGATGTCATTCTATGTTGCTTTGGATTTGGCAGTAGTTGGTGAGAAATTTGTACCTTTGCACTCAGCAGATCAAGAAATTCTTGAATGTGTTGTTGGCCAGATCAGAATTCTGCAGGACCCTGATGTGATGTATGTCTCCAGTGAAGGAAGTGACGGTGAGCCTTCAGATGTTGAAGTGGCAGTTGCTTTGGAAGCAATGGATACCGCTGAGTGGGAGAATTTTTGGAGCAAAGGTGAAAGCGAAGGGGGAACAGCTGTGACATGCCCCTGCTTTGTCCAAGTTGAGTGCATGGTGCACGCTGCTTGCAGGCAGCTGTCAACAACGCCGAAAGTAAAGTTGGAACATTTGTCAAGGTCAGCAACAAGACCGTCTGTGCTGTTCAAAGGTGCAAAAAAAAACGAAATCTGAACTGTATCCAGGGAGAGTGTTCAAAGGGTACAAAGATTGGTCGAAATGTACTGTCCCAGTGGACAAGCCATCTGTGAGCAACAAGTTGGCAGGGCTCATTTTTTCTGCGCACTCCAAACCGTGTGACAAACCTTCATGTTCTTCAGCTCAGCCTGGCACTGTGTTCATGTCTGAAAGACAAAAAGAGAAGCAAGACTTACCTCCTCACCTTGATGTGCAGCTTTGTCTTCCCCATGTTTCAGTGGAGTGTCCTTGCATGGACAAAATCGTGCACAAGTTCAACTGCCTGGTGTGCCAAGTGTTCGTTCATGAATCGCGCATGGGTGTGAAGCATCACGTGGAGAATGAGCACGCGATGTACACCTGCAGAAATGCTCACTGTGTTGCGGGTTTCAAAACAGCCCAAGGGCGTGACTTACATTCATCTGTCCACATCAAGAAGACGCGCATCTGTACACGATGCAACCAACTGTTCTCTCACCGCTATGCACTCGAGCATCACATGGTGGTGCATGCGAAGGTCAAGAAGCATTGATGTGTCCAATGTGGTAAGAAATATTTCAGGCCACAAGATCTCAAGGAGCATCTCACAACTGCACACAATGCATTGACCTTTGTATGTTCACAGTGTGACTACGTGGGTCAATCCATGCGTGGGCTCAAACAGCACATTCTTGTCCACGAACCCCCGAAGTTGAAGTGTGGCACATGTGCTGCAGCCTTTCACTGGTGATCGCAGCTGGCAGCACACATCTGCAAGTAGTTCTGTTGTGTGAACATTGAAGTCGCTACTGTTTTGGTGTTTGCCTTCGGACATGGTGCGCGCTACTCCTGCAGTCATGTTTTCATCCTTGTCAGCTTTTTACCTGTATTCAGGAAATTTTGCTTTTGCAGTTATGTGTGCGCCTCACTACTCCTGCAGTCGCCGATTTTGACAATGTTTGTTCTCTGCATGTTTCAGATGCCAGGTGTCATCAATGTTAACATTCTGCTGCCCAACTTCCTGAACATTTGGCCATACAATACAGAACTGTTTTTTCATGCTGATCTGAGTACCAAGCTACTCATGAGTAACAAACTTGTAAAGAAGTCTAAAAGAAGTATTTTCTTTGTTATTGCGAATGGTCTGCAGCAGCAAGAAACACTTGTTCAGTGGGAGGTGCATGTGGCAAATGTTCGAGACATTTTGCAGAAGCACAAGGCTGCGCGTAACTTGCTTCAGAGTGCCATGTACACACAGATAGATGGTATGAATGGACATGTTTGAATAAATAATTGAAGCTGTCATTTGTGTCCTTTTCAGTCATCATGTCAGCAGAAGCATATGAGTACTTCGCGTCACTTTTGCTCACAAACCTAGTGTCAACTGACGAGTTGCTGATGCTCATGACTGCGTACACAGCAGATCATCTTCTGCAGGATCAACCGCACGAAACCTTTCCGCGATTTGACATAGACAACTTCACGAGCACACAATGCAAGTCGCTTTTCCGCTTCAAAAAAGACCAACTGATTGAACTGTCTGAACTTTTGGCGATGCCTGGTGAATACGTTGCACAAAATGGCATTGTATGGACACTGCTTGAGGGTACTTGTATGCTGTTGAGATGCCTTTGTTACCTAGGTAGATTGGTTGATCTCCAACCATACTTTGGCAGAAGTGTTCAGGACTGCTCTCTGATTGTCAACAACATGTTGGCAGATGTTCATCATTGATTCAGTCACCTCCTGAACAATGTTGACCAGCCTTGGATGGATCATGAGTTGTACTGTGGCGCAATCGTGGACCAAGGTGCACCAGTGAACAATGTGTTTGGCTTTGTGGATGGGACCTTGAGGCATATTTGTCGGCCTGGGGAAAAGCAAAAAGAAATGTTCAGTGGTCACAAGAGGTGACACGGCCTCAAATTTCAACACATTATGTTGCCAAATGGCATGGTGTGCCACTCATTCGGGCCCTATCCAGGGTCGCATCACGATTCATCCATGTATGGAGTGAGCAATGTTGACGCGCAATTGTCTACATTGCTTGGAAGGGATGGTAGGCAGCTCGCCATTTATGGTGACGCTGCGTACCCAGTGCGTCCCTGGTTGTTTGCACCGTTTCCTGAGCATGCAGCAACCTTTGATGCCAAAAAAGCAGAATTCAACAAATGCATGAGCCCAATTCGCTCAGCTGTGGAATAGGGCTTTGCAAAATTAACGACATATTTCGCCTTCACAAATTTCTACTCCAACCTCAAGCTACACTTGTAGCCTTTGGGCCAGTATTTCCAGGTGGCAACGCTCTTGGCCAATTGCCACACATGTTTCTATGGCTCGCAAGTAGCGATGTACTTCGGACTGAACCCCCCCTGCGATTGACATGTACCTGCAGTAGAAGAGCGCATCTGTGACATTTTCATTTCTTTCATTACTCCTGCAGTGCAGGAAGCAGACAGAGTCTGAGTGTTACGTTTGAAAATTTTATTACATCAATGTTGAACACTGTTGAACAGAAAATAAAACGTTACTTGTTAGGAACTCTCATCTGAGTACGTCATTGTCGAACAGTTGGGAATCATGGAAGAATTAGCACTTGTGTCTGAGCAACTTGCCAGAACATACACAGGTGATTGAGACAGTGGTAGAGTCATTTGCGAATCACTCAATGAAGACGCTTCATCGCTCGTGCTGGTTTCTGTGTCCCAATCACGTAGCATGGCATACACAGAGGACCACAGAAGATTTGTTTTCCCTGTGTTACTCATGTTGGAACCACTCTGAAAAGACAGGGTCCATGAGTACAGTATTACAGCTCAGATGTATCCAAGAAACGCTCATTCACGTCCAGTGTGAAAAGTGGTTCTCTGGCATCAGCTGCACACAAGTGTTGGCTTGCAACAACACCACTCAAATCCTCCTCAGAAGTGACATACTGACATGCCCCATGTTGTTGTGCAGGCATTTGGTTCTCTTGCTGCTGAATGATGTAATTTCGTGCTGGTGCCTGTGCCACTTCTCATGTTCGAACTTGAGGCGATCTTCCTCGAGTTTGAGTTTCCTTTCTTCAATTGCCAACTCACAAAGACGTGCCTCTCTCAGGGTTTCATTCAGAAACTCAAAGTTGCTGGCAGCACTGCACCGATTCCCTGATGTACAGGTCACACATGCACAAACACACATTGCAAGCATTCAAGGGAAAACAGATACATGGAAACATATGTACTTGTATGCACTTTTCCATGGCGGCTCACGTTCAGCTGCACGTTGTTCTGGGACAGCTCTTTCGTCCACAGCACCCTGACCTTTGACATCACTGTCACCACTGTCCTCACCAATGAGGACATCAGCCTCCATGCGTGGGGTCACTAAGAAAAGACAGTGTTAGCTCCTGCCCCCCCTCTCCAAAATATTGCGGTCCTTCAAATTTGATTGAATTTACTGCCCTCGCACCTGCTTTTGAGGAACGCATTGCCATCAAACACAAATCAGCTGCTTTCTTCTTGGCCTCTGCCTCAGCCTTTTTCGCCAGCTTCAGGACACGCTGTCGTTCGTCTGCATCGGTCCTCAAGTCACGCACATCTTGCAACAATTTCTTCTTTTCAGATAACTGCTCTATGGTTCCTGACCTGCACACAAACGAAGGTTTCATTGCACACCATCAAGCATACATACAATACACTTACCAAGAGTAAATTCTAACAGCAGCACCAAAAAAAATTAACTTGCTTCTTCAATTGTGCATTGTTCTCCGTCCCATGGTGCTTCAGCAACGTCACTATGTGCTCTTTCAAGGTTTGTTCAATGATGTCCGGAGTGTCGGGCCTTGTCAACTGTATGGCCTTGTTGACATTCTCAGTGACTATGGGCCATTTCTCGGGGTTTTGGTATGGATTCTGTGCAGTGACTTCATGCAGAAGCGCCAGATCCATGTCCGGATAAAAGTAAACAACCTGAAAAAAAAACATACAAATAGTTGTACTCCTACAGTCAAACCATTGCACGCTCGTTCCGAAATGTTTGAACGACAGTATCACTCATTACTATCTGCATGAAAATGGTCACGACTGCAGGAGTAGTGCGATTCTGAAGCTTGAAAAAATCAAGCACGCAATGTGCCACCATGTTGAAACTACTCCGCGAACAGCTGCATCAGACACACTTCACTTTCCATGCATTTTGATAGTCACAAACCTCACAAAAACAGCTGAAATTTGTTCCACATGTACCCAACCATGTACCCTTCACAACTGTGTCAAAAAATTTTACCATTCTTTGTTATTTTCCTCTCAATCTCACTACAGAAACACACTATGTGGCAAAGCTGTTTCCCGCGTAGTTCGGTCCGGTGGCGCCTGTCTGCCCAGTGCGTGACGTCAGAGTTTCCTGTGTAAACATCCCTGGACATCGCACCGGGCATACTACCGCACGTCGCACGTGCTGCATCGAAAACTCTCTATTGGTGTGTTTGGTCGGTACATTGGAGCAGTGCTTGGGCGTGCATGGTCTCACAACATACTCGGAGGTGGAAATGGTTTCACCGTGTGAAGTCAAACCGTGTCCAGAGACTACCTGGCACACCAACAGAGATGAGTGCCCCTCCACCAAATTCACATCTGCTCCTGCCTTTGTACTTCGACAAATTACACCTTGAATTCAGCCCGGAGCTGAGCTCAAATTGTTCCGAGAAAGTTGCAGATCGGGACACGATGATCTGAGCCTTTTTGATTCACTCTGAAACATAAATTTCGGCATTTCTGCTTCTGCTGGGTCCGTGGTTTTATCTGACGCGCTTGTCACCAAAGCTGCGGTAGTGAAACCGAGTTCGCCCGAGTTCACCGGAAGCTGCACATCTGGCCGCGCGTGCGCAGCTGCTGCTTCCGCCGACGCTCACGTTTCTTGACACCAAGACGAATTTCGCAGGTCCATGAGGTCTGTCGCTCGACTTTCAACGATCGAAATTTGTTTTTGGCGTGGACAGCATTGTCAAATGGTGTGACCCCAGAATCAGACCCTGACTGCTGATTGAAAGGCTGCACATTGAATTCTGCTTTGGGCCCGGTAAGATATCTTGCTGCTGTTGTAGATCCGGATCTGTTGAATCCTTTGGCAAGCGTACGCACATACGGTTGATTTGGGATGTGCATTTGTTCGTGCAGGTCAGAACTTTGCCCAAAATTGCTCAAACGTGCAAGAAATTTATTGTTGATATTTACATAAAGTGGCAATCTGAGCTGTCATCACGATATCCAGGCAAGCCGTGGTTTTCGTTTGCATCATGGTTTTTCGATTGGTGGTTCTACGGAAGGGAACCTCTGGTGAATTTTTGTGACCGAGTTCGCCGAGATCTAAGCTGCAAAGTAGATCTAGATCTACAACCAACAACGGATCTCGAGACAAACCGTGACAGTATTCCAGAGCGATTTTGTGCCGGGGTTTCATTTCATGACCAAAGCTACAGGGGATGTTTACAGACAGAACCACCGAATCAGAGATTTTTGGCATTTGGTTTTCCTTTAAATATTCCAAGTCATGGTGGCGTTGTTGGCAGCGTAATCACCGATGATTTACACCCACCTGCAGAGTTTAATTTGCAGTGTAACCATGTGTCATACTTTAGCGTTGTTCAGAAGTCGTCATCAAGTATCACTCGTATTGGCAAAGGCCTCTCCTTCGGAGCTGGCGTATGTCACGGACTGGTCAAGGACAGGGCATTACGTCCATGGGTAGGACGTGTTGCCACCCTGGAAGAGGGACCCCGGACGCTGCTCGTAATTCCGCAAGAACTTATTCCCAGGGAAAAAAAATTCTTCGCAGAAATAGATGTCTAGAAATTGCCTCCGCTTCGTCACTGTTCTGGTTTTACGCTTCTTTCATTCTGGCTCCTGAATTTCATAGAGATGGCGGACATATCGGCCTCGGCTCAGTACAAAGGGTTGTACGTCATGGACGCCAATCAGCGCGTCGCGCCCGCAGAGAAGGTTCCTTGTTGTCACCTCATGAAGCTGTACAAGCCAAAGAACGAGGACCCGGCAACTGGCGCGTCGGGTGAGAATTTTTGAAGCCATCGATCCACGCCCAGGAAAAGATGTCTTTTGCTTGGCTGCGCAGTCCGAACAACGCGAACTTGTGGTACAAGCATCCACGAGTAGCTCGTGCAGGGTGCATCCTTGTGCTCAGTGCACCTTGTGTCCTTTCAGGTCCCATCACACTTGTTCCGGCCAGTTCGAGTGATGTCAAAGACGTGATACAGAAGAATCTGGCCTCGTCGCAGAGAAAGCTTGTCAGTATTTTGCCAAAGCAAGCCAACAGCCATCTGACGCCCCGGATACACACAGTTGTTCGTGCCAGCATCCCAGGAAATTTCTCTGACAGCGTCGCAGTTATTCCAAGACTTGCTATTCCAATCACGCCTGTTCAGCAGAGTGTGGCGAGTCAGGAGAATGACGTGTTGCAGTCAGCGCAGGCACCTGTGTATGCGCCGTCAAATGGTGGTCCACCAAACCAGGTGTTCATGCAACAGCAAGGTGTGCCAGTGCTTCACGCAAGTGAATATCCGAAGTCTTGTGGGCCTCGGCAAACTGAGAACAAGATGCAACAAGACAGAAGACGTGAAAGAAATTCTCTGAAATCAAATCAGGCTGGAAACACGGTTCGCCAACCAAACATTGGAATACAGCTCAGATCAAGGACGCCTCAACTTCCAACCGCGTCGACCTCGTCTGCACTATGGACTCACAGCGTTACCATTGCTTCAACACTTGGTTCTCCCAGTGCACCTACTCAGCGGAGTGCGTTGCGTTGCGTGAGTGTGAACGGCGCATTACGAGCACAGCTAGTGCAGGCACCAGCCAACGGTGGTCCACCAAACCGTGTGTTTGTGGCACGAAAAAGTCTGCCGGTGCTTCTTGCAAGAGGATGTACAAGTTCTGAGGCTCGGAACCCAGTTGAGCCGCCACATGCGATGACGCCTCAACTTGCAGCTGCATCGAGTTCGACCGTTGTGTGGACAATTCCAAGATTTACTGTCGCATCTCCTGCAACATCGCAGAATTTAAATCGTTCGCCAGTAACCAGAGAAGGTGGGACCGCCAGGAGTGATGCTGGCAGAACAGGTCAAGTCATTTATCCTGCGCAGAGTTCTGCGGGGAAACCGACACCAACTGACACACCGATCCCTGTCCTTTACGCGACTGTTCCTGCGGTGGATCGTCAACCCCAGCTGGAAGCACAGACAGCAAGCGGGCAGTCGCTGATCGGCTCATTGCATTCAGAAAATCTTGAAGCGTCATCCACAACACACGCGATAGCTGCTGCGAGCGAGCAGAGACAAGCAGAGCTGGAGGAAGAGGGCGTCAACCCACTTGGTCTGAAGATCGGATCTGTGTTGAGTGTGGAACAGGCTGCCAAGTTCTGGAATCAGAATGTGGAAGAAAATGGCACTGGTTCACCGGACGCGACGAATGTGGAGAACGACAAAAGCAGTTGCTATGAAACAGCGCGTCGACCGTGCAGAACAACTCCAGAGTCGTGCAAATGTCAAGGGCTCACCGGCAATGAACTGCTTGGTGACCAAATGCAGGCAAGCCCGATATGTATCTCTTCGCGTTGCGATACTTGCACCCAGCTGAGTCTTGTTTGAGCAAGTTTTGTGAATTTCCAAGGAGTGATTCATTCCGCTCATTTCGTGGCTTCGTCAGTGGTTTTGATACGTTGTGATTTGCTGTGATCGAGAATACTTTCTTTCAGATGCTGATCGCGAAAGACGCGACGAAGCAAATGCGCGACCTGTTGCAAAACAACGCGAAGCCAAAAACGGAAGAGAGTTTCGTTGTCTTGGCGGACAACGATGCAGAGTGTGAAAACACTGGTCTGAGTGGCGCGCCGGATTGGAGCCATGATTTTGATTCAGAACTCTGGTCTGACTTCGTTGGAGACAACCACAGAAAACTCTCTCGCAGGAAACAAGTCGTGCCTCTCAAAGCCGAGGTCGCATCAATTGTGCCAGACACGCACGCAATGGCCAGTCCAATAGATGGAGCGACGGGGTCGGTTTCCGAAGCTCGACGACCCAGTGGTGTGGACAGGGAGTCAACCGCAGTGGAGTTGTCTTGTGATGATTCTTCAAAACTTGTTGACAAACAAGACAGTCCATTTTCTTCAAAATCATCTGAAGAGACTCAAACAACTGGCAATGATGATGCTGGCGATTTTATCAGTTTGGAACCCGACTTGGTTGAGTCTGCTGACCAGGCAGATCAGAATCTTGTTTTTCCCGAGCTGCTCTGTGACGTCCCCATGCGGGACCCTTCAGGTGCCAACGTGCCTCGGATCAAGGCGGACGGTGCCAAAAGGAAGCAGGCGCGGCCAGAAAGGTTCGCGCCACCAAGTGTCTTGCATAAATCGGGTACCACAAGTCAGGGTGACCTGTGCTCAGTGTCACCCAGTCAAGGGTCTTCGGAGCAACCTTCTGTCCTTGCACGAGTCGGCCAAACTTCGTTCCCGATTCTGCGCCAGGTCTTGAGGCAATCGGAAAAGCTGCACTCAAATTGTTCACGGTCCACGGATGTGGCAAGTACAAGTTCCGAACCACAACCAGCCACAACTTCATTGACATATTCTCCCGGCACATCGGTACAGTATCCTGTGAATCCGGCAACTGCGATCAACCATCCTGCAGAGCCATTGGATGTCCGCACGAACAAACCCGCGAAGATCAAAGTGGTGATTGTGCGAGCTTCCAGCGCTACTGCGACAAGGCAGCCTCAAACACAGTCTCATTCCCCTGGATGTCCACAAACTACAAGCAACCCTCATCCCCATAAAGGGCCGTTGAATATCAGACCAAACAAACCTGTGAAGATTGTGCGCCGAAGTATCCTCAAAATAGTCCAAAATGGACAGGTCCAGTTTTTCCCCGTCGACATTGTCCAAACTCCAGGCGGGCCCACGATGTTGCAGGTGGTACGCGGTGATGAGGCAGACAGGGAAGACCAGGTGCTGACGCCCATCCCAGCGCTGGAGAAGTACAAGGGACTCCCAAAGTTTGGCCCTTCAGTGACGGAACTGACTACGCCAGACTCTGAAAATCTCCGAGACACCTTAATCGAGACAAAATGGGGAGAAGACGACGTCAAGGACTTTGAAAAATGGTTTGAACTGTCACCCAAAGAAGTTTGTCCCAAAGAAACTTTGCTCTGTCTGGAGCAGAAACGATCTATTTTCCAAACACCGCACAATTCCATGTTTGACTATCGCCCGTGGAGTTCGACTGAAGAGAAAATCGCGAGCAAGTGTTACGGGTGCAAGGAATGTAAAGTTGTGGTGGACAAGCTGACATTTCGCGGTAAAAGTGTCAACTTGCGCAAGGTTCTCCAGGCGCAGCTGTATTGCGGAAACGAGTATTTGTCGGACGAGACTGGCAGTGAAAATGAGTCGGACAGTGAGAGTAGCGAGACGAGCAGCGAGACGGGCAGCGAGTCTGAACCCACAGATGAAACAAACACGAAGATGAACAAAGCCAGAAACGGCAACAGGTCCAGCAACAAAAAGACCAAACAAAGCGACTGGATCAGGGGAGAGAGAACTCTGCTACCGAGTCCCGGACCCAGGTCCGTGGAGCCCATCGTGATCGTACCGATCAGTGACGACGGACCAGACACGGAATCACCTGTGGCGCCGAGCTTGATAGGAACTGTCGGCCAGGAGAGCTTTGTTGACAGAGCTGAGTCTGCGCACATCACGAGTGAAAATGTGGTGGGTGAGGTGGACGTGATAACACAGGACGAGGGCGCCACGTCGGAGAGCATGGACTGCGCCGAGCAGCGGGTTCACCCAGTCGCAGTTGATCCTCAGTTGTCCACCGACAACAAGCAAGAACCAGACTGGGTTGAAGAAGCACGCAGGCCAGAATTAGATGATGTGGAACCGGACACTGGCACTGTCGACAGCCAAACAGGCGAACATTGCGGAACGCGCTCATTGAGGTTCCCGCCTGAGCACGACTACTGTCGAACAAACGAACATGTAGGCGAGGCGCAGCATGGACAAAAAGAGCCGACAGCTCGAGCAAAACAGCAGACGGGCTTTACGGCAAGGAATGACACTTTGCGGAAGATTCCAACAACAGTTATGAAAAGACCGTTGGCCGCGCGAGCTCAGAATGACTTCGGGAAAACCACACATGACCACACAACGCCTGCCAAATTGCGCCGCACCACCTCGTCCTCTTTTGCGCGGAACTCTTCTGCTCCACACAGCGCATCAGCGGCCCCGCCCGCGAGCTCTCCGACAGCAAGTTCGACTGTCGCGCGCAGAGGAGGAAGAGTTTCTGGTTCTGTGCAGAGGACGGTCTCTGTCAAAAACTTAGCTGTGTCAATCTTGTCCGAAGTCGCAACGGAGCCGCTGAATTGTGCGACATCCAAAGCCAGAGATACAAACTCACGACTCGTGCACCCGCAGAGTGAAGGATTGCCGACAATATCAACTTTCAAGGAAGGATCTACGATCAAAATGAGGGACGTGAAATTGTTTGAGGGAGGTTCTGAGATGGTTGGATGTGGAAAAACGAACAGGAAGGCACCTTCTACAGCAGTTAACCTGAAATCCTTTTTGTCCTTGGAGGACACAATAGGTGACATGTCAACATGTCAATGCTGACCAAAACAAAAACAGCAACAAATGATACCTTGTCAAAAA
>JAAUXT010060871.1_pt1 | contig 23703 bp, 19 predicted proteins | sample 7278171 | NCBI WGS metagenome assembly JAAUXT01 (sample SAMN14350112, study PRJNA611818) | marine sediment metagenome | isolation source: surface marine sediment (1.8m) | place: French Polynesia: Moorea | collected 2018-08
AGATCCAGGACAGGGTCAGTCTCTTGTTCTGACACCAGTGTGAACCAAATTAGAGTAATACTTCCTTTTGGTTTGTGTATACGTTCTGCCGATCAACAACGTCCGAATATCTTGTGACGCTGACGTCACGCCTTACAATTGTACCTTCGACTTTTGAAAAATGATAAACATGTAGAAAGGAAGTGTTTGGCTAGGGGCAAAAATGGCCCCAAGGTTCATACTTGTGCGATGAATAATCGTTACCATCAAGACTGTGCCGACGCCATCGCACACGGACTTGCAGTACGCCATATTGTTATTATCCGCAGATTCAGAAGTGGGATGACTACGATCCCATCCTGACTACTCATGCTACTGTCGTGATTGTGCCTTCGAATTTTTATGAATGATCAACATGCGGAAAGGAAGTATTTGACAAAGGCAAAATTGCCCTCTTCAATCTTTTGTGCGTCTGGATCATCGTTACCATCATAACTGCGGCGTCGCCATCACACACGGAATTGCGGGAGCTGCAAAAAGTCATTTTGCTATTATCCGTAAAAACCTCATATCCGTCCGAAGCCTCGGTTTGAAATGAATGAAAATTTTGCACAAGAAACGTCATATTGTTGAACTTTTTGCTGTTTGTGAAGTGTGGACGTCACCACTGAAGGTTTGCGTCGAATAGGTAGGTGGGGAACTGCATAGAGACGGGTGTGTCAGGGAGGGAGGCCACGAAGACGTGCATCTGAATCTGCAATCTGTGCTGCTCAGAGAAAGCTGTCATCCAGGGTGTTGCAATCTGTCAAGATGTAGACTACCCAGACTTGCGTTCTTTGGACCAATTGGATGCTATTCGCTGCAGAATCAACGCAGAAAAACTCTGTAGATGTGCTTAGATCTGAAGGCGGTTTTGGCAAGAGCATAGACTCTACGAGGATGTATCAACATATTGTGGCACTCTGCACGTTCAGTGTGTTTGGCAACAGTCATGGATGGTTGATTCCAGACAATGTCAGACTGGCCAATTCTTTTGTCCACCTCAGTGCAGACTGGCCAAGTGACTACGCTACGCTGCTGAACATGCACAGTGCCACTTTACGTTGATACATCCTCATAGATCTGGCAGTGTCATGAGCATCACGGGCAAACGTCGGTGTCAGTCACAGTGTGATTCTGTTGTGGTCGCTGCTCTAACATGTATTGGCCTGTGCACCGAAGAAACTCGTCCAGCAAACCGCAGCCATTTCGTCCACTGATGTCCAGTGATCACAGTACCTGTCAAGGGTGTGGGACGGGGTGACCACCGCCCCCCCCCTGTCTCAATCAATTCTGACTCTCGACTCTTTTCCTCAAAACTGGGGGGGGGGGCATCGGGGTGTCCGTTCAGAAAGGGGGTCAGGAGTCTCGACCTGGACCGTCAAAAAGTGGCGTGTCGATGTGCTATATTTGTGTTTGATTTACTTTGAAGGTGTCATGAACTGCCAATACTGTTTTGACAGGGTGGCCACTCATCCTTGTTATTGTTTACCTTTTTGTGTACCACCAAACATGTCACCGATTGTCTCACAAGTGTGCAAAAAACAAATAAGGTTAAATACATTGAGCGGTCTCAAACATGACGGCACCCAGAAGTGGTTTCATCCTCGTACACTGGGGGCCAAGCGACTCAGCCTCAATGGCTGACTTCGCCCTGTCTGCAAACCAGAGGCGAAGACGCACGGCTTGTCACAGGGCGAAGTTATCGCATGAATCAACACCCTGTTTCACAGTTCCTTTTCGCACCTATTCACACAGTAAGACGATTTCTTCTGCTTTGCAGGCGGATTCTAACCGTTGAAGCGATGTCGAGTCGACGCAAAGCGAAGAAGACGCGGCGAATCGTCGCTCCGGACCGCGACGCCGAGGGGGAGGCGCCGGGGGAGGCGGAGGGGGAGGAGCCGAGGGGCGGGGGCGCGACCGGCCCGGGGCCGAGCGGGGCGGGCGACGGCGAGCTGCCGCGCCGGCTCCCGGGAGACGGCGGCGAGGAGAGCGGCGAGGGGCGGCGCCTGCCCCCGGGAGACAGCGGACGGGAGGGACAGCGCCCCCTCGTGTGCCACGTCTGCTGCTTGTTGTTCAGTGTTCAAGCAGAGCTGGACGCGCATGCGCGAACTCACGAGCAGGATTCGCGCGCGGTGCCGTGTGAGAGTGAGGACGCGCAACTGCGGTGTGAGTTGTGTAGAGACGTGTTCGCGTCGCAGGACGCGCTGGACGTGCACGGGGCCGAGGCTCACGGGACGCACGACGCGGGACAGACGTTCACGTGCAGAACGTGCGGAGCGACGTTCACCCACAAAATCTACCTCGATCTGCACTTGGTGAACTTGGATCACGGCGGTATCGGCGGAGGCTCCAGCCGGGGCGGGTGCGGCAGGGGCAGCGGTGGCGTTGGCGGCAGCGGCAGCCGCCGGGGCGAGCAGCCAGCTCCCCGGAGAAGACCCCAGCGGGAGGAGCGGCACGTGTGTCGGGTGTGCGCGCGGCCGTGCTCGAGCCTGAGCGACTTCCGGCTGCACGTGGCGTCGCACGCCGGGACGAAGCCGTTCCCCTGCGGTTCCTGCCCCAAGACGTTCGCCACCAACACGCTGCTCGTCATCCACACGCGCACGCATACCAAGGAGAAGCCGTTCGCCTGCCAGCTCTGCGGGAAGCGGTTCACCCAGCGAGGTCACGTGACTACGCACCTGCTGACGCACACGGGTGAGAAGCCACACCCCTGCGCCATTTGCGGGCGTTCCTTCACGACGGGCTCCAGCATGCGCAAACACAGGCGCACGCATTCTGACGAGAAGCCTTTGAAATGCTTACACTGCGATAAGGCGTTTCGTGAGACGTTTCAACTGAAGGAACACATGTCAACGCACAGTGACGAAAAGCCGTTCAGGTGTCACGAGTGCGAGAAATCCTTCGTGACGAAATCGAGACTGACGTCGCACATGCGTAATCACCGCAAGGTTCACGCATGCGCGCAGTGCGAACGCCGCTTCTCCAGGAAGGGTCAGTTGGACAAACACGTGCTGCAGCATTCCAAGAGGGAGGAGAGGAGGCCGAGGCGGGGCGGCGGCAGCCCGAGTCACGTGCAGACGGTCACGTGGTACAAGCGGCGTCGCGCCAAGGCGTCAGCGAGGTTCCGGTGTCAGCGCTGCGGGTCCGTCTTCTGGAGCAAGTCGCACCTGAATCAGCACCACTGGCTCTGCGTGCGTCGACCGCACACGTGCTCGTGCTGCTCCAGGTCGTTCTTCCTCAGCGTCAGCGTGCGTCACCACGCCGCAGCAGCGCACAACGTCCACAAGGCCTTCCACTGCACGTTCTGCGGCAGATCGTTCCTGTCTGACAGTCGCCTCACCCGTCACATACTTCAACACCGGAAGCGTCAGGTGGAGAACAACATCACAGTCGTGGACACCAACACCAAAGGAAAATGCTACATGTGCAAAATTTGCAAGAAACTCTTTTCGAGGAGGGAGTCTTTCAAAGAGCACATGGGCGTGCACATGGGTGCGACGCCCTTTAAATGCAAGACATGTGGCGCCCTCTTCTCGCGGCGCAGCTCGCTGTACGCGCACACCGCTGCGCACGAGGAGAAAACGCTCAAATGTGACGTCTGCGCCGCCGTTTTCCCGCGCGCGGGACTTCTCAAGCGCCACATGCGCGCGCACTTCGACGAGCGTCCGCACATGTGCGCCATCTGCGGTCAGTCGTTCGTGCGCCGCTATACGCTCGGGCGCCACATGCTGACGCACGACGTTCAGAAGCCCCACGAGTGCGAGTTGTGCCACAAGACGTTCGTGCAGAAGTACTCCCTGAAGTGCCACATGTACTCGCACACGGACCTGAAGCCGTACCACTGCGACTGGTGCCACAGACCCTTCACGCGCAAACACGACCTCAAGAAACACGTGTCGAGGAAGCACTCGTGACGCCGGGTCGGGTGTGTTCGATTCTCTCGCTCGCGCTCTCTCTCTCTCTCTCTCTCTCTCTCACACACACACACATACACACACACACACACACACACACACGTGACGCCGGATTGGGTGTGTTCGATTCTTTTGAACACGTAGGTGCGCGATGTGTGTGAAATTCTGCCGCGTGCGCACTCTGGCATGGCTGGCCTTGTGAAGCTCCATTGGGCGCGTTCGATTCTGCTGCGCAGAAACATACTGATTACACGTGTGCACTCAGGACAATGCTGTGTACATCTTCGCTCGATGCTACGGATGCCCTGGTGCGTTGCTGGCCAACTGTGTTGTTGTTGAAGAAACGAGTCGAGCGTTAGCTGGTGCAGAACCCTGTTTGTTGTTGGTGCGATTGAATGATTGTTGTGTCTCGTGTTGGTGAACAACTTTTCTGCCTGTGGACAGGTCACCACGCGCAATGGAATCGTGTCTTGTGTTGCGTTAAAGCCGGAGAGCCAGAGCACTCAGTGTGGAAGTTGGGTCTGACCCTTTTGCACCGAGCACCAGAGGCCCCTTGGACGTCGAGAACACGGACAAATCTTCCACGCGTAAATTCCCCAGTTTTGCGTGATCAGAAAAGGCGAGGACGACTGCAGTTTTTCCCTCAATAATTTATTACGAACACGAAACCGTGGAAACCCGAGACTGCGCATGCGCAGGAGTGCAACGAGCGTCAACCGACGTCAATACAGTAGGCAGTTTGAGCAAAGTGCGCCGTGCCCGCCGCACGTCGCGTGGCCCGTGGCAGACGCACGTGCGCCGGGCACGCACGCTCACGTACCACTGAGCGTGCGATTCAAAACAAAAGCACGAAAAATACCACCGCGTATGAACACTCCGCTGTTTCTTGGTACAAAAACACCAAAACACAACAGTTGCATTCTATGCACAAAACAACCAATGAAAGATGCATGAAGAATTCAGTTCGGTGCACAAACGCACGAATCTTCGTCCGTATTCGTCAATGACTGAACGGAGGAGAGTGAAGGGGTTTTCACATTGGTGATGCGCGGTCGTTTTTCTGACGTCGGCGTCAAAGTTTAACGTTGAACCTCATGGAGTAATTTTGACGTCAGCCCAGAAAACGACGGCGCGTCACCCAATGTGAAAACGCCTTGATTCTGTCCTTCCCTATGCGCCCACCAGAGCGCAGCACTGCGGCATTCGCACTCATGCCGGGTGGAGGCCAGTTGGCTCCACAGTTACATCGTTGAGTCCTTCCTGTGCGAAAAATTTTCTGGCAAGTTTGCACTGAGTTCCTCTCAATACTGCGTCAAATCCAGTCAAAGTCACTGCAGCCCGAGGCGAAGGTCACTGCAGCCCAAGGTGAAGGTCACCGCAGTCCGAGGTGAAGGTCACCGCAGCCCAAGGTGAAGGTCACCGCAGCCCGAGGTGAAGGTCACTGCAGCCCGAGGTGAAGGTCACTGCAGCCTGAGGTGAAGGTCACTGCAGCCCGAGGTGAAGGTCACTGCAGCCTGAGGTGAAGGTCACTGCAGCCCGAGGTGAAGGTCACTGCAGCCCGAGGTGAAGGTCACTGCAGCCTGAGGTGAAGGTCACTGCAGCCCGAGGTGAAGGTCACCACAGTCCTGGTCGTCCGAGTCGAGTTCCTCCTCGTGCACGAGACGCGACGCGATGAGGCGCGGGACGAGCGGCGTCGCCGTGACGCCGTCATCGCTCAGACGCTCCACGTCCACGTCGTCCTCGTCCACGCTGACGAGCAGCGCGTCGGCGTGGTGCGCGGCGACCCCGCGGGTCGGGTCCTCCCGAGGCGGGCGCTGCGGCGCCGCCGCCGCCGCTGACGGCGTCCCCGCGGCGGCGCGGGTCGGGTCCGTCACGGCCGTCTCGTGATACGCGCTCGTGTAGTAAATATCCTCCTCTGGAATCTCCTCGATCATCTCCTTGGAGATGTGCGGCAACTTGAAGGATTCTGGAGACACGCAGTCGCGGAAGGCGTCGCTGGCGGCGTCGGTCGACGCCGCTGCGGGATGGCGCGAGGTGGCGCCACCCCCACCGCCACCGCTCTGGATGACGTCAGATGGCGGCGACTCGAAGTCGGAGCGGACGCCGCCCCTGACGCTGACGATCTGGAGACGCGAGACGCCGTCGCCGGAGTCGTCTGAGCGCAGCGGGGACTGGTAGACGAGACGGGACGACGCCGAACCGCCGGCGCTGACGCCACCGCTACCGCCAAACCTGCGCCAGAAATCACGTCTCAACATCGACGCCGCTGCACACAAATGATCCAACGTCAAGCGACAAAAGGTGCTTTTGCCGAGGACATTTGGACCATTTGCCAGTCACAACAAGAAGGCTACGGCTGGAAAGCAGCGGTTCCACCCCGCCAACTCATCAGATTTTTGGGGAAATGGCAGGGGGGGGGCAGGGGTTGGTTCCAGCAGCAGCACCAGATTAGGTCCTGAATGAGACGGGACTCCCCACTCCCCCCGCTTGCGCAGACACATACAGAGAGTGATTGCACTGAGTGCGCGGAACACGAAAACCGCGGCTCCAAAACAGTGACGCCAGCGATCTCTGCAACACGTCACAATTTCCTGGCGACAGCAACTTTTCCATTGGACGCTGCTGATTACGAAAAGCAAGCGCAATCCGAGACCCTTGAGAAAACTGACATGGCGAACAACGCACGAACCTGAACGGCTGCGGCGGCGGTGATGGCGGCGGCGAGAACAGCTGCAGCGCTGACGCAGGTCGCGTGGTCAGCGGCGCAGGTCGTGTGGTCAGTGGCGTTAGTCCCATGGTTACGGACGCAGGTCGCGTGGTTACGGACGCAGGTCGTGTGGTTACGGGTGACGGTCGCGTGGCTAAGGGCGCAGGTCGCGTAGCTACGGGCGCAGGTCGCGTCGTCAGCGGCGCGGGTCGCGTATTCAGCCCGAGCGGAGCGACGGGCCTCCCCGAGGCAAACGCGGTGCGCGACCGCAGCTCGTTGAGCTTCTGCTGCAGACTCCCGGGACTCCGCAGGTCGGAGGCGTCGTCGACCGGGAGCGGCGCGCCGGGCCACAGCGCCGTCGAGCGGGCGGCGGGCAGGGCGCTGGGCCACGCCTCTCCTCCTGCCCCTCCTCCTCCTTCTCCTCCTGCGATGCAGAGCAAGGCGAGCATCAGTCGCGGCGTTACCCACGCGAGGAATACGTTTCCACGTCGTTCGGCGCACGCGTAGTCTCCCTCCCCACGGGTCGCGTCCGAATAGAGGACGCCACATCGCAGAACACTTCCCGTATTCCCTCATCCTTCTCAACTATCTAAAATGCCCTTCTTGAAGCGTGTACCTTGTTGAAAGCGCGAGTTGTTGCTGGTGGCGCCTGTTCTCTGCGCATGCGCGGCGGTGGGACGCGCACTTCTGGTTTCCGCTCGCCTCGCTTTGGCGGCCGGCGCGAGTCCGGAGCCTTCCGACAGATGTCGCTTCCTCCCGCCCGATGGCGCTGTGGCTTCCGCTGGAAATTTCTTGGGAATTCTGGGCATTTGGCTCAAAGGTGGCAACGTGGGCGGCATGGCTGGTACAGCCCGACCTTGGTTCCTATTGGTCGTTGGTCGCCCGGAAGTCGTTGCAGCGCTGTTGTGTTTCACTGTTTTCTGCTGAGTCAGCGGTGTGTTCAGGTCCTTGTGTTCTGCCTTGCCGCTGAGGCCGCGGGTTTGGGCGTTCCCTGTGGACCCGGCCCGCGGCGCGTCGTGCTGTGGGGCCGCGGCGGCGGCGGCGGCTCTCTGCTGCCGCAGCTGCTGCGCCTTCCGCCGCAGGAGGAGCCCCCGCGCGAGACGCTCGATGTGCGGGTCGCGCACGAGGCGCACCCGGCAGCCCGTCAGCAGCCGCTTGAGGTCGGCGCGCATGTCGCTGTTGGGCCCCACGATGCGCTGCTTCTTGCGCGGCGGTGGCGCCACCCGCGGCGGCGGCGTCCTAGACGCCTTCACGGAGCGAGGCTCCGGCGAGTCGCCCTCGATCTCCTGCACTATCTCGATGTCCGTGTCCGAGTCGGTCTTGACCCCTGCGTCCCGGAACCTGCGTCTCGGGGGGGCCTTCCGGTGCAGCTTGGCGTCGAAGCTCCGTCCCGCCCGGCTCGCCCTCGCCCCTGGATCCAGCGGCTCCAGCACGTTGTCAGACAGCCACGCAGCGCCCTCTGACGTCGTCCCACCGCTGCGTGTCTCCTGCGCCGACGACGTCCGCTTCAGAAACTGCTTCGCTCCGGCCGACAGCGGGTTCTGCACCCGGTAGCGAGGCACGGGGTCCGGGGGCGGGGTGGCCCGCGGTCGGGGGGCTGGGGTGGCCCGGGGACCCTCAGCGCTCGGTACGGGCTTGACGGCGGGGATGACCAGGTCCGGAAGGTCGTCGTCACTCAGATCCCACACGGCTGAAACAGCAAACACAGACTCGAGTCACACAACCGGCACACACGACAAACGGAAATCACGAGACACGACAGCATTGGCTGAAACATCATTCATGTCAAATGTGACGTTCAATCTAAATTTGCCCTGCAAAACCACTGAGCCATGTCCCAGCCAGATCACACACAGAGGAACGAACGCAGCTACTGGGGAGGTTTTGTAGCAAAATGCCGCGGAAGCTTTCCTATCAAGTCCCACGTGCCATTTTCACGTGGAAAACCAGTTTGCCTTGGAGCATATATCCCATGGCAGTCTCACACTTGTACAAATGGCAAATGTCCCCCATTCTTCTCGGTGACAAACTGGATTATTGCCTGAGGTCACAGAAATCCAGTTTGTTTCTGTGACCAAAGGCAATACATCCAGTTTGTTGCCGAGATGTAGAATGGGTGACATTCGTTTTATCCTTTGCAGGAAATTTTTTTGGGGGTCAGACAAAAATGCAAACAAATGAAAACAATGCCATTATGGCTCATTGTGACTTGCTTGGCAACAAACTTGACAACTCGGCGACAAACTGAATTATTGCCAAGCTGAGGACCAATCAGAGAAGAGGAAATATTTCCAAAAAGGATAAAGGTAGTTTTGCCCAAACTTTTTTGCACAAATGTGCGGCGTGACATGCGGTGCAACCCTGACGTCCCTGTCAACACTCACCAGGACCCGGGTTGCGCGGGGCTGCAGAGGCAGGAGGCGCCACCGTCTTCTTCGCCGTAGATCGGAAGGGTTTCCGCTCGTGGGTCTTGCCCGGAGCCCGGCGGCTCCCCGCCCCTTCCTCCCCGGGCGGCTCGCGGGTCTCGCCCGGGGGCTGGAGGGCCTCCGCCCCCTCCTCACGAGTCTCGTCCGCGGGCCGGCCGCTTTCTTTGAGTCCGAGCATCTGGAACGGAGAGAAGGGCGCCGGGTCGTCGGTCGAGTCCTTGTCCCCTGCACCGTGGCTGTTGTCCGGGCTCCAAGCCTCCCGCAGCTCCTGGATGGAGGGGGACGGGCTCATCCACATGAGTTTGCCTGGGACACTCTTGCGTCTCTTCCTGCTGCTCGTAGGAGGCGGATCCGCAGAATTGGAGCTGTTTTCGGAGTTGACCTGCGGACCCAGGAAGGTCTCAAACAGCGAGTCCCTCTGTGGTTTTGAGCTCGTATCTACAGGCGTCGTGCTCCTGATCAGTGGTGCTCCCGTCTCCGCCGACACAGTCGCGCCCTCTGTTGTTCTGCTCCCCACTGGCTTGGTTTTCGGCGCTGTCTGCTTGCCCCGGTCCCCTCTGGGGGACCCGGCCGGGGAGGGAGCTCGGACGGCGGACCTGGACGACTCGCGGGCCGATTTGGACCCGAAGCCCTGATACAGAAACGCTTCTGTGGTCAGGAGCCGTAGTTCCCTCGACATCCCTGTGTCAGACGACTTTGACTTCGTAGCCTGCTTCTTGCTTTGCGCCTGCGCGGTGTCCGGGGTGTCGGTGCTTCCGGCTCGTGGCTCCGCGGCTGGTGTGGCCCCCTCGCCGGGGAGGCCCGGGGGAGCCCCGGCCGGGCTCAGCGAGGGCGAGTCGGGCCTCGGGGCCTTCCTCACGGGGCCCGACCGGTGCCTCGATCTGCTCCGTCGCTTCGGTGGAATCTCGGAGGAATTTTCAGCTACAATGTTCTCCTGCTGCGTCGGTGTCACTTCCAACATGGCGGCAGCGGAAGTGGGCCTCTCATTGGCTGTTGAGCGCGGACTCGGAACGAGGCTCAGTTCCGCGGCGGGGGGAGACAGAAGAGTGGCGTCGTGTTGCTGGGCAACGCCGCCGGAAGCGTCCTGCGACGCGGCGTCGTGTTGTGGAGCAACGCCGTCAGACGCCTCTCGGAACACGGCGTCGCGTTGCGGGGCAACGCCGCCAGAAGCATGACGCCGTCGCTCCCGGGACTTGGACCGTGACCTCGGCGGCGCCGACTCGGGCCTCGCGACGCGCTCAGGACGGACGCCTGCGCCGGCGTCGCCTGGTCGTCTGTCCAGGTAGCCGAGGTAGATATTCGCCTCCTGGTTGAGCCGCATAAGGCGACCGACCATGCTGTTTGTGTTGAGTTTCTTGGGCGCGGCGTCGGACTCTTGGTCGGTCGGGAGGTCCCGGATGCTCTCCTCCGAGGCTGATCTCACCAGTTTCGCGGGCGGGAAGGGCTGCGCATGCGCAGTGGGTGCCGTGGCGCCCCCTGGTCCCGACTTGTGCCGGCTGCGGCTCGCTCTCACGTGACTTTGCGCGGGAGGCTTGGCGCCCCCTGGTGGCTCCGTGACCTGCGGCTCATTGCGAGGCTCCGGGTCACCCTGTGACGACAATGGTCGCGGCTCTGCGTCGTTGTCGTGTCGACCGGAAGTAGAGGACTCGTCGTCTGAGAACATTTCTGCCATGATGGCGCGGAGGCTCGGTCTTCGCCCAGGGTCGCTCCTCCCAGCTTTACTATGGCAACTCGCCAGGTACCTGGACACCCCGACTCGGGGGGCGCTGTGCTGCGCATCTCTGTGAGAACGCTGCGCGTCGCCCCGGAAACCCAGCGCGTACCCGTCATCAGAGCTGTCGTCCGTGGTGATGGGGCTGCCCACACTGAAGTTTCTGGGCACGCTGCGCGCGCGATGGTACCTGCTCCCGCCGGCGGGGTAGGGCGCGCCCCGCGGCGCTGGGTTCCGGCCCCGCGGGGGCGTCTCGGCGCGCCGCGCGGCGGGGAACGGAGCCCGGCCTCTGCTGCCGGAGGTCGCGGGGGGCGCCGGGTCCGCCAGGCTCCCGCTCCTCTGCCTCCCGGGCGCCGCGGCGTCTGCCCGCTCCCCGCCCCTCTCCCTCCGAGACGCGCTCCTGGCTCGGCCGTTCCTCTCCCTGGTTCTCGGAGGGCTCTGACTCGGGGATCTGGTCGCGAACCTGCCGCGGTCTCTGAGCGCTGGGACTTCCGGTTCCCCGCGCCTTTCCGGAGAGCGTTTCTCAGTGGTGCCCCCTCGCTCTCTGGACAGGCTTCTGATGGAGCTCGAGCTCGAGCTGCGCTTGTTTGATTCTGCGTTCAGCACCGCTGTCTCTGCACCATATGGAGCTGGAGAAGCAGCCCTGGCGGACCTGCGCACCCACCTGCCCCTCAGGGCGGGGCCGTCGCTGTGCTCCGAGTCAGACCCCTGGATCTCACGCGCGTTCTGCGCATGCGCGTCCCGGCTCCTAGGCACCTGAGCACGTGACTGTCTCGCGCTGCTATTGCTGGACGCAGCGTCGCCCCTGGGGCTCGGGCTGGCGCTGCGCTTCCGGGCGGGTGCAGGGCTCAGGCTCTGCTCCCTGGCGCTGTTCCCCTCGCTCTCCGCCGCCGCGGCTTCAGCGTCCTCACTGTGTCCACTGCTCCGCGTGGCCCGACTCTTCCGCGAGGGGCTGGGACTCAGGGACGCACTGGAACTTCGTGCACCAACCAACTTGTTTCTCGGGGGAGAGTTCTCAATGGGAACCACGAGAACTGACGGAAGTTTCCGAACCTGCACGATGGGCATTTTCCGAACTTGCACGACTGGCATCGTGACGCGGTCCATGGCGGCGCTTCCCGCCTTGTGGGTCAGGACGCCTTCACCACTCGGCGTCACGGTTTCTTTCGGGCCAAGTTTCTTCAGTGTTCTGCGCGTAACAGGCGCCTCTGGTTCGGTGGGTTCTGCCGTGCCCACTCTCTGCCGGGACGGCTGTTTGGAAGCGTCCACAGGGTCAGGGGGCCTTTCAGCTGGGGCTTTTCGCACGTCACGTGTGGGCACAGACGCGGGTGTGGCCGAAGGGACAGACGCTGACAAAGTCGCTCGCATTGACGTGAGTCCAGACGCTCGCGTAGACGTGGGTGGAGCCGTTCGCGTAGACGTGGGTGCAGACGCTCCCGTAGACGTGGGTGCAGACCCTCGCGTAGACGTGGGTGCAGACGCTCCCGTAGACGTGGGTGGAGTCGCTCGCGTAGACGTGGGTGCAGACGCTCGCTTAGACGTGGGTGGAGTCGCTCGCGTAGACGTGGGTGCAGACGCTCGCGTAGACGTGGGTGGAGCCGTTCGCGTAGACGTGGGTGCAGACCCTTGCGTAGACGTGGGTGCAGACGCTCCCGTAGACGTGGGTGCAGACATGCACGTAGACGTGGGTGGAGTTGCTCGCGTAGACGTGGGTGCAGACGCTCGCGTAGACGTGGGTGGAGTCGCTCGCGTAGACGTGGGTGCAGTTGCTCGCGTAGACGTGAGTCCAGACGCTCGCGTAGACGTGAGTCCAGTTGCTCGCGTAGACGTGGGTGCAGACGCTCGCGTAGACGCGACTCCAGACGCTCGCGTAGACGTGAGTCCAGTTGCTCGCGTAGACGTGGGTGCAGACCCTTCCGTGGACGTCGGCACAGCCGCTCGTGTGGCCAGTCGCGCTGACGAACGTAGAGACGCCTGTGCAGACGTGGGTGCAGACGTGGGTCCAGATGCGGGAGGCCCGCTGGCGTGTCGCCTTCTGGAGCGGGTCTGTATGGGGCTGAAGAACAAGGCGTCGGACTCGTCCGTCTGTTGAGTGGGCTGCGACGTGAAGTCACTGGGGGTCCAGGGCTGTGCCTCTTCCTCCTGCACCCCCTTCTGCTGCCGCTGCTGCTTCTGTTGCTGCTGCTTCCCTGGTCTCGACTTCACACCGCCGCCGCGCTGGTTCACGGTGACAGGCTGGGCCTCGGTGGCGCCCCCCTTCGGGGGTCGCGGGCGCCGGTACGCACCGCTGCTGCTGCTGCCCAGGACCTTCTCAATCTGATCGCAATCGCCTCTCAGCTCCTGCAGCAGATCCGGGGTGGAGCTGCCTGGGAGCTCGGTGCTGGAGGCGGGGGACAGGAGGGTGGCGGGGTGGGCGAGGGTGGCGGGTTGGGCGAGGCTGGCGGACTGGGCGGCACTCTTGTGTCGCTGCCGCCCACCTCTGGGCGGCTTCACGTCATTGTCCTGGATAATCTCGCGAGATTTGTCGAGAAGCGTGGCGAGTCTGTCCCTGCAGAGTCGGACCTGCTCCTCGAGCCGCTCCGCTCTGCTACCGCACCGCTCGGGGCTCCCTGCGTTCTCGTCGCTTTCTGCAGGACTGGTCCGCTCAGCTGGGTCACTGCGTCTCTCGGGCCGCGCAGCCGGACCCGTCCTGTACAGACTGGGCAGATCCGCCGTGGCGTTCCTCGTGACGCCAGCGTCCGGCTCCGACGCGACGCTGATGACGCTGTCCTCGCTCGACGTGGACTCCACGTCCAGGTTGACGGCGGAGTAGACGTGCTGCGGCCGCTCGCGCGCGCGCGGCGACGGGAACGCGAAGGTCGGGGAGCCGAAGGGGCTGCCGAGCGGGGAGCGGAGCGAGCACGAGCTCTGCGGCGAGAAGAGGCAGTACTCCGGCGAGTAGAACCGAGACACCTCCTCGGGGATAAACGTCACCTGCTTCGTCTTGGGTTTCTTCGGGGGCGTCGCTGGTTTTTTGAAGGCCTTCAGTTCCGCTTTGGTCTTGTGTCTCCCTCTGGCGTCCAGCGAGGCGCCTGCGGTGGCGCGCCCTCTCTCGGGTGATTCTGACGGTGAGTGCCGCCCTCTGACCTCGCCCCACTCCGCTGTGCTCGGTGTTGCCTCGTTCCCATTGGCCCTGTCAGCCTGGTCATCAAACGGGTCCCCGCCCAACGGGTGCCCGTTGTCGTCGAGGTCAGCGTCGTCGAGGTCGGAGGGGCAGGGCGAACCCGACGAGATGGACATGGTGCCGCGCTCGAGTATGTCCGAGATGTCGCGCAGCACGACACGCGGGTTCAGGTCCGCCAGCCCGTTCGGGAAGAGGAACGCTGCCCCGGGGTTCAGCTGCACCTTGAACCCCTCGTCGCGTCCACCCACCTTAAGAAAGTCCACTTTGCCGTCTGCGTCACACGCGTCATCGCCACTTGCTGTGTCACGTGATTTTTCAACGCTTTTGGCAGAGTTTGTCTTGACAGCAGCGGGGTCAGCGGCGCCATTCCGCAGCCGCGCGCTGTCCGACTGGTCCCCGCGCTCTGGTCCCCGGGAGGCTCGGGGAGACTGGTCCCCGCGCTCTGGTCCACGGAAGGCTCGGGGAGACTGGTCCCCGCACGCTGGTCCCCGGGAGGCTCGGGGAGACTGGTCCCTGCGCCCTGGTCCCCGGGAGGCTCGGGGAGACTGGTCCCTGCGCTCTGGTCCCCGGGAGGCTCGGGGAGACGGGTCCCCGCGCTCTGGTCCCCGGGAAGCTCGGGGAGACTGGTCCCCGCGCTCTGGTCCCCGGGACGTGGCCGTGTCTGACGTCGGCTCATCTCTCCCTGCAGCGGCTCTGCGCTGTAGGTCTTCAGCAGGACCCGACGGGCGGCCGGGAGGGACCCTTCTGTCTGCAGGAGAGACTCTTCTCGCTGCAGTCGGGACTGGGCTGAGAGAGTCATGGGAAGAGTCTCGTGACCGTTGTTGCTGCTGCCGCCGCCGAACTGTCCTGGCCGCTCGAGGCCTCAGTGACTCCAGAGACGAATCTCTGCTCGACCCTGAAGCCTCTTTATCATCCTGAATGATTATTGGTCGAGGCGAGGCAAACAGCCCTGATTGGTTCGTTTCGGCGGAAGCGGGAGCAGGAGCGCCCCCTGTGGATGATGGTCTGTGTGACGCGACGGGACGCGGCGACGCGAAGGGAGAGTGCTCCGGGGACGGGAGGGAGGGTCGCGGCGGGGACTGCGGGGCGCGCGGCGGGGAGTCGAGGAGCACGGGCCGCACCGGCGGGGACCCGAACGGCATGTTCCGCGGGGACGGGAAGGGCGAGTACGTGGGTCTCGGGGTGCGCTCGGGGACGCCTCGGGGGTCAGGACTCGCCCCCCTGCGCTCTGACGGAGGTCCCCAGGGGATTGGACTCAACAAGACGTTTGGGCTTCTGAGTCCGGGAGACGTCCCAGCCTTACTCCTGGCTTCTGTTTTTGTGTGCGTTTCTGACTTGGTGTGGGCTTCGCGTGGTGTGTGCACTTCGCGTGATGTGTGCACTTCGCGTGGCGTGTGCACTTCGTGTGGCATGTGCACTTCGCGTGGTGTGTGCACTTCGCGTGATGTGTGCACTTCGCGTGGCGTGTGCACTTCGTGTGGCGTGTGCACTTCGCGCGTGGTGTGCACTTCGCGTGGTGTGTGCACTTCGCGTGGTGTGTGCACTTCGCGTGGTGTGTGTACTTCGCTTGGCGTGTGCACTTCCGCCGTGATGACGACGGTCGGGTCGACCGGATCCCCGACGGACGACTCGCGACTCGACGCCGACTGCGACTCGTGTTTGCGCAGCCGCATCGACGCCGTCTTGCGCCGCTTCCGCCGGCGGCGCACGCGCGACTGCCGCGCCGCCGGTGGCGCCGCCTCGGGCCGCGGCTCGCTGGACGTGTCGCGCGCCTCGCTACGGGACGAGTCTCGACTGGGCGTCGGGGACAGCAGACTGTCTCTCCGGGAGCGCGTTCGCACAGGCGACGACGGAGGGTCAGGCGGCACGAAACCGTCGCTATCGGGTGGAGGAGTGTGTTCCGGGTCGGGTGGGTTGAGCTCAGCCCAGTTCTGCGAACCATGGTCATCGGCGCTGTTCTTTCCGTGGTTCCTCAACTCTGCCTCACCCTGCTCACCCGGCGTCTCGGTTACAGCGTCTCCCTCTGCGACGCCGTGCAGCTCGTCCGGAGCGGCGTCCGTCTCCGCGTCCGGGATCAGCGCCGTGTCTTGTCGGCTGATCCCGCGCGCTGTCGTCACTCCCAGCGACACGAGTGTCTCCGCCGCCTCCTCATCCCGGGCACCGCTTCCGGTCGCCTCGACCTCGTCTTCCGGTGCAGCGATGTCAGGGCCCTCTGTCGGGTCCGCATGAGGCTGGGTCTGAGCCGGTTCGTCTCTGTCCCCTCTCTTCTCGCGTTCCGCGTCCGTCCACTCCTCAACCGTGTCGCCGTCGTAGTCCGGGTCCCGTCTGACAGGTTCGGCTGTTTCCGTCACGTCACGAGTCTCCCTGTGTTCTGAAGCCGGCTCATCTTCACCACGGCGTCGCGCAGTGGGGTCTCCATCACAAACGTCCGCAGGCGGCGGCGGGGAGAAGGGCGCGAGGAAGGCGTCCGTGAACGACCTGTCCTTGATGTCCCGGGCGGAGACGCGACGTCGCCTCGTGCTGTCCTCGCGCGGCTTGGGGTCCCTTTCCTCACCGGGGACCAGGCTCTCCTGTCCGGGGACCAGGCTCTTCTCTTCAGCGGGAACCAGGCTCCTTTCTGCACCAGGAACCAGAGTCGTCTCCTCGCCGGCGACCGAGCTCGTTTCTTCAGGGGGGACCCGCCTACTCTCCTCCCCGGGAACCCGACTCCTTTCCTCCCCGGGTACCAGGCTCCTCTCAGCCTCGTCCTCGGCGCGGGAGACGCTGTACTCCTCCTCCGCGGGCTCCTTGCGCCGCCCGCCGCGACCCCTCATCCGCTTCCGGCGAAGCCTGAGCACGTTGCGTCGCTTCTTGACCTTGGACACCAGTTCGGCGGTGGCATCCAGAGGGTCCGTGTGTTCCTCTTCGGCGGGGTTGGGTTCTTCTGGGGTCGTCTTCAGCGTCTCAGGAAGCGTCGGTTCCACGCCGTTTATGACGTCATCAGGAGGGTTGGGGGTTTCCCCAGCGACGACGGCGTCTCCGTCCGGGGTGAACTCTGCAGGTTCTGCTGCGACCTGCGCGCGCAGAACTGGGTCATCGTCCTGCGCGGCGGCGTCGTCCATGGCAGCGTCCTGTTCGATGCTGGACACGGCGGCGCTGAGTTCCAAGGCCGCCGCGGACATCTCGGCCCGCAGCTCTGCGGCACTTCTCCGCTTCCCCTTCCCGCCGCCCTTTCTGCCCCTGCCCCGCCCCACCTGTTGGCGATGCGCCTTCAGCGCCGCCTTCTCCAGCGCGATCTGCTTCCGGATGGCGTTGGGCGGGCGTCCCTTCCTCTTGCGCAGCTGTCCCGTCACCGGGTCCACCACCAGGTTCCCCGGGATGTAGTGTAGGTTCGGGGCGGACCTGCGCCGGGGTTTCCGTGCGGGGGCGGAGGAGGCGGTGGTGGTGGGGGCGGAGGCGGGGCGCGGCGGCGGCGCGTCGAGCGACGTCTCCCCGAGAGGGACGTGAGGGATCGGGTCGTCCTCGATGTGGAGCCCAGCCTCCCACGCCCGCCGCGCGCTCTCGTCCTCGAGCCCCGCCATGCGCATCAGCGCCGTCTGGTTGCGGCGGCCCCGGGCCCAGCCCTTCCTCGTGGAGCCGTCCGCGTTACGCCGCACGGTCGCCCCGCGGTACCTCGAGTAGGGACTTTTGGTCTTGGGAAGGCGCTTCAGGTGCAGCGAGCTTTCGTCCTTCTTCCTCCTGCCCCCTTTCCGCTCTTTCTTGAGGCTCTTCTTGAGGCTGTCGTAGAGCTCCTTGTGGCGGGCGTACGCGCTCGGTTTGCCCTTGCCCGCCCCGCTCGTGTGCAGGAGCCGAGCCGTGGTGGCCGACGGGTTGGGCCGCGCGAACTTCTCCGCTGGTAGATCCTTGGAGGGTTTGTCCATGTAGCGCAGCATGTCGCCGATAGGGGGCAGAGGCTCCCGGTCCAGCACTGACGACGCGATGCTGCAGACGCTGGACGTCGGGCTCGGCATCGACAGCAGGTCCTTCGGGTTCACCGCGGGAAACGGTCCCACGTCTACGACAGGCGCATGCGCGTCCAGCTGCTTCCACGCCGCGCCCTCTGGCGTCTCCGAGGGCCCCGTCGCCGTCGGCGCGTACATGTTGCCCGGGGCGACGCCACCGCCGCTCGGGTCGCGAGGTGGCGCACCATGCACGAAGGCGTAACCCGGGCTCGTCGAGTTGGCGCCGGGACTGGAGAAGTCGGTGGCAGGACTCGTGTACACATCCTCGGACCCGTACGTGCTGTCGCCACACGACGACGCCGACGAGTTGAGATGCGTGGCGCCGCGTAGCGGCGGCGGAGGCATCGCCGGAGCCACCTTCTGTTTCATAGGCGCCTTCCACATGAAGGTGCACACTTTGGGTTTGGGCGGGGACGCCTGTTGGGCGGAGCCCGCCCGGTGAGGACTGTGCTCGTTGGTGGAGTAGGAGGAGTCTTGGGCGGAGGTCACGTGTTTGAGGCGGCCCCCCTCCAGCACCGTCTGCACCGTCACCTGCCCCTCCACCACCTGTTTGATGGTGACCTTGGCGCGACCCTTCTTCTGCGCGAGCAGGTTCGTCAACTCGCTGACGAGGTCGCTGAAGTTCCCGCCGCCTCCGCCAGGGCGCGTCGTCTGCAGAGAGGACCCCGTCTTCTGCGGGGGATACCTGCAAAGGAAAGGGTCACGTGAGGAAAACTGGCTGAAAAAATCGTCTGTGTGAATGTGTGTGTGTGTGTGTGTGTGTGTGTGTGTGTGTGTGTGTGTGTGTGCGTGAGTGTGTGTGTGTGCAGAACACTGTCAGCAGCAGCAAAAATCAGAGGAGCCAGACACGTGCCCTTTCATGTTGTTGCTGTTGTTGCTGCTGTTGTTGTTGACGCTGTCGAACATCTCGCTGAGCATCGTGTGATCCAGGGTCGACAGTGCGTTCGTGTTGTTGCGCTGGAGTAACTGTTGTTGCTGCCGCTGTTGTTGCTGTTGCTGCGGGTGCGGCGTGCTGTGGGGCCGTTCGTGTCGCAGCTCGGCCGCGTCGCCGTCGCTGAAGTCGCTGCGCATCTCGGACGTCGCCCGCGGCGCCGCGCGCACCTGTGGACATGCGCACACCCGCCGTCAACCGGAAGTGAACAACGGACGCACAGACCGGAGGTACAGGTGAGTATTAGCAAACAACCCGCAACCTGGAAACGCAAACGTAACTTTTGACTATCACAGCATTCCAAAAGTTACGTTTGCGTTTCCAGGGTTGCGCAATGTTTGCTAAAACTCCCAATAAACAGGAGGGATGCACAAGCACACACGTGCACGCTGACATGGCGGAAAAGTATTCGTTTTGCGAGAAATAATTTGGTTGATTTGCTGCAAAGTTTTGTTTCTCCCCCTCCCCGTCGCCGGATTTGTCCCTTGATCAAATCGCATGTGATGCGCATGTACTTCTCATCCCTGTAACAGGCTGAGTTCTCACCTGGGCGGGACGCATGCCGGGGCCCGGGACGACACCGCGGCCCGCGGGGGAGTGAGAGACGCCGCCGCCGCCGCCGCCGCTCTCCCGGGGCAGGAGCCCCACCTGCAACACACTCCTGTTACAATCTGCACGGCGTGATGCGGACCCTGCTCTCCCTGCAGGATGCACGCGCCATGGTGGAACAGGTGTGAACAAAGGGGTCACTGTCCCACATGTGCTGTGCGCACTCAACCAGGACAGAGCACCCATTACGCAACTGGTCTTTGTTTGACATGCGCGGCTTGAAGACACGGTGAAACTTCAGTGCTACCTGTCCCAACCTACAGCCGGGTGACTGAGTTTCAAGATCAAGCAGCCAAAAGCTCACCTGGTCACCTGTTCGGATTGACAACCGCACGTGTGTAACGAATCACAATTGGGTCGGGTGACACACCCGAACACACACACACACACACACACACACACACACACACACACACACTGCACAACGGTCCTGTCACCATTCCGTTCAAACTCACCGGTGCGTACACGGAGTGTCCGTACATCGCTGTGTCTGCAGAGGGGTAGGGAGGCAGCCTCCTCAGCGGGGACTGCTGCGCGTCCGCCGGGTACTGTCCGCGGCCCCCCGCGGGGCTCGAGTGCTGGGAGAACACAGCCGGGCTGGGGGGCGGCAGGGACGACGGGTGCCCCGGGGACGGGTGCAGCGAGCTCCCGGGGAGAGAAGACGGGTGCCCCGGGGACGGGTGCAGCGAGCCCCCGGGGAGAGAAGACGGGTGCCCCGAGGACGGGTGCAGCGAGCCCCCGGGGAGAGACGACGGGTGCCCCGGGGACGGGTGCAGCGAGCTCCCGGGGAGAGACGACGGGTGCCCCGGGGACGGGTGCAGCGAGCCCCCGGGGAGAGACGACGGGTGCCCCGGGGACGGGTGCAGCGAGCTCCCGGGGAGAGACGACGGGTGCCCCGGGGACGGGTGCAGCGAGCTCCCGGGGAGTGACATGCTCCTCAGGGCGGGCCCCTGGGGGCCCCGCTCCATCTCCGACTTCCTCCCACGATGGGTCGTTTCTGAAATGAATCTACGGTTGAAGGATGCGCGCCTTTTAACACAGAGCGCATTCAGCAGCAGTACACAAACCTGTCGTCAGCCGAGATGTGTATCTGGGATGTGCTGAAGACGCACTCAAATTTACGTCTTTTCCCGCACTTTCCCTGCACAATGTGTCAATCGGGGCAGGACCCAGGATGTGATAGATCAAACTCCACAGGGGCAAATTCGCACCCGCAAAAAAGCAAACACTGAAAATCCAGAGGGGCTGAGACCCTGAATGCTGAACCTGTGTGCCAGCGCTGAGGTGGCAACAGTTCAAGCCACGCCATTGGCCTGTGTCACTGGGAAAATGACAGTCGAGTCCTCTCGCCTGCTGCACGAACAGCTGAGGCTGATGCACCCAAAAGACTTCCTTATCCGCTCAAGTCTACCATGGCGCACATGGATCAGGAGCCCTCTTCCCACTGTCTCCCCCTCTAAACCCACGGAAAACAAAATCTATGAGGGACAATAGGGCTTCTTTGATATGCGGAAGTGCTTATGCGCACAAGGCGAGGGACCCGGGGTCAAGTCTGTAGCGAGGAGCGCCCAGCCATTGTCAACGGTTAATGATATTGACCCAAGGGCAACAGATACTTTATTTACCCCACCTGGTTCGAAAATCAATTTGCTTTTGCAAATCAACAAAATGACCAGCCAGGACATGAGTTCAGCGTTTCACCACCGCAATCACCCGTGTGTAGGTCGCGCTGCAAGATGCAGCATCAACACTGGTTTATCAAGTTCAAGTGCCAAAGGTTCAGTGCCAACCTTTCCCGTGTGAGAAACACCCCTCAGTTCGATGCTCAATTTCGGGAGCAGAACAGGTACGTCCTGTACACGGCTAAACACGGTAATTTGAACGGATTCCATGTTGGAGTTCATATTGGTCTACGTTGCTGTGTGGTGTGTGTGTGAGAGAGAGAGAGAGAGAGAGAGAGAGAGAGCGAGAGAGAGAGAGCTCTATGTCTATGTGTGTGTGTGTGTGTGTGTGGTGTGCTGTGTGTGTTACATACCAGTGCTGCCGCCGGCGGGATCCATGGGGCAGATGGAAGACAACAGAGAGTCACTCAGGCCTAAAACCAAACATTTAGACTGTCACAATCACAAGATTTCAGTGTTTGACCAAGCAGTTTTATTTTTCTGCTGAAAATCAGATTTCACACGCAACAGCCAAAGGAACTGCAGAAAGTCAGCGACAGTCACCCAACATAGTTCTCCATTTTTGTTCACGCTCAGTAGATTGGCATTGATAGTTCTCATTTTCTCTGAACGTTGAAATTTTATGTCCCTAACTTTGTGCGGCAGGCGCAAGTTTCCCATCACCACGTTTCATACGTCAACATTTTCGACAGGGAGGTTTGGAGTGAAAACTTCAAACGTCGCGTCAACTTTGGGTTCCCTCACACAAAATTCAAAATTAGAAACCTAGTTTTTCAGTCAATTTTGTTCAACAACACTTTGGAAAGGCAGAAGAATCACTTCCAAAATGTCAAAAAGGTCGAAGCACACAAAAGTGTTTTCAACGTTGAGTTTGACATTTTCAGTTTCAAATGTCCTGTTTTAGCCCCAGGGCTTAGCCCACCTACACGCCCACGTGACCAGATCCGGCCCCACCCGCAGCAGCACAAGGGAGGTTTGGTTGCAACACGTGGGAGGGCACATGTGAGACGTGCGATGTGGCAATACAGGAGAGAAATCAGTTTCCCTCGTTTTGACGTTATACAAAATCTATTCTATTTTTTCAAAAACTGATCTCCTTTCACAAATTGCTTTTCCAACCAAATATCAATCACTTTCTATGACCAAACAAAGAAGATTTGGAAACAAGTCAACATCAAACAGGAAAGAGAATTCAGGGTAGATTTTCCAGGGTGAAATTCCACATCACACGTCACACGTTTTTACACGCCGTTGTGCAACTGAACCTGCCTACTCACCGATGTCCTCGGCCGCCCCGCCAGCAGCGCTGCCCCCCGCCGCCGTCTCCGCGATGTCGTTCAGCGTCTCCGTCCCGATCGTCTGCGCTATCGCCTCCTGCAAAAATTCCCAGTCGTTCTGTCCCATGAAGACGTCCATGATACTGCGGGCGGCGGCGACGCATGACGCGCTACATGTGGACGCGACGTGACGTGACGCGGCGCCGGGGAGGGGCGCGCCCTGCGGACCCAACCACTACGTCATCACTCAAGGAGGCGGCGCCGCCCGCGCCGTACAGGGTCGGTCCGCCCAACCTCACACCGGGTCAAAATGATCACGGCCAAAACACACCTTCATGCACGAGAAAAAGGATTTTGCGGTGGTTCACGGACGCTAGCTGCCCTTGTGCCCATCGCTGACTTGAGGTTGATCCAGCATCAGTTCTTCTTTTCTTCACTGATGGTGGTTGACAAAAGCTCAGCAAACACGACGCTAAAATGCACCACCACGAGGGTATTTCTGTGCTTGACGCAGCATTTCCTGTGCACAAGTGAGGCCTGACCGCACAGCACCGCGCCCCCCTCCCCTTCCCCCGTTGCTCGGGTGAGGCGGACGCACCCTGCGCGCCTCCCTCCCTCCCTCCTCCATCAGGTGCAGTGGACCACGCCCGCGCGCCGCGCGCTGATGGCCACTTCTCCGCGTCCGATCAAAGCGTCTCCGTGACCCATTAACATGCGTCATGACAGGGACGCGCGGCCGCACGGCCATTATCCTCGAGGAAATGCGATGCGGGGGAAAAACAATGCCATTTGTACAGGCAAGATCGCGCCACGTGTTTCTGTGCGGAGGTGGATCAAGAGGGCGTGGTGCCCGCCCTGCGCGACATACGAAGGTTGATTTTGTTGCACAAGTTTGTGACGCAAGCTTGCAAATTTTTGTTTCCTTTGCGTGTTGAAACATTTTCAAAGTTGGGAGTCCGTGTGTGTTAGTGTGTGTTAGTGTGTGTGTGTGTGTGTGTGTGTGTGTGTGTGCGCGTGAGAGAGAGACAGACAGAGATGCTGTCTCAAGCAGTTGTGGACCTGTGCGTGTGTGAACAGCTCGTGTGTCTGTGTGTGTGTTGTTCCAAGGATCAGAGTGTCTGTGTGTGTCTGTGTGTGAGTGTGTGTGTGAGTGTGTGTGTGTGAGTTTGTGAGTGTGTGTGTGTGAGATTCAGAGACTAACAGAGATGGAGTGTCAGTGACATAGATTTAGTCTGGCTTTGTGTGAGGGTGAGTGTGTGTGAGGGTGTTGTGGTGGGTGTGG
>JAAUXT010054426.1_pt1 | contig 23695 bp, 24 predicted proteins | sample 7278171 | NCBI WGS metagenome assembly JAAUXT01 (sample SAMN14350112, study PRJNA611818) | marine sediment metagenome | isolation source: surface marine sediment (1.8m) | place: French Polynesia: Moorea | collected 2018-08
GAAGGAATTCATGGACAACAGGGTGTTGACAGGAGAAGTGCTGACTCTCATTGACACTGGAACTGTGACTGATAGCTGCCTGTCTGCCCTGTGGCAGGGACAGGATGTGGACTATCTGATTCAACTGCTGCAGAAATTTGACCTCATCCTCCCTCTGCAATCTGACAACAGGAGCAACAGAAGGTACTTGGTGCCCTGTATGTTGCCACAGGCAAGGCAGGGTGAATGCTACAAGATTCAGTTCTCCCAAAACTTGAGCATGGCCTTCAAGTCAACACACACAGCTGAGTTTGAGGAACTGTTCCCTCTTGACACATTCCCAAAACTTGTTGCAGCCTGTGCCAAGATCTGGCCCATCAAAGAAGATGGAGTTCTCTCCTTCAGGAATGTCTCCTTCACCATCACAAATGGGGTGGTTCTGAGCCTCACTCAGTCCCACAGGTCCAGCATCACTGTTGTTGTCTGGTTCAACCCTTTACAGCACAAGCAAAACCCACTGGACACAGTGCTGAATGCCAGAGCAATTCTGGACAAAAAATTGGGTGAATGCAGGATCCCAGCCTGTTCCACAGCTGACATCATCTGTCCCCACTGGACTCTCAAAGACTACCATGTCTCATTGGTGGAAGTCTCAGTGAACCAAGGAAAGAACCCAGAGCCAGTCAGGAAGGAGTGCACCTGCCACAGGGGTCCCCTGAACGAATGTGACATCACAAAATTGGCCCATACTGCCATGACCAGTGAAAGCAGTGTGAAGGTGATGACTTGTTTAGTTCTCAGCTCAGTTTTTGCCATTTTTGCTCGACTTCAAGGATGCCTCCATGCATCATTGCTGCTTGTCCAACATGCATAAAAAGAAAAACTGAATTGGTGGAAAATTTGTTTTCACTGGTTTGTGGTTGTTCATTTGTTTGTTTCTTTCAGTGTTGTTTGAAATGCTATTTTGACAATATTGCTATCTTGCAGGATTTGAAAAAAGAGCACCAGTCATGATTCTTTGTTTCCAGGGTCTGTGGTTGTTGATTTGCATTTCTTGTAGTGTATTTGTCTGTTTTTGCTCATTCTGCTTGCAGGAGTGTCTGAAGCCCCTGGATCTGATCCGGATAGCCCGTTGCCTCACCAATTCCATCACAGTCCAGTTGCTGGCAGCCCATCTGGGAGTGTCAGGCCTGGAGGCTGAGGCTGCAGTGTATGACCACAAGTTCATCATGGAGGCAGGGCTGATGGTACTGCAGTCCTTCAGGAGGACTGTGGCCACTGAGGAAGAGGCCTACACAAAGGTTAGGGAGGCTCTAGCCAAGTGTGGACTCCAGAGGGTGGACAGGGAAGTGTTTGGGAAGAGAGACTGAGTGGAGAGATTCAGCAAAAACATGCATCATTACACCCATGGCTGACATCAGTGTCACCTGGCTTTGAGCTGTATTCTCCCAACACAGGGAGCAAACAATGTCACATGCTTGTCTCTGATTGGTGATCAGCCTCCCCCTCCACCCAAAGACATTTTGTCACAGTGTTGTGAGTTTTTTTGCACATAATGGACGTCTGGTTGGTGATGATGTTGGTCTGATGTTGATGTTGATGTCTGATGTCTGATGTTGGTGATGAGTTTGTATTGGTCTCTTTGGGGTGCATTTGAAGTGTTGTAAATAGATCATTGGTTGCACCAAGCAGCCAGTACAGATGTGGGCTGTGAGAGCAGTTGAAAGAGGCCTTGCGGAAAAGTGTCAAAAGGTTAAATGCAAAAGGTACAGACATATTGTTGAATGGCAGAAGTTCAATTCACATGATTTCACTCAAGAAGCATTGTTCAATGAATGTTTTGTGTGTGTTTGTGTGTATGTGTGTATGGGTGTGTGAGTGTGTGTGTATGTATGGGTGTGTGGGTGTGGGCATGTGTGTGTGAGAATGTGAGAATGTGATGCAATTGTTTGATGTTGTGCTGTGGCCACACATCACACTGTTTTGATGTGTTGATTCAGAGTGCATTTGATGTGGCCTTGAAATTGGTGGGAGACTGCTGAAAACAGAAGACACCTCCCAGTCTGATTGCATGACACAAAACAGACTCTTTTTGCAATTCACGCAAAGTTATATTTTACTTGATGAAAGTTCATTATTTGTTGCATGTTGCTAGGGAGAAAAAATATCACACAGTATTCATGCAACATTTTTACTGTGTTCACAGGTGCTCACTTCAATAACAAAAGCACTTTCCTTTGCAGAAACTTGCAGAAAACACAAATTGAAAGTCTGTACACTGCAACACATTCTGTCTTTTGTGTGGAAAGCAGAATAAAACTACTGTACAAACCATACTTTGATTTGTGAAAATTTCTGTATTGTTTTTAGGTGTGCCAAAATGAGGGATTAAAATTTCAGATTTTATTAATATGTTCAAAATGGCTGTTTTGGGAAAAACGATGCATCCATTATGTGCAATTGGTCACAAGAATACCGGGCATTTTATTTTTGTAATTTGCTATTGTTTTGGGTGCTTTAAAATGAGTGCAATGGTGGCTCCCAAGAGATTCAGTTTCAAAACGCACAACCCAACAAAACATTTGACGTGGATTTTCATATGCATTGTACCGAGCATCAAAATGGAACGTCCCACTATCACAGTGCTCTGTGGTGTCATGCTGATAAGGGCTCCGCCCCTCATTTGTGTGTCTCTCGAACTGGTGGGCGGTTCCTTTGTCATTGATTTGTTCTCAACAAACAGTTGTGTGCGACTCAAGACAACAGAACAACGCCAGGTGTGCAGAACTGTCAGGTAACCTGCGAATGGCACAATAAAAACATCGCAGTTTGTTCTTGCCAGAATATCAGCCACGGGACAAGCATCACAACTGGTCAATGAAGCCATGTGGTTCACTGTGTGACTGATGGCTGATGCCCATGCACATTGTTATCACTTCAACTCATTTGCTTTCCAGGCAACATTTGTTGATCTGCCATGGGGAACCTGTGTGCTCGTTGGTTCTCGAGGGACACACGAAGTGTCAGAGCTGCAAGAGGTGCAGAAGGTGATGCAATCATGCTCAGTCTGACAGTGGGAAATTTGGTGAAGTCCATTTGGACTTCACAAAGATACACATAGCCCTGGTTCTCTCATTGAGAGAGCTAAGGTTCAAAAAGAAAGGACCCAGTTGTTAATACTGTAATCTGTTCATCACATGATTGTTCCTCACAAACCAACACAATCCCATACAATGGACCTTCCAATCCAAATTTTTTATTCAGACCACCATCTGCAAGAAGCACACCATATTTTAAAAAGAAAGTTTTTGTATTGATCATCCACTCATTGTGCAGGAAGCCATCAATATTCACTAATTCTGTTGTATTTTCCACAGATATTGAACTTCACAATTTGTTGGAACCAACTTCTTCAGACACCGAATCTGATGCAGCTTCCAATGCTCAAGTGAACACCACTTTCACCAACCAACACTTCACCCAAGCTGCCTCCAGTGGTAACCTTTCACCAACCATTTTACATGCAGTTCAACTCATGTTAAAATTTGATGTTGGTTGACACCTCGTAAAACGGCAACAAACAAATTTTCAAAGCTAAAGAGAAGCCACCTGAAGCCAGAACCACGATTTGTTTCTCAGACGATGAGTACTCTCAGTAAGACATAACAGTGTCTGTTATTTGCCTTAAGGTTTGATTGACACTGACTTGTTGGAACTGTCCAAGTACATCACAAACTACACTGAGCTCCTGGATCTGGGAGTCAGAGTCCTGGGTCTGCCCAACCACCAGGTCAACTCAGTGCACAATGACTTTCCAAGAATCAATGAAGCTGCCTACAGACTTCTGGAAAATTGGATCAAACAGCAGACCTCTGAATATAAGGCTTTCACCCTGCTGAACAACAGGTTGAAAGAAGTAAATTGGAACCAGCTGTCAAATCTTCTTGAGAACAGAGCAACACCACAGCTAGCTTTCCAATTGAAAAGTAAGTCTTGCTCCAATGTTTTTACCTGAGTGTCATTCACTTGTCAGTTCCAATTGATTCAAACAATTTTCACAAATTGAAAATTTGCCTCCTCAAACAATGTTTGGGTGATTTGAATGGCTCAAATTGTGGTTTGTTCAAACCTGAATTTGAAAACCAAACATTGCCTGCAGGCAGGTGATTGACATTGCATGTATTTCTGGTCCAAAATTTGGGCTCAGTGGTCCTTTTGCTCAGTTTTAGTGCAAAAAGTTCAAAATGACAAATTCAAACATTTTGACATTGGTTTCTGTGTTGGCCTGCATCTTGAAAGGCGAGGTGAAGTGAAATAGATTTGATTTGGGGGGTTTGCATCAAAATGTGCACAAAAAAGCATTTGGTGAGGAACAGAGAATGTTTCTGTGTTGTTTTGAGAATTAATCACGAATAATGTGCTCAGTTTTGATTTGTTAAATTGACATGGTGGGCATCAAAATCAAACTTTGTAAAATTGATGAAGATGTGTGGTTTTGAACATGATATTTTTACACTCATTTGGAAAGTTTTATGGCTTTCTTCTGGAACAGTTAGACAAGGAAACAATCACTTTGATATTGAAATCATCCATATGGTCAAGGCAAGGTGGAGCTGTAGTCATTTCTGTGAGGTTATTTGGTTTTTGAGCAAAAAGTCCCAAAATTCTGCCAGCAGCCTTACTCATTGCACAAATAGTCCAAAATTTGTGCACAGTGTTGGTGTGACGAGGTTGTGTTGGACAGCAAAACCAAATGACAAAACCAAATGGCAAACTGAAAAGGCAACCCAAAAGGCAAACCTGAATACAAAGCCAAATAGTTCATGAGGTTCAAGGGTGATTTGCTATAATTGATCGCAACAAGACAGACCAGCTTGAAAAAATCATTCAAGTTTCAGTCATTATGAACATGTCTTTTCTGCACAGGATTTCAACAAATTCGAGAATGGACCAGGCAGTCTCTGAGAGAAAAACCATTCAGCACAGCAAAGGGGAAAATCTGGACTCTGACTCCAAATCACATTCCCCTTGACAGAATTTACACACAACTGAATTTGTTGAAGAAAGAAAGAGACGTCAGTGATGTCAGAAGGGTTCCTTTGGAAGACATATCACAAGTCTTCAGACATGTGCCAGGAAAGGCAACACCACAACGAATTCTGGTCACAGGTAATTTTTGCAGCACATTTGGCATGATGTCCACTGCAATGAGACAAAATAATTGTTCCGAATTTGTACAACCAACTACAAGCAAAAACCAATGCTTTCATTATGTCCAGGACAAGGAGGAGTTGGCAAATCAACATCACTGAAGCAACTTGCTCTTCTCTGGGCAAACAGGGAGTCAGAGGAACTCAAACAGTTTCACATTGTCTTTCACATTGCCCTCAATTCAGTGAAGATGAATGAATCACTCCAAGAAATAATAATCAAACAACACAAAGGTCTCACCAGACAAAACATTTCCCCTGCTGATATTGCAGTGATTTTGGAAAGAGAACAGCATCAGAAAGTTCTTCTCATGTTTGATGGACATGATGAATACATCCCAGGAACAAATTCTGATATTGACAAGGCCATCACCAAGGACAGCTTTCCAAACTGCTGCATTCTTCTCACTTCCAGAGACAGAAGTGAACTGAATGAAGTCAGGCCCTACATGGATGTTGAAGCTGAAATCACTGGCTTTGATCCCACCAAAGTGGAGGAGTACATCACAAAGTACTTACAAAGTCCTGAAAAATGCAAGGATTTGATTGAGAAAGCCACCTCTTGCAATATCATCTCAACATGGGACTATGGAATCCTCAAGGTTCCTATCCTGCTCCATATGATCTGTGTTCTCTACCAGAGAAATGTATCACTTCCCAGAACAATGACAGGGGTAACACCTGCAATGGTTGAGAGATGTCCAGATTGGGAAGAGATCAGGAGGTCTGGCAAAAAGACTGATGCTGAGATGAAAGTGTCACTGGAAATGGCCCTTGTCAGGTTGGGAAAACTCTGTTGGGAAAGACTTGATCATGGAAACAAGGATCTCATCTTCAGAAAGGTATGTAATATAATACAAAATGAATGACCACTTTGCACAGGCTCTTACATAAAATTCTGACAACAACATGTTGTAACAAATTCTTACCAATCAAACAGGAAGAGATTCTGTCCAAGGTTGGTCCTGATGCACTCAAGTTGGGGTTACTGATGGGAACTGAGGACGACCCAAGAGAAGAAGAGCAACAGGAAGTGCTCAGCTTCCACCATCTGCTCATCATGGAGTTCTGTGCTGGAAAGTACATTGGCAGTCTTGCTCAGGTCAGTTCACCTATTGATTTGTGTTGCGTATGTATTGTCTTGCAATGTGCTATTTTTTGGATTCGAAGCAGGTTATGTCCTCCTTCAAGCAATCTCTGTTGGCTCAGATCCTGTCGAGCATTGTTTCAATTGTATGTTTCAGGCTGAGCTCTTGAAGCTTTATCCAAGGGGAGATATTTATAACATAGCTTTCAAACAAGAGTTGCGGTTTGCCTCAGGTCTGTCAGAGAACGTCAGGGCGTTTCTCTCTCAGCATTTCTTGATGTCAGGGGATGGTCCAGAGAAACCGTGCTTGGACTTGCTCACAGAAGATGAGCTGTTTGCAAAAGATGTGTTCCAAAAGTTGCCCCAAGTTGAGGAGCTGAGGATGTTTTACGATGAATACAGAAGAAATCTACCAGTTGTGCAGATGTCAAGCTTGGGTAGGGCAGTTGGTGCGGGCCTGAAACAACTGGAATTCAGATACATGGCACCAGGGGTTCTCAGTGCTTTTCTTGGGAGAGCAGACCACCCAGGATTCCCATGTTTGAGGATCATAGACTTGCAAAACAGTGAATTGAACAGAGATGATTTGGCAAGTTTGGGAGGCTTTGCAAGGACTGGCAAGCTCCCTGAACTGAAAGTGCTACCTACAAGAAACCAATCTCACTGATAACCTGTCTGAGCTTTTTGGAGGACCCAGCCTACCAATTTTTCCAAGTCTGGAAGAACTAAATCTCTGTCAAGCATCATTGAATCTGGCGGACATACAGAGTCTGGGTCATGCCCTGAGATGTGGGAAGTTGCCTCAACTGAAGATGCTCAATCTTTATGACTGTAATTTGAGAGGATACCTGAACCATTTGTTTGCAGGACAAATTGGTCCAGGATTCCCCTCTCTGGAGAGCTTTGAATGGGGCCCTAAATTTGCCCAGGAGGATGTGGAGTGCCTGGGTAAAGCTCTCACAAGGGGCATGCTGTCTCAGCTGAAAGAGTTAGACTTGGAAAACAATGACCTAACTGGCGATCTGAAACTTCTTTTTGAAGGACCCAACCATCCAGGATTCCCAGAAATGGAATTCCTACGTCTGTGCAACACTGATCTGTGTCAAGAAGATGTAGAGAGCTTGGGTGACGCCATAAAGGCCAAGAAGTGGCCAAAACTGAAGGAACTCGATTTGAGTGAAAATACTTTGACTGGCTGTCTCAAGAGCCTGTTTACAGGACCTGACCATCCTGGATTTCCTTGTTTGGAAGTTCTGTATCTGTTTGGCACTAGACTGGATGAAGAGGACGTGCAGAGCCTCAGTTCTGCTCTGGAAACTGGGATGTTTCCTGAGCTGAAGGAACTGAACCTGCACGGGTACATGTTTTGCGAAACTGTGGGTCCGGAGATGCAGGCGTTGAAAGACGCATGCAGACAGAGAGGGTCAAGGTTGTCAATATCAGAAACAAGTTTAGCCCAGGAATTCGTGCAGGAGTTGGACAATGAAGTTGTGCATGGTTTGGATGAAGATTTCCTGCAGGAGTTGGGCGATGAATTCGTGCAGCAGTCGGAGGATGAATTTGTGGAGGACTTCTACGATGAATTCGAATTCATGTAGCATTTGGATGAGGAATTCGTGCAAAGACTGCTGTCCTTGGGAAGAGATTTTCCAGCACTTGATGTTGACTTTGTGAGTGACGAAAAATACAAAGCAGTGAGTGTTCCCCTGCAACTCAAACATTCTGAAAATTGTTTTCTCCACTTGTGGCACCTCAGAATACCATTTGGCCTCAGCTTTCATCTTTGTTCAATTGTACTTGTTGACACGAACTGATTTCCCATCCATCATTTGTCGCCAAAGTTCACCTGATCAGGGACTTTCTTTGCCTTCCAAAAAACTGACATTTGTAACTCTTTTCTTCTGCACTTTCAATGCAGTACCTCACTGAAATAGTATATGTGCGCCAACATCTTGAAATGCAGCTCACAGCATAGCCTCTGGTCACTCATTTCTCTGCAGGATCACGCTGGAAATGACAGAGTTTTCTGCTTATTTGAACGGCTAAAATTTGGGTTTGTTGAAATCTGAATTTGAATTTGTATCTTGATGAAAGTTGCCCTTTCATCATCTTTAATAATGTTAGAGGTTTTGATGTCAAGTGGGTGTTGTGTTTCTACAATGAAATTTGTTGTTTTTTTTGAGGTAGCTGAAGTAGAAATTTGTTTTGGGGGGATTTCCATCAAGATGTTGGGGTAACTGATGGCAACCAAAAATGACCCAAGAGAAGAAGAGCGACAGCTTCCACCATCTCCTCATCATGGAGTTTTGTGCGGGAAAGTACATCACCACTCTCAGCGATATATTTGGAGCAGAAAGATTGGTGGAATTTGTGGACGAATCTATGTTGGGTGGAGAACCACCTGTTTGATTTCATTTTTGAAAACCTCTTGTAATCTTCCCTTGTGTTGTTCAGACATTTGTGACATGAATGCCTCTGACACAGAACTGCAAAGCTCAACATGAGGAGATGAATATCATGGTAAATTTAGTGGTCTTTTTTGTTGTTTCAGTTGTTTCAGTCCAATCTTCTGGAGCAGTTTCCAACCTATGATGCTGTGAGAGAACACTATGGGGTTCTCAATTGTGCATCTGAACTTTCTGAGCAGTTTGGACATTTCCTCTGCCACCACAACTTTCCAAGTGAAGATGTTGGTGACTTTGTGAATTTGCTTGGAGAAAATTGCACTTACAATTGCACAAGACTTGTTCTAGAATGTTCCATGCATTCACTGTCTCAACCAGAGCAATGTCCGCTTGAACAAAACAGAATTACAACGTCTCTTCAAAGCCATCAGGGCTGGGAAACTGCCTCAATTGAAGGAGCTGGATCTTTAATTGTGTCTGGATCTGTATCCAAATGAATTGAGTGATGTCGAGGTTCTGATGATGTTCACTGTGAGAAGTGGCTGGGGCTCGAGTGTGGGGAACTGGACTGAGTGAAAATGACCTAAGCCACATGGAGAGGGAGGTGGAGGCTCTGATTGCTGCCTGTGGTGCTCACTGTGTGTACGGTGTGAGGCTCTGGCTCGACAGAACTACACTGAGTGAGGAGTTCCTACAGAGGTGCAGAGACAAGTATCGCAATGTGAGGATCTAGTGGTGGTTGTGAGGAGCCTGATCGCTCCTGTGATACTCACTGTGAGAAACGGCTGGAGCCGGGAAATGAACTCAGTGACAAGCGGAGATGTTCTTGCTGCATACACTTTTCCTTGATTCTGTACAAATCACAAGACTCGCAGCTGGGCTGATCTCAGGCTCAGTGGGGAGGGAGTGGTGGATAGGTAGTCCCCCTGGTCACGTTGCTGATATTGTCTTGCGCAGTATAAGCAACACCATGGTTCATCACCACACTCAGTTCCCCTCTTCTGGAAGGGTCCACAAAAACAAAAATACCTCCAGAGAGATCGCGTGATTTGCTCAATTATCGCCCACCCAGATTCCCAAGTTTTGCAATTTGAACAAAATCCTTCCTGCCACATCATCCTGGAACTGAACCAAAACAACTGACCAAATATATGAGCACAATTGACCAAGGTCTTCATGGAAAAAGTGCTGTCCACAGAATCTTGTCCACGATGCCTGATGTGCTTTGTGCTACCACCTTTCAGGAACCAGGCGCAAATCACCAATCACACTCTATTCAAAAACCTAATCAGTCAGGTTCCTGAACCCCTTGAAACTTTCACATTTGGGGAAAATATAGAAAACATCCCCAAGTTTTCAATTCACGAGTTTATATAAAATTGATTGTTGACTCTTCTAGGAAAGGGCGAGTTGCATCTGAAAGCTTTCTTTGTTTCGCCTACAAAGCACTTTGCTGAGACTCTCAACAATGAGACTTTTCACACAGTGTTCCTCTACCTGACTTTCTCCTCTTGAAGAAGAGTGATTCAACTTGTATGTTGCGTAAAACGCCAACGAGATGTTTCACACTGGTGATGGAACGAATCCGCAGGAAACTGTGAAACATCGAGATTAGTTCTGTGACTGACATACACCACAATCACACAGTTTCTTGAACAACTTGTCCAAAACAGCACCATTTTGGACTATTGCGCTGTGTTGTTTTACAGTTCCAAACAAACTGTGGTCAGAGTTGAACTGCAGCGCAAAATTTGACAGAAATACATTTCACGGAACACAAATAGCTCCATAGAGCTCCCGGTGATTTGAGAACACGAGCAACTGAAACACAGGTACTTAAACACAGCAACCAAAACACAAATAAGCAGAGGTACAAATTTTCAATTCCAATAATATTTGTGTCATTTGTATCATTTAAATTGCACCCAAATCTACCCAATTTTTCTGTACATTGAAACTTGCACATCAAGCTTGCCCAAATCTTTACCAACAGTTCATTCCTTTCTTTAATCACAGTTAACAGAACATCAAGTCATATTTTCAACTGTGATAGAGCCTAAATTATCCTGTCACCTGATTTTCTTTGGAAAGAGAAACACACACTCACTGTGCAACCAGTTTTCCATGAAGCTGAAATAGAAACTGTTTTGAACAGAGCAGGCTCCAAAGTAATATCAAAGCACAATCAGGCAATGGCAATGTACCTCAGTTTGTCCACACAAACTTTACTGATTCTGTGGGAGAGATTTCTGGCAAAGAGAAATGGATTGTCATTACGGAACCAAAACTTATGATTTGTTCCAGCACTTTTTCTTTGTTTCAGATTACAGAAATACACAACCAAAACAAGCAATCCACAGTTCTGTCTTTTCACAATTCATTGGCAAAAATTTCTCTGTTTGGTTCTCACATTCACAGCATTTTGCCAACCCCAAAATTTAGGAACTCAGAACTTTTTTGCAGGCCCTTGAGTTGTTTGCTGACAGTTCTGCTGTATTTTTGCAACACATCTACATGTGTCACAACAGATCAAAGACAGCTGAAATACAAAAAACAAGAGACAAAAGAACATACTCTGCATGTTTTTTTTTTTGGTTTACACTGAAAATATCATGTAAAACATCCTGTTTGTGCTGTTTGTGACATTTTAATTTGTGAGTTTCAGTTACACAAAACAGATATATTTCATTATGTTTGGTTGTATTTGAATATATGTTGATAAAGTCTTGTTGATTTCTTTCTATCCATAAAGCCCAACACCAAATTCAACAGAAGAGGCTTTTCGTGGTACATCATTTAGTTATTTGGTGCAAATTTGAAGCCAGAGAAGGAGGACAATCTGCTTGACCACAACAGAGGTGTGTTGTCAGTTCCTCCACCATAGCAGACCTCCACCTCATCCCCTGGAAAAAGAATAGACACAACACTCAATATCACACACAAAAATTACAACAATTTTTCATGGCATTTGACATTTTCCAAAATGGTCATTTTGAAATATATGCAAAAAGCAAGTCTCCTTCTCTCCTCTTACCAAGATCAGACAAGAATCAATTTTTTGTGAGAGAACTTACTTTCCTGCAGTGGAGCCGCCACACTGACTGTGGTGTGAGCTGAGTCCCCTGCTCCATTGTGCTCCTGGTCTCCCTCCGCTCTGCCCATCCATGCTTCATTGATCCTCAGATCAAAGTTGGCCCATTCCCCCTGATGCACCTGGAGGCGCGCCACAAAGTAGTAGTACCCAGCGCCACCTGGAGGGACTGTGAAGATCCCTGTTGTTGCATTGTACCTGGAATCAGGAATGATGTGGGCAATGCAGTGTATTTTTTCTGTTGTGTGCAGAAACATGAAAGCCAAGTTGCCAACACAGACATAGAAATTCCAATGAGGTGCTGATTTTCTCACCCATTCCCCTCATTGTTCAGGACCAAGTCAAACTTGATGGTTTCATCAATGGCAGAGTCCAGGGTAGTGTAGAAGTCAAGCACAGCATGGAAAGCTATGATACCTGTCAACACAACAAAACCTGTTCAGCCTTGACACAGAACTGCAATAACTGGGTCAAACAGATGTTGTCAGCTGTTGAGAAACAAAGCACAGATAGTGGAAATTTTCTTCCACAATGTAGGCTTTATGAGTTTGTGTGAGTCCAGATATGAATCTATATTTGTGAAAACTGTTTGCCTCCTTTTGGAAGGGTTTCTTAATAGATCTGCTGGCACAATGATTTTTCACTGAATCGTGGAAATTCTATCTCAAAAGGAAAAACAATTGTTCAATCCTTCACACATGTACAAGTGGTTGGAACAAGCAATGACTTCATGGCACACGCTTTCATACTCACCCTCAGTCTTGTTCAAAGCCTGAATATCTGCTTTGTTGCCAGCTGTGAGTTCTCTCTGCTCTTGTACTGTCACATTGAGAGCCTCCACCTCACTCTTGTACTCAGCAATCTCTGCTCTCAGCTCTGTGATGACTTGAGCTTGTGCTGCATTCACCTCAGCCTGCTGCCTGATGGTCTCCACATATTCATCTATCTGAAGCAGGTAGGATCTCAACCTCCCATTATTCTCAGCCTGGACTGACACCACAACAGTGAGGAGCAATAACAAGATTGTCACCCAATGTGACATGGCTTCAAAAGGTTTTGTGCTCTTTTGTCTGCAAATGAAAACAACATGAAGATGTGAAGACAAAAATATATGATTTGTTGTCACATTGCTTGATAAAATATTTCTGGATGAACTTGTGTTCTGTGTGACAGATAGTTGCTGACCCCAACTTTTCACTGCAACTGAACAAAGACATAAAAGGTGTGCAACAATGTCCTGATACTGTTCAGCTGGATTCAATTCAAAAAATCACTTTGTTGCATTGATGCATTTCTGTTTGAAGTCAATAATCAGTGGGATTGCATCCAAATGGCTGCTTTGCTGCTCTTCTTTTCCATTGATAATTCAGCACCACAGATACATCAAGAGCAGAGTTCAATTGATGCAGCAAGAATCAATAGCCTCTGTCCATCTCAGCAGAATGAGAATGCCATCCCTTGTACAAATCACCCTCAAAAACATTCTAAGTAGGAGAAGCCTGGTCAGGAAAGTTCATGTATTTGATGGGGAAGAAGATTCTCAGCAATATCAAGTTGGTTGAGTGTGTCACTTCAGTCAAACAAAATGCGAAGAACAATTTCTGATCACGTGTGACTTGCCAGTGTGAGAGTTGCTGGATGCTTCCCAAAAAGAATCACCACACAAGCGTCATGACAATCTTTCCTTGCAACAAAGTTCATTTTGTTGCACAAAAAGTCCACAGAGATATCTGATGGACAACCACAAAGAGAGGTTACCAACAACCTCAAGAATGGGGTTCCTGTTGAAGACAAGCTGTCAGGGGGTTGCAAAAGTTTTCATTTTTGACTGTTTCCAACTAATTGTTGGACAGAATTTTACACTGTGCACCATAACAAGAAGACATGCTTGCTGGACACCAATGGAACAATCAGCAGACATATTGTCGACTTCCGAAATCAATCAATGAAATGACAAAGTGAACAGAAGGAAACAGAAAGTTTTGTAGAAGTCTTATCTTACCCAGGAATGATGTGAATGAATGTTGTTTTTGAACTTCGCAGTAAAACTACAAGAGCCTTATGCAGTTCTTCTGTGTTGATGACTTGTGTACAAATCTTCACAAACAGTTCCAACTGAAAAGAATGGCTTTGAAACACTGACACAAGGGTACGGTTGAGAGCTTTTCTGGCTGAAGGGCCTGTTTAGATCCATTTGCTTTAGTGGTGTTGAATGTGTTGCACTTTCAGTTTGAATCAATGTGAAAGGAAGCAAGAAAGGCTTTTTCTGTGCACACTAGAGCATTCATGCAAATTTGATACCTTGAGAGGCACAAGATCTGGCTGCCAAAAAGCCTTTTTTGGAACAATGCTGTTAGTGCTTTGTCACCAGTGTTATGTTGTGCATCAGCTGCTTTTGTAGTTTTTCTCAAATAACTCAATGGGACCCAATGCTGATGGAAACAAATGGCCACAGTTAGGCTGTTTTTGCAAACTGCAGGAAGGTTGAGTATGCATGCAGCAGGTGAAGACAGCACCAGATTTGGCCCCAGGACTTGATCAATATGACACGGCTTTCAGGAGTGGTCCTGGTACTCTTTTTACTGAAGGACTTTCAGCAGTCCCCAGCCCTGCAGATTCAGAGGGTTGATTCACTTGATTCCTTCCACCTGGTTGGATCCAGGGGCCGTCGGATTGAATGTGCAACATGTCGTGTTGTCCAGGATCAAGGCCAGTTGGTGGCTGGGGGGGTGCAAAGGCAGCCCAAACTACCCCTGGAAAATTTGGCATGCAACAATCTTTTCCTTTGTGTGGATATCTTCCTGTGTGTAGTGTGCCAGACATTATTTTTTGGTGGCCAGAGAGGATGGTCATGAGGGCACCGCTGGATCGACCAATGCTCACCCCTCCCTCCTGGAGGAAATTTTCGGATCAGTCCACATCCCTCAATACTGGGTCCGCACCTGCAATCATGAATTGATCCCCAGTCAGTGCAAATCAATATTATCAAGTCATTTTGATGCATTTGATGACACAGAACAATGTTTCTGTCTTGCATATGGGGCAAAGATGACCTGAGGGTGTCGTGTTGCATCACAAGGATAAAAGGCACAAAGCCACCTTTTGTTTTCTTGTTCTGAAGGTGAGTGGGAACAACGAATACATTTCTTGAAGCACACTTCTGGCCAACGAGTCAGCTGTTCTGTGTCGTGTTGGTGATGTGAGCTTTCTTCAAAAGAAGAAGGTGTCTGGCGAAGTCTGACTTTTCAGCCTCAAAAGTTATTCAATTGAGACAGAGCTGAGTGTGTGTGGTGAAAAATTACAGGGTCTTGTGGCAAATTCAGTGCCTGAAAAAGACCAAGGTATGTGCTCAATTGGTCGCAGTATCTCATCCACTTTACATTTCAGCCAGGTTGAACACTCTCTGACTTCACAACACAAAACGCCAATCAAAGATAACACTGTGGAGTGTTTGCACATGTGGTGGAGAATCTCCTGGTGTGACGGTTTTGATGACCAGCAGTATCAAATAGCCCCGTCCAGTGCAGCTCTGTGAGGTCCTTACAAGAAGACAGCGTGGGAGTATTTGCACATGACAATGATGAACAGTGGTACCAAACAGCCCTGTCCACCTGTCAATATTGTGGCATGGAGGGATCCTGATAACAACATCTCCAAGTCAACACTAGGGCAATTTGTGGCCCAGTTGAGTTGACTGTAAGGTTTAGTAACACCACAAATCTACTGAATGGAATTGTGCACGACTGAACACCTCATCTTGAGGAAACAATGGCTCAAGCCCAGCGTGACAAATTAAGAACAAAGGAGGTCTGTCAGAACTGTTTCATTTGGCTTGTTCAAACTGTGATGGGTAACGCTTGAAAAGCAGTTTCCCTCTAACGACAGTTGTCAACTGATACTGTGGTCAACTTGCACTGCTACACCATGTTCACAGGTGTGCTCCAGTGTCTTATCTCAAGCCTCTTCACACTGTTCGATATTGGGCCTGTTCGAATTTTCTCCAAACGCACCTGGGCCGATTCTTCTTTGTTGTGAGGTTGGGCTCATCTTCGATGTGTTGACACCAGAGGGACCACCCTCTGAGATGACATCATGCATCAGTCTGGAAGGAGTCCACCTGGGGTGTGGAAATCGTCTGATGCCCTGTGTTCGACTTACAAATCGAACACAACCCACACGAACAACGCGATCACTCCTCATTTCACCTGAGTACCACTTACCTTGATCAGAGACCATTGTACTCACTAGAGTATCTCTTACAATGCCACTTGAGTACTTCTTGTACTGATTGAGAGTTCTTTGTGACGTCAACTGAAGAGTTTGGTACCAGTCAGTACCAGCCACGTCACGGAACGCGCGACATCGAGGTGCGAAAATTCGTCAGGTAAAAAGTGTCTGAATGGTGATGCGTTTTGTGTTTCTCGGTGCTGTTTGAACATGTTTGGTACAGGAACGCACACACAAGTGTGCGCGCCACCGCCAATGCTCGCTCACTCTCTGTCTCTGTCTCTGTCGCTTTCTCTCTGTTTCTATCTCTCTATATCTCTGTCTCCTTCTCTCTCCAATGCGCTCTCTCTTGCTGTCTCTCTGTCCATTCTCTCTCTCTCTCTCTCTCTCTATCTCTCTCTCTCTCAATCTCTCTCTATCTCTCTCTTTCACACACACACACACAATGCAAAACAATTGACCTTTCCAGTATTCACACTTGCGCGCTGCCCCTGGTGTTTACATGCACACACACACATGCGTGCTACCGCTGGGCACACACACGCACACATACACACACACACACACACACACACACACACACACACACATGCGCGAGCACTTTAACCCATTTTCTTGCATTCATTGAAGGTGTTTCTTTCCAGTGCGAATTTGGTGCGTCTCATCGTCAGGGCAGAGCCCACGCTGTTGCCATGGGCAACCTCTGCAGTCGCTGTTTCCATAGAAACACTCGTGCCTCGAGAGCGAGAAGGGGCAGAGAAAGGGGAGGTGAGGTCAACCACCGAATGACACAAATAGAATTTGCAAACCTCAGCAACCATAAACCTGTTCGTCAAAGAAACCAACTTGTACAAAATGTTTACATTGATACAGCATACCATCTCAGACAGGTTCATGGATGGACCTTCAGTGGTGTGTGTAGATCTATGTGTGTATGTGACATATGTGTCCGTGTGTGCGCGCATGCTTGTGTGTGTGCGTGCGTGCTTGTGTGGGCAAAGCTTAGAAAATGAGTGTGTGGTGCGTGCGTGTGTCCATGCTTGTATCTATCCGCACGTGTGTGCGTGTGTGCGTGTGTGCGTGTGAGCGTGTGTGCATGTGAGCGTATGTGCGTATGTGCGTGTGTGCGTGTGTACGTGTGTGCGTGTGTGCGTATGTGCGTGTGTGCGTGTGTGCGTGTGTGCGTGTGTGCGTGTGTGAGTGTGTGACGGGGAACCAAAATGCACCATATTGTCACGTACGCTTTCTTGTATTTCTACAGATATTGAGCTGCAAACTTTGCTGGAAGAAACTTCTTCGGAGGTTGAATCTGACGACGCAGTTTCGAATGCTTCAGTCAGCAGCAGCTCTTCTCATCAGCATCCCACCCAAAGAGAGCATGATCCCCATGGTAAAATATATATTTTTAGTCGCGCGAAGGCGACTAGTATTGTCAGTATGTGTCTGTCTGTGACGTGTAACCCTGAGTGACCACCCTCCCATTGGGAAATATGCTGGGGGGTCCAGATCTGACCTCAAAAAAAAATTAATTTTGTTAGGGGTTTGGACTTAGAAAATTTTCAGCCAATGGGACCCCCCCCCCGGGGTGGGGGGGTTGCTGGGAGGTCCACATCTTAGGGTCTTGTGGGACCCACCCCCCCTGGACTTAGACAATTTTCAGCTGGTGGGACCTCCCCTGGACTTCGAAAATGTTTGGCTGGTGGGACCCCCCCATCCGGGAATATCTGCATCGTCCGCACATCTGACCGCGCGACATGTGACCTCCTGGTCATCTCGTTTATGAAAGCACTGAAAGATCTGCCTCAATCACCCTTGAAACATACAGGTACATGATCTGTGTGCCTCTTCTGTTGTGTTGAAAAGGATCAAGAATGCCTGTCTGCACCATAAGACCTGGGTTGTTTTTGCATGTTCCGCAGAAGTCGAGGTGCAGTGTTTGTCCGAACAACGCTCTTCTGACAAGGGTCCTGACACAACTGCGGCAGACCTCCCGTCATCAGAGCATCACTCCACCCAGAACACAGTGGGACCTCAGGGTAAAGCTGTTCATCATTGCTGTTCATACTCTGTCAGAACGAGAATCCGTTATGATTGGACCAAACCAGCTTGTTCTATTGTTGTGCTTCAGGTGTTGAGTTGCTTGAATCCGTGGGCGAAAGTTCTCCCCGCAAATATGTCCCAGCAGTGCCCAGTGCTCAGACGGGCAACACAACACACAAGACACATTCCACCGAGTCACACGATGAAGGTACGAAACATTCATTGATACACTGTAAGACCACAAGCTATTGTGCATGGGCTCCAGAATCTTGGATGAGGAGCCCAACCAACCCTAACAGGCCCAAAAACTGTTGTTTGGGGGGCATCTGTGGAACCGAACTTCAGTAACAAATTTACATGTACAAAGGAATTGGGGCCTGAGACACACACGAAAAAGATAAGTGATCAATTATTTTGATTTTATCCTGCAGCAAGTGTAAGTTGCACGCTCACAGGTGCCGTGTTTTCAACAATTTCTGTCTTTGACTGATATATAAGCTTGGTGGGATTATTTACTCTTTAATCTCTCAGGTTTGACTGACACTCACATGCTAGAGGTGTCAAAACACATCACAAACTACACTGAGCTCCTGGATCTGGGAGTAAGAGTCCTGGGTCTGCCCAACCATCAGATCAACTCAGCTCACAATGACTTTCCAAGAATCAATGAAGCTGCCTACAACCTGCTACAAACTTGGTGCTAGCAACAGAGCTCCTCACAAGAAGCTTTGAGACTGTTGAACACTGGTCTCAAGAAAGTCAACTGGAACCAATTGAAAAGGAAGCAACATCAAAGTCAACTCTTTACTCTGAAAGTAAGTGTATACTGTCATGTGGTGGTTTCAAATTACACATGTAATTTTTCACATTCTGCCCCAAAACATGCTGGTGCAACCTGCAATAAAATGTGTGTTTAATTGTTTTGGAAAATTGTTTGGAGAAACACCTCATTTGTCACATTGCCACATGTTGTCCTCAGGACTGGCACAAATTCAAGAATGGACCAGGCAGTCTTTGAGGGAAAAACCATTCAGCACAGCAAAAGGGAAAATCTGGACCATGAGTCCAAACTTCATCCCACTGGAGAAGATTTTTTTGATTTTTTTGCTGCAGAAAGATAGAGGCATCAGTGATGTCAGAAAGGTTCCACTGTCTGATGTCTCTCAGCTCTTCAGTCAAGATTTGGCAATGTCAGCATGTGAAAGAATTCTTGTCACAGGTATTGATGAAATATATTTGGCTCTTGTTTACAAATGTACAAAAACAGGAAATGTATATATCTGAAGGTACAATCACAATCATGTCATTATCCAGGTCAAGGGGGAGTAGGCAAGTCTACATCACTGAAGCAACTGGCTTTTTTCTGGGCAAACAGGGAGTCAGAGGAACTGAAGCAATTTGACCTTGTCTTTCATATTGCTTTGAAATTGATCAAGACTGGTGATATAATTGAAGATGTTGTACTGAAACAGCACAATGGTCTCAACAGGCAGAATATCAGTCCAGCTGATGTTGCAAAAATCATCAAAGGTGAAACACAACAGAAGGTTCTTCTCATGTTAGATGGGCATGATGAGTACACTCCTGGAAGAAACTGTGACATTGACAAAGCCATCATAAAGAGCAGTCTCCCTAACTGTTGTATTCTGATCACTTCCAGAAATAGAAGTGAACTGAAAGAACTCAGACCATACATGGATGTTGAAGCTGAAATCACAGGCTTTGATCCAGCCAAGGTGAAAGAGTACATCACAAAATACTTGGATAGTGCCACAGAATGCAAACAGCTTCTACAAATGGCACAAAACAGCAACATTATCTCACAATGGGGAGAATATGGCATCCTTCAGGTTCCCATCCTGTTACACATGATCTGTGTTCTGTACCAGAGAAAAGTGTCACTTCCCAAAACCATGACTGGAGTAGTTTCTGCAATAGTTGAGAGATGCCCAGACTGGGAAGAAATCAGAAGATCTGGGAAGAAGACTGATGCTGAAATGAGAGTCTTGATTGACGATGCTCTGGTGAAGCTGGGAAGACTATGCTGGGAGAGACTTCGACAAGAAGACAAGGATCTCATCTTTACTCAGGCAAGAACTATTGGCTTGTTTGGCAAATCACATTTTTTCTTGCTTTCATTGGACAATATGTTTCTGTGAAAATGACAAATGATACAACTTTTCATGACCTATTTCAACTTGTAGGCTGAGATTCTGGCAAAGGTGGGAAAGTATGCCCCAAAGCTGGGTCTGCTGATGGGAACTGAAGATGACCCAAGAGAAGAAGAGCAACAGGAAGTACTCAGCTTCCACCATCTCCTTATCATGGAGTTTTGTGCTGGGAAGTACATCAGTACTCTGACTCAGGTTGCTGTTTTTTGTCTGTGATAACAAATGTATTTTTGTTCAATTTCCATATTTGGTGTATCATGTTCGCTTCTTTCATTGCTTCCTCATCCAATCGACCTCCAATCTCATTTCCTCTGCACTCTCTCCATTTAGGACTTCTGAAATTGCATTTTGATGTATCAATTGATGTTTTATTTCTTTCCTCAGTCTGACCTGCAGATGCTGTTTCCTGATGTGAGCCACGTGTACCGACATGGCGTTGTGATGCAGTTTGCGTCTGGGTTGTCAGCTGAAGTGGGTTCTTTCCTCAGCCGACATTTCTTCATATAGCGTGACTCCCCTGATGACTTTGTTGTGAAGCTGCTCAGAGAGAATGACCTGTTTTGCCAAGATCTGTTCAAAGATATCCCTTCTGTATGTGCACTTCATCTGGAAGCTGAGATGAAACTCAAACTGGGTGCTGCAGACATACAGAGTCTGAGTAAAGCCATCACAGGTGGGAAGCTACCACAACTGAAGAGCCTCAACCTGTTGGGCAACATTCTGACTGGTTGCCTGAAAGATCTATTTCAAGGCCAAGACTATCCAGGATTTGTCCAAATGGAAAAGCTGGACCTGGAAGAGACTCATCTGAACCAGGAGGACATTGAAAGGATTGGTGAAGCTATCAGGGCTGGGAAGCTGCCTCAACTGAAGGAGCTGATCTTGTGTGCTAACACCCTGACTGGCTGCCTGAAAAAGTTGTTTCAAGAACCACACCATCCAAGATTTCCAAGATTTGACAAACTAGATCTGAGATTCACACACTTGAATTGGGATGATTTGGAAAGCCTGAGTGAAGTTGTCAGAGCTGGCAAATTATCTCAACTGAAGGAAATGAAACTCTCCCAAAGTACCCTGACTGGCTGGCTGAAGGATCTGTTTGGAGGACCAGAAAATCCACGATTCCCCAGTTTGGAGAGGTTGGATCTGAATTGCACTCAACTAAACTGTGATGACGTGGAAAGTCTCAGTGAAGCCATTGTGGCAGGAAAGCTTCCACAACTGATGTTTTTGGACCTGGAGCAGGTTGAAGAAACAGGGATCTTGCAAACATTTGTGGACAATCTCAATTGCATGCAATGTCCTTCCCTGGAGAGGCTGGAACCATGGAGCACCCGTATCAACTGGGAGGACATGCAATGCCTTCTCAAAGCCCTTGTGGCAGGAAAACTGCCTCAGCTGCAGTTTGAAACTTTGGATTTCAATCATTGTTGCTGGACTTGCTGGGGGATGGATGTGGGACCACATGACTCTCAACTGAACCAGGACAACACAGCGAGTTTGAAAGAAGTTGTGATGATGGGGCATTTGCGTGGGGTAAAGGTTCTGTCATTGAGTGACAATTATCTCACCAACTCTCTGGTGTGTTTGTTTGGAGGACCCAACCATCCAGGATTCCCCAGTTTAGAGGAGCTGAATCTGAGTTTCACTCATCTCACTCCATCAGATATGAAAAGTCTGGGTGAAGCCACCTGGGCGGAAAAGCTGCCTCAACTGAAGGACCTGAACCTGAATAACAATATCCTGATTGGTGGGTTGAAGTTTCTGTTCCGAGGACCCAGCCATCCAGGATTCCACAGCTTGGAAAAGGTGCATCTGTTCAAAACAGTTCTGACTCAGGATGATGTGGAGAGTCTAAGTGAAGCCATCGGGGCTGGGAAGCTGCCACATCTGAGGTACCTGGACTTGGCTCTCAACTACCTGAGCATTGCAGAAAGAGAGTTAGAGGCTCTGGTTAGTGCTTGTGATGCTCACTGTAAGGAGTGGGTATTGCTTGAGCTGCAGGGAACTAAACTGAGAAAGGAGTTCATAGAGAAGTGCAGAGACAAGTATCGCAATGTGATGATCACATGGTGTTGAAGAGCCTGACCGCTGCCGTGAAGCTCACTGTGAAAAGTGCTGCTCTGGCTGAGGGAAACTGGATTGGCAATAGCCTAAGCCAGAGGGAAAGAGATGTGCAGGGTCTGGTGGCAGCTTGCGTTGTTCACTGAAAGAAGGGGCTGCAACTCGACCTGGTGAGACACTGGACTGAGTGAAGATTCCTGGGGAAGCACAGAGACAAGTGGAGTCCTGGATTCTCTTATCTTGAGCCAAACCCAGAGATTCAGCACCTAAACTGCAGGGAGAGATTGGATGAGGCTCTGATTACAGCCCCGCTGGAAGTTGGAACCCGGCAGCAGTGACCCAAGCTTGTTCCACCCAGATGACACAAACACAGGCTTCTCCAAGTGAAAATGGATCTTGCCCTGGATTTCTTGAGTATAGAACATTTCCTAGAACCGCCTCAGAAAAGTGAGGCCCTCCCAACAAAGCTGACTTCAGACAGAGCTGCGGCGAGCTTGCTGTGTTCTGCGTTTTGTGGGCGGCGTCAAAATTTAACACGATGCCCAATGTGACGCAAGTTGCTTGCCACAGACAGTCGGTGGGAGCCAGTTCTTGACACAACAAATGTGTGGACATTGGACTCAATGGTGACCTCATTCTGCTGCCGTTTTGTAGTCACCATAAAGCTGCAGAACACTCTTGGTATTTCGAAATAATCATCTCATCTGTAACATGATAAGCTGCCTCACTGCTGGTCACAATAAAAATGGTTTCAAATCTGAGTTCTCTGTTGATGGCTTGTGTTCAGACAACGCACTGACTTTGCAACAACAAACGAAAAATGTGCATGTGTTCATTGGCAGAGCAAGATCCCAAGACAGTGAGAACGGACAGTGTCATTTTCACGGTGTTCGTCTTCATACAGCTTAATTGTTCCCCTCTCCCTAAAGGTTATTGTTCAAGCACTCCAAAACAAAATTGTAGACTGCTGTCACACACACACACACACACACACACACACACACACACACACCATTGCATGTTGTTCAGCTGACTGAAACGCTGTGTGACAAACTCGTGTGGTCCAATGTGTTGCTCTGTTCCGATTGTGACAGCCCACTGAAGCCTGAGCCATGTATGTGTCAAACCAGGGTGAGGAAGCACACATTGAAAATTACACTGAGGCCAAACAACCCTTCATGAGGTTCAGTCTTGCTGACTCTGAGAGTGCCAGCCACAAAACTCATCCTCAGTGAAGGCATCAGTTGTGTCTGGTTGTTCCTATAAATGGATACTGGGCAATTCTTTTGGTTGATATGTAGATATTGTTGAGAAACAATGTGTAAAAGTTCCATTTGGTCAAATTTGTTCCATTTGGGTGTGTGCTAAATGAGTTCCCAAGTTGTGAATATTGAGTGAAAAAAGTAAGAATTTTGACAAAA
>JAAUXT010027518.1_pt1 | contig 23693 bp, 18 predicted proteins | sample 7278171 | NCBI WGS metagenome assembly JAAUXT01 (sample SAMN14350112, study PRJNA611818) | marine sediment metagenome | isolation source: surface marine sediment (1.8m) | place: French Polynesia: Moorea | collected 2018-08
CACCAAATATTTGTGCCTTCTGAGATATGGAGACATTTCTACATCCACACCCCATTTTTCCTACACTTCCAGATTTGACTTTTTAACCTCAGAAACCTAAAAATTTAAATTTGACAAATTCCTTCCTTGCGCATTATCCTCAACCCAAAATGAACCAAAAGAGCCCAAAAGTTCCCAAATTAATCCTCATCTTGACTATGAAACTGCTGCAGACATACTTTTGGAAGACGCTGCCTATAGGTACTTCGATTTGGCTCGCACCGATTTGGCTCAAATCGTGCGACCCACCTCAAATCACCTGAAAAGTTCGTCCAGTTCGTCTGGTATGACCCATTTCGTCAGGAAGTACCTGTCAAGAAATAAATGAGTGAGCGGCACAGGACATGTTCATCGTGAATAAAGAAATCGCCAAAAAAAACTTACCAGGACATTTCTTGGACAGCATGGAACAAAAAACAACTGCATGTCGGGTGCTGCCACAGAATAGGCAAAGAGTCGAGCACGAAAGGTTTTTTTCTGAGGGCCTCAGCTGATGGGCCAAAGACTTCAGAGGAAGTGATAAATGCTTGTGCGAGACAAGTTCCGGAAAGAATGAGTTGAACCTATTTTCGTTATCGGGACGAAAATGACTTTTCTTGATTTGTCCTCAAACTCCGACACGTGCACGAAGGTTGGACAGCGTGGAATGGCACGACCACATGGTGGGTCTGACCCGGGTGACGAAGGGTTCCTGAGCTCAAACGACAAAAGGAACACACGAAAAGCAAACATGTTGAACGTGCGGTGCAAAAATTTGAGGCGAAATCGTTTTTCTACAGGGGACTTGAAAAGGGCTGGCACCGTTCAACCGCTGGGGCCAGGTATTCCTTTCAACTTTTTGGGATACGTACGACCTGCGTATTTCTTGGTTTGGAGGCCAGTGATTGAGCTCCAGGGTTTTCTGCACTTCTCGGGCGAGGCTCACCTTTTGTCCAGTGCTGGTCACTGCAACCAAACAGGTAGGATTCGTGTTTGGAGACGGATCACAGTTGTCCAAAATTGAACCAGCTGATTGTCATGAAAAATACCCGAAAACCTTGACAAAATGACACGAGTGTTCTTGTCACAAACCACAATCAAGGCATTTTCCTGCCAGTTTGATCTGGCCTTGTGTTGGAGTGTTGTCGGTAGTCATTCTTCTGCAAAGGTGTCAATGGGTAATTTGTATTTGATGGTCGCGTAGCCGGCCATCCAGGTGCTGCTGACGGCTTAAAACCCAGTAGCATTCATGTGTGCGTCTGTCCACACTTTGGAATATAACCTCCCCCCACCCACCCAGCCAGACCCTCCCACCCACCTGACCAGACCCACCCACCCACCCACCCAACCAGACCCATCTGGCCAGACCCACCCACCCACCCAGTCAGACCCACCCACCCACCTGGCCAGACCCCCCCCCTGCCCCTCACCACATGTGGGTGGTTGGAATGGAGGCAAACGACACTGAAAAAAACAAAATGGGTATACTTCGATAGTGAAAATGGGTCTTCAACTCTCGTCATTTTTGGTGCCCTTCACAAATTCCAATTTTTTCAAATTTCAATTTTTTGGAAGTGCGAGCGACCATCATCGGGTCCGTTTACCGGACTTCTTGATATAGACTCTATATACTCTCTGTTTAACTCAGTGCAGTGTTTCATAAACCATTTTAAGAAACACTCCTCTCAGTCCTGTACTGAGAGACAGGTTACTTGTAAATTGTTGCAAGAACCACTGCATTGAGTAATTTTACTCTCAGGAGTGTTTCTTGACTTCTTGTAGAAACACTGCTCAGAATTGCTCAGTGTCTTTGGTCACTAAGAGCAGTGTCACTTGCAAGTAACCTGTCTCTCAGTAGATGACTGAGTGTGGTGTTTCTTGCAAGTTACACTGCAGAAATATAAAACCATGGCATCGACAAGATGGCAATGGCAACGCTCTATGTTACACATTTTCGGCTCACTCGGCTGGCCGCAACGCCCGCAGATGAAACACGCTTATTGATGTTCTTATTTTCAGATTTCCGTATTTTGCTTTGCTTGGTTCTTGTTTTGTGTTGTTGGTGTTGCCCCCCAAGCAACAGCTTCTTGACAAAACATTGTTCTGCAGCAAAATGCTTGATGTCAGACAAATTCAAAACACAAAAGAGCCAAAGCCCCATATCAAAGGTTCCAAAGCTCAAACTATGCTTTGAAGCACTGTCTGCACCTTTTGCCACTGCTTCTTCCACACCACCATTTTGCTCTGTGATCAGAGGAGTCCGAAATTGAAAGAACCAAAGTTTTGGTTGCATCTTCTGGCCAAATGAATGTGCCTTTCCTTTTACCATCTTTCATGCCTATGGTTCTGCTTTGTTTTGCTGAGAGTATATTCCTCTCCGGTTTGTCTGTCTGAATTGCGATTCTTTGCACATTGTCCCTCACGATCACCAGCCACCTGTTCTGTTTGAGGGAAAGAGGAACAGACGAGTTGTGTTGTCCAGAAGAAAATGCTTGCACCAAGAGAAGTGTACTTCCTCTTGACATAGTGCATGCACGATCAGATTCAGATGACAAACTTGGCGAGGACAGGGTTCTCACACTGTACAAAATGGTTCCTGTAAAATCACACAAAGACTTTTCGAGACCTTTGGTCAAGAAAGGAGCTGTGCGATTTGACAGGATTCATTTTTGTAAGGTGAGAACCCATTTCTACCACAATGTAAGCACATACGGGAGGTTTTATGATCGCAGAGTTGTTGTTATTTCAAAGGCATCTGTTCTGGGGATCTTCGCTGTGACTGAGTCAGCTGGATTCTGGATCATCTTCTACACCAGCTGATCTCTCTGAATTCGTCAAGTCATGTTGATTCAGTCCGGAGACGGAACGGTCAGGTGATCAACAACCATGCATGGAAACAGAGGTGCCATGACCGGATAGTCACGTGTCTGAAACAGTGCACGGTCCTCAGGATTGTGGGCACCTCTTCGTGCTGATCCTTGACATTTGCAAATTAGCGTCCTCAGAGTGTGGACTTGAGAATCAGAAATGATCAACTTCGTCACAGTGAGTCCTGGAGTGCTGGCAGGAGAATCAGCTAGATGTTGAAGGTCCTCTCCAGCCATACTGATCGCTCACAAAGCCGCGCAAATGTTTTTGCCTCCATTTGTGCACCACCAAGGGCAAATTGTTGTTGCTTCCTGACACTTTTCAAAGTTGGATTCAGAACCCGAAAGAATCTGCAGGACCCTGTCGGCCGGGTCTTTGGACGCCAGTGTTAAAACAGCTGAGTGGGAAGGTGCAACAATTTGCACAATTGCACGGTGACACCTGATGTGGACTTGTTATTCACGCCAGTGTGCTGACACTCCCGGGTCACTTCAGCGGCAGCCAGACACACATGCACAAAGTGATCCCGATTTGAGTCTGTCCTCACAGTCTGGTGTGTGGGCCCTGATACTCAACATGTATGTAGAAGGGCTCAGAATAATCATGAAACCGATCAGCAGCAGTTTTCTGGGCACTATCATGCTGCGTCTTCAGAAACAAAGAGTCTGTCTGCAGTGACCATTTTTTCTCTGAAAGATTGTAGTCTTGTCGAAATCGCTGCAAGCGATCACTGGAAGCATGCAGCGTGCGTCGCTGCCCAGCGTTGTGGAACGTGCGGGCAGCAGCGCAACGCGTCGACCGATCTTTTCTGACCCGAACCGAAGCTCCCTGGCCTGGGGCCCATGCATTCATTGCAGCGCAGGGGCATCCCGTGGAGCAGTGGAAATAGTGGACATCTGCATATCAGATACGTGCCATACCTGATGCCTGCTGCACACGGACGTAGACTTCATAATTGTGCCCGGTTCGGTCATTTTTGTGTGCTTCGACGGAACAATTCAAATTGCATGCGAGACACGAACACGACGTTCTGTCACGCGGACCGACAACAAAGTGCACAGTCCAATGATCTTGGAGTTCGTTGTATACTGTGATCTTTGATATCTCTTTCGCAAACAAAAGCAAATGCATTTGGTTCTCGCAAGGTCGGACGGAATGGCAATGTTTGGGGAACAAAGTGGGCCGTCTTCGGTTGGGTGGGTCTTGTCCTGTGGTGCAGGCGGCTCAATGCATCACTTTACCGGGGTCTTTGAGACACCTCCACCACGATGGGCCCACCCAACCTGAGATCGCATACTTGGTGCCGACAAACCTAGATGATGAAGGATACAAACTTCAATCAATTTCAAGTCTTGTGTTCTGATGTCAGAGTTCTCAGGACTTTTGTGCGTCCTCTTGTTGTTGCGGTCAAACGAAGCAAAAGAAAATTGATACTGATCGTGTCAATTTGGGATCTCCTCAATCAATCCTGCAATTCTGCAATCTCTCTGGATTTGTTGCAAACTGGACTGTTGAAATTAAACTTGTGTCATTGCCGTGGAAGCTGAACAGGTGAAGATCGTCACGCACATGACCAGCGTGATCAAGTGATACCAACAGAAATCAGTCTTGTTGTCCCGATTTGTCAGTGGAAATTGTACTTAGGACTGAATTGAATTTCATGTTCAAGGCAGTAAACGCTAGTCTGAAGTGCGTGTTGGCATAAATATGTCATCTCAACAAATTTTCTTTCTCTTTCAAAATACGATGCGGTATCTGGCGAAACGGCCGAACTTGCTCCTGCTACGGACGTTTGCGTGAAGTTCGATGAGCAGCATTCACTTGATGCACCTGCATGGCACCTGGGCACAGTGACACCGAGCAAGGCGACAAGCTGAACATGGAAAGATACAATTTCTGTTGGAACAATATTTCACTACTTTGGCCCAGATATGGCACTGAGAAACTGGTCAAAGGTTAAAGGATGAATTTATTCATGTCCGAGTCAACGTCGGTCGGGATTTGGCGTGTCACTCTCGTGCATAAAGTGCAGCTCATCGATCCCAGTGAGCGTCTGAAGCCAATTCCGCGCGTACATCGATCTGACGACAGAAGAAACCATCCCCAGTGTGAAAAGGAAGAAGGAGACACTTTCGTTTTTTAAACTTGTCAAATTGTCCCAACTTTGTCTCTGCTCGCGTTCAGAAAACTGCGAGTTTGTCACGTGCACTTGAACCCAGCACAGAAGCTCGGGGTGGAGAAGATTCGCTGTCTCAAGAGCACAAGACGAAGCTCCGTGTAGTCGTTAGATCTTCGTTCAACCGAATTTGGCCTCAAAATAGCGACATTTCTTTCGTTCTGGTGTGACTTGCAGTGGGCAGCCACTCAAGTTGTAGACCACGAAAAGCGAAAGCAAACCTGGTTTTAATGTTTCAACGAAGTCCTTGTTCATGCAGTGCCGGAGCCTGAAGTACACAGCCAAGTGCTTGTGAGTATATGTAGTTTCAACTTCACTGTGGGTTTAGACAAGCTTCAGGAAAATGGTGGAGAGTATGTAAGATGTGTTTGTGAGAGAATACCAAACAACAAATTTGTGGGAGGCAAGAGAAAGTGAGACTGGGACTCACTCCAATAAAATCTCACGACGAGGTCGCTGTGAGGCCTCTCATCCTGAGCCAGTGAAACTTGACAAATTTTGTCACTGGGTTGTTCAGTCGCAGTGAAGTCCTTTCAATCCAAATGTGGTTCATCAGTCTGTGCATTTGTTGTTTTCCGGTCCATTATTATGCCTGAGGTCTCAAACGAACACACAGCAAAAGAATATTTTGGAATTTTGGTAAATTCCGAATGTTTCAGCATGAGTTTTATTCTGTGCTGTATCTTGAAAGGAAGTCAACATTTGGTCAAGGGTGCACATCAATGATTCTTTTTGTTGAAGGACCCAAAGTTCAGGTAAAGTGGGTGTTATTTTCATTTGATGAATTGGGTTTTTGTTGGCTGAGGATGAGGTGGGGGCTTAAAATCAAACTTTGAAATAAATTGAAAGAATGAGTTTTGAAGTATGAACTTTTACACTTGTTTGGAATGTTTGATGGTTTAATTTGGATCAGTATGACAAAGTATGTGTGGAGATAATCATTTGGTATTCATACAAGGTAAACCAAACAAGGCACTGTAAAAGTATGATAATTTCATAGAGGATTTTGGGGCTTTGCTCAAAAAGAAGTAAAATTTTGTCAGTGGCCTGACGCATTGCAAATTTTTTCCCCATATTTTTTCACTGTTGCTGGTGTGAAAGGATTGTTGGTTGACTTGACAGATCAAAATGAGTTTTTGAAGTTCTCATTTGTTTTGGGTGTTGGAGAGTCAATTTTTTTATTTGTGCAAGAAAGTAACCCGAATGAGGGACCCGAATGAGCGACAAAATGTTCAAATCACCGCGAGGCCCATGGGCCTATTTTTTGTCACTGCTGTCCGTGCAGAATCTGTGAGGCTAGCTCCTGGGAGGTGGAACAAAACAGATGATCTCAGGTGGACAAATGTCCTGAAGGTTCAATTTTGTAATTAAAAATGTCCACAAAAATCACCTCCGAACAATTCCTGAAGGTGGAGGAGAACAGTATAAACATACCACTAACACGCTTCTGTGTGCATGGTTGCAGGTGGGGCTGGCGGAGAAGAACGGCGAGGTAGCGACGGGCGATGGCGACGAACCGGTGGAGCGCGAGGCGTGGGGACGCAAACTCGACTTTCTCCTCTCCGTCATAGGATTCGCTGTCGACCTCGGCAACGTCTGGAGGTTCCCATACATCTGCTACAAGAACGGCGGAGGTAGACCAATTCACGAGTCTGACACTGCAGTAACTGGAACCTCTAAATTCAACACAAAAAATGGTTGCAAATGGGTGAAGTCAAAACACAGAAAAGAGTAACATTTGGAAGACATGTGCATTTTGAACGTGTGATGCTCTCTGAACATGCAGTGGCCAAATGAAAGGTCTTGCAACATTTCAGGTGCATTCCTGTTCCCCTACCTGGTTATGTTGATATTTGGAGGCCTACCCTTGTTTTACATGGAACTCGCCCTCGGACAGTTCCAGCGCGTCGGCTGCATTTCCGTTTGGAAAAGAATTTGCCCTGCTTTCAAAGGTGAGGTCGTCAGCTTTATCTCAAATGGCATTCGTCGAACTTTCGAATCAAACAAACCTTGTGTGCTGCAGTATACGAACCTGAACCTGGGAAATTTTCTCGTTGCTTCACAGGAGTTAAAGTGACTTTTGTGAACTGGCGTGCCGCTCAATGCGGCAAATTGCTCATTGCTGTTGATCTCGCACAAAAGCAGCTTCAAATGAGAAGGAATGGAGGAAAAAGTTCGCCTCGGCACAGTGTAGGATGTCAGCAAAAGAGTCCATAGTTCCAGAGTCTGCATGCTTCGAGTTCCGCTGTGTACGTGGGCCAGATCCTTCTGGGAGTCTCGAAGTACGCGCAACCAAGAGTGTGGATGGGGCAACAAATCAGGTTGATTCCTGGCTCTAAACACTGCGCCATCGAAAATGATGTGAAATCAAGAAGCCGGTCAAATGAGGGTCATGTCTCCTGGTGCTGGCATGCATCAATGTCAAGTTTGTTGTGACAAGTTCCAAATGCGGAAGACGAATCAGAATGTGATCAAAACTTCTTTCTGGAGCACGACAGTTGCCTTACAATGCATGGCTGTGGTGTTTGGCATCAAAGTACTGCAGTGTCCATGCACTGGCTGCAAGTGAGCCACAGCTCTTTTTTCACTAAAACACGGGGATGAATGAACAACGGGGAAGGTCATGTGCGTGATCATTTTCAGCCGTGTTGTCCCTTGTCACGGAAGGGTGTGGTACATATCAGAGCAGATTGCTGCATCCAGATTTGCTTTTCTCAGTGTTCACCACCAGGCAAAAGGCTTGATTCCTGGACACACTTCTTTGTGGGCTACTGTGTAAACAGCATCAGGGAACCAGCCCTGGAATCTTCAACGATCACTCCTTGAAACTTCCTCCCTCCTACATCTTTGTGTCTCTGTCTCTGAGGGTTTGGCGCTTCACCTTATACCGTTGACATCTGTTCGTGAGAACAGAAATGTTGTGAGGCCTTGGTAAATGGACGCAGACGGAGGAATTTTGTGACACCAAAAATTGCAAAACTGACCGGAACGATTGTCACACGGCGTCTCATGCAGATACTCGTACCAGCTGAGATTGATTTGTGACATGCAGTTTGATGTCAGTGTCCCCAGCTTGGTCTGGACACTTTTGTCCAAGTGATTTGGTTCCAGAAAAATGCAACTCCTGTTTTCGCCGAGCACAGTCTGCTTCTTGTTTCTGACAATTTGCAACAAGATGTCTCTGAAATTTAAATTGGGAATTGGCATCTGTTTTGACCAGACAATGCAAGAAAATGCCCTTCATACAAGACGTTTCTTTTGCGAGGAAGGTAAGAAAAACAGTTGCACCTGCTTGGGACGCCTCCACACAGCAGTTGCATGTTGTGCATGGTCAACAAACACCTCGTGCTCGCAGATTCTGCTGCGCAACATGTCCCCTGGGTCTTTGAGGGGGAAATCCTTCAATCACCATTGGTGATTTTCGTAAGAAATCAGGGAAGGAAACCCAATTTTACGGCGTGAACTTGGCCTCGGCCAGTTGTGGTCAAACGTTCGTTTGATGTCCCGTATGGCCAGTGCAACTTGCTAAAGGGAAAAATAAAAGATCCGTCTAATCTATCGTGTTCCAGAGAGAATCATCCAAATTGCAAGGTCGATGGCTACTTCGTCAAAAAATCAGTCCCTGGACGTCTAGGGTTTGAAAAGCCAAGTGCCTTCACTTTGTAGCCAGGAAATTTTCTATCATTCATATTTATCGAGCTTGGAATGGGCAAATTCAGTCCCAGCAAATCCTCACTAGTAATAGGATGCATAAATTAGTGTCAGGCCGGATTAAGGGGGATCACTGGGCAATTATTGGACAACATTAGAGCGGTGCAGCTTCCAATAGGCAGCAAAGCCCCCTCTATCAGGCATCACTCCAGATACTTGTTTGCAAAGCTCTGGCTCCTGGGTGGGTCTCAAATGACAGCATCAAGGAAGTACGTTCTATGTCTCGATCGAAACATTTTTCCAGTTCACAAATTGGGGGACTGAAAGATCAGAACATCTGGCTTTGGCATGTTAAATTGGCCATTTAGTTTCGTGTGCAGATTTTGCCCAATGGAACCAGTGAGCATGTCTTTGGATACATGTTTTGGTCATGTTCATGTGTCGCGCACCTACATTTGTTGCTTCATATCTGCAGTTGATCGAAGGAGCTTGCAACGCGGCAGGTGATTGTCAACACAGGGCAAACTCAGAAACTTGAGTGGAAAAGCTTTCTTTTTCTGAGGCAACATTGACGAACTTCGTTGCTCAGTGTTACGTATTCCGAGCCGCGAAACGCTCAATTCAAATACCGTACCGTCTCGTGTATAAGATGCACTTTTTTGCCCCCAAATCAGACATCAAAAGAAGGGGTGCGTCAAAAACATGAATATTTTTGGCTTCTTGAGATATTCATGAAGAAGTGATATAATTGTAAAGAGCTTTTTTGGAGGCTTGGATTCTCCAACAAGATGGATGGTATGATGAGCTACAGGAGGAGGACTATGAACAAGAATAAGAGGAAGAAGATCAACATGAGACCCCAAACTGGGATATAGGTGAAAGATGGATTAAGGAAGAGTGGGAAAGACAATAATAATAATTCTGAAATTGAGGGATTTTAAGTCAGGTTGAATAAGCTGAACTTGGGGTGTGTCTTGTACATGAGTGTGTTGAAAACATGTAGTTTGTTCACTCAAAACTAGGGGCGTGTCCTATACGCGAGTGCGTCTTACACACGAGACGGTACTAACCTGAGCACGGCTAACGCATTTCCAACAGGAGGTGTGTTTTCCATCCCACAAATTTCTTCGAATCATTGAAGCCGAGAAACGGAACAAACCGAGTTCGAACTCGCCGAATTGGTTTGGATCCAAATTGGTTTTATCGGTGTGACTTTTGACAAGATTTGACAGCAAAACGCACACAATCGATTGTTTATCGAACTTCAATTGAGTGCGAGCCAGTGGAACTTCTGCTGTAAACTGTTGCAAACTCCCAGTTTGGACGGGATTGCTGCAGACATGCACGGAAGAATACGTAGATTTGGGTTGATGTTCTTCTTTCTCAGTTTTCTTTCTTGAGGCTCGGTTTGCTGTTTGATTGCAGCTTGGTTGGCCAACTCAACATTCATTTGCTCCCTTCAGACGCTTTGGCCACCCAATATTGTAGACCACCATCATGCAGGTTCTCCGCCAGTTTGTCACCAAATTACATGCGTCATGAGATGCCAATATCCAGACAGAAGTTCAGTGCTTAACTGCAAATTGCATCCCAAGCTATCAGTGATTTTCTCATATGGTCATTTGTAACAAGGTTAGCATCGGGCTCTTCTGCACAACTGGGAAAAGTGAGCAACAGGTTGTTTGTGCGTAGTCGAATGGGATGTCCAGACTCATGCCACATCTTTCAAGCGAACTGCGAAAGAGACTGGTCAGAATTTCGAAACTGGTTCACACAGATTTGTGGGACACTCTTGTACGGACCTTCGGGCCAGGGGTTTCAGAACCGAGTCCTCCTGTAGTTCCTTCGTGCACTGTTCAAAGCAATCAAAAGACAGAATCGCAACAACGAATTTCACCCGTGAGCTGCTGACACTGAAATTTCCCAAAACACATGTTGCGAGTAAAAGGCACAATGATTCGAGACCCTCCACAAATTTGTTTGTTGTTGAAGAGAAAAATTGGAGGGACAGTGCTGTCTCTGATTTAGGAATTTTTTCATGGTGGTCTGTGAGGAATGCTCGTTGTTTTTCCCACCTTTGCCACCGTGCAGAAAGCAGATTCAAATTTCGTACAAGGTCCGAGGGTTTGTCGATGAACAGGAGATCAGTGCAGCATGCACCAAAACGTAACGAACGAAACGAGACAAGAAAAGGCTGTCATCTGGATGACCCAGCATCCAACACAGTGAAGCTCCGAGAAAACAACGTGCTCCGGTGTCATCTTGCTTTGTTGCAATATCTGTTCTGTTTTGCAGGAATCGGTTTTGGAATCTGCGTTATCGCCAGTTATGTTGCCATGTACTACAACACGATTATCGCGTGGGCTCTCTATTTTCTGTTTTCATCCTGCAGACGAGAGGTAGATAACCACCTGGAGCCTGCTTCATCCGAGAGCAGAAAACAAAACAGTTTCCCGTCAAACATAACTGCGAAGCAAACACCATTGCGTTCTCCAGCACTGCTTCTGAATCCAATGCAAATTTCAAAAGATGCAGCGCCAGATGAAACAAACCCCAGGCGTGTTTCGGCGCAAAAATGAATTTGCGTCAGTTCCACAGTGCACACCAAAAACCTGCAAACATCTGTGCTGGAATTTTTTGTGCAACTTTTTTTCTTCTCGAAATTTGTGTGACACAAAGTTTTCACTCGAATTTGCTCGTTCTGTCAGCCCTCTCAGCTCTAAATTGTTCAAAAATGCAAACTTTGTACTCAAATTATTCCAGGTGCCTTGGAAACATTGTGGAAATATCTGGAACACAGACAACTGCACAGAAGACTACATCAACGAAACTGCATCGTACTTCATTCGAGACAACACTTCCACATCCCCAGCAGCCGAGTTTTTCGAGTAAGGAAAGCAAGTTGCATTCTAAGGATCCGCCCGCGTGCCATGGACAAATCAAGTATTGCACCAATTTTTGAGCACCTTGTTCCGTGACACGTGCGACCTGAGAACAGACGGCACACCGGCTGATCATACCATGCTGCAGGAGCAGGTTGCTGCTTCCAGAATCTGGCACCAGTGGCTGTATGCTGAGTTGAATGCTCCTTTGACTGAGTGCATCCATGCATGGGCACTGGAATTGACTTTAGTTTTAGCACAGTCCTTCAGCTTGCCATTCCTGCGTGTATATCTGTGCAGGAGCGCAGGCCTTTGACAGTGTTTCTCTCTCAGGTATCTCCCCAGTGGGTGCCCCCTACTTCCATTCTACAGGTGAATAAAGTTCTTCCTCGATTTGGTTGCAGGCGAGCTGTGCTGGAAATCAACAGGTCAACAGGGTTGGGAGATTTGGGAAACGTGAAATGGTCAATAGCGCTGTGTCTCATGGCCGTCTTTGTTATGGTTTACTTCTCGTTGTGGAAGGGCATCAAAAGTTCGGGAAAGGTACGCTCTTGTCTCTTCTCGTCAAGAAGAAGAATGAAAGTGAAAATCGTACTCCGTCAGAAGCACGTTTGGTTGGCTGCAGGTTTCATCGCAGTTTGCTTTTTTTTTCAGGCTGTGTGGATCACCGCCACTCTTCCTTACATCGTGCTGATCATTTTGCTGATTAGAGGCGTGACATTGCCCGGGTCACAGTACGGTATCATCTACTACCTGACCCCGCGGTGGGAAAAACTCGCAGAACCATCGGTAAGTGGCACAGTCCACGAGATCGCACTGTCAGCTTCACCTCCAGAAGGGTTCACCCCAGCTGACCTGGGAGGTTGGTGTCAAACCGCCATCGTGTTTCAGAAGAACATCACCCTCAGACAGGTTTCGTTGAGCCAGAATGAATCAAACCCTGAACAAAGTGAAATTCAGGCCTTCAATTGTGAGGTTGCAAAAAGACTTCCTTGTGAAATGTTGACCTGGGTCCTTGTTGCTGAAGTGTTGGAAATGAATCCCTGCAATCAAGAGGCACTGTCGTATTCTCAATATCATTTTGAACTTGTTTTCGGACGTACATTTCTGAATCCATCGAAAAGCCTCTTTGTACCCTTTCGCCGGAGGAAAAACGCTGAATGGCAGAGATAGTTTTACCGACTGCAGAAAGAAATTTACGCAGCTGCCAGATTTTTCGTGGGGGTTGCATCTTGGATGCTTGGACAGCACTCAATGCTGCCATCAATCTGAAAGCTACCATGGCCACTTTCTAATTTGTGTCAATTTTACATTCGTTGGAAAATTGAAATCCGACACTCCTCTATGTGCTTTTGTGGACAAACTTTGTTCTCACTCTTGTCTCTCTCACTGACTTTCTGGCAAGAGACCATCTTCGAACAAAATGATGTCTATTTTTCTTTCACTTGTGCACATAGCCTGGAACTTGGTGTTTCGTGCAGGTCTGATGGGTGGTTCCGAGTGAAGGTGGCCTCGAGTGTTTTGCGAAATGCTTGAATGCAGTGAAACACCAAGGTGTTGGAAAACATCGCCTTGTTTCAAGTTCACCTTTTCACAGCAACCTGTCCTCTGAAGTTCTTTGGCAGAGGGTGAATAACTGAACACGTATTTCGTGATTACTCTGGTTACGGACGGCTATGTTCTCTTCATAAATAGGTCAACTGGTTCGCGGAATCTGTTGTTAACCCCTCTCGTCGGTTTTATCTGCCTGGATAGCGGAGACGTCGGTGTCGTATTCATATTTCCAATTCAGCCGCATATTGCCAGGATCATTTCTGCATTTTGGTGCTAATGATCTGCTCGACCGGAGAAATCAATGATGCAATTTAGATTACATTGAGATACGAGTGCGCAGACCAGTGAGCGTGGTGGAAATCGGATCTGGGACTTCTTTCCGCGCGCACGCCTGGAAAAGGCCTGTCGGGCACGCTGCCTCTTCAGGGGTTCTCTCATTGGCAGTACATTGGACTGTGGATGTGACAACCCCCAAAAAATAATCTTTAACCAGAGACAAACAGTGCATTTGGAACAAACTTTGAATCTGAGTCCGAAAAAGCTGGACCTGAGTGGAGTGCCTTCATTCGACTTACTTGTGGACCGATTCTCACTCACCATTCACTTCATGACTGAAACCCTGAAAACTTTTCTTCGAGTACAGGTGTGGATCGATGCCGCAGCACAAATTTTCTTTTCCCTGGGGCCTGGGTTTGGCGTTTTGTTGGCCTTATCGAGCTACAACCCTTTCCACAACAACTGCTACAAGTGAGTGCCACAAACTCCTGATCTTCTGCCAAGTTCTCCCATGTCGAGATGCACAAAGCCAATAGAATTATCACAGAATGGTGAGACCTTGTCAGCACAGCCCAGAAAAGATATGAAATGTCGGCATTGCTCACAGGGTCCGTGGTGTTGTCACTTTTCAGAGACGCTCTCATCACTGCCGGGATCAATTGTTTCACAAGTTTCATCGCTGGATTTGTCGTGTTTTCCGTCCTTGGTTACATGAGCTTCAAGCAAGACAAGAACATCGACCAAGTGGCCCAACACGGTACGTATGGGGACGTGTGAAGTGCGCATTTCAGAAAAAAACCATTCGAATATATTCTACGGGCACGTCCACAACTGTGCCCTTCAGTCTGTCGTGGACCTCTGTCCCGAGGGCTGGAAATGATTTCTCGTCGTGTCAAACACATGGAGACAGGTTGAGAACCATGACCCGCTTTCTATTGATCCGCATCCGAGTCGATTGCCTTGGCTGTTTCTCGGAATATAAAACAACTCATCGACACCTTTGAAAAGGAAAACTCGTTCCTGCAAGACAGATGGTTTATTGGGATTCCACAAAACTGTTCAATCCGCACACGGTTTGGACGCGGATTTCAGTTTCTCGTGCGCTCTCTGACACGACCTGGTTCTTCCAGGAGCCGGGCTGGTGTTCGTTGTCTACCCGGAAGCCATCGCCACGTTGGACGGATCTGTTTTTTGGGCCATTATTTTCTTCCTCATGCTTATCACGCTCGGTTTAGACAGCACGGTGAGAACTTTCGTCTTTCTGCTTCGCTTTTCCTGCGGTGACTCTTCTTCTTGGTACTGAGGTTCTCGGAGAACAATGTTCACAGTGGATGTTTGGTCCTTCTCCGCGACTTCTCACTTGATTACTTGCCATCTTTGTCAGTTTAAAAGTTTGTTGATAGTATTTTCTTGCTTGACATGGCCTCAACATAGCTGTCTCAAACTGTGTTCGGTAGTTTGGAGGACTGGAAGCCCTGATCACGGGCATTTGCGATGAGTGGCCGCAGACGATCGGCCGGAAGCGAGAGATGTTCGTTGCAGGCCTCATCGTCTACTGCTTCTTTGGAGCTTTGGCGACAACCACTTACGTGAGTAGCTGAAGGACGCACGCACGAACGTGCAGTGCTCTTTCTCCTCAACAGTATGAACGTCAGAGTAATCTGTTGAATTGGTAAAAGAAAAAGCAGAGTAACTGCGGGTGCGATGTCCCCTGTGCGCCCGCTCTGCATGCGCGTCCCCTTTGTTCATTCCCTTCATGTGCCCGCTGCATGATGGGTGGGACATGGGACATCCTGGTCGAGATTCTTGCCTCACAGGGACATCGCACAATTACACATGTTTTCTTCCGTGTGCAAGAGTTCTTGAAAAGGGAAATGTGAAGAAACAAGAGTTCTTGACAAAGGGGAAATGTGAAGAGATGCAATTTCAAGTGCCCTGCAAATAGGGGCCAATCTTTTGTTCCCAGCGGTGAAAGACAGTTTTTCGTTCGTTTTGCAGGGTGGAAATTATGTCGTCAACTTGCTCGACAGTCACGGTGCGCCCATCTCCATCCTGCTCATTTGCTTCTTGGAAGCAGTCGCTGTGAGTTGGTGCTATGGTACGCAATTTTTTTCACTTCCCGTTTCACCTATTTTCCCTCTCCTCATTCACGTGTGTTCGTCTAACCTCTTGACAGAAACCGCAGACGACGATTTAATAGTTGTCTGTTGGTTTGCTTGCAAGTCCTGGCAAACGACATCTAATCTAAATTAAAGTAGAATCAATGCAATGCAAATGTGCTGCAGGTTTCCAGGGATCTCAGGGCTTCAAATTGGAAATGAAGACGACAGTCATTTGACTAATGCCCTCACAGCTCGAACAAATTAATGAAATAGAAACGAGCAGATAATCGATTCTTAACCAAGACTGTTGCGCACAATTTTCTGACCAGACATTTGAGCACAACAAAACAAAGATGTCAAGTTTTACTGCAAAAAAACCCCAACAATTTTTAGGGTCAACAGTGTTTCTGTTTGTCACATCACAGGTGTGAATAGATTTTGCGGCGACCTCGAGTCCATGCTGGGATTCCGTCCAGGCATCTTCTGGAGACTTTGCTGGTGTTGCGTCAGCCCCATCTTCCTTTTGGTACAGTTTCTGTTTTGATTCCAGTAAAGTTGAAGACTTCTTCGGCAAGCCCTTACTCCGTGCATAATCTATGATGGCCTGCAGATTCCTTCGAGATTAGTTGTACAAATCTTGTCCCGTCGCGCAGGCGCTGTTCATCCTGTCGATCATCGCGTACGAGCCTCCGCAGCTCGACGACTACGTGTATCCGAACTGGGCGGCGGTCGTCGGCTGGATGATCACGTGCAGCTCCATCATCCCAATCCCACTCTACATGATCTACAGGATCCTCTTCAAAGTCAAGGGCAACTGGAGGGCGGTACGTCCGTTTCTGCTGGTCAACGAGTCTCAACATTTGGAAAGCGCAGTATCCCGTCTCTCTCCTGTCCACCGTGGTCTCGAATGGCTCGATCCCAGCCGACAATGCTCATGAGCTCCACCACAACTTTCTGGTTCAAGGAAGCGATGTGATCACCCAGCATGAAAAGATGCACTCACACACATGGGTTTGAGCTGAAGTCCAGTGCCCTGTATTCCCAATGGAGCTTTGCTCAAGAGGACGTTTCCGCAAGTCTGCAGACACCGCGTTTCTATTTTTCTGTTGAGTGGGGAAATACGCACAAATGTAACTTGTGTTTTCAGAGACTGCGGGGCATGATCGAACCGGAGGAGGCTCCACGCCACGTGCAGAAGCAGCTGATGCCGACCATGAACGCCTCCACCCCGCTCGGCCCAGTCGGGGCTCCCATTGGACCCGTCTACTTGTAATCCGCAGACAATCGTTGATGAACTGTTCAAAACTGAATGACTTGGTCTGTGTAAATCTGCACTGGGAAAATGCATTGATTCTGTGTGATATGTCTGGATGTTGGCGACTACGAGCGTGCGTCGTCCCGAAAACGCTGTTTGCACAAGTTCAGAGACTTCATCCTGAATGATCAAGCCTGCACAGCACTCATGTCTGCAGATGCGGCTTTCAATTGGTGTGCCATTTTGCGATGTATATACGTACATGTATACAACTTTGACAACTCGGATGCACAAGTTCGACCATTTGCGGGTCTCTTCTTGTGTATGACCAAGGATCTATAGATCTAGATGTTGACGTGAATGTCTTTTGTAGCTCAGTCAAATCACGATGGACAGTTTGGGAATATTTCCAAGAAACTGTTGTGCCTACATTCAGTCACTGCACACGTTCAGTTCTTTTCACAGACTGCTTTCTGTTCGGAGCCAAAAGAAATGAAAACAGACGCGCGGCATTTTGTTGAAGACAAATTTTTGTTGAATGGCGTATTCAATTTGGACTCCTGGTTCGTCACCGAAACTGAGCCCGTGCACAAGGCGTGAACAATTTATGTGGTGGTCGATTGTTTTGAGAATGTCTCACCGACACACCGTGCAGGTTGAAAATTCTTGGCTCAATTTGTTGCACGCAATGAAGACGTGGTTTTACAGTAATTTCCTTTTTGTGCACCAGTCCACGTTGCTACGACTGATTTCTTTGTTGGAGTTGAAAGAACTCGTACGAGTATTTCAACATGCACATGTACGCAAAAAACACGAAAACGTGTAAATTAGAACAACTGTAATTTTGAATGACACACATCAGCATCTGACACAAGCCTTTGTGGACTCAAGGTTCTCCTGTGGTTCGAGATGTGCACCTTGGCAGTGGAGAAGGTTGTAGAAGAGAAATGTCGGGGCAAACTGTCTCAATTTCTGCAATTGGACAACAGGTCATTGGTGAAATGAAAGCCCCACTGAAGACCTTGAACAAATGAAGATGCTTGCCTTACTGTATAGTGTCTTAGTCCTGTAGGCATCGTTTTCATAGGTCTAGAACAGTGTTTAATTTTTCCTAACGCTGCAAAATGCAGTTGATTTGGGAAATTGTGTCTGCAAAGATAACATTGTGTCTGCAATGAGGAAAGTGAAGAATTGTTTGTGTTGTGCTAGCTGTAAAATTGTAGTTTTGTGGAACGATCACTACAGAAGACTTTCCACCCGAAGCTGAATTGCCATCACCATGGACTTTGTTGGGGTGTGGCATGCAGCAGGGAGAGCTATAGACAGCTCAACACGTAAGTGTGTTGCTTTTCCATTGTTTTGCTTGGCGCTCTGTCGAATCAAGTGTTTGTGGTTGAGGGTGAGTTTCCTCTGTACATATATGACTTGACAATAGCTACTTTTGTACGTTCACAGAGATCTGGTTTGAGAAACAAACGTTCCTGTGGCTCAGTGATATTGTACAAAGTAAGCAGATGTCAACGTAGCACGAATGTAACGTTGCAAACTCCGTACTCGTATATCGTTGTTGTGGGATCCAACCGATTGCTCGTACATCTTCGTAGTCCTGCAGAAGCTCCCTTGTTGACCCAATTAGTTGTACCTACAAGCATTGTCATTGAAAGCACAAAGTCCTTTTTTGCACTGCATGTACATAACATACAGGAATTCAGTGTTAGTTCTCAGCAGATTAGGTGTTGCCAAACATACACACAACATTCCACGAGTAGCCCTGAAATTCAATGCATATATTTTTTTTGTTGTTATAGTTTTCCAGATGTCTTCCTTTTTACACGTTTTGTCATGTTCGTGTGTCGTGACGACATTGTAAATCAACTGGACTCAGCATTGTGTCATTGACACTTTGCGTTCAAATTTGTATCAACCTGTAGTGCTCAAACAACGATCGAAATAAATTTAAGTTTTAGAAGCAAAACAGTAACACATGTCATCAGATCCGAAAGAAAACCCGAATTGATTTCGGACTGGAGAACACCCGTGCGTACACCCGCTTTGAAACAGAAGGTCAGCACATTGACACGCGCAGGAACAACGCTTTCGCCATGAACAAATTTCAAACACCGAACAAACGTTGTGGACGTAGAAATCTTTTCCTTTCTTTCAGTTTTATATTTTCATCAAAACACCAGAACTCTAATTTGCACCACAAAATGGCACAGTGAACAGCTTCATGGGTTAAACACGTATGCTGGTCAATCTGACAAAAAGTTATCTGTGACCATGCTCCTCCTCTTTCTGGGCAGTCAAAGGATTTTGATGCTCATGTGCGGCACGCAAATGTTTGTTCTCTTGCGATGTGAACGCCCCTTCAAGTCATGCTCAAAAAGGGATCAAGAAAGTGCGTGTTGTGCGTGTGTGAGTTCGTGCAGGGTGGTTCTCACAAGAACGGCAGCGTCTGAGCACCCCTCGAGTTTCGTTCAGTTCAGTGCGTCGTGGTTCTACCAATACCAATCTTCCATCCTGTGCGAATTGTTCATCGTTTGCTTGGAAGAAGCTGTTTTTCAACTGGAAAGACATCGCAGAAATTGTTATAACGCTTTTCAAGTGTATCTATATTGCAGCATTTGGCGGCATAAGTGAAATGTCTGTCCGAACAAAGATCTGGAAGTCGGGGTCTCCAGACACAGGGAGAATTGGTCTAGTCCAAATGAGCAAAGTGCAGTTTTTGTGTTGCAAACTTGAACAACTCTTCCACGCCTCACAAATCTCTCTGAAACTGTTCTGTTGAGCTTCACTCAGTGATGTAGTGCTCATGAGAGTAAGTATACTCAGCACTGAGTACTCATCATCCAAACATGCACAAAAAGCCCTGAAGAATTGACTTGAGAACCTTATCCACATTGTTTTGGATTGTCAACCACAGTATACTGGACTGGCTACCCATGTGCACCGCTGACAAGTGTGTGTGTGTGTGTGTGTGTGTGTGTGTGTGTGTGTGTGTGTGTGTGTGTGGTGCGTCTGCGGGGGGACACGCTCAAAACAGAAAATTAATCTACCAACGTTTTCACGGATTCGTGGCTTCACCCCGGTCCGGTCTATGGTTCCGTTTCCTGTCAGCTCTCATGGGGAGAATATTGGTGAACGCGACAGGATTCTTGTAGTCGCACTGTCGCTCGCTCCGCATTTGGCCACTCGTAGAAAGTGTAGGCAGGGACTTCCTTTGTTGTGAACAGAGTTGCTGCAAAGTCTTTCAAAGTATAAAGGCGCCAACCACCGTCAAAATACGAGTACGCTTGCTTGTACGAGTTGAAGTGCAGAACGAACTGCAACTTTGAGTAAAATGTTTTCTGTTCCGTGCAATTTCTGATAAGAGTGTGTTTCTCGGAGAGGCCGTTGCCAGGCTCAAGTGCACCTGACGCAGCGACAGCTTTTCTTCATCTGCACGTACAGTTTCTGTGCTCTGTGTGTGTCTCTTCTTGGAGACAAGGAAAACACTCGCGGCGAAGGTTTCTCAATCAGCTACCTGCTCTTTGATGACGAGTTCACGCAAGGAACTGCAGGTGAACGTGACAGTCCAATTAACGATAGTTGAATAATAGATCAGTCGGAGCCATGGATGCGAAGCTGGCCTGCAAAACCAACTAACCGAGACCGCTATGCACACAGGTATGATATTGAATTTTGAGCGTGCAGCTTCCGTGCACAGAAAACCTTCACTGTTGATTGAACATTGGTGTCCCAAGCACACAGGACGGAGCCGCTAGCTGGAAATCTGCGTGAATTTGGAGTATTGCTGTTCTGATTCTTACACAACAGAAGCAGATGACGAGAGGGCCCTAGGAACTCGGGGGAAGGTAGCACAGATTTCTTTCTTTCTATTTTGTTTGAATGTGCCTTGATCGGTTTTCCCATCAACTTCTATTTCACGCTGACATCAAAACCAAAATGCAGTGAAATGAGGAGGCAAGCAAATTCCCGCCTGGATCCTTTTTTGCATCAATCACGTTGCCCTGGCAGAGTTTGATTCTCAGGAAATTCTGGAAGGTGGGCTGCTGCAACCAGTCGAGTCGAGAAACCAGGGGGTCCTTGCCTGAGCATCTGTTTTATTCCAGGATGTCTCAGGGATCAGCACACATTGAAAATTTCAAGACAATTTTTTGGAACGTGAACAAGGAATGGCACTTTAGTCTCGTGATGGTTTGGAAAATTTGGGCTTCAAATTTGTGACATTCTGAGTAAATGTTGACGTGGCAAAAATGTGCAGAGACCCAAATCAGTTTGGGACGTTTTCCATTTCAGCCGCTGTTGATCGTCCAGAACTTCTCCCTCTGCTGAGATGGAAAGACACAACAAAAGGAGTGGGGAGTATCCCAGTTTGACGTATCAGAAGAACTCTCAGGGGTCTGGTTCCAAACACCATGGGCACAGTCAACGTATTTCACTCGGCAGTTTCAATGACAACCTTGTGCAGGGAGAGAAGAGACACATCAAGCGATTTAATCGAGATGCCGAGGAAGACGACTGGGAGGATGCGGAACACAACGATCGCGACACAAGGCAAAGGAACAGAAGAAGCCACCACCAGGTTCGATGCCAGATTGGTTGCATTGACCGAAGCAACAGGCAGTTAGACTCCAGTAATTTTGGGAGACACTAGCAGTGAACTGTTCCTTCTTTGCAAACTTTGCCTTTTTGATTTCATGTCTGTGATCAAGGGAAGGTGCACTTGTGTCCATGTACTCGCAGGTAGACGACCACTACGAGGAGGATTTCAACCAACTGTCTCTGGAAGACGACTCGGACGAGAACCACGGGAGACAGGGAAGGAGACATTATCCGCCCACAAAGGCGAACCAGGTGAAGTATCGGACCCGCACGAGCCATCAGTTTGCAGTTTGCAAGAAGAACTCACTCATGTGTGCCTCTCAGAACGTGCGAATGTTTTTAAGATGTTCGTTGTTGCTGTTTGATCTGCATGTCATATCTTTCCGAATTTTGGACAATCGAGTCCAACTGTGTGCAACACAAACAGTCGTTCCGCTTTTGTACTAATGGGTCCCATATTCCCAGTGAAGAAACTTTTCATCACAATAACATCACCAAGGTGCGCAGTGTACAGTATCGATTGTGCACATGTACACTACACACACAACCGTGGCGACATGACGGCACATACGGAGATCCATTGAGCTGTTGACAACAGGCATCCTACATGTCCTATTACGCCAAAACATCATCAAATTTGGTTGAATATGGCGTTCAGAAAACATAAATTCCTAGTCGTGTAATGTTTGCTAATGTCCTGGTTTGTTCCCGCTCATTTTCAGACCAGGCGGCATGCAGACCACAGACACGACAGGCTGGTTCCTCGTGAGGATGAAGATGACTATTCAGACGACGATGCGGACCATCGCACTCACGATGAGGAGAGAGCCCGACACAAGTCCCCCGCATCACCCCTGGCTCCTCCTCGACGTAGACGAGGCAGCAACAAGGGCGAGGACAAACCCCTCCGCATGCCGCCAACCTCCTCACCTCGACTCCTGCGATCCAGGAGCCCCAACAGCATCAGCCCGAGAAGTCCCACCACAAGTCCGAGAACTCCGTCGTCCCCAGACCACCACAGAGGCAGTGGGAAAGATCACTACGCATACTACGAAGAAGATGTGCAGTTGAACTTGAGACCCAAATCGAACAGTCCCAGAGACAAGACGCAATCGATTCCTAGTCTCGGGAGCATTTCTCCTCGAAACCACCAGACACCCCCGAAGAGGAGTCCAAGGGACAAACACAAGGGGGACGATTTTGACTGGAACGATCTCATCACGTCATCGTCTCGCTTGCCACGCTCTGCGCCCGACAAGGACGACTACATGGAAAGTGAGAGGCACAAAACCTCGCCGCGTGAGGGTCAGGGTGGCGAGAGCGGCAGGTGGAGGCAGGGGCGGGAGCGGGAGCGGCGTCGTACGACGCCCCACAGCCCCCCGCGCTCCCCACTGTCATCCTCAGGCGGCTCCTCTTCGCGCTCCCCGTGGGAGTCGCCTCGATCGCAGAACGGACTCAAGTCCTCTTGGTCGGAAAACGACAGCCTGAGCTCGTCCGGAGAGCGGTCCTCACGAGACGGACCCCGACCCACACACGTGCCTCCCGTACCCGCCCGGAGAAACAAAGGGGCGTCCATGGGAGAAAAACTGGAGCCGATTGATTACAGATGAACTTTGATGAGCAACGCCAAATTCCTAATCTCCCAGTTTGTGATCTGTGTGAAATCCCGGAGTCCTTTCAAAAACGTCTTTGCTCCTCACGAGTTATTTTTACGTATAGAGAACAACGTGTTGTTGGGCAGCATAGATCTAGTAGAAAGCTTGTGTACTTTCCCATTTCGGCAAAGTCCGCCGCTCGGTTTGGGTGGTTTTGCTGCCTTCGTGTACGAGTACGTGCAAACGGAATGCTTTCTTTCTGTTGCAGTTGTTGAAACCAAATGTGCTCGAATGGCCATGCGAAGGTTTTCTGCTGGGGCCGTGAATAACCTGCAAATTGGGGGTGCCTTGACTAGGATAATTTATAATGGCGTACTTCTGTCCAGATTCTGATGCTGAGCGTCAACGCATCACAAATTATAAAAGGGGGCAATGGTGGGAAACGCACATAAACACTGGGTCGTTCCTTTCCTAAAGGAGCAGAATGGTCCAGCCTATGAATGCTGCAGGAGCATCTGCCTCGACTGGACGAATCCTCAACTCGACGAGTACCTCGTGGCTACACACAGTACAGTGTGTGCCGTACGTCCAAGAGAAGGGCTCTCGTGAGTCAGATCTCACTCTCCATAATGGATACAGAATCCGAGGGGACCGTTCCCGCTCCTGGCCTCAACGCCTTTACCCAGTGGATCCTGACGGGTGCTTACTTTC
>JAAUXT010142587.1_pt1 | contig 23693 bp, 20 predicted proteins | sample 7278171 | NCBI WGS metagenome assembly JAAUXT01 (sample SAMN14350112, study PRJNA611818) | marine sediment metagenome | isolation source: surface marine sediment (1.8m) | place: French Polynesia: Moorea | collected 2018-08
ATGGCTAAATCTCAGGTTCTTTTTGTGATAAAGACATGATCTATGGCTCATATGAAAGGTATTTGAAAGTAGTTTGCACTCCAGTTTGAAAAGAATGTCCATGGCAACTTTCCTAGCAACCAGATGCAAAACTCCCTAGCAACCAGATGCAAATGGCTAAATCCTGAAGGTCAAAGGGGGACATCGCACCCGCAGTTGCCTTAGCACTGCTTCTCTTGTTCTGTAAAGAGTGGGGAGCAAATAACAATGAAAAGCTTTCTTTGACTGTGAACAAAGGATCCTGATGCAGACACGAGAAAGAAAGGTGAAGGTCAAGTTTCAGGGCGGTTCGACACAAAACATTTCCTGCGCCCAGTCCACTTCCCGTACTTTCCTCACCCACTGTCACTGTCCCTTGTACTGTGTTCACCGATTCATCCCCACACTCCATTCTTTTCTCGCTTTTGGCCTGCACAGGTGGACCCAGGGAAGATTCCATGGCACGAAGAGGCTGGTCTGAGTTCAAACCATTCGGAACCTCACAGCCCGAAGATGTTCACATCGCGCCACGCTGCCACTGCCGAAACACCAGGCAATGACCAAATTATTGGGTCTCATCATGAGAAACTGGGAAGACAATGAATGTTTTCTGTGCCTGTGTTCCCTGACCCAAGAGCCACTCCGTCTGTGGAGCCTCATCACCAGACTGACTCTGGAGGCCCAGGGTCCCTGGGACCCTGTCTCCTCCCTATGTGTCGCCCCACCCCAGAGGACCCACGCCCTTGGGCCCACCAGACCCTCAGGCCCAAGGCTGCTGAGCCCCAGGCCCCTGCACCCAAGTCCCCCTGAATGTACCCATTGCCCTGCCCCACCCCTGGGCCCCTGGCCCCTGACTCCACCCTTCGCCCCGCCCCACCAGTCCGACCCCCGGGATCCAGGCCCTGTCCACACCGTCACCAATTTGCCGCTAAACTGACAGCGCGCATTGACGTTATCGCAAACAGAGCGTCGGCAAATCAACTTAGCTGCGATCTCCTTTATGCACGCTGAAAGCCTTGTAGAGACGAGGCATCGGGCGGAGCCGGGCAATTCGATTGGACGGATCCCCGGACGGGTCCCTGGGCCCAGGGGCGGATCCAGGAGGGTGCGCTGCGATCACCCTGGTTTTCCATACACAGGGGTCTGGCCATGAAATGACCAGACACCAATCCCTCTGGGATTCAGTTCCCGCCTGAAATGGCCAGATAACCCCCGAAAATTCCACCAATTTCACGCAGAGACTTGTAGAGTGTTTTGCCATTTCAAGGTGAATACCTGTATCTTCAAGTTCCAGGGTCTGGGCGTTTCATTACATCGGTCCCAGGGATCCTGTGTCACCCAGGCGCAAACGCTTCTTGTTTGCACGTCTTTTGTTTCAAAATTTGTTGTCCTTGGGGGCGGGTTCCCCTGACCAGACCCTGGATCCACCCCTGAGTCCTGCCTCACCCAGTCCTGATCTATTTGCACAAATCTGCTGAGGCAAGTGTGATCACCGTGTGCTGACGGCCTGGATTTCTCTACATCTTTTCAAGCCAATGCAAAGTGTGTCCGGGAGACCTGGTCTTCCCATCAGTGGAGTGCACTCTGAGATTCTCCTCTTTTCCCCTGCAGCACTGAAGCACACGGGATGTATACGAGCACAGAAATAGAAATGGAAATAGAAAATGGCTGCAACAGATAAGCAGCATCAGTCACTTATTCAGACAGATGCGTCCCCCTCAGGGCAGACAAACTCTGCTCGCGTCTGGCGTTGTTGCGTCCTTGTAAAATGGGCCACAACACCCACTGCTGTGCAGAAACCAAAGGCGGAGAAAGACGTGGGGTGGTCAGGGGGCCCCAGGACCCCTGGATTTGCAGGACCCCTGGATTTGCAGGACCCCTGGATTTGCAGGACCCCTGGATTTGCAGGACCCCTGGATTTGCAGGACGCCTGGGTTGTGGGGCTGTGGAGCCGGTGGCGGCGACGCGCCGAGCCGCAGAAGCGACAGATTTACGCCGATTGACCCGATTGCGCGTCAGGTTTAGGAGCCGCGGCTGATTGCGTCACGTTGTGGGATGAGACCCTGTCCCACTGGATCCTGTCACGTTCTGGGACGAGGCCCCTTCCGGTCAGATACTGTCCCATTGGATGAGGTCCCATGCTGTTGGACCCTGTTGGACCCTGTCACGTTATGGGATGAGACCCTGTCCCATTGGATTCGGAGTGCTTTTTAGGTGATTTGAGGTGGGTTGCACGATTTGGGCTGATGAGCCAAATCGGTGCGAGCCAAATCGAAGCACCTCTTCCAAAAGTATGTCAGCAGCACTTTCATAGTCAAGATGAGGATTGATTTGGGACCTTTTGGGCTCTTTTGGTTTATTTTGGGTTGGGGATAATGCGCGAGGAAGGAATTTGTCAAATTTAATTTTTGGGTTTCTGAAGTCAAATGGGTCAAATTTGGAAGTGCAGAAAAAATGGGGTGTGGATATATAAATGTCTCTGTATCTCAGAATGTACAAATATTTGGTAAAAGAAGTATATTGATGAAATGTAGTGTATTGTATGGGGGCTTGAGAGGTAGTATTCAATATTTGATTTTTGAGAATTTTTATATGGTTTTTAAGTGGGGCTAAAGTTTGGATTAAAAAGTCATTTTTGATAGAAAATTTAAAAATGGATACTGGCCAATTCTTTTGGTTGATATGTGGATATTGTTGTGAAACAGTGTGTAAAAGTTCTGTTTTGGTCAAATTTGTTCCATTTGGGTGTGTGCTAAGTAAGTTCCCAAGTTATGAATATTGAGTGAAAAAAGTAAGAATTTTGACAAAAAAAGCAACCCAAATCAGAGTGAGCCAAATCAGAGTGAGCCAAATCAGAGCAACCCAAATCAGAGCAAGCCAAATCAGAGCAACTGAAATTTCCTCAAATCACCGCGAGCTCCATGGAGCTATTTTTGACAGAGGAACTCTTGGCTGAGGCTTATCCACAGGACAAGATCACAAAGAAGGTTGTTTTTACCTGTGTCTGTTGGAGATGTACCCATCAGGAAGTGCAGCACATCACAACTGTTGTGTGTTGGTCCAAAACGTTCTGGAAAATTGAAGGCAGGGAAATCCAACGACGGAAATTTCCAGACACAGCGGGAACCCCATAAATCTGAAGAGCAACTTGCAAATCTCAGGTGACAACTTGACACAAGGACACGTGCTAAATGAATCACATCAATAATCTGTCACTCGAAGACGTCAAAAGCGACACTGAAAAGCAAGTGAAATCGAACTTTGTGTTTTCACCCGTTGCCGTTAGATCTACGTGAAGCTAATTTCCGTGTCCGAAGCAACTGTGATAAAAGAACTGAGATGGTCACCTGTGTAGGTTATTGGTTTCATTTTGTTTTGTTGCTTTGAGAAGCGCTTTTTGAAACTTCGTGTGCGGTGTACACAGCTCAAATTTAAGAAGTCTTAACTGTTCTACGTACGTACGTACGTGTTTCGTCACGATCCATGGGCTCATCAAAAACGTCCGCTTTGAGCCACAAAGAAGCCGATTGCAAGTCGCACGTTGCAGCTGTTGGCACAAACAAACCCGTTATTGTCGTCTATGTCATTTACGTTTCCAGATAAGGAGCGAATGTTCACGCAAAATGTGTTGAAACTTTGCAATGAGCACACACTGCTTTGCCATGCAGTACTTTCAGGGACCTGGCACGTCAGACTCGGATGAGACTGCTCGAATGATTCGTGTGCAAACTTTATCTGAATGAAACTTCACAGTGTGGTTCGTTTTTTCGATAACTTCCCTTCCGTGCCTGTGCGTGAGAAATCGATGTGTGAATGCCAGTCTCTTGTGTCATGTAACTTTCGAGATTTGCATGGTGGCTTGTCTGCGTCTCATCGTCAGCGAGACAAACGATCTGGATCCAGGCTGTTCGTGCAGACGACTACGAGTCGAGTTTGTAGCCATGGCCTGAGAAGAAACAACATCTGGCTCGATGTTAAATTGCGTGGAACCTCCGTCATGGCGTGTCAAAGCTGTCGGAGTTGTTCGATCTGACCGAGAAATTTGAATGTCGGCTGAACTGTTGTTCGTATTCTGCGAAATCATCGTGGTCTCGTACTCCTCAGCGCTAACACCAACAGCTGTGCCGGGAAAAATCTGTTGCGAAACAAACTATTCTGGTGGAAGCAAACAAAAAAACCTGACTTTCGTGATTGTTGTTCACAATGATTTAAAAATTCATGGGCTCATCTTGCTGTAAATCATTTATTCGAACAACACTTGTTTTCACACATCAGCATTCGTCTCATGCACTGGAGTAATAACGCTCGCTTTCAAGTGCAGGTGAGATCATCACATACTCGTACATATTTCAAGAATCCTTTCCTCTCAATTGCCTTCTCGCTTCTGGTACAAAAAAGTACGTTTTCACATTCATTTTTGTCTTCATTTTTTTTCTTTGCAGTCATTCAGTTTAGCAAACCAGCAAATGCGTCCGAATCGAATTGTGCACAGCTGAAGTTGCAACAGAGGACGAGAAATGTCTCTGTGTTCACATTCACAGGTGTGCGCTTTGTTAGATTCATGTCCTTGAAAAGTTTACATTGCAACTGTGTGATTTGATGGAAACATCCTTGAGCAGGAAAAAGAGGTAATTCCTTTTGTGGTACAAATGCGACTCGTAACAAATCCAAATACATTTGTCTCAGCGCAATTGTTTTTCTACTTCGTTCCGTTGCGAAGAGAAGGGAAGTCCACAGGCCAGTATCACATGTGGCGACCGTCCCTCCTGTTTGCAACGGAACGAACGAGCCGTCATCCCTGCGGGTTCTGCAGCTGGTGCTGCAGCGGAATCGTCTCGTGCGTCACGAGCGTCGAGCCGTTGGGAGTGAACGTGTATTTCATGACGGTCCTGAAGCGGCGTCCGAAGGCGCAATAGATGACAAAGTTGATGCTCGAGTTGATGATCATAAGCAGCTCGCTGATAGTGGAGAAGGTGTGACGGAAAGCGCCCGAGAAAGTCATGTCCAGCTGCTGCCATTTGCTCTCCACAAAGGTTATGACGCGGAAAATAAGTTCTGGAGTTTCACAAACGATGAAGACGACAACGATAATTATCAGAACAAGAGTGGCATTATGTTCATGGTGCAACACGAACCGTCTCGCACCGGAGGCACTTTGTAAACTCGAGCTGCTGACCAGTGAGTTATTGCATCTCCCTGTAGCAGTCATCTCCCTGAAACGTCGCTTCGAGTGTTGAATGGCTCTGATTAATCTACAGTTTAATGTCAGCAGCAAGCCGAGAGGAATGACGAAGAGAAACAGGATGTATGAGGCATTCTGGTAGATATCGAAGTAGAGCGGATCGTTGAACCTGGGCGCATACACGCGGCGCGCGATGGTCGTGCCGGTGCACGGGTCGTGGAACTTCATGACGCAGCTGTCGAAGAAGCGAGGCAGGTTGTAGCAGAAGCCGGCGCAGAACACCAGGGCCGACATCACCCTCCGACCTGTGCTGCTGAACATCTGTTGAGCTCTGATATGGAACAAAACAATAAAACCAATGACATTTACAATTTAAACAAGGGCTCGGTGCGTGGCACTTCTCGTGCCTGTTCAAATTGCTTTGGCTTCGTGATCTTTCGGTGCACGTAATGTGATCGTGGTTGGTTGTTGCGTGTAATTTGACACAACAAAGAAAGATTTCTGTTTTGAATTTGTCATGTTTTGACTCTTGACACTCGCTTCTTCTCTCCCTGCGTGAAGTTCTCGGACACGACAAATCTGATCGTGTCCTGCAAATATTATCTGGCAGTTTTCATTGTTGCCGAACCCTCATTGGCTGGACGACGTGGGCTTGCATTTATCCATCCAGGGGGTGATTACACTTATTGGATGTTGTCTGATACACTGCATCGTTCATTAGGGAAACGAGTCTCTTTACATTTGGCTGTTGAGCATTTTGGGCTCACGTAGGCATCAGAATATGAATAAGTCTCACTTGAATGGAACGTAGACGTAGATGTACATGTATCTGTCTATTGTTACCAGAACCATCATCCAGATGGTTATGGATTGAGCAGTTTTGAGCAACGGAAAGATGTACACCTGCAAGTGAAAGTATCTGTCGCAGATTGCAGTTCACCTGGTTGGAAGTTGTCGACACAGCGTGGCTTACTAATGAAAGCAACTTCCTGTTCTGTCACAGGAACGGGGTCTGACGTTCATGAATGTTGTTATTATGAGGGTCAAGTGTGCGTCAGGAAAAGTTGTTGCAAAAAAATATACGAGGCGGGTTAGCAAAGTCTTGCCAAAATCCAGATTTCGTCGGATCCTTCAAGGCGATCAATCTTTGGTTGCACAGGTCATGCAGCCGAGATACTGGGGCATGTTTTGGGTCACAGACCGGGTCAAAAAGAGCATGTTGACACACATAAGGATGACCAGAAACTCTGTCTGTTCAGAGTGCGCTACGATGGCAAGTATTCAGAGTTGGTTGCGCTTTTTCATGCACCTGTTTCTGATGCTTGTACTCGTCGGAAATGCACAAAACCAACAAGAACAACAGGTGTGTATCAAGTTCATGTCCTCCCTTGGTATGAAGGTGGCACGAATCAGGCAACACTTGTTAAATGTGCATGGCGTACTCACGTACTCACTGAGTACCATCCACTGCTGGATCCGCAAATTTCGAGTTGGGGGCGATGTGAGTTATGCCAGGAGGACTGGTCAACCAACCAAACTCACTGTGGTGAAAATTGCGCAAATCAGAGCCATTGTGCGATGACAACCAAATGCCTCCATCTGCTTCATCACTCTCCAAATGCAGCTGTCAGTGTCCACAGTCCACAAGGCGTTGCGCAAGACCATGCAGTTGAAGAAGAGACCTTGTCGCTGGGTGCCACACTTCTTGAATGCCAACCAGAAAAACTGGAGACTGCAAGCTGCTCGGGCATTGCTCCGCACCTCAAGACAACCCAACTTCTTCAACAGGATCATCACAGGGGACGAATTGTGGTGCATTAACTATGATCCAGCTTCAAGGGCATCGACCATGACATGGCTCTCATCTGGGGAAAGGCGTCCTCCAAAGACTCGGATGCAGCGCAACGCCCTCAAAGTCATGATCATCATCTTTTGGGATTCTGCTGGTGTTGTGTTCAAGGAATTTGTACCCCGGGGACAGGGTGTGACAGCAGCTTACTACTTGGGTGTGATGTGCAGATTGAGGGATTCGATCCGCAGACGACATCCTGTGTGCTGGCAAAGGAACGACTGGATGCTCCAACACAATAATGCACCCACCCACCATGGAAGAAGAGTCCAAGAATTCCTCCAACGCACCCGCACCTGAGTCCTCATCCACCCCCCTATAGCCTGGACTTAGCCCCGTCGGACTATTGGCTTTTCGACCGGATCAAGCGAAACATGTGCGGTGAGATTTTTGGAACACTCCAAGAGGTCCAGCAACGTGTTGAGATGATCCTGGGAACCATCCCTCCAAGAGAGTTCAATGCTGCGATGCGATGTCTCATGGGAAGGTGGCAAAAGTGTGTGGCTGCTCGAGGAGATTACTTTGAGTAACTCTAAAGTGCAACAAATTCATTGAGCAGGTTCTGCTCTTTGTGACTGAGAAATATTGTTAAGTTTGGACATGTCATTCTGGAGTTATGATGGATCGACACACCCTTCGATTGACAGAAATAAAGTTTGAGCATACTGAACCCAACGTCGTTGCTGGTTCAATTCCGGCTGGGCCCAAAAGCGCTGCGCACATTCCAACATGGTCACAAAACAACCAAGACAAAACCCGCAAAACATGCCCGAAATCTGGATTTTGGCAAGACTTTGCTAACCCGCCTCGTATATATGTAACGACTGTTTCTTTTTAAATCAATACAAAGCGCAAATTGACGTCTGCGCCAAATGTCGTGAAACCAACAGTGCAATTTTCTTGAACGGTGAACGTTTGTCTACATGTCGCTCAAAAGCTTGTCTCAGAGCGCTCAGCGGCATCATTAGAGCGTGCCTTTGTGAAATCCAGCTTGAGAAGAGAACCCAGATTGGCGTCGTCGTGCAGGTGACACGAGTTCGGCAGTTGAGAGAAGACGAGTACCTGCATTTCCATGTACAATTCCTGATCTGCCAGCAGGTACTTGAACGGATATCTGAATATGGCAATGGTGATGTAGAAGGCGTCGGCCAGCGCGAGCATCTGCAGCAGAAAGAGCGCCTCACGCCGCTCCCGGTCTTTCCGAAGCACGATTATGGACACAACGTTTCCAAACAACCCCAGCAGGCAAAGAATACTGCAAGAAAGAGCGTTTGGTTGTTACACCAACGGAAAAGAAAGCAGGCTGTTCTCGGTGCATGCTGAATGTTTGTTTTTGAAATTGAGACCACGAGTACCGTAAAGGTCTTGCTTTGAATGAATCAAATTTTGAAAATAAAAGAAGCTATCTTTGACACATTCAATTTTTCTGCTGGCAGACCGCTCAGTCAACGATCTCTGAAGGTACGAAGGTACGCAGGACCGAGAGATGAATATGACAATTGGCTCACCTGATCAGATAAAGCTCAGCGACATATTCAAACTCCGTTTCGTGCAAAACACCCTGGTCTATTTCCATTGTCATGTTGGGACAGAATGTTAAATTGGTAGTCACAGTTTGCACTTCGCATCGGTGGAGGAAGGACATCGTTCACGGCAGAATGCAGATGGCGAGATTATTCTGACCTCTTGTCATCTAGGAATATGGCTGGAGCTCGAGCTGCATATCCACAAATAGAAAGGCGAACGTATCAATCATATGCGCGTATGCAAGTGTTGCTTTTAGGCCATATTACTTCGCGTGAGATGAAAAGAGCTCCATGCAGCTGCACCAGCGATGAGCTGGTCACAAACCGGGACAGTGGAACTCTGCACCACTCACGCTGGGGCAGTTAATCAGTTCTGGGCGCCAAGTTCACGCGAGGGGAATCGATCCAGGATTCCTGGGCAGAGAGAGTGGCGCGACTTCTGCATGTGTTGAGATTCTGCCCTGGCACACCTTTGAGCTTTGTCAACCTGAATTCCTTTTCCTGTCAGAAGCACGCAAGCCTGTCCCATCGTTGCAGAAGTGTCCTCACCTCGGTGTGTGAAGCTTCGTGTTGCACTGAAGTGGTCTTGATATGTTTTTGCATTCCACTTTCCTTTTGTTGCAACTGAGTACCTTCCTATGGAAAGATATCTACTGTCCTTCTCAGCATAAAAGTCATTCCCCCAGTTGCTCGGGAACTTTATGAGTTTTACCAAGACCGCAGCACTGCATCGCGTAGGAAGGACATGAGGCAGAGCAGCAACTTCCACTGATTCTTCTATTCCACTTGAGAACAACTTTCATCACGTAGAATCTGCGCAGTTCTTCGTTGTTCGTTGCTTTTATCCTCAACCGCTTTGGAGCCCGATAGCTGCAGTGGATCGGTACGACGGTCAGACAGTCACTGACTGCTTTCGGTCTGCGGATTCCAGTTAGGCGTGCGTGCGTTCGCTCAAGTAATCCACGCAAGTACCCCTCCTGGCGCTGCAGTGTGTGAATGACTGAAAATGAAGCAGTTATTTTTGGAAAGCCGTTCATTACTTCACTCGCGTAACGCTGTTTGAAGAAGTATCAGTGTTCTTCTTGTGAGCAAATCGGTCTTTGGATTTGTGTTCCAACTTGTGCTGAGTGACGCAATGAACGCCTTTCTTTTTGCGCTGCCTTGTGAAACGTTCACTTGGCTTCCGTTCTTTTTGCGTTACAGAAGACTATTTTTGGAAACACGGTCCAGTTGTTTTTTGCGCAAGAAAGGCAAACGTTATGACAAAGAAAATCGCTGTGGTTAACATGTGGGAGCTGTTGCGGTCTGCTTTGATGAGACTCTCATCACCGTAGTGAGAGCCGTTCGACGTCTCTGCGTTGCCGTTTTTGTATGGATGATGTGTCAAATCAAGACTTGATTTGCATTTTCAATCTGTGCCAATTTTTTGAAGAACAACTAATCTGAGGCCACTGATTGCTGAGCTTTATCAAATTACGAAGTGTTCGTGCAGACTGACGAAGAAAAGTCCGAACCAAAACGCGAGATGAAAACTTTTCGAGTGTTGTCTTTCTCGGTGTCTCCAAGCGATGACTGGATCGGTGTCTGCCTATTTTGCTTCAGTTATTGTGTCCAGATTGGATCTTCATCGAATAAGTCTCAGGGCCCACACAACTGCTGTGGTAAAGAAACGAACTGTTTTCTCATTGATTTGTCGGCGTAATGTACTGTGCTTTCCCACGCACCCAACCTGGCGCTGGTCGCCAAATGCAATGTCAATGCTGCGCACATTTGATGGACACATCATGTTCCTGCAACACGCAAGAGACGAAGTTCATGAAAGAAAACTTACTGATCCGTCCAGTCAGAGAACTACCATTCCAACAAAACGGAAGGTATGTCGTTCGGAGCTGTACATACTCAGCCGGAATGAAGAAGCAGTTATTTGAGCAATGTCCGTACCCTGAATAAAGCGCCTTACAGTAATGACCCTGTTGAGCCCAGATTCTGTTCGAAAGCTGTTCTGTCCACAACAGCTTCAGGTCGACACATTGCCGTCAGCTGTTTTGTATACACATGGAAGGGTTCGTGAAGTGAGAACGCTGCCTGCGTACAGGTGTCTAGAAAGTTGCGAAATCTGCATGAATAACAACACCCATCCTCCTTTTGTGGACAGAATCACGGACAGGATTGAAAGCTGACATTTCAGATGCCGGTGCCAATGTGGACAGAGTTGATTGTGCCAGTGAGGCCTATTGGGGAGTGTTGATCTTGGCCCTTCTTGGTTGTGTGCAACAGATGTGCACACGTGTTCTGTTCGCGCTGATTTGTACCTGGGTACACCGACATATTGAACTGAAAAAAGACCCTTTCCAGCTGTCGTGTAGCAGAGCACACGTGCTTTTGTTCAAGGTCGGAAAGGACAAAGGCAGAGCGTTGTACCTCAGGTCCAGTACCTCTTGGCAAGGTTGGAGGTTGGGAGTGGAGTGGAATAGCACCAGGGACTTCATGCGTGCACCAATCACAGAACACCATTTGACATTGACGTGGAGATTGGCGTTTCAAAGGGGACACTGTATATGGTCCCTGTGGTGCCGCAACAAGATGTATACGAGGCTGATCCCAAAATTCCTTTTCGCTGTCCGCGGCCACTTGCAAGTGCAGTGGGTTTATTCACGTAACAAATGAAGGCAAATGGTCTGTGTCGGCACACAGGAATGTCAACATGATGGTCGACACAGCGAAAAGGAGTTTTGGGATCAGCCTCGTACACGTACAAAGCCTGTACTGGCTCAGACAACGTTTTTGGTCAGGCATGTCGCACGCAGCACAGCAAAATTTCCCTGGTCCAACACCTGCGTGTTCTTAAAATTTGCGCTTGCAGAGCTCGTGGAGACCGTGTTCGTGTCCGTGTGTCTTCAGGATGACAAATTGTCTTATTTTCCCACGTCAAACTGTGTCTCGTTCTTGGTATCGCGTCCCAACACTACGCAAAGAGCTTCTCCACTTTCCTCAATTCGACCCATGACAGTTGTAGTCGTGCATGTGCAGAAAGAAACAAATCGAACTGCAACAAAGGGAAAATGGCTGTCTGTTGTCTGGAGTGAAACCTGTTTCAGTGTCTGGCAGAAGCTTCCGGCGCAAGCGTCACTGCTCCGTGTCTGGACGGTTAACAATTGGCCTTGGACATCAAGTCCATAATGAAGGAAGTCAGACTGTGACAGCGTGAAACGGAAGCGCGTGACTCCCAGGTGTCATGTGAGACTGCAATCTCAACAGCGTCCGGACACCTTCTTTTCTGTTCTCGTATTTCTTTTCGCTGACGGCTTCGCGTTCCGAGAACTGTGCCATTCTTGGATTTCACGCACGAATGTGACCTTTTGATTCAAGAACGGCCTTGGTCTCGGTTACGTACTTGAACCTGAGTACGGAATCAGAAACTATGTATTCCGCCCGAGGTCTGCAGGGAACTTTGCAGTGACTCATTGCAGACACAGCTTCGAGGCGATTGGCTGTGCAACCAACTGTCTGTTGAACCCGAGACACCAAACCTGGGAAAGATTTGGGACAGAAAGAGACGCCTTTCGTGCGCCAGTGCACATTGTCTGCAGTTTGTGGTTGAGTTTTGCTTTGACGAGAATGTGACGTTTCACCGCGCCGCGCGCCGAAGTGCCAACATTTGGCACAAAGTGATTTGCAAGTGTTTTCCAATTGAATCCAAAAGGCCTTGGGAGAAATAAACGGCGTTCTTCTGGACGTGCCAAATTTTGTGACAGCACAGGACATGCCACGCAACGCAATATCAGAGGCCGTCCAGAGGTGGACGGTACCCCCAAGGGCACCCCAGGATACTGTGCACTTTTGAAGAAAGGGGAGACTACAAATGCTCTCAGTGTAGGCCAAATGTTCACCCCTTTTTGTGGACCCAAAACCACCAAGTACTCTCAAGAGCATCCCATGGGTTATTGTTGCGGAAGCGTCTTTCGATGCAACAACTTTTCCCTGTAAACAAACAAACACACACACACACAAACACACTTGTGCACACACACACGAAACCGAAACAACATTTACTGGTGGCACGGTCCAAACAGGATGGTCTGACGGACCCTGCTTGTCCCTCCAGTTGACATCAGCTACGCTCTGCTCAGGCGTGGTGCAAATGAAAAGCTGTGATGAAAACGATTCCGCCGACTCACCAAGCTTCTGATGAATCTGCACAGGACACACGACTGGAATCAAGAACCGATGAAGCTGCCAACGTGCTGACGTCTATTTGCCAAGGTTTGCAATGGTCCTGACGAAGAAATTCCATTTTCGTGAGCAAATCAGCAATTCTTGGGCTTCCGTCAAACCCAAGCAGCAAGAAGCAGTTGGCCTTTCCCTGACCCTTTGTGAACGTGCGGCCTTGATTTGTGGATTGGTGACGGAGTAGTTTGCAACAGATGGTGGTACGGTATTTCATCAAATTCAATTTGACAGCTTTGCAGGAATGAGTCTGTTGACAAATCTGTAGCCTTGAAAACGATTTTTCCGGAAGCGGACGAAGGCAGATCAAGACGACACAAACCTTTGATCTCCCAGACGTACATGCAAGCCCTGCTGTTTGAAGTTGGCATCGCCCCTCAACACCTCAAATCCTGGTTCCGTTTTGAGACTGCATTTCATTCAGCCCTTGGTTGTTCAGACGATTTCTCTGGGTTCGTGCTTTTTTCTCCAAACTGCTTTGAAAACAATTCACAGTGACCAAATCCTGTTGGAATTGGAGCCTTCATGGAAGTTCGTCGACAGCTCAAAATCTGTTGCCCTTGATTGAAGAATAAATACCAAAATTTTGGAAAAACTATAGCTCAAATGTGGTCTATCGAAGGTCTGGCAGCTTGGATTTGATGACTGTCTAAGTTTTTACGTGCCGGTATGTTTTTGCAAAGAGTCAGCATTGGTTGTGACTCTCCCAAATCGAGCCTTGGTCGCCTCATTCTTCCAGGTATTTGTGCACCCCTCGGTCTCAGAATCTCGTGAGACAACGAAAAGAGTCATTCTCGGCAATGATGTGTGAAACTGGATTCACATTGACACAAAAGCTGCAGTGAATGGAAGAGCACAAAATTTTCACAAGCTTGTGTATCGCCACCCAGTACCTCTGGGAAAACAACCAAGTAACTGAGTTTTTGGCCCAGATAGATCTGCACCGGAATGTTTTTCAGCGCGAAATGGTATCGCTCTTGCACCTCATCGTCTCTGGATCATGACAGTGGTCAACTTTCGGGTTGTTGTGATCGGAATATGGTGCTGCACACACCCAATCATTCACGAGAGTGTGATCGTGCTGGAGGGTGAGACATTCTGCACAAACCTGATCAGATCATTCTCTGGAGTGCGGTACTTGGTGAAAGTGAATCGAAGCACTTGTCTGGTGCAACATTCTTTTTGTTTTTCTTTGGCGTCTTTCAACTCCAGACTTTCGTGGACTTCATGGGAGATACCCATGACAATCTGTTCAGGAGACGAAACCTTTGCTGGGCATCGTTCTTCCAAACAACCAAAAGTGACATCAACAGACATAGCATCCATGGTTGTTCAACTGAGCACTCACCTGACAAACAAATTTCGGGTATGACCAAAACTGAGATGAGAAACATTTTACCAACTGCTTGACAGCTGACTTGTGCCAACAGGAAGTGCAGCTTGGCTCGAATGTTCCTGAAAATGGTCCTCAGTGTGTGGTCTGTGGAGAACGATGTGTCACAATGAAACGTTCCGGTGTTCCCGGGACTCTTCAGTCTGAGACCGACCGGACACATTTGAATCACGCTGCGCGTGCACTATAAACTGCATGGAAAGTAGTGAAACCTTGCTTTTGTGACATCTCTTCCTGAAGCCTGATGAGTATCTCCACTCCTTGTGGTCGCCTTTTGCTCCATAACTGGATACACGAAGCATTCTGACTGAGATTTGTCAGACAAAACGAAAGGATAATATTCTGATTTGGGTCAGAACCAAATACGTACAAACTCCGAAAATTTGACCAGATGGAAACATGTTTTCTATGGCCCAAAAATATGTGGGGGTGCACGAGTAAACAAATTGTACGTGTGGGTCAACGGGTCTGTCAGCGTAGCGAGGTTCCAGCTGAAGGCCGGCAAAAATCACGTGTTCTGGTTCTTACGCGTGCGTGCTCAAGCGAATCTGTTGGCGCGGTATTGCGCTGGATTGTAATCTGAAACAACACCATTTGTGCGGCAGGATTGATTTGGTCTCAAAGGGCCTGTGAAACTGACGGCCGAGCAGCAATGGAAACCGTCTCGTCAAGTGCAGTTCCTGTGTGGTTGTTCGTCATCATTTGAGAACACAATCTACAGACCTGCGGTTTGAATGATGCGTCCTCAAGTGTATCAGTGCCCTTTTAAGGATACTCGTGATGATGACTTCACTGATGCTGCCGTTTCAGGTGCATGCCGCATCAGTGATATCAAGAGTTTGCTTTCAAGGAAACACTGCCTGTGCATGGCTTTGGATCGTTGAATTCAGAGAACATTCCAGCACACAGAGCACACACGTTTTTTTCCTGGGTGTGAATGAAAGGTAAACATCATTTCAACGGCACAGTTGTGAAATTAACCACTTTCACAGGAAGATAGGGGAACAGGACTACATTTATTTTCGGAGTATTATGGAACCACCGAGTACCAGACGACTGTGTTTTCTATCAGTATGTTTGTGTTTGTTGGTTTCAAATGGAATGTCGGCACCCTTCAAGTAAGTACGGAAAGGCTTGAAATGTTTCTCGCACGCATAGAATGTTTGATCACTAAAAACTTTGTCAAAAATTGTTGGAGTAAAGTTTACACAAATGAAAACGTCAGAATGTTTAGCTGAGAGTCATTTTCATTCTGTGATGGGTTTTCAAAACGTCGACTGCACACGCCCCCTGGAAGGATAATTGGAGGGACCTTGGGACATCCTCTCCCCCGAAGTCAAAGGAGCTGTCATTTGCCACTGGGGCCATCTCTTTTCATGATGACCGCGTTGCTGAGTGAGCGCGTGTCAACACGAGCAAGTGTTCTTGTTTTCAGGAGGAACAATCGTGAAGAAGCGTTTTCAGCTGACAGCGCGGGGCATATTTGCATTGAAAAATATACAGTTACAAAAATGGAAAACGTCACTGTGGAGTACATGTGTCTTCAAAATTACACTTCCAACTGCGGGTGGTTCTGGAACACAAAGAACTGCACCAAACAAAGGTACAAATATCCACATCCACACTGAATGTGCTCTTGGTGAATCGAAGGGCAGGGGTCTGGGCCCCCTGACATTGAACAATCAATTACTTTCCTCCACAAATTGAACCCCTCCCTCCCCCCAAGAACCTGTGCAAATGAGCGTCGATTACCTGATTACCTCGTCCACCTGATCCGAACAAACTAATCCGAATGAGTTTTGACACACACCACGGGCTGGTCCAGGATTTGATTGAGAGGGCCCCACCCCACACTCCAAGTCCAGTTGATACGGAAGTGGAATGGTTCATCATCATCAACACCATGATGTCTTGCTCACCACAGAGAGGAGAACTGCAGTCGCGTGGAGCTGGTTCAAGTTGAGAGGAACCTGACTCGCTACGTGTGCTGCGAAGGATGGACTGTGGATGAGCACTTCAGATGTCTTGTTCGTAAGTTTCGACAATTTCTTCGGCTCACCATCCAAAAAACATGCACACTCTGCATGATGTGCTGTAAAGTCAGGAAATAGCCACAAACGCCAAGTACATTGCTTTACCCAAGCCAAACAACCTTCTTTCAAAGTGTTTGGCGAATGAGACCACTTTGACATATTCTGATACCCTTCTTTGTGTCTTTGTTTGGCAGCACTGTGTGAACGAGCTTGTCTGAACGGTGGGTCCTGTTTGGGTCAGAATGGTCAGCCGGCGTGCTCCTGTATCTCTGGATACACCGGACGTCAGTGCGAGGTCCACATCGACTTATGCCGCCTGCCAACTCCGCCCTGCGATCACATCTGCACCCACACAGCGAATGGATACAGCTGCGCATGTCGGGAAGGATTTGTTCTGGATGACGATGAACATTCGTGCTTGAAAAACAACGGTTTGGTTTCAATACAAATCTCAGCGGTTTTGTGAGCGCATTCTGGATGTGCCAGTTATAACATGTCTTTTTGCAAAACAATCGTTAGAAACAGATTGGCATTGTGTTAACAACGTTTTGCAGGTACAATTGGCTATTTGGCAGCAGGGGATGGAGCAGAAAGGAGCATGACGTTCGTTTACGTCCTTCTGGTCGTCGGAGTAGTGTTGATCATCGTGCTCGTTTTGAGCGTCACTTGTCTGTTTTCAACAAGGAAGAAAAGACTTGCAATGGAAGCCATACTAAAAGACAGGTCTGCGTGGTCGGCGAATGAATACTCAAATCCTGCCTTCAATCATCTTGAGGAACCTGAATCACCGCAAATGGTGCCCAATGGAGCTGCATCCTACCTGCATGTGGATCGCCATCGTAGTGACAGATCTCATCCAGAAAATTTGCAACCCAACCAAGGCAGCAACATTCCCTTTCAAAGTGAAGGCAACAGGCCGGAAGCGTGTAATGCACCTTTTGTAACCTCAGGTGATATGGTTTCTGGAGATTCTGCAAATAATTCCTCCGGCCTTGAAAGACCAGTCACGTACGCCAGGATAGAAGATGACTGCGACTCTGTGGCTGGCTTTTCTGACGACCGTGTCCCCACATTCGAGCGTGTTCATTTTCTGGAAGGATTTGAGAATGGGGAAAGCAGTGACTTCGACAATCTAAATCCAGAAACATATCAACACGAAGATTTGTACCAAAATCATCTTGTTGAGACGAACCATCCCATCAACATAAGGAGTGTGTACCTGCACAAGCCAGGTTTCAGTTCCCAGTCAATCTCAGTGCCAAAGGAAGACGAAAATACTTATGAATACGTGTCAAACAATCACGCAGTTCAGATTTCTGGGAATTTTCAAAGTGACCGTGTGTCAAATGACCAAAACATCATAATTGACCTGACGTGCCCTGTTTCTCATCACCTGAACATGTGCAGAGGTGAACAGTCGGGCATCAAGTCTTGTGATCAAAGTCTTGTCTCTGGCCCGTCGACCAATGACGACTACTACGAGGACGGTACCAGTGTCCCACTTGACGTCGACTGTGGTCGCGAACCAGTGCTTCACAATCAGAATTCATCTAGAATCCCCCAAAACAACACGTCAGCTTCATTCTATGACGGCATCAGGTTGTATGCTGGGGACCAAGGTTCCTACGCGTCTGTAGACGAAGAACCTGTGTACGAAGAGGCTGACGACCCATCAAATGCAAATGACAACGAGCCATTCTATGAAGAAGCAGACTCGGAAAGACTCCCAGCGCCCACAATTGACCACAAATCCTCAACTGATGATTATTACGAAGATGGTACCAGTATTCCTGCAGAAGAAAGCCACGAGTATGACTACGTGTCAAACGCTCAGGTGACACTGAATTCAGGTGAAGAACCTTTGCGCTGGGACGAAACGTCGTCAGTGGAAGCTGAGAATCCAAATATTGGACCCACCACTTATTATGACGACATCCATCTTTTCGCGGCCAATATTGACTCAGACGCTGACGTGGACGCCGAATACGAATGTGTGAGGGACTCTGATTCCACACGTCGCACTTCGGATCTCACGAAGGACGGTGATCTGCACCACGCAGATCAAAACTCAGTTGCGTCCTACGAAACTGTGGACGAATCTGATGCAGATATGAGCTCAGGTGGAGGTGGATACGATGACATCAATGACCACCAGGAACAGACAACGGACAGAATAGAAGAGTCAGACTCTGAGTACGAAAGTTTTGCGGGTATTGTGCAAACTCAAACCAAAGGGTTTGATGAATCTTTCACAGAAACAGTTGGTGACAAAGGTACCAAAAACATGCAGGATTGCCAAGACGAGAGTCACGAACATTTGAAATTAAATGCGACTCAATGTGACCCGTTCTATGATGATGTGTATCTTGCACCAAGTGTTGGCAAATAGTCGCTTGTGATAGGGCACAAATGGTGAAGACTCAAAATAATGTTTCTGGCACACAGGAAGAAAAAGCTGTGCTCACTTTAATTCTGCACATGGCGGTGTTGCACAGCCAAGGTATTTGTGCGTCGTTGTCGTTTGTTTCTTTTAGCGATTGTAATTATCGTGTGTTCCATTTTGCTTGAAAGAGAACTATGCATTTTCAAAACAGTGAAACTACCTGTTTGTTGCTTTCCTGTGAACTCAGTCTACCTGTCAGCTACAAACGAGTCGACCGGCATGGGCGTTTCTTTTGTTGTGCAGCAACGTGTGCGCTGTTGAAAGTGTCCCCTGAATGACAGACGTGCAGGTCCAACATGTTCGAAGAGATTTTCGCTTGGCACTGCCGATGAAAAAAGTGCAAGTGCAAATTTCTGTGTGATGTTGCCTTACTCAGTGAGTTCATGTGCAGAAGCGGATCCACTATGTTATGAGGGGGGAAACAGCAGAAAAAATGACTTGACCCTCTGTTTTTGCGCCAATATCTACAACTTTCATGTTGACTCCACCATGCGTCACCACGAATCGAACCCTAGTTCTTCGATTGACTTCCTGTGTAACCTCCAATAAATTAAGGACAAAGATCTTTCGCATTTGGCACGCCTTCAAACATTTGTGTACAGATTTAGCGCGCACCTATCAGTTCACTGCACAGAAATACCTGCAGGACAGGATCAGGAGAAGCTGTCCCTGCCGATACAAAAAGGTTCTAGAGTGATTCTGTGTGGGTTGGTGCGGTGGCTACGTCCTCAACAATATTATGTTTGCACCCACCCAAATGCTTGAGTCTTTTACGGAATTGCTGGTTGAAATACAGATACACAAAGAAATTTACAGAAGAGTTAATGACAAGCAAGACCTCGGAAATGTCATTGATGTTGGTGTGGAATGAGTAACAGTCAAGTTTGTCGATTCGTTGATCGTTGAAAACCAGGTTGACGGTTATAACGGGATCAACGGCATTGGCCACGACAAAGATTAAAAATATAAACATGAGGCTTTTTGTCAGTGCGATCCTGTGCTTGTTGGACACTTGCACAGTGCTGTCTTTGGCTCCAACAACATGCTTTTGAAGATGATACATGAAAAATATCAACAGAAATGTTGGAATTATGAGGAGAAACAAATAAAAAATAACAATTTCGTACACTATGCGGTAGATTTCGGTCTCCAGGAAAGGATATTCAATTATGTCGAGATACTCTGTCAAAGTAATGAGAAAAGTGAACACAACTACCAAGAATATCCTCAACCAAATATAATAAACATTGCCATCGTTTCCGGTGTCACTTTTACAAATGACGCGATATCGTTCGTAACAGAGACACACTGTCATCCAGATATTGGTGAAGCGAACGTGTTCCACCAAGGTCCGACTGAACACGTACATGAAGTCAAAATTCGGCGTTTCACGGTCTACGTAGTGACCGATGATCGAGTCACAAATAAACGCGACAAGAACACAAATATCCACAACGGCTAAAGCGATGATGTTTCTGAAGAGCGTGTATCGCTTGCGTTCCTTGTAAAAAATGTAGATGGTTAAGGTGTTGCAGACGAGTCCTCCAAGGCTGATGATGATCTTGAGAGAGACGTACATCGCGATCACGCTGTCGCACACACGGTCCGTCATTGGTTCGGAGTCCTCAGCTTCCAACACTGAACTCACTTCTGCAAGATCTTCGGTGACCACACCCTCGGTCGTGGCCATGATGTGAGTTTTCAGGCAACCAACGTCAATCTGTCCATGAAACAAAATTGTGCGTGAGGAGAAGGGGGCGTCGTGTTGGAGGGTGTTTCAAACTGAATTTCTTCAGCGTGGTTCTTTGGAGGATCAAAGTTGCCCACTGGAAAGCATGATTTCGACGGGGTGTCAAACAAGGTTCCGCCAATTCGTGGTTTGTACTTGACCGCGGACAAGCGGATATTGAATTGAAACCTCTCATGCATGATCTTCTTTCTTAGAGCAGCCACAAATAAAGCATTTTTGAAAAGCACTTTTGTTCCATGATAGTGATTTTCAAAGTTGGTTGAAGTACCGGTAGTTCTGGGGCTTCGTTCCCCCAAGACTTAATGGTTTGAATTCTCTCCAGAACATACACATGTCTGGTTTCCCAGAGTTGGGAAGACTGCGAATACACAGTTTTCACATTCATACATGTGAGAAACACACAATGCCCCTGGCCTCCCAGCTTATACGGTGGATTTTGCCCGACCATGAAGGTAGCGTGGTGGACCTGGTCCCACCGGTTGGTGTGGTGGATCTGGCCCACCATGACCTGGTGAACTCTTGGAGAATTCTCACCAACTGAGAGTCGTAAAACTGATTGACTCCCACCAGCATAATGGTGTACTTTGTAGCCAAATGGACAAGGGTATAGAAGGCAAGAAGGCGAGGCAAGTGAGGTTCCCTCCTTGTAGCAATACTATCTGCCGAGCAACTCATGCACTCTGCCTCCATTAGAAAATAGATTTTGCTTGAATTGGGTGGCAAGACCTTTGTTCCAGCATGAAAAAAGGTTGGGCAGAGATCAGTTCGAGCAGTGCCTCCAATTTCGGGGGAATAAACCAGCATTTTGCACATGACCTTTACCTGCTTTGTCAAATTGAATGCATTGGCCAGTTGGGAGGAAAATTTGTGAGAATGCAGCCTGTTTTCAAAGCTCATTAGACGAAGTCATCAAAATTGTACTTTTTGGTGGGAGAAGCCCATTGTGTCCGGAGGATGTAGAAAACATCCAGTTCGTTTTTTGAGGACCAGAAGCCAACAAAATTAAATCCCTGCTGGACAAGCTGACAATCCCATAGCAGTACTGTACTGCACCTGGCTTTGAATGTGACCTTCAGTGGTTCAAGTGGTTTTGTACCAGCGTGGTTGCAAGATCTCAATTCTGCAGCAAGCCGGAGTGGCAAAAAGCCTGTTTGCTTCGTTTACTCTCGATGGGCCAATGAATACGGTTTTAGCACCTCGTGCCTTGCATGTTCCAAGTTTGAATCGTCTTTCTGCAAGAAAATTGCGTTCATACCCATCGTATCCTTATCCTTACGATGACAATTGCAGGCACGAATGCGTTGAGTCACCCTCAAAATAAAACACGACCAATGAGGCATAAATCCACAGGTGCGTGACGCAATGTGAAAACTTACTACTTACTTTCCAGTGTGTATTTGAATCTGCACTCGGTTGCTCGAGATCTGTCCGACAAAACAGGAACATGAAACACTCATCTGAACCTCAAACGTGTCCATGTTGTCGGTGAACGACAGAAACTTGGTTTGTTCGCCACTTATCTGTTCTGGCAAATCAAATTGAGTGAAAGTGTGGAATCTTCTGAGAGAACCCCGCCCCCGACTTTACAGTCACAAACATTGCAATGCAAAGAAAAGGCAAAAGAATATGGTGCTGTTTCTTTTCATTATGTGCTTTTTAAGCTCTCTTAGTTTTCGTTAATTTGCTAATTAGCTCTCTTTTAAAATGCAAACAATATCGCGAACTTCAGAAAGTATTTTTGGAAGCAAATTTCATGTCGTTCACGGACAAAGTTCAAATGTGTCAGTTGAAACAAATCATCTCACGTCACACAATCGCCAAAATGTCTTTGGATCTGAACCTGATGAATTCTTATCGGCACAGCTTCACACAGTCTTCTGCACGTACGTACACATCTGCGGATTCACTTAGCAAGGGTTCTGAATCGATGAGAGGGGGGAAATATTCTGGGGACCGTGCATTTGAAGCGAAAACAAATCTGAGTGTGTTGTGCAGATTCACAAGCAGTTGTCCCCTTCTGGTTAGTCCACCGCCCCCTGTTTTTGTACTGCATACAGGCGCAATTTTGTGTGCCAGAAAAGTCGAGAATTGGCATACCTGTTGTCAGACCAACCCTCGTTCTGAAACCTTTGGTCACCCTGGAAGACGAACAAGAGAGCAAGCACATGCAAAGCTTTGAACTCATCACCAAAAGCGCACTCACCATGTACTGAGTCGTCACCAGATGTGTCACCATGACCTGTTTCGCATTCCATACTCCATACTCAGTTCAGTTCTGAGTCTTTGGCTCTTCAGTTCATTGGCTTTTCCTGCAGGTGCAACCCTGGCTCTTTGGGAGGGGCCTCGACCTGTTTCTCATTCTCAGTCTGAGTTCAGTCCTGAGTCTGTGGTTCTTCGGGAGTGCCTCTGGTTCTTCAGGAGTGCAGCCACCCCGCACCACAATAGCCCCTGGATTGAGGCTTGATGAACCTGTCCTTCTGGTGTGTTACTTTACGTAGCACTCCCAAAGAACCAGTAGTATACTCCTAAAGAATCAGCTCTTCAGAAGCATGACTTTGGGGTTGCAGTCCCGAAGAACCAGTGGCACTCCCAAAGAACCAGGACTAAACTGAGACTGAGAGTGAGAAACAGGTGGAGGTAACACAGGCTCTTTAGGTGTTACCCTGAATCTGGGCACCATTAAGGAATTCAGAAGAGATGTGATAATATTGGAATTTTGATGAGCATGGAAAATTTCCTGAATCATCTACCAAAAAATTAGATTTCGTGCTTGGGTAGCTTCAAAGTGTAAGGGGCATTTCATCTTGCTTGGGCAAACTTCAAAGTCTGAGGGTCGCCGAGGGGGCAGATACGTGCAATACACTTTATCTGAGGCTGAGGACCAGGTGGAGGTCCCTCTGGACTCAGGACCCAGGCTCTACTTGGGACTCCACTCCTGACAGCCATGACTGCTCTGTGGTCTAACAGGGGTGATGGTGCGAAGGTTTTGTGCTGGGGCCGTGTATAACCTGCAAATTGGGGTGCCTTGACTAGGATAATTTTAAGTGGCATACTTCTGTCCAAGTTCTGATGCGAGCATCAAAGCATCAAAAATTATAAAAGGGGCGACGGTGGGAAACGCACATCAGCACTGGGTCATTCCTTTCCTAAAGGAGCAGAATGGCCCAGCCTATGAATGCTGCAGGAGCATCTGCCTCGACGGGACGAATCCTCTACCTTGGACGGGTACCTAATAGCCACGCACAGTACAGTGCAGGCCGTACATCCGAGAG
>JAAUXT010013450.1_pt1 | contig 23691 bp, 22 predicted proteins | sample 7278171 | NCBI WGS metagenome assembly JAAUXT01 (sample SAMN14350112, study PRJNA611818) | marine sediment metagenome | isolation source: surface marine sediment (1.8m) | place: French Polynesia: Moorea | collected 2018-08
TTGGTTATCGGACCACTGCACCAGACTCGGTTGACTGTCACAGACATGTGACGGGCAGACTATTGAGTTAAGGGAACTCCGTGATAAGACGTGAGACACTATTTTCGCTGCCAGTCACACCTTACAAAGGACAGAACAGTGGGCGTGTCCTGTCACCATAGCGATCTGTGTTACAGGAGCTGTGGGCGTGTCCTGTCACCATAGCGATCTGTGTTACAGGAGAGGTGGGCGTGCCCCGTTACTATAGCGATCTGCGTTACAGGAGCTGTGTCCCGTTACCATAGCGATCTGTGTTGTAGGAGCTGTGGGCGTGCCCAGTTACCATAGCGATCTGCGTTACAGGAGCTGTGTCCTGTTACCATAGCGATCTGCATTACAGGGGCTGTGTCCCGTTACTATAGTGATCTGCGTTACAGGAGCTGTGTCCCGTTACCATAGTGATCTGTGTTACAGGAGCTGTGTCCCGTTACCATAGTGATCTGTGTTACAGGAGCTGTGTCCCGTTACCATAGCGATCTGCGTTACAGGAGCTGTGTCCCATTACCATAGTGATCTGTGTTACAGGAGCTGTGTCCCATTACCATAGCGATCTGCGTTACAGGAGCTGTGTCCCGTTACTATAGCGATCTGCGTTACAGGAGCTGTGCCCCGTTACCATAGTGATCTGTGTTACAGGAGCTGTGGGCGTGCCCCGTTACCATAGTGATCTGTGTTACAGGAGCTGTGCCCCGTTACCATAGCGATCTGCGTTACAGGAGCTGTGTCCGGTTACTATAGCGATCTGTGTTACAGGAGCTGTGTCCCGTTACCATAGCGATCTGTGTTGTAGGAGCTGTGGGCGTGCCCGGTTACCATAGCGATCTGCCTGTACCTGCTGTGGACGGTGATCGGTCCGTCCTCCATGGCGGGCCTCGCCGTCCTCGCCATCCTCGTGCCGATCAACGGGCTCATCATGATGTACTTCGCCAAGCTCCAGGTATGCGTGCGTGTGTGCGTGTGTGTGTATGATTCAGCTTCAGGTATGCGTGCGTGTTTGTGGCTCAATTCCAGGTCTGCGTGCGTGTGTGCGTGTGTGTGCATGTGATTCAGCTCCAGGTATGCGTGCGTGCGTGCGTGCGTGTGTATGATTCAGCTTCAGGTATGCGTGCGTGTTTGTGGCTCAATTCCAGGTATGCGTGCGTGTGTGTGTGGAACTCGACTTCAGGTACGCGTGTGTGCACGCGTGTTTGTGTGACTTATCTTCAGGAGTGTGAGCGTGTGTGTTTCTCAGTTAAAGGTGTGCGTGCATGTTTGTGCGTGTGGGTCACCCAGTTTCATGCATGCCTGCGTGTGTGCGTGTGAAGATTGGGTCAGAGCCAGGTTTGGGTGTGCTTGTGCGCACGTGTACCTCAACGTCAGACATACGTGTGCTTCTCATTCTTCGCCAAGTGCCGTGTGTGCGTGTGTGACTCACTTTCAGGTATGCGTGCGTGCAGCGTGTGTATTTCACTCAGAGCCAGGCACGCGTGTGTTCGTGTCTTGAGCGCGTGTATGCGTGTGTGGCTGCGCGTGTATGCGTGTGTGGCTGCGTGTGTGTGTGTGTGTGTGTGTGTGTGTGTGTGTCCTTTGTCTGTTGGTCTGTCTGTCAGTCTGTCTGTCAGTCTGTTTGTCTGTGAAAACGACCCCAACCGGAAGCACTGAATCATTCACACAACACGTGCCCGCATCACGTGACGTGTGTGGAGTATCACGTGATGTTGTTGCTGTGGTTACAGGACGTCCAGATGGGTCTGAAGGACGAGCGTCTCAAATCGACCGGGGAGGTGCTGCGAGGCATCAAGGTGAGGCGCCAATCAGAGATGGGGAGTGCTGAGAGGCATCAAGGTGAGGAGCCAATCAGATATGGGGAGGTGCTGAGAGGCATCAAGGTGAGCAGCCAATCAGAGCAACTCAGGCGCCGCCTTCAGTTCTACCCTTCCCCCTCTCGATTCTTTGTCCCCCTTAGCTCTTGCCCTTGCTCCTGTCGCCCCCCGACCCTGACGCCTCCTGACGTCAACGGCCTCTGACGCCCCGTATTTTTCAGATCCTGAAGCTGTTCGCCTGGGAGCCGTCGTTCGAGCGGAGTGTGGGCGATATTAGGCGACGTGAGCTCGGCGTGCTGCGCAAACAAAGCTACGTGAACGCTGGAGTGTCCATGGCGTGGACGTCGACGCAGTTCCTGGTCAGTGACGTCACTTTTTTTGCTCCCGAATTTCAAAATGTTGTGACATCATGCTATGGGGACGCTGACGAACTCGTGACGTTGAGGCGACCATGAATTCTCACGTAGCGACGTAGACGTTGGGTTTGTTTCACGATTCTGCGTCCAGAGCTGGTTGACGTTGTGTGCGCCAAGTGTCGCGTCGTGACGTCACGAATCTGCGCCCACTACAGCTGCCAATCAGATCGCACTTCCCAAGTTCAGGCAGAAATCGAAACGAGGCCATTTCCGCTCCACGTGACTGACCCAATTCCAGGTGTCGTGCGCCATCTTTGTGACCTACATTCTGAGCTCACGTGACCACGTATTGACGCCAGAAAAGGCGTTCGTCACCACCAACATCATCGGCATCCTCAACTGGATGGCGGCGGAGCTGCCCATGGCGTTCTCGTTCGCTGTGCAGGTAGTGACGTCACACGTCACGTGGTCCCAACGGACGCTTCTCATGGGAGGATGTGGTGACCCATCAGAAGGCTGCTTCCCTCCCCCCCTTCCAATGGCATTTCCAACCTGGCTTTTCTATTGGTGGATCAGGGAGGCGATCAGCTGTTGTTTGCGTGTTGGACAGCTTCCCTGGACCAGCCAATCAGAGTATGCTTGGTATCACCCCTCGACTGGCCCGATTCCAGTTGTCGTGCGCCATCTACGTGACCTACATTCTGAGCTCACGTGACCACGTCCTGACGCCCCAGACGGCGTTCGTCACCAACAACATAATTGGAATCCTGAACTGGACGTCCGCCGAGGTGCCCAGGGAGCTCTCATTCGTTATACAGGTAGTCACGTGCCCCGGCGATGCTTCCTATTGGAGGACGTAGGAACCAATCAGGAAGATGCTTTTCCCCCGTTGTAAGATTCTGGCTTTTCTGTTGGTGTATCAGGGGCCGGTCAAGAGACGCTTGCATGGTTTGACGAATGAACCCTGAGTGAACTGACCTGCTCCAGAAAAACCCAACCGTGGATCCAGGGTCGGGGTGGAGGGGGGCGTTCTAAATTCCGTCCCCGTTGGGACCCTCGGAGGCTCAAAATGAAGAGGTAAACAGTACATGCGTTTTGGGAGGCTCCCAACTTTTGCACGAAGTGAAAAATGTTGCACCTTCAGTGTAAAAATTTCGAGAGTGGGGGAAATCGGAGTTGTTCTTTTTTTTTGGGGGGGGGCGGTCCTGAGCCCCTCCCTGGATCCGCTGGAGCAGACGCCATCTTGCTTCTTCCGATTGTGGATCAAATCTCGTTCTGTCCTGTGTGTTTCGTTCTGTTTCGCTTCTCTTTGTTCACTGACTGCGCATCATTGTTTGTAGGAGCGCCTGTGGACCCGACACATGTGGCGCCCCCCCCCGAACCCGACCCCCCCCAAACTGTCAGCCAGTCTTTGCTCCGCCTCCCCATCGCAACAGGTGTTGCCTGGTAACGCGGGAGTGCTGAGACGGTTCGGCCCTGTTGTCCGTGGTGTTGCTTGGCAACGTCGGAACGCTCGTGGCCGTCTACGTCATGCAGCACTTGATTTTGGTGTGTGTGCGTGTGTGTGTGTGTAGTGCCTGAACATGGGTCCCCCCTTTCGCGTGGATGTCTTTGCCTGTCCAGTGCTCACACCCCCCGCCTTCTGCAAAATTCCGTGTTTCAGCTGGGATGGGTGAGATCGTACACATTTCTGAACAGATGTCAAGTCACCTGGATCCTGGATCCACAACCAACATGATCATGTTTGTGTTGTTTTATAATTCTTGTTCTGGGGAAAAGAAAAACACATTATTCAACACAATCACACCAATCAGACATTTTGAAACACAATTCATGTTGTAATTACATCTGTGGAATTGTTAGAAACTGCAACTGTTGCTGTGGAGACATGAGTGAACATTAGACTCCTTCTTCTTTGCCACAAGACAATGAGGAGATTGTGGTATCTTCTGATACTCAATATCTGGGTTCTCTCAGCTGTACAGGAGTTCTATGACACCAACACAAATGTAATGCAGCAATACTTTTTCAAAAATCCATCAAAATTTTGGTTCAAGTATGTTGAAGCTTTTTCATACAGTCTGGTCCAAAAAGCCTTTGATGAGGACAGTATGTTTGCAGTAAGGACCTGTAATTTCTTCCTGGCCCTGGCTCACAAAATGTTTGGTACATGGGAGAAGCAAAGGCACGTCAAGTTCAGGCACTGGGCAGGAGTCAACCATCAAGGTGAACAGCATTTTGGTCACATTTCTCTGAGGTCTCATTTTACAAGGTGTAGTTCAGCTTTCCTATTGAGTGTGCACAGGGACAGAGGTGTTTGAAAGGCAGAATTGTCTGTTCTATTCTTCATTAGTTGTTTCTGGAGCACATTTCAATTGAGCAAGAAAAGCACCCACATTTCAGAGCTGTGGTCTGAGAAGTTGTCAATTTCATCACCATAAAATAGTTCATTTACCTTGTTTTATTCCCTGGTGTCTGCCAACAAAATGGTTGATTTACCTTGTTTTATTCCCTATATTTCTTCTTTTCCCCAGTGTACACCAGGCCTCTGGGCTTGGCTTCACCTGACTCATTTGCAGTCAGATTTGATGGGATAGAAGCTGCTAGTTTCACATCAGTTCAGCACTGGAGTTTCTTCCTGGATCCTCAGTTGAGGCTGAACATGACTTTTCACCACATTTACTTCTCCTCTGTGAACATCAATCCCTGTCACTTTGCAAGTTTGACTGTTTTTGACTGTGAATGCCACCACCAGAGGCTGAGGAGTGGTGGATGTGCAGGAAGTGGTCTGATATTCAAAGGACACGAGGAAAAATATCAGTTTTGGTTCAGGTTCTGTGGGATGCATTCCAAAACCATCATCCACACCAGGTGTACAGGGGTTGTTATAAAAGCTCATCTGCAGAGTTACGTGCTGCATGATACACAGTTATTCTTCAGTGTCATGGATGCCAACAAGTCTTTCAGTGTACCCACACACAACTACATTCCACAGAGAAACTCTCACCTCCTGGGGGACTTTCTCCTTCATGTTATAAAACTTGTACCAGCTCATATCACTGTAGAAGTTTACAGACTGGTGAGTTCTAAACTGCACGTGATCATACTGACACTGAAAGTGCAGACTCTAGCTCCAGACATGTTCGATGGTCCAGGATCAAAGTCAAGGTCACTGGGCTCAAGGTCACTGAGGTCAGTGGGGTCACAAAATAACAAAACAGCATCTTACATGACATCATCGTTCCAATGTGTTTTGTACTTCTACAACCGTACTGTTGTAAATTATTCAACCAAGTTGAACACAGGAATTCAGCACATAACTATAAATCTGCAGCCATCTGAAATTCTTGTAATTTCTTCTGACTGGTTCTGTGGAATAAACAGATTTTGTTCCATGAGAATCCTGACAAAAGCCAATGATAAAATAAATGTGTCTGCAACATTGGAGTATGAAGGTAATCACAACACTGAAGACTGCATGTTTGGAGGGTTGGTTGCTTTCAAAAAGGATCAGAGTACTGACATAAAAACAATTTGTCCCAAACCCTGTCACATTTTAGAAACCAAGATGTTGAAGAATGACTTACAGTTTCACCAAAGTATCCACTCAAATGACCCTGAAATGCTGGTGCTGTTGTATTCCTATGAACAATATGCACAAATAAACACATCACTGACAATAAGTTCCACAACCTGCACAAGAAAATATCTGAATATCTGCCAGAAGGAATCAAAGAACACTTTATTTTTCAATGTGTACACTTATCTTTCCAAAGTTCATCGTGTTCTGGTCAACTCCAGTGAATGCCTCATCCTCCAGCTCAGCTACAATCTGGAGGAAGACACTGATTCTTTGGATCACTTTGGAGAACACAAAGGTCATGTGTTTCCAATTATCAGAAGAGCAGAAATGCAGAAAGGGTCTGGAATATCATGGCCAGTAGAAAAATGCAAAACTGATGTCATACCTGAAATGGACAGTCTGGATGTCACTGGAAAACTGCAAATTAAAGTTTTGGGATTTTTCAGAGGTAACCTACTTTCCTTCTCCCCACAAAAGCAAGAAAAACTTTCAGAAATGAAATAAGTCTCACCCTGCTCGCAATATATTAAATTGCAGGTCAGTTTGACAATGTGTTTGTGCATGGTGACGTTGAGACACTTTGTGCCTGGAAAAAGCACAGACCAGACTCCAGTGTGAGTGTGCAGTGCAAGGCTGAGAGGCAGGAGGGGTGTGACTTGAGAAATGAAAATTTCCTCAGGGCCCATGCAGACAAGAGATCTCAACTTCCTGTGCTCTTCTGTGTCAATCCGGACCTGGCTGGTTGGTACTACACTTTTCCCAATCCTGGGACCCACCTAAAATACACCAATTTTGAGCTGCTGAACAAAGTGTCCACCTTTGGTCTTGCTATCAATGTGTCTGTATTGAGTAAATTACCACATCTGAGCACACAGTTTGCTGGTAATAACTATGGTAGCTGGGTGGATGTTGTCATGGAAATGATCAATGATGACAAGACAAACAACTCAAGTGACATCACTGTCATGGAACCTCCTTTACTCATCACCCCAAACAGAACAGGGACATCTGATTTTGACAGAAAATACACAAAGAAAAACATTTTCCCAAGGAAACACACATTTGAGCTCTTTCCAGATGATATGAGGTTCATTTTGTGGTTTCAAGCAAAATTGGACAAACTGGAGCAAAATGTTCACCTGACTATGAACGTTTTTGCAGTGTTTTCTACCTATTCATCCTATTTTGTATTCAACTCCCTGGAATGGGAAGGCTCAGTAACACTCTCCAGAAATATGCCTCAGTTTTGTCTGTCAGTGGGAGGTGTAATCTCAGCAGCAAATTTGACTATGAATAATACATCGATGGATCAAGATGGTGGTGAGTTGTGCTTGTGCAACTCTGAGGGGACTTGGACTTTGTCTGCCTATTGCGCGTCCTGTTGTTGTGGAAGTGTTTTACCAGGGAATATTCTCACTCACTACACAGCTTTTCACTGTGTTGTCAAACTTTGAGCCAATTTATGAAGTGTTTCTTTCTCAATCCTTCTAGGAACAAAAGGGGGGCTCTCCAAGCACATACTGACATCCTACTGGGTGCATGACAACTACAAAGCTCATGAAAGCAAATTCAGAAAACCCCCAGAAAGGTGCAACCAAGATTTCAAACATATGTGTCTGAACTACAGCTGGGAGCAGCCCAAGGGTCATGGAAACCTGATCCAGTATTACTTGGCTTTTGATATTGTTGATCAAACAACAGAGTACTGCTCAGGCACCTGGAACCCCTGGATGAAGTACAGAGCTGCGCCTGCCACTTGGAATGAGGCCAAGAATGTGTGCGCATGCGCCAATGGGACACTGCCTATTTTTAGAAACAGAGATGAGCTGAGTGAGTTCATGGCTCTGGTGAAGCTCTCTCCTTACATAAATGATTTGAGCAAGAAAGTTCTAAAGGCTAAATTCTACACACCTTCACCAAAGCATTTTGAAGTTGTTGCTATTGCACTTGTTGGATTAGTTGTCAACCTGAAACACAAGGTGAGTCAGCCCCCACAGGAACAGGTTTGGATGGAAAGAAATGGTGAAATTGGCCCTTGCCAGGATTTTGCCCCCTCCCCCACCTCCACCTCCATCACCTTCCCATGAGGACTGTCTGAGGGCACCTTCTCTTTCAGGGCTCCTTCCTCTGGTCCAATGGTGACCCTGTTGTTTATCAAGAATGGCAAAGTGCCAAGAGAGCAACCCTAAGAATGGACTACCTTTTGAGGGCTATTCCTCATATGGTTGGAAGTGAATGTCTGATCTCACACAAACATCAACAAATGGCGTCATTGAAGGCAAGAAAGAAAACTACTTGTGGCAAAGGAAAATCCTGTCCCACAATGCATGCTGCTCACAGCTGCACTCTCATGGTCTTGCACAATTTAGCAGAACCTGAGTGGGTATCTGTTGGGTGCAACCAACAACATTTGGACACTATTTACTGTCAAAATAAGCCACCATATCTGACCTGGGAGAACTTACCACACATCCATGAAGCCAACCTCACAGCAAACAAAACTCAGTTTTGTGACAGGCTGAGAGTTGTCATTGGAAGTTCTTGCTTTCACTTTCAGTGGCACAAATTAAAACCAGTTTCAACAAATAGAAAAGAAACCAATCCTTGCAACAGCCTAAGTTGTTCTTTGCAAAATTTCCAATTTTTGTTTGAAGCTGTGAGCACTCCTTTTCCTCCTGTGTTTGCACCCAACCTGTCACATGTTTCCACATTCAGCAGATGTTGTCAGACACAAAAGTTCAGTCACATCTTCAACACATCAAAGGAAATGCAAGCTTTGCACATCACTGGTGAGGCAGTGACCAGCAAAACTGCAGCAGGCACACTTTTTCAATGTTCCTCAGCAGTACACATATCAATGAGCCTTGTGTGCGATGGATACAAGGACTGCCCATCCTCTCATGATGATGAAAATGGCTGTGAATGCAGAAATGTGAACAATTACACCAGCAAGTGCAAGTTCACAGTGGATGAATCTGGGAGAAAGACTTGTTCAGCTTTTTACATCAAATACAAATCAAATATTTGTTTACCCCCCACCAATCTGAAAGAAATCCTTCAGAAACATCAGAACAAGTTACATGGTGGAGGAAAATGCAGAGAATTTTACCTGCAGGAGTGGACTTGTGATAAGAAGAATATTGGTCAATGATTTGGTTGCTGATTGTGTTTCAGAAGGAGAGGATGAGTGGGAAGACACATCAGGGGGCAGCACTTGTACATCACAGGGTAAACTCTCCTGCACCAATGAGAAGCAGACATGTTTCAACATATCCCAAATATGCACCTACAGATTAAACTTTTATGGATACCTGGTTCCATGCAGAACTGGCCAACATATTCAGAACTGTCAATCTTTCACCTGCAACATGATGTTCAAGTGTGCCAAATTCTACTTCATTTCCTGGTCTTATGTATGTGATGGAAAGTGGGACTGTCCAGGTGGTCTGGATGAACACTGTCAACAGAAGATGATAAACACCCTCTGTGTGAGCATGTTCAAATGTCATCAGACACAAGTGTGTGCCCATCTGGGGGATGTTTGTGATGGTCAGAAAGATTGTCCATTTGGAGATGATGAGCAGTTCTGTTCTCTTCAGAATCAGTGCCCATCCTATTGTGAATGCTTTTTGTTCTCAATCAGATGCAAGACTAATGATTCTTTGTCTTTCCAATCCACTTCTCCTTTGCCCTATCAAGTGGTCTGGATTCAAAGAGTCTGTCTGAAAGATACAACTGAAGAAGCATCTGTCCTTTTCAGGAATGCAATCCTTTTTTCAGCATGTGGAACTGAGTTATATGATGTTTGTAGGTTAACTTCTGAGATGAACAGCCTGATCAAACTTGATGTCAGTGCAAATAACATCAAAGAAATCCAATCTTTCTGTTTCAACAGGCCTATCAGAGTGAAAATACTTGACCTGAGTGACAACCAGATCTCAGACATTGGCCAGAAAGCTTTCTTTGAGCTTTCAGAGTTATCAGTTCTGAACTTGACAAAAAACTTGATATTTGAATTGAAGTGGAGAACTTTTCATGGATTATCAAAAATCTCTGTGCTGTCTCTGAAGTTCAGCAACCTGTCCTACTTTGAGCAAAACTTGTTTGAAAACATCAGTGTGACTTTGGTTGAAACTGACAACTACAGATTTTGTTGTGTTTTGCCTGAAGAAGCAACTTGCTCAGCTTCACTGCCCTGGTATTTTTCATGTTCTAATCTTTTGCCAGACTTGGGTGTTTCAGTCAGTTTCTACTGTGTTTCTGGTCTGATTATCAGCATCAACATTGTCTACATAGTGCTGCAGAGAGTGGCCTTTGTGAAAGGCCTGGAGCAGAGTGGTGCCTTATGAATTCAAGTTGGGTCTGTCAACATGGCTGACTTCACCTCAGCTCTGCCTCTGGTGATTCTGTGGTCTGCTGACCTGCACTATAAAGGCCACTACACCACACATGAAATGGGCTGGAAATCTGGTTTTTGGTGTCATGTGTCCTTCAGTCTCACCAGTGGGTACCACTTGCTCTCTCCCTTCCTTCTCTGCTTCTTCACTTTGTCAAGGTTCATGGTTGTGAAACATCCAATGAAAACCAACTTCAAGAAGACCAAGTTTGTCTTCAGAAGGGTTGGTCTCCTGTTCTGCACCTTTCTCTCCCTGGCTGCTGTTATGTCTCTCTTGATGTGGATTCAGCAAGTTGAGGTTCCTCTGGGTTTCTGTTCACCTTTCCTTGATCCCACCAACACCCTCACACTTGTTGAAGTACTTACTTGGACAGCAGTAATTTCACAAATTTTCTCTGCTCTTTTCATTATTGTTTTGCACATCATGCTCATCAGAGCTGTGCAGAAATCCCAAGAAGCTGTAAAACATTCAACTTCAAAGCAAACATCAAATGCACCAATCATTGTTCAGATTATTGTGTTGACTGGATCCAACATTCTCTGTTGGATTCCCAGTGATGTGGTTTACCTAGTTTCTTTCTTCCTGGCTCACTACCCTGTTACCATGGTGATATGGATCACAGTAGCTGTGGCTCCCATCAACTCTGTCCTCAACCCTGTTGTTTTCATTTTCACAACAGCAAGAAAATTGCTCAACAGACCACACAAAGTTTGACTCTTCATGTCTGTAATTTTGGTGCGTCCATTCGGGGCCCTGCTTCCATACCCACAAAAATTCACACACACACCACACACACACACACACACACACAACCAACCAATAGTTTTGATGAATGTTGAGCTTTATCCTACCAAAAAAGTAATTTCACACACACCCAATTTTGAACCTTTTGGGATCAAACACTGGTGAAGACTGCGATGATGTCCTCTTTTCTGACGCCCTTGGTCAGAGGTTCCCCCACCATGTCCTCTTCCTGTTAAACTTGCCTCATTCTCTGAAGTAGTTCAACATGCTGGAGACTGGTCCCTTGAGGGGTTGCTCCACTCTGTCAGAACCTGGATGAGCCCCTGGGATGCAGAACAACTCTGAGCGAAAGCCTGACTAGCCTTGTCAGTGGCACATGTAAACTGTCAGATTTTTTGGGAAAAAACTATTGAAGAAGGTGTTCCTCTCTCAAATCAAGTGATGCCTTTGTGTTTTGTTTTTCATCTTCTAAATAAAACGTTGACTTTGCTCCTGCACGGAAAGGAGAGTCTGCTTGAGTGTTGCCATCACCCGGGGCCTGTTCTTCAGTTGAATTCAGGGGGAGGGAGGGAGGGAGGGAGGTCTCCTGTGCGTGTTATTGACGTGAGCTCCAACTACAATACGTGCTGCAGAGAGCAGATCTGTGTGTCACATAAATGTGGAGTTTTTCAGTTTCAGTTTCAGTTTCACTTTCACTTTCGATTTGCAGTGTTGGAACAGATGTCAGCACCAGATGTGAGCAATCGCCGCTAATCGCATCCATTTCAGTTTCAGTTTCTGTTCCTCTCACCAGGGGGCTCTGACGCTCACGTTCACATCCTGCGTCACGTGGTGCCCCATCTGCTTTATCGTCATGTCCTACTCCCATCTCAAGCGTCACTGTGACGTCATGACGTCAGTTTTGACGCTCACGTGACCCTGACGTAAGACTTCCCGCCCAACGTCCCTGTGACGTCACTTTTGACGCGGCGCGTCTCGCCAGGTGTCGCTGACGGTGTTCGGCGTCTACGTGCTGACGTCACGGGATCACGTGCTCGACCCGGAGAAGGCCTTCGTCTCCATCAACATCATCAACATCCTCAACTGGACGGGCGCTCTGCTCCCGATGGAAATCTCATTCGCTGTCCAGGTTCGTTTGGTGCCCCGCTCAGCCCCGCCCAGTTCTGCCCCGCCCAGTCGCCCCCTGCCCAGTGTCGCCTGTCCCCACCTAATGTCAACTAGACGGGTGCTCTGCTCCCCAAGGAATTTTCATTCGCTGTCCAAGTTCGTTTGGTGGCCCGCCCAGCCCAGCCCCGCCCAATTCTGCCTCGCCCAGTCGCCCCCTGCCCGCCCAGCCCAGTTCTGTCTCGCCCAGTCTCCCCCGCCCGCCCAGTGCCGCCCTGCCCTGCACCGCTCCGTCCTGTCCCCACCCAACCTCAACTGTACCCGTACGCTGCTGCCCATGGAAATTTCTTTCACTGTCCAGGTTCACCAGGAAACGCTCGGAAGTTCAGACACTCAGATTTGAACTGAGACGGAGACTGAGAAAGCTTGAGGCACGACTCCCCGCCGGACACCACATTGCTTCGCCCACCCCACCCGAACTCAGCTCTCCGCCCTCCCCTGCGCCCTTCCCACCCCTACCCACCCCACCTATCCTGCCCCCATTCACCCATGCCCTGTCCGCCCTCCCCCTCCACCCATCCCAACCATCCCTGTCCCATCTCCTTTGCAGACTTCTTTTGCCCACTTCAAAATCCTCCTTCTCTCTTTCTTTCAGGCGGCATGTTGTCTGGCTTCTCTGGTGTGTGTTCGTGTTTCTGTGTCTTTGTTTCTGTTTCTCTCTCCAGGTGCAGACCTTTCTTCTTCTGTACTCTGCTTCTGTTTCTCCAGGTTCTCTGAGCACACTTTAGTTCTCTTTCCCTTGACTCGTGTGTACTTGGTGCTATTTTTTGAGAAGGGCCTCGACCTGAGTCTCAGTCTCAGTTCAGTCCCGAGTCTGCGGCCCTGCGGGAGCGCGACGTTCCGACTGAACTGAGACGGAGACAGAGAGACAGGTGGAATTGACCCACGTGACCCACGTGACTCTGTGACACGCCTTGCTGAGCGCGTCTTCATTTTCCAGTGTCGTCGCTCTCATTGGGTGTGTTCGATTTGGTGCCCACGACATGTCAGTGTTGTTCCACAAAATGAACAGCACAGAGCGGGGCGGGGTAGGGGTCACGGGGCGCTAATCCCGGGGCGTGCAGCCTGCGAGCTCTGACTCCCTGGGCGGGAGACTGCCGGGGGTGGAGTTGAAGGCAAAATCGAACACGCCCAATGCTTGTTGCTTGTTGCATGTTTCCATGGAGATCGCACGATGATTCTCTGACCCATTCTATGCAGAGAAAGCTTTCTGTTGATCACTGGTGTTTTGGGTGTTTCACTGACATTCTGCTGTTGTACAGGGTCCCAAGGTCAGTGGTTTGACCCCTGCACTGACTGACCTTGTTGACCTTTGTAGATGAGTTTGGTGGTGTTCTCAGTGTTTGTGCTGACCTCTGCTGACCCCGTCCTTGACCCCACAAAGGCCTTCGTCGGCTTGACCTACTTGTCTCTCATCAACTTTGAAGGGGTGCTGCTCCCTATGGAATTCAGCATGGTGACCCAGGTACCATGGCAACCCGCTTAGCAGCCACTCCGAAGCCTTGACGACCGCTCCTCAGGCTTAGTAGCCACTCCACAGCTCTCCTGGCAACAACTCTCTGTCCTTAGCAACCACTCCGTTGGCCTGGCAACCACAGCGTACCTCGCTTAGCAACCGCAGTAAAAGTAAACCTGTAGCGACGTAATTCACTGATTCACCGGTTGGTTGTAAGATTTTCTCTTGGCTCATCAACCACACGTTGTGTTGTAACCTTTCGCTTTCTAACCATCCAAGGACCAAGAGACGCGCAGTAACCACCCAACAGTTGCTTGGCAACTCGTTTGGTAAATTTTGCGCACCCACACTGCGCGGAACCAGGACCTTCCCTTTCTCATTCCACTTCGCGCCTTTTGAGACCCAGCCTCCTGTCCTCGGGTCTGTCCTGCCCCCCTCAGTGGGTCCCAAAACACTTCTTGTGAAAGGAACACCGTTTACAAGTTGGGGTGGCTGCAGGAGGCGCCCTTGCCTCCCGCCCAAAAACTCTGAAAAAAACAACAATTTCGGTCCCCAGAGGGGGTCGATCCTCGCCCCCCTTTCGATCAGATTGGGTTGACGCTCTTCACTGATTGCTGTGACGAGGTCGGTTGCCATGACAACGCTGCGTCCAATTGTAGGCGGCGATCTCGGTGCGGAGGATCACCCGGATGTTACGAGCAGAGGAGGTGGATCCGGACGCCGTCATCCAGAATACTCATCAGAGTGAGTACTCTCGTAGCGTGACGCTGACGTAGCTACGTGATGCGACGCTGACGTAGCTACGTGGTGTGGCGCAAACGCAATGATGTGTCGTGATGCTGATGTAGCCGCCTGATGCTCACGTAGACACGTGATGCTGTCCAAACGTTGCACCACGTGACATGCCAACTACGTGACGCTGACGTACTCACGTGATGCTGACGTAGTTACGTGACGCTGCTATGTGACGCTGACGTACTCACGTGATGCTGACGTAGTTACGTGACGCTGCTATGTGACGCTGACGTAGTTACGTGACGCTGACGCAGTTACGTGACGCTGCTATGTGACGCTGACGTCGCCACGTGACGCTGACGCAGTTACGTGACGCTGCTATGTGACGCTGACGTCGCCACGTGACGCTGACGTAGTTACGTGACGCTGCTATGTGACGCTGACGTAGCTACGCGACGCTGCGGTAGCTACGTGATTCTGTCTCGCAGAACCGGCGGTGATGATCAACAACGGAACGTTCAGCTGGTCGAGTTCTCAGGACGCGCCGACGCTGCAGGGGTGAGTACTCACTACGTACTTACTGAGTACTGACCGTGTACTCACTGTGTACTTACTGAGTACTGACTGTGTACTCACTGTTTACTGACAGCACACTGACTGTGTACTCCCTGTGTACAGTACTCACTCCATACTCACTGTGTACTCACTCCATGCTCTCTGTGTACTCACTGCACTCACTGTGTACTCCCTGCGACTGACTGAGTACTCACTGCATGCACTGGGCTGTGCACTCAATACATACTCTCTGTGTACTCGCTGCGTACTCTCTGCGTACTTCATGTGCACTCACTGCACACTCAGGACGCACCCACATTCCAGGGATGAGGTACAGAACAAAACACAATGACAAAACCACGCGACAAGGTGACCATTTTGATTCTTTGGCTCAACAATTTCACAAAGGTTCTGTTGTGTTCTTTTGCATTATTTCTGACCTGAAAGACATAATCAGACCAAGGAACCCTAAACCTGTGGCAATCAAGCCCACAGTGATTGCATCACAAATATGCCAGCGAAGGCGCAAGGTGATGTTTTGGTTTCCCATTCAGCCTCAATGTTGGCAATGCTCAAGTCACCTGAAAAAAATGCAATTGAAAAAGATAACATATTACTGCAGTTTTTGTTTGAATGTCTGGCTCTTGACTTGTGAGTTCAGCCACAGTCCTTCAGAATTCTGATTTCTTCCGCTTCTCAGCTGTCTGCAGCAACTTCCTCCAAGTGGTGCCAAGGAAAACCACAGGATTCACAACAGAGTTGAGAGGAAAACTCAAAAAGGCTGCAAACACCCACAGTTCCATTGGATAGAAAGAGAGGAACATCCCCAAGATGTAGACCCCACCAGAAGGACACCAAGTCAGACAGGCAGAGGTGGAAATCAAAATCAATTGAACCATCAGGCCAGTGTCAGATTTGTTGTCTGTGTTGGATTTTCTGATGTTATTCTTTGATAACTGCACAGTTTTTATCAACAACAAATGCAGAGACAGAATTGTCACAACAGACACAATGTTGTAGATGGTAACAAAGCAAATAAAAATTTTAACAGCAACAAAAGAGTTGGTTGGGTCTTGGAGAGGCAGACACAAGCTGTTTGGTGGATCCCCAGACAAAAGTTTGAAGGAAATACTGATAAACATGGCTACACAATAGGAGCAGCTGTAAGCAACCACCACACTGCTTCTGGCAAATTTAGTTCTTTTGAACCTTGTGTCCATTGGATGAAGGACAACCATGAGCCTTGAGAAAGAGAAAAATACCAACAAAACAGGACTCAAAAGAAGAAACCAGAGTACCAAGGTGAAGGCCACCAAGCAAGTGTGACTTGCTTCCCAGGTATCTTCCTTGAGCAGAAATTGATTTTTGTTGAGTACAACATCTGAAATCCAAATAATCTGCAGATATGCCACACAGAAAAAATCATCAAAGTTTATTGACATAATTGTCACTGAGTAAAAAGGTCTGAAACTTTTTTCAGCAAGGTGTGCGAGGAAAGAAATTATTGTGGGACAAATCACTGCAACTGAGACAAGTATGAAAAGAGCCCGTATTTTTACTGTCTGCAGAATAGGTGAGCAATACTTGTGCCAGGCCGCCTCAACAAGACAAATGGTTTCATTTGGAGTTGTGCAGCAAAGCTGAAAATCAGAAGTTATAGTCACAATCAAATTTGTTGATGTCACTGCCTTGCAATGAATTCTTTCAAAACTTACTTTGTTGACATTAAACATTCTGATATTGTTCAAAGCAAATAACATATCATCAGGCAGAGTATGTATGGGATTGTTAGATAAATTTAAAAAATAGAGACCATTCAAGCAGCAGAATGCCTGGTCCTCTATGAAAGAAATATTGTTGTCATTAATTTGCAGAGACTGCAGCTGATAGAGGGTTGAAAAACATTTGTTTTGTATTCTTCTCAGGTTGTTGAATCCAATTTTGAAGACAATAAAATTTCTTTCAGGCAAAACTTTACACATCTCAGTCAAGCCAGAGTTTGTCAAAGAAACAAATTTGGCTCCTTGAAAATTATCTTGAAGATACTGAGTGGAAGCAATTGAACAATGGAAAATACTTATGGATAGGAACAGGAATTGTGTTGTTCCTGTGTTGATGAAAATGCTTTTAGCATGTTGGCAGTCTATGGCAAACAGCAAGCAATGGCATTTCTGTGGACAAGTGAAAACACCAAGCTCACAATTCACTTCATCATCACCAAGAATGCAATCTACTTCACCATTGCACACATTTCCAATGTGAATGCAGGTCCTTTGTGTATTTCTACACCTGAACATTGACATGCAGCTCCAATCTGCTGCACAAAGAGAGTTGTTGATTTCATCATCACCCTCTGAACAGTCCCACTTGCCATCACACATGTATGACCAAGGAATGCAGTATGAATTGAAGCATTTCAGCTTTTGGCTGCATTCAAAATGTCCACAACTTTCTAAATGGCCACCATTTGCACAAGGAAACAGAACACTGTTTTTGTCAAGCTTGAAATAGCATGTTTGATTGAGGTGAAAGCAGGACGAGTTCTGCTCACCATGACCATGACAGGGCAGCAGGAAATCCTGAAGACAGTGGCACTTTTGAAAATGACTTGGTTTGTCCACTGAGCCTGAAATTTAGCTTCCTGTCAATGAGATGCATTTTGTCAACATGTGACATTGTTCTTCCAAAACCAACACACACATTCCTCAGGGAAGATGTTTTGATGAGGATAGGTTTGCTTGGTGGAGAGAACGTTTCACAATTTCCTTTGACAGAAATGTACAAAAGCTGCTGGAAGGGAGGATTTTGTGCTGCACAGGTGCAGTTTTGTTCATCACTGTTGTCAAAAGAGCAATCAACCTCTCCATTGCATACCAGCTCTGACAGAATGTGGACTTTCTTCAAACAAACAAAAAGGTTTGTTCCAGTGATTTTCTTCACCTTTTGTTTCTGACAAACAAAAAATCCATTCCCTTGGTTTGAAGGAAGAACCTCATCTTGGTGCTCCAACTTGTGCATAGTTCTTTGGAACTTGATTCTGTAAATGCTGTTTTCATCTTTCTGAATGATGAAAGGCAGATGTGATGATGTGGCTGAAGCAATTGTCATCAACACCTTCACTTGGGGCAAACTCATGGGGACAGCAGAAACAGCTCCACACAAACCCTGTGCATTAAATGGCCTATGATTGAGCCAGAAATATGAGTGACAACTGCCCTGTGCTTCCAAGTCCCCATTTGAACACACAGAGCTGTCCCTGACAGCATCCAAGTGTCTGTTCTCATCAAAGTTGATTTGGGGTTGAAAACATACAACATGACACAGAGTTCTTTTGTGGCATGGAGAATATACCCAAACTGGTTTTGCCAAGTTCCCCAATATCATAAGTCCGCACGGGTACCCCTGACCACCATGAGAATGCAAGGTGAAGCCAAGCTTTGGTTGCAAGGGGGAATCTGACATTTCTGAGATGGAGCATTTCCAATATTTGAGGAGATGTGAGTATTTTCCAGCTGCACCAAACTGTGGTGCTGGATCAGTGTGGGTCATTCCAGGAAGCTGAAATGATAGGGGGCTGCCTCGTTCCCACAGAGACTGAAATAGGAACATTGATTTGGAACATCCATCTGTTTTGCCCAAGAAAACAACGTACTTTTCTCTTGTTGAACTGGAGCCCAATGAAGATGAAAGGCATTGCTGGCAATGAAAATGACAATTTCAACAAAGCACTGAATTCTTCCAGGTCATTCCTGCTGGTAAAAAATGGCAAATAACCTTGGCCATCCCTGCAGATCTTTGATGCTTCTCCCCAAGATACCTTTGTATGTAGGAACTTGAAAACAATAGATTTGATTGTTCCATTCCTTCTGGTGGCTGAAAATGTCCACTTTTGTGTTGAAAGCTTGAACTTTGCATTGTCATACATACTCTCATACACACTAAGGATCCACAAGAAGATCACTTTTGTTTCATTGACTGGGTTGTGTGTGTGAAATGGCAAGACACACCTGACAAATTTTCCTTGCACTGAGAACAAGTGGGAAAATCTCAAATGAGACCCTTTTCTTTCATCTGGAATGGCAAAAAATATTCAGCAATGATAAGTTTGTTTCACTTTCAGCTGCTTTGAGTTTGTTTCTTTTTCTGGTGTTGCAACCAAACTGCCCCAATACTCTGCATCAGGGCAGATTTTCTTTTGCATGTCAAATGTGTTTCAGTTGAATTGGGGGCCAGTGGGCCATCCCGGCAGACCAAGGTCTTGGGTCTACCAAAGCTGTCAGGAGAAAAAAGTTCTATTTTGCTTTGTATAAAATCCAAGTGTACCCACTCAAACTTACCTGGCAGATCATGACAAGTATAATGATCCAAAACATGAGTTGTCTGGAGAGAGAAAAATTGGAGGGAGGAGGTCACAGCTTTGGGTCCATAAATTTTGACCATGATGATGTGGTTCAGAGTGAGGTTGTCACTTAGATGGTCCTCTGACAAAATACGTCCTCGCATTTGTGAAAAGAAATGTCTTGAAATGGTTTTGCTCTGCATGAAGGCCACTGCAGACTGCTGCCCATAGACTGATGGCGCCAGCAGGACCTGGGTCCAAGGGGAGGAGGCAGTGAGGGATCCAGAGATGAGAACAAGGTCTCTGTGTGGGGTGTTCTGCCCCAACCTGCACACCAAGCTATGCAGGATCATCTGTGGATGTACAGTTTCATTTTGCATGGGCCTGGCCAGATCTGAAGTCAAGAGGTCTGGAAAAACTCCTGCAATGTGTCTTGGTGTGGACTGGGAGTTGCTTGTGATGTCCACAATCTGATTCTCTTGAACTTCCAAAATATATTGTTTCTGCCATGCACAGTTGGTTGTGTTTAACATGGACAATACAATACAAGTGTCATTCCATCCCTTGAAGTAAAAGATCACATTACTTCCAGAAAGCCTGAGGGACATTACCAAGTTTACATGTTGAGTCACCCTGTTGATGAAGTGTGTGCATCTTTGTGTTGAGAGGGAGGAGCAACTCTTACTGAACTCACAGAGGTCAATCACCACAGGTTTGCACAAGACTTGAGACATATTTACTGACACATTAATTTGACTGTAGGACTTATACCAGAACAGAACTATTGTGAGAGAGGAATTCAAGGAATACAGTTTTACTGCTGGACTTGTGGCTGTGTGGTATTTGCACTGAGACATCATGTGTCCATACTTGGTGTATTCACCCACTGCAATCCCACTCAAGCTACAATCCCCGTCTGGAAAGTTGACCTGAATGACCAGGCTATTCACATTCATGTGAACTTGGTGACCTTCTTCTGCCTTGGCATCAGCAACACAAACATTACTGCCACATTTCATGTTTGGGAAATGAATTTCCTGTGATTGGCTTGCTTTCAAGAACTCTTGTATCACCAGCAGTTCAGAATAGAATTCAAAGAAATGTTCACTGTTGGTGTAGAATGTTTCAGAGATGATGTGAAGAACACACTGGAAGGTTGAACAGTTTTGTACAGGATATGTGGGAAGAGTGTCTGACAGAATTCCAGGGCCGTCGTGCAAACTGTATTTCTCCATTGTTTTTCTTGTTGAAACAACAACAACTTTCCTCAGTTTATCAGTTTTGATGTGGTATGACACCAAACTGTACTTCTGACACAGCACATACTGTCCAGTTGGCTTCAGGTTCACAAAAGTTTCATTCTCATGACTTTCTATGACATTTGCATCAAGAATTGAGAAAATTCCTGTGATATTGAAGAAACTGTGTGGCATCACATCTGGCAAAAGGTGAAAATGTCTGTGTTTTGGATAAACAAAAACAAGTGAATGATATCCATTGTATTCCATGCATTTCTCTCCTGCTGTACAAATCTGCAAACATTTGGCTGGAGAAGCTGACTTCACTGGAATAGCCAGACTGTGTAAAGTGAGATTCACTCTGAGTAAAACTTGGGTTTCAAACACAAACCTGCGCCTCACAAAGAGCCCACTGTTTGGGTTGAAGTTTATTTTTCCTGAAAGAACTGTAACTGTGGTTTGGGGGAGTGTCGTACGAAGAAATATCCTCCAGTTTTTTATTCTTTCAAATTCCATTGAATATCTATACTTTTGCCTTTTCCAAAAAATGGAATGTGCCAGGAGTTGCTGGACACCATTGGTTACACTGCAGAAATGTCTGTTGTGAGTGGACAAAAGTTGGACAGAACGGAAAAGAAATTTACAAGCATATTCATGCCATGCTTTTGGTGCGCTTTGGAGAAAGCCCCTCAGGAAAGAGCTGCCACCTTCAGATGGGTTCATGTTGCAAAGCAAGAAGAACATAGCTGCAAAACTAGTGTGTGGATGTATCATTGATGCCCTGCTCTTTTGTGGAAGTGTGACTGTGTGTTTCACCTGAATTCAAAACTTTTCTGCTGTCACCAATTGACCAACATGAAAGCAGATGATATATTCTTGGGAAATTCTGATGTGATGCAAAAATTCCTCACAACCAACAAACCCATTGTTTCAAGACTAATTGACACAAAACCAAACAAAGCTGCAAACACAAAGAACACAAAAGCTCCAAGCAAAACACTGCACAATTTCATCATCAAATTCACAAAAGGGAAGGAAAACATCCAACCAACCTTTTTCATGAATGAAAGGTTTCATCAAAAATTGCCTGCACAGCCAAAAGTGAACAATGTTGTTTACTTCACACAAATTAGAATGTTGTTCTTTTTTGCTGCATAGAGCACACATTTTGTCAACGTTGCCCTTCTCTGGGCCTGATAAATATTCAGTATTCTTCAAAGCCAAAATATATGTTTTCACGATCCAATTTCCAGCAGCAAGTATTCAATGAAAAAGCTCCTTGGTAACATTTACCCAAAACAACTTTCACAAACACATCAACACAATTAAGATCCACAAAAATTCAAGTCAGACCAACATCATCACTGACCTTTCTCAAACACACAGGAACAATCAGAAGCATGAGCAGTGGTCACACTTCCAGGCTTCCTGTTTTGCTTTAAACCTTTGGACCTAACACAATTTATGTTGTGTTCCTGTGTCTTTTGATTGTGTGACTTGTTTGTGAAAGACAAGCAAAGATATGATCACTTGTGAGGTGGGTTGTGTTTGATCCAAACATACAAACATGTTACAGTTTGGAAAGACCAAAATTTTTGCTGGCTTGAAGATGAAAAAGTAATTTGCAAAACATCAATGAAGATATTAATTCTTTCAAATGAGATGTTCAGCAAGACCTCTAATTCTGTGAGGGAAGATTTTCTTCTGTGAAGCAACTGAAAGTAAGGTGGGAATTCTGAGGACAGCTATGTCACAGCTCACATTTGTCTCTCTTCTCTATTTCCTGGTGTGTTTCTTGGTGAACACAATGTTGGGTTGCACAGACAAATACAACTACAGAAGGTTCTTCAGAAGGGCCTGTGACTTGATTGAGGTACCAGATAATATCCCACCTCAAGCAAAAGAAGTGCATCTTGGGAACAACAGAATAACCACAATCCCAAACACAGGCCTCTTCAAAAATCTTTCAGACTGCTCCTATGTTCACTTGTTCAGCAATCAAATTGGACTGATTGAGCCTGGTAGCTTTGTTGGGCTGAAATCAGTCAAGAGCCTGTCTCTTCAAGACAACTGCTTGTCTGTTTTGAAACCTGGTATGTTTTGGGGTTTGACTAAACTTGCAACACTTTCTCTGTGGAGTAACAAAATTGTCACAATTGAGCCAGGAGCTCTTCTTCCTTTGTCGTCACTCCAATGTTTGTTTCTGAAAGCAAATTTGTTGCACAGCATAACATTCAGCATGTTGGAAGGGCTCAGAGAACTACAACAGCTCTCTCTGGACAATAATGTCATTACAAAGATAGAGAAAGGATCATTTGACCATTTGTGTTCTTTGCAATCATTGAGTATGAATGGCAATCTTGTGAAAACTTTGAGCCCTGATCTGCTCATCAATGTGGCACGCCCCAAGGGTGGACTGGACTTGTCATTCACAAGCCGAGACAGTGACCCTGGCTCCCAAGACTGCAGGTCACTGTGCTGGTTCAAATCTGAACTTCACCACAAAACCATGCTCAGCAGTTATTTTGACAGACCTTCATGTGCAGAGGGACAGGACTGGGATTCACTTCAGTGTGATCATCTTGGACAAGGCAAGTGTCTGCAATTTGTCTAGTTTTCTACAGGGTGCTTTTCTGTGAAGAAAACCTTGCATATTTGTTTTGCAGGTTTTTGCCCAGAACCAGGGGGCATCTGTGGGATGAGAAGACACAGCTACACAGGACCCTACAACATCACAACCAGAGTGACCTATGAGTGTCTCTCTGGTGGCAGAGAAGGGATTGTCAGGTGTGATGAGTTCCTGGAGTGGAGCTGGGAGCTGGAGCCACAATGTGCTGGTGGGTACAAATCAGCCTTGCAGCTTCAAGGGGCATCACCCCCAATGTTCCACCAGGGATAAATTTGACCACTGACACTGTGCTACTTTTTGCACTGGAACTTGACCAGTTGATCATGACCAAAACATTTTGTGGTCAGGTGCCAAAAAGGACTGTCTCATGAAGATGAGCTTGGATTAAGATTCGGATCAAGCAAAACGTCGTACGGTTGAAGCTTTATTCCGAAGTCAAGAGAGAGAGTGCATTATGGAACATCCTCCTTTCACAGAAATTTTGAAAAGATCAAAAACTACATTTGTCACACTTTGCATGCATTACTACTAGCTGCCATTGCTGAGGGTGTTACCAGCTTCTGACATCAGTCTTGAGAGTGTCAATGGACTCAATAAGGCGTTTTGGTGGTTTGGTTTGTCTTGCAGATCAGGACATCTGCAAGACAAACCAAA
>JAAUXT010015949.1_pt1 | contig 23690 bp, 23 predicted proteins | sample 7278171 | NCBI WGS metagenome assembly JAAUXT01 (sample SAMN14350112, study PRJNA611818) | marine sediment metagenome | isolation source: surface marine sediment (1.8m) | place: French Polynesia: Moorea | collected 2018-08
ACTGGTTGAAAATGTACCGTTCAGGGTCAAAATGCCACAGTTCAGTTTGGAATGAATGTCAGTGTCCAAAGGGGACCGTTCAGGGTCAAAATGGCAGTGTTGTGCACAAGGAGCGATGTCCAGTATTACAATGCTACCGTCCAGGGTCGTAAGTGCACCATTGGTCAAATTTAGAATGATGGGTTCTGACACAAATGGGTGAGTTTTGACACGGGGCCAGAAGCACCCATCGAGCGTTTTGGCACGGACGACCGTCGAGTGGAAACTGCTGATAGGTAGTTTTGACTACCCTACCCTTCTGACACTCCGACACCGTGCCTTGCATCCCGCTCTGCTGTAAATCTAGTAATTGCTGCGGAGTTTTCTATGTGGGAGATCAACCCATCTGCACCAGCATAAGCATCACGTAATCCCGCCACAACTCACCATGCCGACACAAACTTATAATTTGTTTCAGAACTGGTAACGCTTTGAGCCTTGCCCAACAGAACAGAACAACGAACTTTTCGTAACTTTTGGTGCCTTGGCCTGCAAAGGTCCAGCAGGTCAAGGCACGCAACAACAATCTTGAGACCTCCTGTTCCAGTCGTCACAAAACTGATGCGAGATTGACACCAGTACGTTCATTCTGGAAACTTGGAATCCGCCCAGGTTTTGCAAGTGTATCCAGTAGCTGAAGGAAAAGCTGAAAAATCGTTTTTCAAATGGGGTCCGTTCTTGAATGTATCAAACAGTTCCTTGGTGTTGTTTACAGGCGTGTTTAACGTATCGTTTTCCTCACCTTGACTGTTGAGGTTGGGGAACCACTCAAAAGAAATTGTCATTAAGTTGCAGAAGAGTAATTGCCTGTAATTTGGAAGGAGAGTGAACAGGTTTTCATAAACACGCCTATTTATCACCACTTTTGATAACTTGGCAGCCTCCACTCTCAAAGGCAGGAATTTCACAAAAATGTTTCACCTCTTGCGGACAAATTTTTGTGTTCTTCGCTTGATGTCCTTGTGTGTGAGATGTTGCTTGAAGGATACGGTTCAGTTACAAGCGCACTTAAATCACGCGAGCTGAACAACTCAAAAGGTGCAAACAATTTTGCACAAATTTTCTGCTCGCTGCCTTGCAGCATCTTGCACATTCTTACACATTCTACACCAGGGATGAATCTTCGAACTTTTTATTGGTTGTCCGAACATTTGCCACTGCAAACAGAGTGACTATTTCTTTGCCATTTGGGAGCTGAAAACATTTCTTTCCTCTTTGTGTCCTCATGGGAAATTCGTTGACAATCCTTCACACAGAAGACTCCGAGACTTCCCTGCTGAAGGCCACCATGGGTGTGTCGAAGGAGGTGGGGAGAAAACCCGCCCTGAAAAGGCAAATCAAAGACATAAATCTTGGCATCAATTGGGGACCATTTAGCGAGGGTGCAATCCAAAATTGAGGAAGGAGTAAACGAGTGTCCAGACCAAATGGACACTGTTTGATTTGGGGTATCAACTTCTCGCATCAAGTCAATAGTCGCCACTTAATGGTCATTAAAACCCGTCTCTCCTCTCTGTGCCATAAATCGAGAGTAAATCAGACTGGGCTGAGTTGCAGGACTCACAGCCAAGCGAGGGATGCCGGTTGTGTCCGCAACGATGCGGGTAGTTGCTGCGATGACAATTGGTGTGTGTGTGTACGCTTATGGTCATCACGGACTCGGTGCAAAGTTGTAAATTATCTGGAGAACAAGACAGCAAGCTCTCTACCCTCCGCTGTACGTATTCCCCTCGCTAAACAGGAGTGCTTTTTCGATGGTGGTGTTTTTTGCATTTGCGCCCCTTTCCATTCACGGACTTTGTATGATCCTTTGAGTTCTGCACAAATTTGTTGGTATTTAATATTTTCTCCTTGAAGTAATCGAGTTATCTATGAGCTGATGCTGAGAAAGGAACGTCGTTCCAAGCTGAAAAATACTGTTTTGTAGCTGGTGACACCATGTAAATACTTCGCACATTCTATTTGATGACGAAGTTTATCAGACCTTGTGGCCCTTGGAACCATGTTTCTCAACACGTCAATCTCCTCCCTGTGCAACGACCTGTCGGGCGCCACACACCTCATTCCCATCTTTCAAAAGATTCGAATGTTGAGTTCTTTGAGTTTGTGTTCTGCCGTGTGGCATTTGCTTGAATAGAGTTGAAGTCTCCGACTTTTTGTGCGTTGCCTCACAATTTTTCACTCTGTGACCTACGACGTGGGACTCAAAGTCGCAATCAGTTTGCACATGCAGCTTTTACTCACCTGAAACTGGGGACCTTCGATTCCAGACTTGATGTGACTTTGATTCTGTTTGTCTCTGATTCACCTCTGATTCCACTGAGAAACGCTGCTTCTCTGTCTCTGCAGACTGTGACCGGAACGGGCCGCTGGGGATGATCACGGGCGAGATCCAGGACTGGCAGATCACGGCGTCCTCCACCTACCCGCAGGAGTGGGACAAAGGTTGTCACGAGCGCCACGGCCGCGTCTACCAACCCAACGGGCTCGGGTGGTGCGCCAAGTACAAGTCGTCGTCAGAGTGGCTGCAGGTCGACCTCGGAGTGGCCGCCAGGGTAAGGAAGTTCGTCGTCAGAGTTTAAGTGTAGTCGTCAGGGTTTAAGTCTGGTCACTGTGTCGTGCTGAAGAGTAAGGAGGCATTCAGTGCTCGAGGCCTCACACACCATGTGTGGCATTTGGTACGTGCAACCTGACCCCACTCAGGCCTCAATGGTTTGATTGGGCTGCAGACGAGATTCTTAATGACATCCAAAGTCAGAATGTAGGGTCTTCCAGATTCCATCTGGAGTGCCCGTTGTACTTATTCTTGCTTCAGTACTTCAGCGAGCGCAGCTTGCTTTTGGGAAGCCTTTGTTATGGGATTTTGTGGTTCCACATGAACCCTGGGAAATTTGCAGAGAAGAGGCAAGGTTTCGATTGTCTTGACAATGAGCGCATAGATCTACGTTGGTGTTTGTGATACCCGAATTTCTTGAGGGGTTTGCGTGAAGATAATTTTGTAAAAGAGAAAAAGCAGCAACAAAACAAAACAAGAAGCAGCCCCAGGAAGAAAATATCCGAAACTTCCACATTTGTGTTTGACTTGTCGTGAAATACGAACAGCAAATTATCTTGACACATTGTCCAAAGTACTTCAAGTGCAATCTCCTCAAAAAGTATGAATTCTTAAGGTTTCAGAACAAGAACACAAAGGCACCTTTTTGAGCAGTGACAGCCAAAAAAGTTTCGGGGTAATCCATTTCAGAGATACCTCCACGGGGTTGTCAGTGACACACGCAAACAATACACAAGCACAAATTTCTCAACCAGGTTTGCATGAAGTGTTCGTTTGAGAGCAAGATCTTTTTTCTGTGTACGTCCGTGTTCCTGGTCGGGATCGAGTGACGTTTGAGCTCAACCACCTTGACCGCCTTTTTTGACCAAATATGTTGGATCAAGATGTTGAATCCGAATCAGCCGAACTGATACACTTGTCCGTCTCAGAAGGTAAGCCAAATTCGAAAGCGTCTGTGCCCGAAAGGTTCGGGCCTTTTTCAGGTTCCTTGAATCTTTCTCCCAGGCGACCAATTCCTTCCCAAAATTGAACGGAGCCAACACAATGGTTGACCTGTAAAATGGCATTCGTGGAGCCAAATTTTGTGGAAAACTCATTATCTGTGGAGACAAGTCCTGCTCCAAGAAGCCTTTGCTTGGAACATCAGCCCCGAGCGTTTCCGAGATCTGCGGAAATCCAAACAAAGAGATGTCTGTGCCTTTGAAATTCAAATGTTTTTCGAAATTGCGGTTTTTGCATTTGTCTTGACGTTTGTCGATCTGAAGTCTCTCAAAAATGAGACAATACGTACTGTACGCTCGTAACTGTGAACGAAGGCGCGCCTTTGAAAATGGTGCCAACGACGACCACGCAAGTCGTTTGGCAGAAAAGGCACAACCAAGAATGCACAGACTCATACGACGCAGGTCTTCAAGATTGTTGCTTTAAAGTACCCTTCACAGGTGTGCAACTCAAAAGGTTGGACAGGGCTTCAACTCAAGCCAACATTGTCCAGACCGTGGTCAATGACATGGCTGAGAAAGCGGCGCTGCTGATTGACTCTCATCAACCGGTCATTAGCGTCCACGTCGCACAGATATGCGATGATCAAGGTACCAATTTGTAACGGTTTGAAAACAGTGGAAGAGAGATAAGCAACCCCCTTTGTCAGCAGTTGTACATCTTTCTGTCCTCAAGCAAGACCACCGGAACACCAAAGAACAAACACAAAGTCTGGTTCAAGTGGCACAGCAGAGAACCTCCACCACCCGAGGCAAAAAGTAGCGTTATGCAATTCGTTCGTACCTCCCCCACCACAGTCCACGGCCACTTTCTCTCATCGACGCCCGCAACTCGTTCACTTGAATTTTGCGAAAAATCCACAACATGGGAGTTTAAAAGATAAAGCTCGGAGACAAGCTCTGTTTACCACGTATGGGTGTAGCCAAGACCAATTCCAAAGCCTAATTTGGAGAAAATGAGAAGGCCTCGGGTCACCAATGGTAGTACTTCAGCGTTGGCCAAGAAACAAGACCAGACAAAGCGAAACTCAACGAAATGTCGCTTGCAACACACAACACTTCGAAGAACTTGAATCCTCTTTAGTTTTGATTTGCAACAAAAGAAGAGGCAATGCGTGAGGCAATTGCGAGTGCTATGCCCAAGGGGGAGCGCGCCCCTTTGTCCCCCGTGGGATGCTACAGAATGCGACAGGATGTGATGGACAGGGGGCATCCTGGCCGAGATATTGTGCAAGAATTTATTTTTGTTCTCAACCACATGCTCTTGGCCCAACGAGACATCGCACAATGACAGTTGTCCCTCGTGAGGAACAGATCCTTATGTCGATGACGTTTGCTGGAAATCAGTCATTTTTTCGCTGGAGTTTCGTTCTCGTGATATTGCAAAGATATGTTGTTTGCGACAGCAGAAAATGGCGCCGAATTCAATTTTCTCCCATGCTTCAGTAAGTTTTGTGCAATTTATAACAGGGTCCACGAAGCAGTGTTTGAGACTCATAAGATTTTAACATGCCTCCCGGTCGATGACTGCAAATTTGATGCACGTTCAGCACACACGGGCGCACTGTCTCACATTCGTGTCTCTCACTGCGGCAGGTGACGGGGGTGATGACGCAGGGGCGCGGCGACGGCGTCGAGTGGGTCACGTCCTTCATGGTCTCCTACAGCATGGACGCCTTCCACTGGCAGTACGTCTCCGACCAGTACGGAAACCAACGGGTACGTCTCCGGTTTCTATTTATTTGTTTCTCCCAAATCAGCGTGACATACAGGGAACAGTCAGTGGGTTGAATCCAGAACAATAATTAATTGTCCTCAGATAGTGCTCCGCTTTGGCGACCTTGAAATTGTCCTGTGGACAACAAGTTTTCATATCGCCTGTACGAGTACACGTGTGGTTGAGCTCGTCAGCGACAACACTGAATTTGTTTTTGAGCTCACGAATCTTTCGCAGTCTCTACACACAGTTCTGAACTTTCCGGAGCCAGGTATGAGAGTCACCACAACCAACGTAGAGACTTGATCAACGAGTATCAGTTACAATTCAATTTATTGCCAACAAGGAAACTCCACCAATTCAGAATCCACTGTTTGGCTTCACAATGGTCGCAATCTTCAGGGAGAAACTCACCCGTACCTGACGATGTTTTTGACATTGCTGAGTTTGGCTTCCCCAAAATACTATTCTTGGCACGTATTGTTTTTTCAGTCAAGGCAGAATCGAATGCCTCAGTTTGCAGGTGGTCACCCCATGTCTTTTCGGGAAAACACCTTGTTTTGTTGAGCATGAAAGATCTCCACAACAAGAAAAGTCCGCTTGACAAGTTGCCTGCGAGTGTTGCCGATGCCATGCAGCTATACCTGGTGAGGTCAAGACACGTAGTTTGCAGCAAACTTGGGGGAGAAAGAACACAAGTGACAAAAAGAGTTGTACAAGCATTCAAACACAAAGTCAGGCGTTTTCAACTGCTCCAGGTTGGTTTAATTTGTGCTTCTCGCGAACTCAGGGATCTGACTAGAACATCGTGCAACACTCGAACACCTGAAAAGACACTTTCGAAAGACTTTCAGACAAAATTAAATCAAAATATTTTCCGTGAACGACCACCTGAAAACGTACCCTCTGACATGTCCAAAGCAACGCAGGAACACTGTAGGATCCATTTCACACACAACAACAAATCTATCAGCCCAGAAGAATTAGATTGACAGAAACGATGTTGAAAAACTTTGGAGAGACGTATCAGATGTGAAGTGTTGCCATTTGTAAGGGGCTCGATCTGCAACCATATCACAAGGTTCAAGATAAATACCTTCGCGGTGGGTGCAGTTTAATTAATTCTATTTTATAAAGTAACCGAAACCAAATTCTGACAGTCTTAACTATGTTTATTTTTCTGCTCCGGAGACAGGCCATTGTGCTTCTGACAAAGACAAGCTTGTTCGGAAGCGCTGAGTCAAGTGTGTATGAACGACTCTCAAGTACAAGGTTTGGATCCATCGCACACGAAGCTCAAAAGATCTGAATATTGAGGATTGTGAACCAGGCGCCCCGATCTCCGGGCACGCCCATCCGTTGTGTAGAGTCGTGGCACTTCCCACGCAGAAACACGACGCGTTGACACCCCGCATGTGGGACACCGTTTGCTCGCTGCAGAACAGAGTCTGAGATCCCTATGTGAGGAAAATTCTTATAACATCAATCCAATTCGAGCACCAATGAGGCACAAGCCGCACGAACAAAAAAGAAACTGGGAACTGCTGCGAGCTCAGGCTTAGCATTTTTTTTATTCAAAACGAGACTGCGAATCCTCGGCCTGGCTTGGAAGACACAAAGAGAGATTGAGATTCAAGGTGTCTCATCACGACTCCGACTTCACACTCCACAACTCTCTGGCTCTGGATTCTTCTGTCAACTCACCCCACTTGAGCTCCAAGTCTAAAATTTCATAGTTCTACTTGAAGATGCTTTGGAGTTGAGAAAAGTCACTTGACTTTTATTCCATTCGATAAAGCATCTCCGAGCATAACACCTATTTGTAAGACCAGGTAATACGATGCCAGTAACACGACACCACGTTTCAGCAAAACAAGAAGGACGTAAATAATCGTTCTTTCTCACCGGAACATTTGCGATTTCACAAGTTTGAGTGCTGCAAAGAATCAGAAATCTGACACTGGGGTTCAGATGTGGAAATGAAACCAAAAAGGCATCAACTCCTGAAACTAATAAATTTCTTGTGAGAACTTACCACGTCAATGATCCACTGTGGTCTGTTTTTGTTTCAACAACCAACTGCTGTCAATGTGGAAATGGCAGCATTTTGTGGCAGCATTTTGGTCAAGACACATGTGGACAAAAGGAACATGGTTCCAAGAGGAAGAGCCCTTGTCCGGATGAACTCAAAGTTTGGAGCTCAAGGTTGACCAACGATCGTAAGGCAACAGGGACGTTTCTCGCAACGCTCGTTTGCCCGCAGACAAGCCAAGGGTACGGAAACCCACGAAAAAAAAAGCCAAGCCAGATATATGGCAGCTTTGGACAGTTTTCCTTGTTCTTCAGTTGCCGATGGGGAAATTGACATGTGTTTGTCTGATGCTTGAGAACCTGGGTCTTTCCATGCAGAGAAATGCCACGGTTCTATGAAACCTGTGAGCATTTCTACAAGGGCTGTTCAAAAACTATTTCAAGACTTAGAGCACAGGGCGTCAGTCTTCAGAGGAAGTTTCACCCAGGTTTCCGTGCAACCTCATCATTTACGATGACGACTTTGTTTCCTCGCTGATAATATGGGGACGTTGACTTCCCACTACAGGGCTATTGAACACCTAAGCAAACAAATAAATGCTGGCGTCCTATAAACTTTGTGGTGCCGTGATGAGTTCTCGAGCTGCAGGTGATAATGGCCGCAGTTGTTCGTTGTCGACATTGACTGGTGAAGAGCCCTTCGACTCTGATAAAGTTGAGGAGCAGCCGAAATGTCGAGACACAACGTGTTCTCCAGATGAAGGAAAACCTGAACGTTTGGAACGTCACAGTCTTGATGCCAACCAAACGAGTCTTTCGTTTTGTTGTTGGGAACACCAACTGTACAACGACAACGCTCTACCCGTGCACGCATTCGCGCGTACAGAAGGCTTCCTCAGCATCAGAGCACGGGAACTGAAGATGACATTTGTGACCAAAATCTTGGGATAATCACTCCTTTGCACTGATTTACAGATCCCAACGATGCATTTGAGTTCCTGGCGTCTTCTCACAAAGAATTTGAAGTCTCGTCACATCAGCGAAGTGGGCGAGAGGCGACAATCTATCACCGTGTGAGATCTGATAGAAAATTGAATGTGACGTGACGCAGCCTCAGATCTGATGGCGCGTCGCCCTGTCGGCTTTGTGCAACTCAACCTGCAACAGTAATTGCACTATCATGTCAACGTCTTTTCAGTTTTGGCTTTCCTTCTCTGGGGAAGGATTTCACCTGTTCGAAGGCACCTGCATCTCGTACCATTGTGGATTCGAAGACCGCGTGGAACAATTGCAGTGCGAGACCCAGAGAAAAGAGTTCCACGTTGTCTGTCCACGTGCACGCATGTGTGGCCACACGAAGAGAATGAAAATAACACACCTTCTCGCAGACTCGTGAAGAAGTTAAAATCGTCGCTGAAGACGATTTCGTCGGCATAAATGCGTGACACAAGACACCGCTCTGATAAATTGTACCTGGTTTATCGCTGATGTGAAGAGTCATAACTCTACCTCGAGAAGGAACGCAGCAGACTGTACACCTGCATTGAAACATAAATCTGTGATTTAAAATTCGAAAGGTCAAAAGATGAGCGGGACCTTGTCTTCTCTGGTTAAACAGCGGCTGCGCACGCACGCGTGATATCTGCCTTCATTACGAGACGTGAATCACAACTTCCATTGTGGGCGACAAGACGGTTATCATACGCGGACAAGGATCAGATTAGAAACTCGGAAGGAAGGTTGTGGCCCTTCTCTTGCCCCGACTTCAATTGAGAAGCCTAAATTGCGTCTCTTTCGTCCACTGAAGACTCAAAATACAACTTGACGGGGGACTCGCTCTGTTGTTGTTTCAGTTTGATCGCTGGAGTTTGGGAATCGTCCTGGGTGTTGAGGTCCAGGCGAGAGACTTGGTCCACAGGTGTTGCTTGAGTCATTGTGATCTGGGTGCCACAAATGGCAAATTGCTTTGTGGTTTGCACTGAGTCAGGCACACCCACACCGTTGTACGAACAGATCTGTCCTTTCAGGAACTTTCAAATGACGAAGCCGGACTTTCTTCAACAACAAGCAAAGATCCCAACAGACTTCTCTTGTCCTTGTGCAAGGCAAGAGTAATCTACAAGGAAATCCTTTTATATATTTTTTACCATACACAAGGATGACAAACCCGAGAGTCTGGTTGAGCGTTTTGTTGTTTGGAGGCTATCATCAGACGGGGCGCCCCCGACCTCTGTGTTCATCTATCTGTCACCGAACCTGCCCGTCTGATGGCTGCCTCGCCACTTCGCTTCGGGACATGAAACAACGAGTCGGTAAACACGACATTGCTCAGTCGTTACCACCTAAATAAGCAAAACATTTTGGAACGTTGTTATTAAAGAAGCAACAAATAATGGTCAGGTCGTCAAGAAATTATCAGGAACACCCCGGCAGGAGGCGACAAAGTTGAGCGTTCAAGTTAATATCAGACAATTTTTGCATTTTTGCAGGAGATTGTTCACAAAACTGAGCATCCTTTGTTCTTCTCGTTCCCTTCTCTTGCTGATTGTTTGTTTGAGTCACTTCTTGTGGGATCAACATTTCTAAAGCACTTTCGCTGCACACGTACTGGGACAAGGCAGCAAAACTTGAATCAAGTTGTCCAACTACTCCGTAGTGGAATGTTGAGGAACGTTTTATATGGTTGGGGAAAATCTTGTGTGAATTTGCAACACAATGTGGAGATAAATCTTGTGACAAACCAATGTCCCAGTTGGGCGAATTCCTTCACGTACTTTGTTTTCGCCTTCCGTTTACACCACATGTTAGATCTTGACATGAGCACAGTTGTGTGCACAAGTACGCGCCGCTCACTTGACGCTCATCCGACGTCAAAAATGATTCGTTCCGTCGCCGCGTGCCTCGCGAGTTTCAGGACAACGTGCCACAAAAGGACGACTCTCGTTCAGTCGAATATCACGCTCTGGATTCGTGCTTTTTCCAAAGTGTAATGCTGATCTGTGCACGTCCATCTACTTGTAAAATGTGCTTTGCTATTTGCAGGTGTTCGAAGGAAACACGGACTCGTACGCGGTGAAGCACTCGTACCTCGACGACCCAATCGTCGCCCGATTCATCAAGTTCCACACGGTGCACTGGAACCGACACCCGAGCATGCGCGTCGAGATCATCGGATGTCAGGGTGAGGTGCTCATTGCGGCTGCGCGGCCACATGGAAGTTGGTCTGTTGCGCTTTTTACAAGACACGAGTTGCAGGGTCTCGCCTTACCTGGCAGCACTTGTGTGTGTAAAAAATGTGTGTTTTCAGGTTGGAGACGCAGATTGGGAAAAACATTGATTGAAAACAGGCTGGAAAAATGCTCGTATACGTTTTCACGATGACACAGTTTGCCCGTTTGTGATGCACAGGGTGACCTGCAATTTGGAGTTTGCTCATCCAGCGCGACCTCAGCCGTGTTAAGAGCTTGTGGGATGTAAACTTCCAATTAGGATGAAACCCCCTTTTCACGACTGATCTCCGCGGCCCTGCGGGATGCCGCGCGGTATCGAGGGTGTCGCTCTTCCCAGCGCCCGACACGCACACAACTTGACCCCCCAGGCGAGATCCGAAACCCTCCGAAGTCCTCTCCAAAAACCCCGCAGCCCTTTTTATATCATCACCCACCCATGGATTTCTTCTTGAAAAGAAGGGAGTTACTGAGGGTGAAATGAGCCAGGCTTTGAGTATTGAATAGCGCTGTAAACAAATACACCGCCTTTGACAAAGAGAAGACTGTGTAGAACTTCAAGTCATAAAGTCGAATGGCGCTTCGGTGATAGATCATTCTAATTACCCGCGCCTTCCCGACACTTTCGCTGGAGCCTCCCACTCTGGTTATCAGCGCAACAATCAACTTGAGCCACAGACAATGATTCAGCCAAATCTGTGCTCAAATTGCGAGTAAAACAAGGCGAAATGTCCTTCATTGTGTCAAAAATGTAGGCGCATGGATCTATTGTCGTTAAAAACACAGGACGAACTGATTCCTCAGACCAACCATTGTCCATAAAAGTTGGCAAACGCCTGACTCCAACCAGTTGCTTATCAGCGCACCTCAATCTCTCAGTGATGCCACCAACGGCGTCATGCTGTTCTGAGACAAGACTTAGAAGTACGAGTGGGACTACTCGTATTCACTTGATCTGACATTTTCGCCAGCGTGAAAAGCAACAGTGTAGCCCAACATTGTTCCGGAAGTTGATGTCAGCTTCCTTGCACGTTCGAACATCCGAATTTGTTTCACAAAGGTCGACGTTTTCATGTGTTTTCTTCTCGCCCGCCTGCAGTGTGTAAGCAGATGCTGGCGCTGCCTCCATACGGGAAGGTGACGGCGTCGACGGAGAAGTCGTACAAGAAGGGGAGCTCGTGCCTCGCCGAGGACGGACACATCATGACGAACAAGGCGTGGTGCGCCAAGGAGAACAACGGTGAGCAGGGACCCCGTCTCACACTGAATCAGAGAGACGAAAACTTCCGCGATCAACGTTCAGGGCTGTTCCATGATTGTCGTGTCGGAACAGTAAGCACGTGTTCTCGTATTCGTTGGAATGTGATACGAATCACCAATTACACAGAAGAATTTGTGCCCTTTGCAGCGAACCAGTGGCTGCAGTTCGACGTCGGACCCCCGACGCTCATCACGGGGCTCGTGACCAAAGGCCGCGCCGACACGCGCCGCAAGCACTGGGTGACGCGCTTCCGCGTCTCCTACAGCAACGACAGCAAAGTCTGGTACTACTACAAGGACGCCAGCCACCTCGACCCCAAGGTAAGGCTACTGGCTGTGGCTCCCTCCAGGAGCAACTGTGACCTTTTTCTGTTTCCTGCAAGACCCAGGCAGCCGGCTCCACGAAAAGGTCGACCACTGCGCAGGAAGTGCCTCGACGTTGGAGATGCACGTGTCTGGGTCTCCTGTTGTGGAAATGGGTTCTTTTGTGTCTGTGTTCAGTATGAAAGCTGCTCTGAAACGAAAGATCTGACGCTTTGAGCGCTCAGTTGATGATATCTTGAGGCACACACAAATCAACACACCAGAAACTAAAACACTGGATTCTCTCGTGTGATTGCCGCCAACAACCAAAAAAGTCCCAGCAACAATAACTCAATGCCTTTCTTGAAGAACGAAACCTGTTGAAATGGTACGTGATTCCAGGAACGAATTCCAAACTGTTTCTTGAAGAGGACTGTTCGCCACAAAAGCCACCCAGATTCTGCAAAATTGAGACTCTGAAACATGCATCACGGAGGCGTGCACGAATGAATAGCACTGTTCATTCTTCGCTGAAAAACGAGAAGCGAATTAAATATTTTTATGGATATCAGGACTCGAAAAGTGTAAATATATGACAAAGGTCACACCTGGTTTGGGTTCTAATCCGAAAGATCAAAGCCTGTGCGGCAGGTAGAGTTACCTGCTAATGACAACAGGTATTCTTGCGCTTTCAATCTTTCACTCCCATTCAATTTTCTGTCCGCGGGAGCCTAATTCCCGGAGAATTAAATTTTGTCCCTCATGAAATATGTCTGTGACAACGACCTGTGTGAGATAGGATTGATTGCTGTGGCGACAGGTTTCAAAAGATAATTCAAAGCACGCGCATTTTCCTCGCTCTTCGCGAGGATCGTGTGCTCATTCCAAAACAGGAGATGGGATCAGTGAAATGCTTCTGCTCAGTGTTCACTTGCACTGGAATGTAACCGACGCTACTTTTCTTCATTTCACATTTCTTGAATTTTCACTCACAAAAATCCTTACGTAACAAGAACAAAATAATGGCCAAAGATACTTGTCAAAACCTGCCAAGGTTTGACGACGACTACCAAAAACTAATTCTTGACCACGGTTGAGGGCTAACACGTAGACCTGCGGATCCTCTGTAACGACTTGTTCGTGCAATTTCTGTGGTTCTCGTGACCTTGTCTTCGTGTCCACTAACGCGCTCTGCGCCGCCTCGCCCACTCACACCTGCAGATGCAGTGGCCGTTGTCTCGGCGCGCAACGGAGAACGGGACTCAGACTGAGTACCTGGTGCCCCGCGACAGGGACGGGATGGACGGACTGGTAAGATCCGGCAGGACTCGCGCAGCCACAGCACGGGACCATGCAGCGCATCCGAGTTGCAACCATTTGTTTTGTTCCTTTTGCATTGTATCAGTGGCATCCTTGGTGTTTGAGAAAGAAGGTGACTCAAGACCGTGTCTGAAAACGTTTTGGAATGTTTCTGTCAGATTCAGTCCCATTCTTCATGTCTCAAGGGAAGGGTCGCTGACCCGTTAAATACCCCATTAATTTGCACTACCAGGTGCAAACCCTTGCTTGTCCACGTTGAACCAGCAAGAGTAGAGACTGGTCCAAGCGCTCCATACTGATCCATTGGAGGTTCCGAGGAAAGAAATGCGTCCCCTGTTCTACACAAGGGTGTCACTCACAATTCCATCTCTTCACCTTGAGTTTTACCTTTCAATAGGACCGCCTCCGCAGACTGTAGGGAATGCAGCTTCAGAGACTCGTTCTTTCCGTTCTGTGTACCGAGTGTGTCAAGCGCTCAGGGTTCGTTCGTTTCTGCGCGTGTTTTTGGTGACTTCTGTCCGCGGATGCGCGTTTCTTTCTTCGTGTTTTCGATTTCCTTCTTTTGATGCAATGCAAGTTCAGCTGTACATATTTGCAATTCCATCGCAAAAATGATGCACAACGGGCGAAAAGGCGCTGACAAACGAAAGTTCCTTCTGATGACTCTGTAACTTTCTTCCCCGTGTCTCGGCAAAAAAAAAATCACAAGAAAAAATACTGCAAATTATCACAAAATTGTGCGTACAAACGCACACCAATTGTTTTCTTTTGTTCCGAAATTCTGCGCCTTGGTGCGAGTTTGCGCTCCTGGTCGAGTGGGATCTTTCTGACTCTGGGATTCAGCGCAGCACCGACAAGGCGAGCGTGTTCGTGCGGATGTTCTCAAATATGCTGGGGCACGAGACAGGGGAACAAGAGTCGCAACACTTTATTTACCTGACTTACTTTTGGGGGCTAAATACGACATGAAAAGTGTTTTATTGGGATGTTGAATGAAGTGTAATGTATGCACGTGTGTACATGTGTGCATGTTTGCATGCAGTCGTGTACAAAGTATTGTTGGTTGTTTCTTTTGAGCGGGACATTTTTTGTCTCTCATTGTTCCATGTTTTCTCGTGTGAAAAGACGGGAGTGCAGCGTTTGACCTTTTCCTTTCAGATTCTGTGTGTTGATGTTCCCTTGGTGAAATGTCTCAAACATGAAGCCCTTGTGAAAAAATAACGCAAACAAAAGACAATTTTTGAGACCTTATCCAGACCACTTGATCGGCATTTCAGAATGTTTCTTCTTTTAATTTGCTTGCTCAAAAAAACTGTTCAGCATGAGAAAAACTCCCAGTTCGTTTGCATCCAAAACATCACGAGGTTTGTGCCATGCTCCTCAGGTCTGGATGTGGTCCAGTTGTTTGTCCGTCCTGTACGTGAGCGTCATGCTCCATGAAACGACTGACACTGGCCTGTGCACTCAGCCCGGCGAGTCTTTGTGTTGCAGGAGTTTGGTGGGAACGTGGACAAGGACATGGAGCGCTTCCACTACCTCAACTCTCCGTTCGTGACGCGCTTCATCCGCTTCCACCCGATCGACTGGCACAGCCACATCTCGATGCGCGCCGGGCTGCTCGGCTGTCCCTTCAAAGGTCTGTGACACCTGCTGCTCCGTTCGCCTCACAATTCCTCGCTGAGAACGTTCAGCGGTGACCAAAAACCTACGAAAACTGCAACTTAAAATTTTTCTTCCAGGGAAATGCGAGACGGGTTTCATGCAAATAAATCAAGACACGCAATGTGGTAAGCATGTAGGCAAAGACGAATTTGTGCAGAACAACATGCACAAGCTTTTGTGTCTTGTGATGGCTTTAGAGATGCACCCTCTTGGGATCGATCAGCTGAGTTGGTCGGAATCGACATGTAAGGATAAGTTCACACGCCTCTATCATCATTTTCAGTGGAAAACATGGCGTATAAAAAGGAGTCGTGGATAAACAACAAGCGGCATTACAAGCGGCATATCCGCAACCAGTGGATGCACGGGCATGCGGCGAGGGCAGTCGACGGAGACTACGACCAGACCCTGCACAGGTACCGCGCGCAACAAACCAACTCACCGTGCACGATCCAAAGCAACACCCATCTGAAGTTCGACCAGAAACTACAGCATCCGTTCTGAAGTCTTAGAATTACACTGGTCTCAGAATTGCACTTTTTGATTCAGAAAGGTATCATCCTCGTGTCGTGTGCAAGTTTATGTCTTGAAATCGGATCGTTCTCAATGTTCACGCTCAAGACACGCTCCTTTTTCGTTTGTGTGCTGCAGTTGCACTATTCTGGACAACTTCTACGTCGAGAAGCCCATCTGGATGGTGGATTTGGGTGAAAAAACGAAGATCTCCGGCCTCATAATTGTCACGTGGCAGGGGCAGGGGCAAGGTAAAGTGTACAAAGGTATCTGTGCAACTTACTGTGAGCTATCTAATCCCTCTCGTCTTCCTGTCCACACAGGGTATCACTAGTTGTACTCTCAGTCTGCTCAATCGACAGAAGTCTTCAGAATTTCAGAAAGTCCCCCTCCTGCTCTTGTACCACATTCTCAGATCAGGTCAGAGAGACTGTTCAGATTCTTTCACGAAAGGCCCAGCAAGGCTCATGGGTTGGTTTGCTTTGACAAAGACGAAGCAATCACTGCGCCTGCGTTGGTGCTCACCCCAGATTGAGCAGGCTCTTTGATTCTCTTCTTTGCGTCTTGCGGTACACATCGTAACTTGGTCGTGGATCGTGTTTCGTGATTGCATTAAATACGGTTGTAACAGTGACGGTAAAGGCTCGTGCAACCCGTGCTAGTTAATTTGCCCTTGTTGATTGTCGCTTTGATGTACGTCCGTTTTGTGTCTTCGTGTTTTGCACAGGTTCATTGCACATGCAGGGCTTGTTTACAAACTTTGCGTTGACAGGGTTCAAAACACTGGTTTTTTTGTTGGCCGTGCGATTTTTGATGGGGAACTTTTGAGCTTTCAAACAGGTTGAATTTTACCACGCAACCCCTTATCCTTCGTTTGTGTGTTTTTCTGTTGACATAAACACCAACACAACAATTTGCAATTAAAATGTTTTGTTTTTGTTGACGTTTTTGTTGGAGTTTCTTTGAACGTGTTTTGGACCGCTCAAAGAGAGTGTTGTTCGCCTGGTCCTGTACTTCAACGCTTGTTTTTACAGACCCCAGAACCTCGTACCGGGACTACATGTACAACCTGGACAAGCTGGCCGTATACGTGGACAGCAAAGGAGGCAAGAAGCAGGTGGACCAGCCGTCCAACATGTGCGGCTTCATTTCTCGCCTGAATGACGCTCTCTTCCAGCCCAAGCTGCACATACAGTGCATCAAACCCATGGTGGGACGCTACGTCTACATAGAGGCGTGGGGAGTGCCCAACAGGTGGAGCAGACTCTTCAGTGCGGTGCTCTGCGAGGTCATGGTGTACCGCTAGAGGCCTCTGGTCCAGGAATTCAGAGCCACACTTGGTTAAAATTGCCACTTCAATTTGAAGGACACAACTTTCATTGACAAAGAATCCAGTCTGGAGAGAAGACGCTGGATTTGCACGCAGAAGCACTTCAGAGGAAAGGAGACATCTCAAAAGGTTTCTGTGTTTGAGTTCAGGTCAATCTTCAACCAGCAAATGACACAAAACAAAGTTGGTATGTTTGTGGGTGTTATTGTAAATAAGTGAGCTGAAAACTGCATAATACAGAAAAAAACTGAACATGAGACAAAACTTCAGACGTTTTATGAAAAAAATAACTGAACTCAAAATTCAAAAGTTTCCACATGACACGACTGTGACTGTGTCAGCCTTGTCAAGACACCTCCAGCTTCACGCTGTTTTCCAGTCTTGAGTTGAAAGCGGCTTTTCGTGGAAATTCTTGGCTGCAGATGACAAGGACTGACGGGATTCGTGTCGCTGACATTGGCCAGAGTATTTTTCCGGCGGAAAAGACAAGAATGGATCTGTGCAGACGAAAATTGTATTCCAGAAAAAAATACTGAGGTTTACACGTGCGTATGTTTGTGCGAGACTATTTATGTACACTGAGTTAATGTTTTTGTGGCTTTGCGACAATTGAAGATACGCAACTTACCATTTCAATTGTATTGTTTTCACCTGCTGTTGTTGTTGAAAAATCTTCCTTCTTTGCGGTCAAGCACACCTCGAGTTTACATGATTCCATGGTGGTGAAGTCGAAGAAGTTGTTTCATTAAATATCAGTCAGTTTCCGGAACCATGACAAGGTGTTGACAACGATAATAAACTTTTAATGTGTGATTTTTCGTGATGGAGGAAACAACCGCCACAAACAGGCACTTACATGTGCTTTGTATGTCCGGTTTCTCACGTCTTGACTTTCAACACAGGTAAATGTTCCTCGTACATGAAAGATATCAAGGCCAGAATGACGTTGTGCCAAGTTGAGTGCAAATGAATTCGCACCGTCCAACCAGATTGACCAGTTTCATTTGACAGCACCCGTAAAATGCAAAGCACCAAGACTGTGGACAACAACCTGATGATAATCTGCTGCATGGGCGGTGAGGAAAATCATACGCACAAGACTTGCACACTTCTGCGGTCGTCGCTGATCTTCTGCGGTTTGGCAGCTTCGGTTTACAAGCTCTTGAAAGATTCGACAACCTCATCTGATTTGTAACCGACTCGTCTGTCCTTGTCACGCTTCCAATGGCTCAGCCGTCGACGTTGACATCTCGGCGCAGTCTGGACGAGTCCTTACTGCGTACCATAAGGGGACATTTTTGCAAGGCTACCTCGTTTGTTTTCTGCTCAGGAGTTGCGGTCAACACGCGCAACTCGAATTGATTGATGCACAAACTTGTCGTTTTGTTCAGTTTTGAGGATAATAAGCTTTCAGAGAAAGGATGCAAACCAAACATTGATTGGAGTGAAACAAACAAATCTGTGAGACGATTTCACACAAACCGGACCTTTCAATTAAGTATCTGTAGTTTTTGTCCGTTTGGACTTGTAACCTCTGAGCAGGTCTGCATGTTTGACTCGTCTTGACCCGTGTAGCTCTCGAAAAAGAAATCGTTGGTTTCGTTCAGTCTCTGAAGTCCTGTACAAACGAACTGACGACCAGCGCAAGGTCCGTAGGGTTTCTTCAAAAAGCTTCCCTTTCACGTTGCACCTCATTGGAGAAACGCAACCTTGTACAGATGACCCGTTGTCTCGTATGACAATAGTTTGTGTCCTTTTTGCCACAACAAGCTGTTATCTATCTCATGCAAATCCATCATTTCTGTTTCATTGACCTCTGTTTCATACTCGCATGTTTTCTATTTTCCATGCTAGAATGAGCATCATGAAGCTTACAATGTCCATTTTAAGCAGGTCTTTTCCAGTTCATCCGTGCAACAAGCAGAGCTTCTGCACGCATGTCGCTCCGTGTTCACAGACCCCATGATTTTTTCAACAAAACGCAAATCAGGACTTGTCATGTATCTACTTTGGCACAGAAGGTTTCCATCGGTACAGCAGCTTGATTCTTTCCTCGGAAGAAAGCCAAATTCAAATTTCCCTCTGAGCTGGGGTCTGACGGCGAAAATTTTACAGTTGATGTTGACACTCATCAAAACAAACATTTCTGATCAGCTGTTGAAGACTGAGCAGTTAGAAAGCCAGGGATCTTTCAGATACACCCGAACTTGTCCCGGGCCTCGTGAAGTGTGAAACCCCATTCACGGCGTCTTCGTCCTTCTTCATCAGACACCAACTGCCTGCTCTTTTGCACAGTTCTGTATTTATTTTCTATTGTATTTATAACATTTTTGTTGTGTACATTTGCATTAGAAAGCATTGTTGTCGCGAGGCGTGCAGCTTCAATAAATATTTGTGTAACAAAGTCGTTCAACGTTTCGAGAGGTCACAAGATTCATTCAGCGCCTTTTTCAATTGATTTTTCGAACACGTACTGGCCACCGACCTGGAAGTTTGAACCTGAACACAAACCTTTCACACGACAAGCTTGACAGAAAACTGACAAAACCAGAACAGCTCGAACTTGAGTCGGCCGACAAATTCTGATGCGCGTCGAAACTGAACAACTGGTCACACCAAGCGCTTCAATTGATGTTGAAGTATGAAATCTTGACGCAGCTTTGTTGGGGGCTTTGGTGCACCAACATGAGCCTGTTTTGTGGGACGAGAATGACCTCGATGGCTGTGCCTATCTCGGTCTTGTTCAGCTGCACCGTCTGTAAGTGCGACCCGTTGGCCGGGTTCAGCGCCAGAATGCGGCTGTTGTGTCCGTCCGCCACCAGCAATGCCTGATGCCTCGGGGAAAACGTCATTCCCCGAGGATCGCATTCGGCTCCATCGACTTCCCCATGAAGCTCCCACAGCAACTTGTTCTCGTCCACTGAAATGGCCTGCATGTAGGATTGTTTGGGCGAGCTGAACGCGATGGCCTTGTGGGGAACCTGGACGAAGCTCACTGCGTTGAAGGGTTTGATCAGTGGAGTGATGATTCTGCCCGTGAACGCCGAAGCAGTGTTGTCCATCTCCAACACTTGGACACCTTCGTGCCTTTTGACCACGTACATATTTTGAACGTTCCCACACATCATGGCCCCCGGGAAATTCGGCTTCAGATCAACACCGTTGAGCAGGTTTCCACCATGCACGCTGGACATGCGGATGACCTGGCACCTCGTACATGACGCCGCAAAGTAGTTTCCATCCCCTGCCAGCAGTGATATGGAATGTTCGTGATGTGTATAGCAGAATCTTGGCAGCGCATTGACCTTTTCAAAGCCCCTCGCGGTTTCAGTGAACATGTGAAATGCAGCAGAAGCCGAGCCCTGCAACACTGATCTCACGGAACCGAAAAAGCTTGACGAGTCTTCTTCCGTCTTTTTGCCCCAGATGACCACCAGACCATTGTGCCTCATGACGATAACCTGACCAGTCTTCTGGTAGTCGGGAGCTTCGCTCATTCGCGAAATCTTGATGCCTGTTTTGTGGGTCGATGTCAGGGTGAGATTCAGCAGCGCATCTCCCTGCATTAACACATGAGCAACCAATCAACCTCAACCATCTGCATTTTTCTCCCAACTCCCCAAAGTGGCATATTTGCTTGTTCTTTGCTCTTGACATGCATAAAAAAGAACCATTCAAAGACGGATCTGTCCTGAAGTGATCGAAAAGGAAAATGTTTCCACATTGATCAAAGCAAAACATCATTTCTCGAAAATTCCAGAGATCGCACCTGGCTCCTGCCCGGTTCGGACATCGAGCGCTGGTACGCAGCGTTGTTGATGGTGAAGCTTTGTCTCGAACCGTTGCGCTGCAAAACAAAACCGGAGCAAATGTTCAGGAGGCATCTACCTCTGGACCAAGAGCTTTCCAAAAAGGACAAAAACAAAACTTTCACTTGAACAACCAACAATGCTTCGACATGTTCTTTTCTTCAATAATTACCCGCCTGAGGACTCCTGATCCACCGTCGGAGTGGTTTCTGCTCGGCATTCTCTGTAAAAACAGACGACAAAATGCTGACTATGAAAGGACAAGCGCAGCTCTCAGGCAGATTCTACATTTGTCCGACATGGCTGAGGACAACAAAGTTTGTCGGAAAAACAACAGGTGCCGGTGGTGGTTTTCTCCAACGAGGGTTTGTACTTGAGCAAAAACAACTTGGACCTATGAGCGTCGCATGCAGAGCACAGGCACAAACACACAAGTGCACGAATATTCTTCCCTACTGTGCATGTGCAGTGAAATCCCTGGTCTTTGGTGTGTAAATGAGACTGTCACCTGCGGGGGATTTGGGAGGGGCCTCCCTCCACTGGCGACAAACACGTCTCCCTGCGCCACGTCTCCCTGTGCAGACAAAACAAGAAGCAGTGCTCAAGACAACTGCAGTGCGAAGTCCCGAGAAACATGTTTTCTCTCAAGACAAAGAAGAAACATGAAACTACATAACCTCTCAGTACCTGCGGGTATGTTGCTTGGAGTTGGTGCTGTCTTGTGTCGATATTATAAACAGGGGGGCATGAGGGCAGGGGGGGGCATGGGGGCAGGGGGACATGGGGGTGCGGGACATGGGGACAGGGGGTGACAGGGGACAGGCACATCTGGCCCATGGCAGGCTGCCTGAACCGCACTACCACTAGGTGCTTCGCCCTGAAGGGACTTCGCACAATGATCCTCGAATCTCTTCCCCAGAAATCAAAATTCTCCAGCTGTTCGGAAATGCTGGTTGACTTTGATTTGCACAGAGAATCCACTTCCAATGTCCTGCACTGAGGAGTCGCATTGTTGCTGCGTGTGTACCTGATTAAAAGCCGACAGCTGCAGCTTGTACCTCAGGCTGCTTCTCTTCTCCGAGATCTGCCTTGTCTGATACGGTCCCTGCAGGAAGGATGAGACATACAGTTCTGAGACTGAGTGAACCCTCATATCGTATAAGAATGAAAACGATTTGACCAGAATCACTCAGTGATAAATTACGAGATAATGTTGAACACATCTCACTCACTGGGTCCGTGTCGGCCAGAAAGCGCGTGACGAGAGTGAAGATGGAGTCGAGGTCGGTGTTGGTGAAGTGGTGGCGCAGGTAAGCGGCGAACGACTGGAGGTAGCGGGAACCCAGGCTGTTCCCTGCGTGTGCGCTGTGCGTAGAAGACGAACAAGGCTCTTCCGTGATACAACACCAGACACGAATTTGTGAGAACAAAGATCATTTTGGAATCTGGGGACAAAACGTTGTGACAACAAAATATTTTTTGCCATGCGGTGACCCTAAACCAGGGGCGTATTCGATTGCACAATGGTGTGGGGTTGGTGTGCAAGCAATCGAACAGATCCATCTGAAACAGACCACAAATTTCCACTGCAAACAGTGGAGGCTCACTTTTGATGGTTCAGTCAGTTTCAGGTGGGTGCAAACTCGACCTGAAATTTGCAGTGCAATGGACTACGCCCCAGAGGAGTTAGTGCGCTCCGAGTTGCAGAAAGACCCACAACTCGCTTCAAATAACCTTTCAAATGGTGTAGACATCATCACCACTTGAGATCAAGTACCTGTTTCCCGAAGAAGTTGCAAATGCAACAAACATGTCGGGACATTGTGTGAGCGCATGGGAGACCCGCGTGGCGTAGACGGAGCTGAGACTCTCGTCCGCGTCACGGGTCCCGTCACTCCGACCGTTTGCTGCAAAGAGAAAGGGTCAAATCCCAAATTTTGTTGCACCTAGATGTTGAATGACTCACAGTACGAGTCCGAGCAACATCAGGAACCAAGGGCTGTGTGTCCGAGGCACTGAAGTTCGAAGAACAGTGCTCAATCGGCAGGCTTTCAGAGAAAGATGTGTTGAACTCACACCACGGATGATGTCTGGATTGAATTCAAAGGGGCTCGGTTGGGCTTCACCAATCTGTTGTGGGTTTGGCTGACCTTTTCTCAGTTTCGTGAAGTTATCGTCCGTCGCCTCCGCAGACGCTTGCTGTGCGTTGCAGTTGAAAATCTCTTCTCAATGATTTTATTTGGCACGGAGCCACGAAAGGAAAAAAGTACGCACCTCCTCTGCAGCACTGAAGCACGAGCACCTTGGGCTTGCCGCGCAGACTCTCGACGTGACTGAGGTCCCGGATGAAGTCCTCGATGACCCAGGCGCGACCCTCGTCCTTGTCGAGCAACTCCCCACGGTTGTTGCCGTGGCAGATCATGGTCAGCAGCAGCATGCTGTGGTCAGCGTGGCTCTCCGAGGAGAGAATCCACCTCTTCAGATGCGACATGTCCTGCAGAGAGCAGAAAAGTACCGACGTCACGATTGGTGTTCAATCAGGAAACGACCGTGAGACTTGCTCGAGAGATTCGAGACGCCGGGCTCAAATCTCCGTCCCTCGGCGCTCTTTGTGCGTATTTGTCCGCCTTGGGTTGTTGATCAACAACAATACCGTTGAAAAAAAAAAAAACACAGGAAAGCACGACAACTCGTTAATCTCTCGTGAGTCGGGACTTTCCTTCACGATGAGCCCAACTTGGCTTAGAACCACTCAGTACACTCACAAGAAAAAAAATAGCTCCATGGAGCTCACGGTGATTTGAGAAAATTCTAATTTCGCTCACTCTGATTTCGCTCACTCTGATTTCGCTCACTTTGTTTTGTCAAAAATTCTTACTTTTTCACTCAACATTCACAATTTGGGAACTCATTTAGCACACATG
>JAAUXT010091798.1_pt1 | contig 23689 bp, 16 predicted proteins | sample 7278171 | NCBI WGS metagenome assembly JAAUXT01 (sample SAMN14350112, study PRJNA611818) | marine sediment metagenome | isolation source: surface marine sediment (1.8m) | place: French Polynesia: Moorea | collected 2018-08
ATGAAACTGCTGCTGACATACTTTTGGAAGACGCTGCCTATAGGTGCTTCGATTTGGCTCGCACCGATTTGGCTCAAATCGTGCAACCCACCTCAAATCACCTAAAAACTAGGTTCACGGCTCCGCTGGCTCTTTTGTCTGGTGTTCGTGGTGAGGTTGTTCAGCGCATTGGGATCTGACCAGAAAACGGCTTCTTCACAGTCTGCTCTTTCAGAATCCACCAATGACAGAACAAAACGTCGACTTTTGCTTTCGAACATATCGTGACAAGAAATAATGACTTCAATGTTTCAGATCACACAAAGATTCTTGGGCGGAAAGACTGACCAGATAAAATCTCACCTGAGGACTAATTACATTTCTTGCTGTAAACGGAGAATGTGTTGTGTTTTGGATCAATTTTTGGCTAGATGGGTCTTGGCAAAGAACTTTGCCTGCCACAAAGTTGCTGAATGGGCCAGATGAACAATACATATCAGCTGCGTGCGTGCGTGTGTGTATGCACGACTTACAAACAACAACATAAACTTTTGGTCAAGCGACGTGCACAGAGACCAACGTTTCGTTCCCGTCAAGAAGTGTGCTGATTCGAATCTGGTGACTTTGCTCAAAGTTGAGAAATGGCAGGAATCTGCCGGTGTTGCTCTTTCCGCTGTTCAATTATGCATTTCAGCTGCGCATAGCTTTGGGTCCACTGAGGGTTGTAACTTTATTGATGAATCTTTCATGAGACACTCTGATCAAATTCATTGTCCATTTATGGCAATCAAATCCAAGTAATCAGAGTATTTTTCTTACTGCACTGCAAATATCAGCTTCGCCCTTGATCAAGTGGCTGTGGGTTTGCAAGATAGGTCAGCGAACAGGGAGCAGCGGAATGCATTTACGGTGCGTGTTGGTCGTGACATGCATCGAGTGCGAGGCCGATCAGACAGAACCCTCCTCCGGTTCAAAGGGCAGAGAGAGGACGCGAAGTGGATGATGTGAGTCAACCTCCAGCGTTTGGGACCCTCTGCTGCACTTGTCTCGTTCAGTGCTTTGTGCACATCGGGGTCAGAGACAATGTTATTTTCTGAAGTTGATTGATTTTATGTTGCAACAGCAAAAGATAAGAAATGAAGAATTTTGTCTGCTTTGCAGAAAAAAGAAGCAGTTGCAAATTTTTCTGGGGAAAAGCGGAATTTGGACCAAAACTGATTGGTCTCTGGTCACAGCACCATAACATCACATCTGGACCACCCATCTTCACTATCACCACACATCGCACACAACTCCCCTGATGGAGGGTGTGGCGGAAAACCACCCACACCATCACCTCTGGAAAAAGTGGGAAAAATGCTCAATATGAAACCAAACCTGTGAGGGTTTGAACTGAAATTTATACAACCCTTCCTGTGTGGGTTTGAACTGAAGCCTGTCCTTGCAAGGCATGCACAGGCTTGAATGGAAACTCATACATACAGGGTTTGTGTGGGTTTGAACTGAAGCCCATACAAACTCAGAAAAATCCAGGAGTTTGACTTGAAAATTGTCTGATACCACCCTTAGATCCACCACACCCTCCCACAGGGCAGGTGTGGGTGATGAATGGTGATGATGGTTGAGGTGATGGTAATGTTATGTGATGCTGATGTGATGGTAACAGGTTGGTAATGACGATGGGTAATGTTGAGAGGATGTGATGTGATGGGTGGTGTTACTGATGGGTGATGGCCACCACAATAAGTGAATGGGTCACCACCACCAAACACCATCACCACCCATCACATGATATCATATCACTTCTCAACATCACCCACCAACCATCATTACCATCTTCACGCATTTACACACACTCGCCCTCACTCATCATCACACTCACAGCTCCCTTGTGGAAAAATATGGTGGTTCTCCGGTTGGTCTCGAATTTCAAGTGAAACGTTTGAGTTTTGTTCATGCTCCATTTCAAACCCGTACATATGTGGATATGTATGGGTCTCAGTTCAAACCCATGTACGTGTTTCATTCGAAAAGAAACTCCGTGCACAGACATAAAAACAAAGCCCTCAATCTCAGCGAAATCTGATGGCAGGCCCGAAAACACTGGCAGAAAGCACCGTGTTTTTGTTCAGATACTGCACTTTTCATGTCTTCATTTCAAACCGTGTCACATTTCAAGTAGGAACGCGTGTGTCTAATGTTACACACCTTATTCAACTCGCTCCTTTGGAGCTGTGCCATTCAGGAGACTTGAACAAACAGAGTACTTGCCTGCAGCAGTGTTAAGTATCTGCGCGCACAAAAAGCTGCCGAGAGACAGAGAAACAGTCTCCAAGAAGAAGGAAAAAACATTTTGCAGCCTTTACCTGTGGCAAAATTAATATTGCTTTGTTCTGCGTTTACCTTGAATTTCCTTCGAATCAAAACTGTTTAATGAGGCAGAGCGGAGCAAGTGCAGTGTAATGTCACGTATCGATCTCGCACTGGGAGCCGCAGCTCTTGCGACGAACAAAGCCGGTCAAAACTTTCACTTGGGTTATTTCAAAGACCAGCCAACAAAAACTGGGTGATTATATTTTGGGCGACAAAAGTGGTTGGTTCACACAAACAAACGGCCTGGCAAGTTCAGTAAAATTTGGTTTTTGAACTTCGCGTGACGGAAAAGTTTTTTGTCATTGCAGAAAAAGACGATTGGTGAAGTGGCATCGACAAGAAAAGAAGCTCCGACGAAACACCAAGTTGAAGGTAAGTCCGGCAGAGTGAGTCCAGTGAACACTGTGTTCCTCCAGACAAATTGGCGTCAAGCAAGGGCACACAGAAGAAGGCAATCCGTAGATCCGACACACAGACATGCACTGCGACGGTATTCACGTTGTCCATTGCTTTGTCGCAAATTTGTTTTTCCCATGCACTTGGATCTGCAATTCTGAACCACGCGTGGGGCGAAAGCCAGACGTTGACCTGCAGAGCTTGGTGATTGTGACTTTCATTGTGACCCCCGGGCCGCAAATCCGTGCTGCAGACTGCATGCGTCGATTACTCGCTTCCGAACGCCTTGAACAAACGCATTGTCACAGGGTCTGCCGCGATTTTATGTATTTCTGATGCATCAATTTAATCAAATTTATTGTGACTGTTGGACAATAAAATAAAATTAATCATGCCCGAATGATTGATTTTAACTCAACTGAACTCTGCGGAAAAGGGTCACTGAGCACAAAATGTGCGCTTCTGGTCATAATCCACTTTGGACTTAAATGTCGCTTGATAAAAATCTCTTCACTGCGAAGTTCATTATTTGTCAACGGGGTGTTGAAAACTGACGAACCCCCTGCTGGGGGACTATCTCCTCGTTTAGAGTCGCTTAATGAGAAATTTGCCCACTCAGCGTGCTTCTGACCTTGTTGTTTCTAGTTCAGCTGGAAAAAAGCAACACCTGGACTTGTAAAAATCATCATTCGATTTTACATTTCGTTTGCTGCGGGACAATGACCCGACACGGTTGTTGTTGCTCGTTCACGAGAACAGTCCAGATGTCCAGCTGTTTTGCCACAACAACAAAATTCAGACGCTACTTTGGAGTTTTGGTGGTGACTCGGAGGTTCCCGGAATGGCCAATTGAAAGGTGTTGGGAAAAGCAGCAATCCAATGCTGACGTAAAACTTAGCATCAGAGCCACCACAATACAGTCGAGTCCTGGTGATGATTCTCAGACAGACAGACAGACAGACAGACAGACAGACAGACAGACAGACAGACAGACAGAGTAAGGTCGCACCTTCACTTGCCGTCTAGAAAAATGGAAAATATGAACGAGAAAAACGAGAGAAACAAATGTACCAGCAATTTCTCTGGCAAATGTCGGTCTGAAAAAGGAGGCTTGTTACTGGCACATTGACTCAACTGTGGTGTTGTCCAGCAATTTTCTTCCTCACCGGAAATTTAAAACACAACGACACAAGCCAACAAAACATTTTGCTGTGTCGACAGGTGTTTCAAACTTCAACATGGTTTGAACGCCAAATAGTTTGCTCACGTTCTGTTGAGGGAACTGCACGTGAGAAAGATTTTCCAGAGGTATGAAATCTGCAGTTTATGCAGGCTACGCACCAACCTCATTGACAACAAATCTGTTTCACTTCGGTGTTTCTTTGCGTCTCGGAGTTGAGTTCCTAATCATTCAAGAAAAAGCCCGTTGTGGACGTTTTGCAGCAGCGAATCAGTCTAATCAGAGCGCAGACTCGGGGACAAGTCTCTGAGCTTTGTTCACTTAATTGGAGCCTTTGAAATCTGTTAAATGAAGATAAATAGGCTTGATTTTCTCGGCACCGGGCTTCATTATGTCTCATTCAGCCCTATCACTGTACATTTTGCAAGATTCTGTCTGCACGGAGTTCGGTTTGTGTTTTACCTCAATGTGCTGCCACAACTGCAGAAGAAGTTTCAACAACGTTTACCAGATGCGTTGTCCACGAGATAGCCTTGACATGCCATGTCATTGCAGTGCGAAGTTTGTACCAAAGGCAGTGTCCGACCGTCTGTGACACCTCATCCATCTGCCTGTGTCTCTGAAACACTTGTGAGAACTCAGGTTGGACACAGGGCCAGAATCCAAGGCCCGAAACCACGACAGATCCTGCTCTGGCCAAAACCTGGGGCCAAACCAAACTGGAACCCATCTCGTGGTTCTGCTCACGCCTCGTGGGTCCCACTTGAGCGCTGTAGCTTCACCTATGCATCTGAGGTTCACGTGAAAACAATTGAGGGAGAATCCAGGTTCCAGCAAAGGTTCTGATGTTCAAAATTTTCGACACAGGTTCCCAGGTTCTGGAATGGGTCTTTGGCGTCGGTTATGGGGTGTTAGTGTTTTTATTCTGTTGTTTCCTCACCAGAGGTTTCAAAAGCAGGACCCATGCTCTTGTGCACACAAGGCCTGGACTTCTCGTGTCCATCGGTGTGAGAACGTCCAGTCTGAAAAGTGGTCTGACTGTGTCGCAAGTTCTGCCAAACACTTGGTGCAGTGAGAAGAAACGGGTCTCTTCACCTCTTCAGTGGAACAAGCAGCACATGCACCTTGTGTAGCAACTTCATCTCTTCAAAAGTTTTCTCTCGGGAGTTTTCCAGCACCTCGAGTCGGGCGCCACACGTTTTCTAAGAAATTAAAACCGAACCAAACTGGACACGTGTGGAGACACGCGCAGACGAACGAGTGCGCCGCGCAACAGAGCACCACAAGATCACCATACAGATTGCTTGTTGGAACAACATCAAAGAAGTTTATTTGCGTTTGCTTTGCAACGACTTTTCAACGTCATCAAACACCAAACAAGACGTTTCTCTTCAGAGACAGCTTCTTTCTGTGCAGTTGGCAACGATGTTATGAAGAACGGTTTCCGTGAAGCTCATTTCGAGGCCTGCGTCACGATCGGACGCCTCAAGCTCGTACACACATTGCCGCACAATCTGCAAAAGAATCTCGAACCAAACTCGAGGATAAACTCTTTCGCAAAATGAAATGAAAGTCAGCTTCACGAACCGGGCTCTCGTGTGGAAATCGTTTGTTGAAGAAACTTTGTGTGGAGCCGGGAAACGACGGAGACGACGCACGATTCAGTCAAAACCGTCGTCAGCGTCGCCGCGTGCAGCGGCCGAGCCGAGCAGCTCGAGCCTCCGACCCCCTCACGCGCCCTCTCAACTCTCTGAAAACAGCTCACTCACTCACACAGGCTCATCGTCAGCAAGAGAGGCAAATCAGCGAGAAGGAAGTCCTTCCCGTGTGCGCCGGACGTAAAGTCGGACGTAAAGTCGGCACCTTCCTCAGGCGCAGTTGACCAGGATGACGCAGATCAGACGTTGCCCTTCACTTGTCTGAACTCGGACGGCCCAGCAGCTTCACAGCGTTTCTCTGCGAGTCGCACCCCAACCATCCACCCGCCGATTGACAGTGTTATCAATGAAGTTATTATCATCAGTTCAAAGCGCAATTTGATGTGCGCATTCAGCGCGTGAAGCAGTGTGTGATTTCAGTGATTGTATTACCATAAGCAGACACAAGTCGTGGCAATGAACGTTCCTGAGTGGCAGAGTGAATTCACAGCAACGGACACTGTGCCGGATTCAGGAGGCCTCGCTGCACTGAGCGGTTGTGCCGGGACGAGGCCACAGTTCTGGTCAGTAGAATAGGAACCGAGACGTGCGACTCCTTTCCGGAAATTTTGCTCAGTGCGCTGGCGTCAACAGAACCAGTCAGCAACGCGAGAACGAAAACGATATGACGGACGACGACGAAGGCATAATTCCACCGGATCATGGTATTTCCACGAGGCCTTGCAAATCACGCGCTGCCTCTGGAGAGCTCCAGGTTTTGGTTCCGAAAAGTAAGATTCAAAGAGCTGGAGAAAACTCCAGCTCTTCACCTGCCTCTTGGCGTGACATTCTTGATCGTGTGCAACACCTTGGCATCGTGGCAACTTCGCTTTTTTCAAATTCCTGCCATGGTGGGTGGCCTCATGGACGGGGAACAACGAACAACATAATTTCACACTGACGCACGAGCAGACACACACGAACGTCACTCACGCACACACTGCCCCTGACACGCATTTGTCCAGTGCTGCATCACTGGAGCTTGTGTGTCCAGGCCCAAGACCATGACCCTCACACTGAGGTCCCGAGGATTGTAGATCCACGACGCTTCTGGGATTCTTATCCAAATTGATGCGTGGCGTGCGTGGCATGTTTGCTCCGCATTTGATCCACTACGAGCAAATTCTGTTGTGAGCTCGAGTTCCACTCCGCGTTGAGCTGCTGCTGAAGCAGCGACGGGAACTTGTTGGGTCGTCAGTCGAAATGAGACACTTCAGCCGGAGACACAGAGGCAACTTGAACATTTCTGAAACACAAGGATGAACAAAGACAGAAGCTCCGCTTGCAAAAAGAGCAGCCTTTCCTGGCCCTACTTCTCCGTTTTTTGCATTTTCCGAACTTGTGTCATTTCTGGCCACGCAAATTAGAACCCAGAAGTTGGTCAATGTATTCGTGTCGTTTCAATGGAAACAGCAACATGGCCTTGTTTCTTTATGTGTTTTTTTTCTTCTTCATTATTGCGAAATGATGAATTTGTCATCTTTACAAAGTGATATTTAAAACTTGTTCATAATCGCGATCGCGTGCAGTTGACAAAACTTCGATCACAAAAAGACGTGAAACGCAGAACACAACAAATTAGACTGAAGTTGCTCAGGTGGATCCAGGGCTCCGGGCACCAGCTGCCCCCTGACGCCCAAGATACTCGCACCCCATGAGTTCCTGGATCCCTCCCAGCATGGTCGCACCCCAGTCAGGGCGCCGGATTCGTCCGTGCCTCCTGTTTCTGACAGCAGCGCCCGTCTCTCGGATGCGTCACAGGAAACGCACGTCATTTGATGAGCGCAATGCAGCAAAATTTGTTAGGTTTTTGCAGAAAGCTTACGTAATTTTGCTACCACATGTTGGCAAGATGGAAGGAGGGATCCAGACGTTGCGGCAAATATCTCGAACTTCACTTTCCTGAAGGCGTCTGTGGACTGAAATGCTGAGGACTGTTTTTCAAGTCGACAACTTTTGCTGCCAAAACACGCCCTTGGTGTAGGGAGCGCGAACCCTGGATCTGGTTCGGAGCCAGCGGGTGCGCATCAAGCCTCCATTACGGAGCCACTTTGGTTGCTATTAGTGTCAATGTTCTGGAAACATGACTCCTTTCTACAGGCAGAATGCACCGGTGCTGGCATCGCACCTGAAAGCGGAGTTCGGCGCGGTGTAACCTGCATGCAAACTGGAGACATGCTCGGAAGGAGGGTCAGAAGCTTGACTCGCTGCCACGAGGGCGTATCGCTTTCAACGTGCTGCACGCGTCGATATGACGCCTTGAGTTCAAATTCGCTGCTGGTTCTGCCAGATCGTGACTGGGAATTTCAAACAGATGATGCGCGCCCGCCCAGGCGCTGAGAAGACATCCTTGATTCCAGTTCACAGGACGATCAGCTTCCACAGGCGCAGACAGTTTTCAAAAGCCTGCCGCGCAATCAAAAGTCTCAGTTACATGGGGAAAACACGTTCTTCTGTGGAAAAAATAAGACAGCGAAAAGGCGCAACACACACAGAATGAGGGGATAACTCGCACGCAGACACGTTCCGCACGTTGCAACGTTCCCGTGCTCTCTTCCTCGAAACTTGGAGACAAGTCAAACTTCTCAGGTGTGGCCCGTGCGCAGGATCTGTTTCTTGCACACCTGTGCTGCCGAACAGCTGGTCCGAAATGAACCCAAGTGCGCAAGGATTCCTCGTGCCGCCTCCACAAACAGCAATCGTCATCCGTGAAAATCGCAGTGAAGGCGAGAAGAGCGCTTTTGTCTTGTCTCGGATCTCATTTTCTCACTGAGATTGAGTTTCACATTAAGTTTGCTTTGTTCTGTTTGGCTCACGCGCACGCTTTGTGCAGACAATTGCCAGTCTGTGTTGTGAGCGTGGATTGCCTGTTTGCGAAGTTTTTGTCAGGTGTTCACCTGTGACGCATTTCGCTGGATTGGTTTCATCATCGCAAAAAGAAGCAACTATGGTGATGTTTTTGCCATTGCACACGTTTTGCTCGTGAGCGGTGAAAGTCAACATTGTGGCGCTGCGCTCTTGCATCAAAACTTGAGTGCGCATGATCCAATGTGTTCACCTCTCAGGAAGTTCTGCTGAAGCTGCCAGGAAGTCGAGCGAAGAGGTGAAACAAACTTCGGCCAAAGTCGTTCTCGCTTCAAACTCCATCAGGCAAAACCTTCACCAGTCCAAAACAAGGGTTACATTTCTTGAAGGCAGAAAAGTCGCAGTGGCAAGGTTGCTCCGATCTGTTGTGAATGGCTAAATTGGGAGGCGGTGCCGAGTGCAATCCTGAAGCGAGTATTGAGTCCTGCATTGTTGCTTCGATTTCTCCTCAAGCTCCCGAACATCGATTGTCTTATCAACACAATGTGTAACATTTCGTGGCTTAATCTTTGGCTCCGGGGTGAATCTGATCAGTGTTTCACGATGCACTAAATCACTTAAACCCAAGGCACTTTTTCTCCTCCGAATGAATACGATGAAGCGATGCGCACCGTCAGGAGCAGAATATGCTCCGAGGATTGATCGTGGCTCGAGTTCTTGCAATGTTTGATACATACGTAACTGTACGAGAATGTGTGGCGACCCCTTGTCATTCCGAAGGCTGCATGAAATACTCGACAAAAGGTCGTCTGTACCTGTCTGTTAGTGAAAGGGGAGGCATCTCTCCTTGCTGCGCGTGGTTCCTCACAGCCTCCGGGATGTGCGAGGTGGGGCCGAACCGTGCACAAGCGTTTGGGCTGTGCAGAAGAAATATTTGTTTCAGTTGAGGCAAGTTGACCGTGAACAAGGTTTATGTTCGCCTTTCCAGGAAGAAATCCAGATCGTACAAAGTCTCCATAAAGCACGGCAGACATGATTAATTGGCGCCAACTGTTGAAGTCGCGTTTAATTTTTCATGAGCCGGTTTCTTTAATTGAATTTCTCTCATTTCCTCGCAACACGCCACAGGGCAAAATTTATCCTTCCCTCCCCTGTGTGTAGACAGGAGAACAAAAGAAAGGCGCGCAGCTCGGTGCGGACGCTTTTCTTTGTCTGTCTCGCTCAATGTTCAAACATCCCAACTGTGCTATTTTACAACGGATTTTGTTCTGTCGTGAAAAAAGTAAGATCCAAAGCTGCACCGTGAACAAGGCACCACGACCACATTCTGACGACTTTCCCCCCTTTCCCTCTTGGCGCCTTTTCCAAGAGGAAAACGACAAACGTTGGGTTTTGTCCCCTGACATTGTGTGTAACGGTGCACCAGCCAGGGGCGCGAACGTGTATACTATATAATCCACCAACTCGTGACCAAGTGTACGTTCTGTACACTTGTCTCTGTTTTTGTGAGGGTCAGAGACGCAAAGGGCAGACAGATAACCCTCGGGACTTTCTCCGGAAAGGAAGCATGAATAGCATCGAGTGCGCTGTCTGGGACTCGGGGCTTCGCCGGGATCGGCTTGAGTTCGCAAGTGGAGGCGAGAGTGAAAGCCTTCATGCGGCACGCCTTCTGACGAAGGTGGCGAGGTGTCCAGTGTCCGCGCGGGCGACGGTCTGTTGTTTGGTGCGAGAAACAAACGCTGACGTGTAGATCGTAGCGTCATCAACGGTCCCGGTTTGGACCAAATCACACACATGCACCCGTCGTCGATCAAGCACGTCAGTTTGCCGAGCCTGACGTGGACGTGAGTTGTTTCCGCGACGCGTCTGGGAATTCGACTGTGAGACTGTGAGACAGCAGCCCGAGTCGGGGCCTCGTCTGAACGCCCGCTTCCTGCCAATCCGAGCTTCAGACAGAGATTTCCGAAGCCTTCAGGGCTTCGTATCTAGACGCGCTCCCTGTGCGAATCCGAGGCAACTTCGTCCCACAGATGGAACAGCAGCCCACAAATGGTTAAGTAAGTGTTCGGGCTAAACCAGCGACTCGCTAAATCAGATCATTGATTGCGCTGAAGCGAGATAAATTGCAGCTATTGTATTGTAAATTAGTGCTCACCGTACGTTACTTGAGCGACTTGAACACTGATCTCATGGCTCAGAATCGCGTCTCAGAATTGCTGAAGCAGTGATGCCTGCCTGCAGAAGAGTGTTCCCAAAAATGCTGCTGAAACTGGCGGAGAGGATGTTTCTTTTGTGTTGCTGTGCGTGCGTGTGCTCGTGCGTGCACTTTGCAAGTGGAGAACGCAGTTCGTGTGTTGGAAAGGAGAAGCACAAGCGGATTCTGCAGGATGCTCCACAACAAAACCGCGTCTTTTCCAAAGTGACGCGCAGCAGGAGCAGAAGGAGACCGTTCAGCCAAACAGAAGCATGACTCAAAATCAATCGCTCAACTTGAATCACACGCAAATCGATTTTGCTCCCAAATCTTTGAGTGTTTGGTCTCTTGATTCCAATTCACCTTGCGCGCTGTCGAGTCCCATTGCGGAGACAGTCAACATCAACTGCTGCTGCGGTTCTCCATTGAAAATTTCATTACATCTGAGGAAATGAGTAATCTTTACAAATTTCTCGCCCCCTTCATCAAATGTCTCGGGCACGCTCACTTTGATTTCATGTTATCTCGACTGACAATATCTATTGATTCACATTATTTTGCTTCTTTCGAACAAATTTGTGTTTGTTGAAAATAGGGCAACCGCTGTCTGCCGGGTGTTCTATCAGATTCTTCAAACAGCATTTGGACTGCAAATTATTCTGTTGGCAATGCGGAATCACAAATGCACAATCCAAACTGAAGACGCAATTGACTTCTTTCTCGAATGCCAAAATGCTGTCGAGGTTCCCTGAGAAAGCTTCGTTCTTTGTTCGTGATCTTTTCTTCCAAGCTCGTAGCACGCAGACACAAACCTGCCTGCTTCAGACTCGGTTTAATCTTTAACGCAACGAATCGGAAATCCGCAGCGTGGAGGCTGTGCAGAAATAGGATACGATCATAGGAAGGGAAATAACTTGTCTTCAAAGTAAGTCCACGAGGTGTTTTATGGCTAATTGTAGCGACAGCCGCATCCTGACTTATCTCCATTATTCTAATTATAAAGCCTGCAACATGGAATAATGTAATGGGATGCCCGCGCTGTCATTTCCCCTTTACACGCAGGCTTTTCCTGTTTGGTCACAACAGGCCACTATTAATTATGCAGATGCAGTCAAGAAAGCAGATTGTCTCGTGCGGAGCGGACAGTGAGGGGGGAGGCAGATTGCTCTCTGCGCACAAGTCTACAACCTTGCGAGTCTTACGGCAGAAGAGCAACAAAGTGATGATCTGCTCGAAACAGGCTGTCCACAGGTTGAAGGTCCTGCAACTTCGAGCACACCACAATTCCTTTTACAACCAGGAAAAATTGCATTGCTATCTCGTGAAGCGCTGAGCCAAAGACTTTCCACCAAGGACGAAATGTAACTACAACATGAAGTGGAACGGGTATTGTGCAGAGAGATAGCTAGTGACAATATTGACCATGACACTTGTAAATCCTTCAATCTCTGTAAGATCTGTTTGTCTCCCTTTCACTGGAGAGCAAACCCACTTACTCCACAGCGTAAGAAACGCTGCCCCTGTTGATTGCGGTTCGGCCTCAGAGCCGCATCGATTGTGCCGTTTTGGCTTTGGAAAAAGTGCCTGAGATGGGAGAGCGGCTCTTTGGATTGAAGCACCCCAAACTTTGCTTTGGGGATCAATCTCCCGACCAAACACCTGCAGGCCCCGAGCTAATCAAACACGACGCTCCCAAATTAAAAGACCCCAGCTCAACTCTTCTCTTCCCAGCGGATCCAGGTCTGCGAAGATCAGTTTGCGTGATTGTTTCACAAGATGCTGTTGTTGCAAAGGGTGTGCAATCTGAAAAGGAACATCATGCGCCTCAGCTTGAGGGTGTGATATCGCCTGTCCTCGACACACCCCATTGTGTATCTGGTCCAAAAGCCCATCTTGAAGTTCACTACATTTCTCAGCCAAGAAGGATCTTTCAAAGAGAAATACTCACAGGTCGAGCTTCGAAATGAGCGTCCCACGTTGAGAAAAGTAAAATGTGAACACTTCTCTCAAAGCAAAACCTTTACCTTCACGAAATGAAATGTGAAAATGAACCATTCGTGCAACTATTGATTTGATTTGACATTTAAAGATAAGGACACCCTACAGAAAGTACCCAAACAGAAGAAAGATAACACCGCTGTTCATTTCGTCGAGCAGTCCTACTTTTGTGGTAAGTTGTCGCCACACACGAGATTTTTGAAAGTTCTGACTCCTCCCAATGTGATCCCAATGCGAGCACAACTGAACAAAACTTTGTGGGCACACTAGACATCGAAAACAATCTCCCATGGCCTGCGTACAAGAAAGCTTCCGCAAAACACAACATCTCACGAGAAGACCAGCACGACAAACATCTTCACTCAGACGTCTTCAAAACACCAAAATGGAGTTTATGTGAGCCCAACAAACTGTACATGGCCAGAACGATATTGCCAGATATTGCGAGAGTTGGAAAGGTTGTTGCCTTGTGTGGAAGTGGTGTGTGTCACGCCCCTGGAGAAGTCATTAGTCACTGTGTAGGTGTGTATAGAAAAGCAATATCCGAAGCCTTGTTCGGCTGATGGCGGCTTTTTGGCTGGTGAGACGCCAGGTCTGTTTGGCTCATCAGCCGCAGAATCACAGCAGCAGATCCAAAGCGACACAACGTTGTTCCTGACGATGTTCGTTACAGTGAGAGTCACTTGTGTTGAGCACAAGCCAGACATGCGAACAGCACACGGTGAAGAATGTGCCCTTCCAATTTGTAACCGTTACTTTCTGAAATTTCGCAAAGACAGGAAGGCAGCGCGTCAATGTTTTTCACGGAACATTTTGCGGTGTGAGCCAATCAGCTCCAGTTCACCGGACACATGACGTTTTCACAGTGACGGGAGGAAAAAGGCTGCAGGTGCGGTTTCCAGAAGCGAACAAGAAGGCTTATGACAATTGGCTTCCTGTAATCAGACACCGTGCTCCGCGGTCGCAATTGGATTACGGTTAATCGTCCAGGCCGCGCGGCGCAGCCGCCGAGCACAGCAGCTCCCACCAACAGACAGCTGCTCAGGGACGGAGAATTTGAAAAATGTGTAAAACGCAGCCCAAAAATGTACGAAGAGTAACGCAAGGCGTCAAAAAGTTCCACTACATTTGAGTTCTCGTACGCTGAGTTGACTGAGTACGAACCTGTGTGGTGAACACGCCAGATCTGCTTCTCCCGACTCGCGCATCGCTGAGTCCTCCTGCCTCCCACATCTCTTTTGCGCAACGAGAGAAGGGTTTCCGTTTCGCAAAAAAATGCCAGGTTTTCTCCCTCTGCTGCGGGAAACTACGCAAGACATTTGCACGCAGTCAATGCGTAGCAAGGGCCCGTGAACTTGTAACTGCAATTGTGGGAAACTGCAGCTGGAAAGCAGCGTTTCAAAAGGGCGGAGTTTTTGCGTCGCATCAGCACTAGGTGTGAACAATTTGTGGATTTTGTTTCAAAGGAGGCGAGTAAGGTCTTCATCCTTTCAGTCGCTGCACTCCGGGCGCATCCACACCGAGCACAAAGACTCGGGAATTTCGGTTCCTCATGTTTTCTTCTTTGATAAAATGTTTGCTGAAGAAAGAGATTTCACCAGAAAGTGCAAGTCCCGCTTTTTGTTTGGGGCAGAAACACAGCTGTGCATGCTTGTTGAACAGAAGAGAATTCAGAAGTAACCTTGAGCCAGGTGTATGATTTTAAAAAGCTGAAGAGCAACCCCCCCCCCCCCCAGTGTGACACTCAAGCAGGCACGAATCCGGAGACCATCGTGAAAGGAACCGATCGACCATTTGTCAGAGATCCAACTCCCGACGGTGGATCTGGTCTTTGAAAAATGTTGGCACGGGCTACTGAAAACTTTGTACCTGATGACACCTTTTTTTGGAACAAATCATCTGAACGCCCCCCCCGATCATGTTGCTCTCACGTGAGGACGGACAGCGCGGCGCCACGTGGTGCAGCGCCGCCGAACAGTTTCTTCGTTGGGAGTGGCTGACTCGTCCTGTTCCGGGGCTCACTGAAAACCAGCACGAGTCTCCATCTGGCTAATCACCGGCATTGTGGTCGCTCGTGCGAGTGTTTTGCGTTCGTGACTCCGTCCAAATGCAGATTATGCGATTAGATTGATGAGACATGAAAAGCCTTTAGAAATCGGACTTGAATGAAACTGGATCAAATGACTAGCAATGGAGCATGTTGCAAGTGTTACATGTCCTGCCTCTGCTTTGCTTTCTGCACTCGACAAACGCGAGGCTGGGTGAGAGAAGGGTCAAGTGAATCATTTGTCCACAAGTGCGTGGTGTACTGCAAGACGCGCTCTCGCCAGAAAAATTCACTGAGCATTGGAGGAAATCGTTTCAAAAAGCTAGTTTGATTGCATGTCACACGATGAAAAAACAAAAATGCTAAAATTTCTGTGAACACAACACTCTGAACATTCTGGAGAAATATTCTTGAAACAGATCCAACAGTCGTGTACTACTTGTCTCCCCCATGTGAGCACTTTGCAAAATTAAGAGCCTTCCAAAAGCGTGGTTGCTCCTAAAAACTTTCGCCATGAATTCCCATGAACATTCCATGCATTTGCGATTCATTATCAAGGCCGCCAGCTGCGAGCGCCGCAGTTTCGTCTCTTGAAGCGACGAAGGGAAGGGAGATGCAGGAGGCGGAGGCGTCGCAGGGACATGAGCTTCGTTCCGTCTGCGAACTTGGTTCGTTAGCGGGAATTTGGCAGTGAGAACCACACTCGACTTCGAAAATTCCTTTGAATACGTGTCAGAATCGGACTCAAAAGTCAGCACTTCGTGCGTTTGTGTCGTCAAGCAAGATCACCACACACGTGGCGCAGGCCTTGTTCGTCCATAGTTCTCTGTCCCTGGCTGCAGTATGTTCCCCCTGTAGGCTGCAGGGAGTTTGGAGATTGTGATCTGAAACGTGTCCCTTTCCCAACGCTGGTGTGCTCGCCAAGTAATTTCCTCATCGAAGAAATTCTGACAGATGTCGAAAGCCCCCGTAGACCTTGGGACATTGTCGTTCTGACCAAGGCAGAACCATGTACTCGTACGAGTACGTGCGCGAGTGTTGCGACTCGTTCAGACAGCGGTCACAGACACAACGTCTTGTATGTGAATGTGTGTGTGTGTGTGAGTGTGTGTGTGAGCATGTGTGCGAGCTTTTGTGTTTGTGGAAATTATTTGGGGCTGAGACAGCACTTCCCCCCGTGGAGGGTTGGGTTCAATCAGGTCATTGACGTGCCTGAATCCCCGGTGAAAAGCCACAGACATGAAAGTGAAGCTCAGGTGGGATTGCGGAGCTCAAAGATGTTTGGTAAAGGCTACATACACAGCAGTGGTGCCGAGATAAATGTTGGGATTCAAGATGAGACTGGGGGCAGTGAAATCAGGCTGTATCACAGTGAACTGGATGACTATTGACCATCGAGGAGAGCCGCACAAACTGAAACGCGAATACAAGCAATACACCCATTTGAACAAGCAGACCTGTTCACCAATACTCGTACTTGCCTTTGCCTGCACAAATCCATCACAACGCATGAGTGTGATTGTTCGTGCATGCAAAGTAATGCCAACAAGTCTGATGCGTCCAGTTTGTGGTCCAGGCTCCCAACACAGGATTTGATGCGCCCGGTGTGAATGGGGCGCAACGTGAAGCCAATTGTCCTTCGCCTTCGCCTGTCGGAAGGAACCTGTGGCAAGCGGGCTCCCACGCTCAGAACTGCAGGGATAACGAACGTCAATTTGAACCGTCTCGGAGCGAATGCGATTCGTTCACTGAGCAACTGATCGTTGCCAAGAGGGCGGTAACCTGAATTTCAGCCGGACAGGGCAATTGCAGGAGAACTTCTTCGAAAGTCAGAGACAGAAACTCTTGTCTGCTGACCTCACAAGTTTCCTGAACGCCGTCCAGGTTACGTTCAATGTAGTTCTGAAATCGTTTTCCTAACCCAGCGGTGGCAACAACAGGACTCACCCCAACCAGAGAAAATGCACTTGGCAAATGCTTCTCATGTCACAACTGAGTAGTAAAATTCACTCTTACGTGTCAAGAAGGAAACACTTTTAGCACGTTTTAAAATCCAATTGACATCCTGACCTGCCGCTTGTGTGCACAAGACTCCCTTGTTAAATAGCTACAGGGTACGAGTTGGGGAGTTCTTCGCTGTGAACAGTCAAGCGTGCACGGGCTGGGTTTGGTCTGTGTCGGAGAGGACTCAGAGAATGCACCATTGGAGAGATTGTACCTGCCACCCTTGGTTGCTCAGAGATTGACAGGATCAGAATAATCGCCACAGAAGCAACAAACACTACGTTTTCAACCACGTTTGAGAATGGCTTTCTTGTGACAGAGATTGAACTATCTCTGGTCACTTCGTCTGGCAGAGTGTTGGTTCTCATTTCTGGTTTCTCCGTGTCATTTGACCCGCTCGTCCATGAACTTGGTCCTCAGGGAACTCCAGGTGGCCTCGGAAAAACCAGCAGCTTCTGCACGCTGACATTTTTCCTTGTTGTCAACTGTGACGCGCACATCTCCTGTCGACGTTTTCATCCTCGTACATTTTATGGACCCAGCCGAGACTCAGACGTCAAACACATGCAATTCGAGTTCGAACAGACATCTGCTTTTTGTTTTCAAGATTGACGGATTTAGTCACTGTGCTATGACACAAGTCTGAGCTTCGCAAAACCTCAGGACACCAATCTCTGTAACAAAAATGACACAGGAAAGACCTCGTATGTACTGCCAGCAGTTGCACCTGCCAGTGTTCCTGCTGCCATAAGGAAGGGGGAAGTTGTTGCCTGTTGTAAGTCGAAACTGTCTCCTGTGTTGTTTTACTTCTCCCTGGTTCTGAGAAGTCGTTACCTTTGGTTGACAGAAAGGGACGGAGCAGAGCCGTGCACTGACAGCCCGTTCACCAGGTGTTTCCGCTGAAACTGTGTCTGTTCGGATTCTGTTTTTGAAATGAAAGCTTCAGAAGTGCGCGATCGTCTGGCCAACAGACACCTCACTCGAGAAAGAACTGCATGCGCAGGAACAATCTTTGTGCTGCTCACTTTGTGTCCTTCCAGTGAAAACACCATTCGAGAGGCGCGCACTGAGTTCACATGAGCTCTGCTGTATCAGAGTGAAATTGCCACAAAAAAATGTCTTTGCATCGCACCTCACAGCCTGCGATTCAGAGCTGCGGCTGCCGCGTGATTTAATTTTCTTGTCAGAATCCAGCTGCCAGTCTCGGGGAGTTGGCCTAACAATGTTCATTCATCTCACAGTTTTATCTCAACTGCGGTTTGAAGAAAAGCCGCCTGTCACAGCAGATCGCTATCCTTTCGGGGCTAAATTGCTCTTATTCACTGTTGTTTAAATGGCCACAAACAGCCATTATTTGCTGTTAAATTGTTATTCCGCGCTATTGTTCAGCACCGAAAGCCTTGGTTCTCAAACATCTGAGCAGTTGCTGACTTCATTTCACTGAACCAACACGTGATGGCTCCATCTACAACTTTTCTCACAACCTTCTGAAGACACGCCACCAGGTTTCTTTCTGCATGGACAGAAAGTAACCGTGGAGCTCATCCAGCAGGTTTATTTGCTGCACAAACTGAGAAGAATGTCAAAGGCAGTTTCTGCTGATTTTGATCAGCGACAAGCGACATCATATCCACAATTTTTCTTGCAGATGTTGCACTCCGCGTCTGCGCTTTGTTTTGTTGCTTTGCTCTGAGGAATCAGAGGAGATTAGGCGGGAAAGCTTCTCCAAACGACGACAAGAGCAGAGCAGCCTCTTTGAGGCGGTGACAACTTTGAACCTGACAAAATGAGAACAGTATATTTGTCGAAGATCAAGGGGCTTGATGTGGAAACATGCAAACAAACCTCGAAAATACTTTGGCAAATATTTGCTCTTGTAATAAAAAGCAAACTAGAGCAAGGGAACTCATTTTGTCTGCGCTCGGAAGAAAGGAAGGCGGAAGATTTGTTGGCAAATTAGAGGACCAAGGAGGGTACTTTTCAACAAGCTTTCTCTGTCATGACTCCAAAACGAAAACGGTGAAAGCGCAGCGTGCGCCCTGCTCTCGTGTGGGTTTACGATGAGGGACGGGGTGGAGGAGACGGGGTGGAGGAGACGGGGTGAAGGAGATGGGGTGGAGGAGATGGGGTGGAGGAGATGGGGTGGAGGAGATGGGGTGGAGGAGACGGGGTGGAGGAGACGGGGTGAAGCACCAGAGAGCAGATGATCAGGCCAAATGACTCCGTGACTTGTAGGCAAAATTTTCACTCCTCCAAAATTTTTTACAAAATCTTGATCAGCCTGAACGAAACCGCACAGCGGACAGCAATTCAACTTGCGCTTGGATGTCCAGACCACAACTTTATTCTCACGACCTCGGTGGCTTCGCGCTGGCACCAGATGCCACGGTTTGGCCAGCAGTGCCCAATTCGCACAAACTAACACTTTTTTATTGTTTGCACAGCAAAAGCACACAGTTGCATCACTCCGATTAATTGCTCGTGGCATTCGGTTCCATTGTATTTGTACTCAGTTCGTCCCTCAGGTCCTGAACTATTCAGGCCAATTCATATTTGAAAGGGAGGACAACATGGTGCAAATACAAACTGCCGTCAGCGAGACGTGAGGAGCAACACCGGAGAGAATTTAATCTTTGTGCGTCCACTGCCTTCGGCCCACACATCGTGGGTGACAGCGCTCTTGTACGGGAATGCTGATGACCAAGTTGGCTTTCGATGTCTTTTTGTCTCAAACTTGTGTACTTCATTGGCAAACTTTCTTTGCAGATTCTTGAAGTTCCAGAACACCCCCTTCGTGCGTGCTTTCGAAAACAAAATTGACCAATTTGCTCGCAAGTCTCGTGTCCAACTCTCATCTCAATGGCAAAAGAAAACAAAGATTTTCACGTGATTTATGGTCACTTTTCATCGTGCAACTTTTGAAACCCGTATCCATTGCAGCTTCGCTCAAGTTTCTGTTCTCGTGTATCTTTCACACAGATCAGAGCTGCATTGCACGGGCACCAGGGGCAATCTGTGGCCACTGAGCAAATCAATACACAAAACAGTTGTCAATTAGTTCTGCTTCAGGAGCAGTGCACATGCCATCCACGCAAGAGCCTTGTGTATTGTTTCTCACAATAGTCCGCAGACAAGCTACAAACGGTTGAAGCTTGTGTTTTGTACACCTCGCAAGCAGAGCTTTTTTTCTATGTTGTGTCACAAAAACAAAACAAACTCGACAAGATACAAGACTGTGGTGCAGCTGAAGAGCGGCTTCGCTCGGGAAGACGGATCCGTGACACCAGCGAGCTGTGCGGAGCCCCCGCTGATCAGGGATTCAGATCAGCAAGCCTTCTGTTGACAACTCGTTACGATTTCTATTGATTTTTCCGCGGTTTTTAAGTGTTTCGGTATTTGGATATTTCACATCTGCAAAACCGTGGACGGGTCGAACCTGTGAAAACACCCACCTGACTGAAGCTTCAAAGACCGAAAATTCTCCCTCACACTGCAAGTGACGTGATTGATAGAAATTTGGCGCAAAATGCGCACAGTGCGGGCGAAGCTGCCGCGGTGTTTGGTCGAGAGAGAACAATTGATTTTCATGATTAAGTGAAATAAGAGCAGAGCTCATTTAACAGAGTGCCATTCGTCGCTACGCACGCTTTTCTTGAGCTCCAATGAAAACCGCACTCTGTTCGTGATGCACTTGTTTCGCAAACCCAAAGATCCTGCAGAAAAAAAATCCAGGGCGATAAATACTGACATAAGTCCGAACGGAGTGCTTCTCTTTCAGTTCCCGATTCAGATTGGTTGTGTTGCCAACTTCCGCCCCGAAAGAGGCAAAGTGACGTCGGGCGAGAAGCGCCCCTTCAAGTGCGTGCAAGAAGCTCGCAAAATCACCGTGTGTGCAGCTGCGACAGATGTGTGAGCGCACCCGACCCAACCGACTGTCTTTCCCTGGCAACAGAAACGCAAACAGCTGACAATGTTGTCCAATCTCTCCGAACTCGCTTTCAAAGTGAAGCAACTGCGTGAAGCGTTGGCCCGGAATCTCCTGGTTTCTCTCACGCCGCCGAGATGACCTGCTGTTGGTTGTTTCAGAGAAAATTCAGTGTCCTTCATGGAGAGACTCGTCTATTTGATTCGTCCGGTTTCATCTTTGGGTCAAGCAGACTGAAAGCCAAGCCAGAACACACGAACTCACAGTCTATTCGACGGTGAACATCTTTCTTGACGCACTGTCGCTGCAAAAAGAGACGCGCTGAGAGCGTAGAGAAGCTGCGATTCATCTGAGGAATCGGCTCCTAATTAAGCGGGCTTTTCTCTGTTTGATGTGTAAGGAAAATAAAGCGATATTGTCTCCGGCGATGGAAGCCCTGCAACAAGGAGAAGCTGTGGCACTTGTGAACGGGATTAGACCAGGAGAGACTGCAGGAATGCTGCCAACTGCCGGGGCGCCCCTGTGCGAGGTGCTCTTCGAAATGTCATTGCACGTGAGGAAACAGGCTCTGTATTTGCTCAAAGAAGAGCAGACACCGAGTGAGGAACACGCGATTTGCTGCTGCGACGCCCCCGTCTGGAAAAGAGCGAAAGGCTGGTGTGGCTGTTGGAAACGCGCAGGTCCTGGACTCACAGCACGTTCCTCTGAACACCAGGTCCAGACAGGGTGGTCTCAGAAACTAATACATCTGACTTTCTCCCCGCCCAGCTCAGTGGAAGTCTCATTCCCAGTCGCCCTTCAACATTCATCAGTCAGCGCTGCTCTTTTGTACCTTCCTCCTGATTTATGGCCTACCTGTCCTCATAATAGAGTCGCTTGCTCCCTGGGTTCTCAATACCCTTTGTGTGGGCTGCTCCTATTGCTTTCACTTGCAAATATCTTTAATGCCACATAATCATACATAAATACAGGCTTATTATGTCTGCACCTGTAAATGGCTTCACTGTGCATGTATGTAAGTTGGTCAAAATCTTATTTGAAAATGTCGAATTTTGACTTCTGTGGTCTGGCCAGAGAAAGGTCGCTTGTGTTTGGTTGCAGGCTCGGTATTGGAAAGGGTGGGTATCTGCAAGTCCAAGAACGGTTGACATTCTGTGGCTTCCAAGCACGACAGCTGTGCACGGACGCCACAGTTTCGCGTCAGGTTCAGAGTGACAAAGTCACTTACGATGGTTGTAGTCTCCCTTTTGAAACCCGATGACAAAGGAATTTTCATTCAGACGAACTCGCTAAGACTCTTGTCTTCTGAAACGATCACTCGTATCCCAACCTCAGTGTGTGGCAGTCGACTGCTGGAGATCTTCAAACACAGTCCCGCGGGTGTGCGGTTGGAAGAGCACCTCCTTCTTGTGTTTGCCATGTTGTTTTCGCCTGAGTTCCCCACTTGTGCCGCTCAGCACAGCTTCACCTCCGAGGTTCACAGGTGTCTTTTCTTGTGCACTTGGCGCCCTGCAACTCTCCACACTGAGGTCCCAATTCGATCTGCTCCAAACTCGTGCCGTTTCAACTCGTGAAGACCGAAAGGAAAGATCATCCAGCTTTTTCCTGCTGTTTTCGTTGGAGAGTTGAACAGACCAGACGTTGCGAGTCTTTGCGTAGGCTTCAGCGGTCTTGTTTTCAACGGGAAATATATGACAGGCACACTCTGCAGAGCTTCCTATTATTACATCCAATTTCCTTGTCATTATCTTAATTCTGTATAGAAAATTGGCGAAACACTATCCTATCAGAGCGCAGGAATCCGTAGATGTTGCACCGAGGAATGTGCGTCTCGCAGCTTCAATGAAAGGCTCAAAGGACTGAGCACCTGCGATGAACTTTTGACTGGAAGAAGGCCCAACAGAGTAATTTTGCGGGATGCTGCCTTCATGAAAGGTAAAACGTGTCGGGTGAGGTGGCATTTTTGCGCCCATGTCAACTTGGAGTCGCTTGTTATCTCAGGAAGACCTTCGCTGTGGGTGAGCAGGTTTCAGTGAAGGTCGCTGTCGTCCAAACCCTATTTTCTGACATGTTCGGGTCGCATTTTTGTCTTCCGCCATGACGAACCACTTCAGCCACCGTGGTGGGGACACAACGAAAGGACAACAACGCTCGTTGTTCCCTGGCAACGCCCATGGGAAGAGGGTTAATTACGTCGAGGAGACGACGGCAGCCACAGGAGCTGGTAAAAGTCTTAAGCTGCTGCACATAAACTGCATTTAGCGTCATTACGAGATAATGACACTAATCCACGTTGTGGCCAATTAATCTCAGTGGCGTCGTCGCGGAGATCGACGCCCGCGTCTTTCGTGACCTCAACCTGGGAGCGCCAGGGAAATGTCCTTGTTGTGAAGTACACAGGTTTTTTGGGCTTGCGTCTGTTGCCCGCAAACACAGTTTGGTGTTCAGAGGAGAGAGTTAGTTGCAGTCACAGACGCAGAGATCAAAACACACGAGCACAAAATCTTTTTGGTCTCGGTCGTCTGTTGAAGCAGCGCGCGTTTGGACGTGTTTCTAACATTCTCGTGCGTATTCGAGTCCACATGGATACAACAAAGTGAAATGATAGGGCCTGGACCCAAAGCGGGAGGCTCAAGCCACCAATCCACCTGAACATTTCTGAGATTGGAGTTGAAGCATCGACCTGAGCTCGGGTCTGCGCAGCAGCAACTGAGTGCGACTTCCACGGGCAGATCTGATATTCAGGGAGCTAATTGAAATTTGAAGGGGCAGAGGACCCTCAGATCCCATTCATTGCACGGAATATTTAATAACGTGCAACTTCAAACGACGGGACATTCTGTCAATTACAGGGTATCAGTGCCCTCCGTAATTATAGGGCCCGCTGTACCAGGGCCTTTTGAGGCCTTTGTAGGCGCATGGCTGTTTGGCTCGCGAAGGGAAGAATTTCCCTGGCTGAGTGAGGTCTGTTCTACACAGATCTGTTGAGTTGGGCCGCACAGATCTGTTGAGTTGGGCTGCACAGTTCTGTTGAGTTGGGCCGCACAGATCTGTTGAGTTGGGCCGCACAGTTCTGTTGAGTTGGGCCGCA
>JAAUXT010072370.1_pt1 | contig 23671 bp, 18 predicted proteins | sample 7278171 | NCBI WGS metagenome assembly JAAUXT01 (sample SAMN14350112, study PRJNA611818) | marine sediment metagenome | isolation source: surface marine sediment (1.8m) | place: French Polynesia: Moorea | collected 2018-08
ATCACACAACACCAACACCCCCCGCGCCCCCCCCCCCCCCCCCCCCCCCCCCCCCCCCGCGCCCCCCCCCCCCCCCCCCCAACACAGGAACAAATTGTCAGACGGGCCTGCAGTGTTCGTTGTGAGCTGTGCGTTTTGAACATTGCTGAGATTGATTATCCGTGATAAGTATCTGGCTGTGAATGTTGGGAAGTTTGCTTTTCCGCACTCATTCTCGAAAGTCAACACACAAGAGGAGGACTGGAGCTTAACTTGTTCAAGAATCACAACCCACAGACCCAAGTCTGCCTTTTTGGTGCCGATGTGGGAAGGAATTTGGGACACACACCTCAGGCAGGTCCAGGTGGGCCGTGGTATCTGTCCCCTTCCGACTCCGGCACACCAGGCGCAGAACGTTTTGCTTTGTTTCTTTCAAATGTTTCAAAAGCTGAATGTTGCTCTTCCCCAAGGACCCCCCCCCCCCATCTTAACCCTGGATCAAACAGATTACATCTCTACGTGTGAAAAACTCACGCTTTCAATGCAGTGCAGTGACAGTGTTCGGGAAAACTCACTTGGCTTCAAGCGCGAGAGCGAAGACACCGGCGGCTTCAGGCGCGGCGGCGGACGTGCCCGAGTGACGCGTCGTGCACTTGCCGTACAGGTCCGTTGTCGCCTGTGAATGATTCACACAACAGACTCTGATATTTCAGGAACGGTGGAACATCCACAATCAAACGTGCAGAAATCTGAAGTTTCATTGATCATGCTATTGCAACATCAAGTCGCTCACCACGCCCGCGTCCTGGTAGCCGCTCTTGCCGTTGCTGAAGGTCGAAGCGAGCGTCGACGAGCACGACTCGTCGTAGCCAGCCGTCTGTCCGTCGTTCGTCGCCGAGTTGATGGAGATGGTCCACATGGACGCGGCGTAGCCGTCGCAGTTGCAGTCGTCGTCGGGGCCGCCATCGCCAGACGCCCACACGTAGATGGAGCCCAGACCGCCGCGACCCTGCAATGTACCCGGTGCGTCAGTCGCCACCGAAACTGTATTGCACGTGTATGCAAACTCGATGGGTCCTGTGATTCAAGGCCACTCCCAATCAAAGCTGGCACAGAGGTTTTCAAAATATTGAATAAGTTAAATCACACCATGAAAACATGCCAGGGTGACGAGAAAATCGGAAACATTTCCTCCTGTTCAGCGAGACAGTCGCATCGTTCGTAGATCTGCATCTATATCTCTTGTGTTTTCAGAGTCTACAACCTCCAGACAGATGTTTCATGACAGAACTAAACCCTTTATGCAATCTTCAGATCAAGCTTCTTTGACAACGTACTTTCCACGTACGCATGTTGTTGAATAAATCTCCTTCACTGCTGCTGCACAACCATTAGTGAATGACAGTTCCGGAAGCAACCAAACCATAATGTCAAAAGGTAAATGCTGAATGCTTCCTTCTGCAGTTCTGTGTGCACAACATGCAGTCACTCTCAAGGTGCTGGTTTGAAACCTGTTGTCTCTAAGCGAGAGGAAACCAACGCTGTTTCCATTCGGGCGACGCAGAGAAAGCATGCGGAGTTATCTTTACGGGCAGACTGTAGCGTTCCAAGGACCCATGGATGGTCCATGCAGGAAAAGACTTGTCGATCAAAACATGCAGTGACTGTGATCCGCCCACTGGCCATTCTTACCTCGTTCACACCACGCACGATGGCCCTCATGGTGGCGTTGCGAGGTCCATCCACAGTCTTGCCGTCGTCGGTCGGGCCCCACGATGCGCTGTAGATGTGGATCTTGTCCGGCTGGTGGCCCATCGAGTTGGCCTCGATCAGATCTGTCATGTACGGCTGGTCCAACATGCGCAGTCCTGCAACGTTCAACATGCCACGATTGTTTCCTTGCATTTCTCTGTTCCAACAAAATGGCCACATCGCAAATGGATCCAGAAGGCCTGGAACAACGTTTCTTCCACACACGTTGTCAAAAGATTGCGTCTGTCCCTTCTGCAAACTGTCAGAACTTTTGTTCCACCATTGGGCCACAGTCCTTTCGCACAACTTTGATCTGCAACCGATTATCACAGAGCAAATTTGGATTTGTCCAATCATGTCACTCGTGCAAAAAATCTTCCTTTCTCGACACTGCACAGGAAATATACGTCCGCTCTGGTGGACCTGGGGGACCTGTTAGGCCTGCCCCCTGCCCCCTGCCCCTCCAAAAGGTAAATGCAGCTCCTTGCACAATCCGCAGGTGCAAACTATTTCAGTTTTTGCTGTTTTTTTCTTTTTTCGAGATTTTTTTAGTTTGGGCCCCCAAGGTTCCTCCCTTCTTTGCTTGAGAGCTCTCTCCCCATTTTCGACCGCACCAATAATTCTCGGCCTAACTTCATGGACATGTTTTCGCAAGGAAATGTTCGGCCTTGCAGAAAAGACGAACCCGGCCCGTTAGTAAAAAAGAATTCACTCAAAAAACAAACGAGTGGAACTGAAAGCTAACACAGCAGATCTACCTGCTATTTTGGAGTCGTACGCGACGCCCACACCGCAATCACCGTTGTCGCGTTTCGCCGCGATTTCACCTGCGCAGCGAGTGCCGTGGCTGCAGTGGAGAAAACAAAATTAGAATCCTTGACATGAACGTGCAATGCAAAGGCTGCATTCAGCAGACGAACAAAGCAGAAAAAATTTCTGCGTGGACGTTTCTTCACGTCACAAAAAAACATCCAGCTTGCTGACAGAAAAAGGCTTTCGCTCCATCATGTTTCTTTCCTCAAGCATCAATTTCTTTTTCGTGCTTTGGGAGGTTCAATGGTGCAATGTTTCCCTGCAGGAACATTGATGCGGACGACTTTTGGCTTGAATTGCAATGGATGATTGAAAATTTGACTTTGGACCCATCACATTCCTCTTCTGGCTATTCCCCGTTGAGCACATTTCCAATAGCCTTGCGGCCTTCAAATGTCAAACAGAACAACCTCACCAACCAGGCAAAAAACATCCATCCGCAACTCTCGTGTTGCCTCCAATGACACAATTCTGCTGAACTTCCACGCCAGATCATCTCCAGCACATACATTACTTTTGGAAGAGCCTACCTGTTGAACCAGTCGTCGGTGTAGCGTGGGTATGGGAAGGGATCGTTGCTGCTGAAATCGTACGACGCCTCAGCATTCTGCAAAAAGATGCAATCGTGCATCATTTATGAAGTGTGCAATTTCGCATGCACAGTTGGCGATGATCTGTCGACTGAACAACATTTGAGTTTCTGTGACGTGGTGGATCTGTGCAGAGCTGCGTGCAACTCAAGAAATGTATCTGAGTTTACGTGAGCTCTTCATGCGCAAATGTTTGCAGTCACCACCTCCCATCACTGAGGGACATAAACATCTCAACAAAGAGTCTTTTCTGAGAGTACAATTCTACAGACAAAAATGCCTCTCCCTGCATGTACTGAGGAAATTGCCGTCCTGGGCACGTCGGGACTGACCGCAAACCTGAACCAGTTTTGGTCACCTTCATGCACTCACGACTCCTTTCTCCAGCAAAAGGCTGCAGAATGAGGACGAGTGCACTCTCGGGACTGTTTAGCATTTGTAGCCACGGAGGAATCAGCTGCCTTGTGACCTGTGTTCATATTCTGCTGCTTGTTTATCTGGAGAAGGACCAAACAAGGCAACAACGAGTGCAGAAATGCCGGTTGTTTTTCGGAGAAGCCCTGTACACGTCATTACGAGTAGATATCTATCTGTGTTCTCCTTTGTAGCCATGAGCCTCACGGGGGGGGGGGGGTCAAACTCAGGATGTATACATATTGGAGACTGAACTTTGAACAGTGAGTTGCTCAACGGTCAGGTGTTTCTTGTTGAAAATGAGGAAATGAGGAACCAGTCAAGGTGAGTTGAGAACTTCAGCCTGAAGTTGAAAATTAAACCTCGCGTGAATTCTGTATTTTTCAGATGTTTTTGGTATCCACCCCAGTGAACAGATGCCCTTGAGCCAAAGACAATACTCAGAAGGTTCAGCTCAACACGTGCGGATTTTTCCCAGCTCTCTGGTTGTCTGAGGGTTTTCCATGCACCTGCATGGAACATAAAAAGACAAGCCTCAATGTTGGCTCCAATTTGCAATCTTCAAAAAGATATTCAATCTCCGTTTCTTTTCTGACTCGACTTGATCAACACCAGAAAAATGATTGTGAGATTCAGATATGTATTCAACACAAACATTTGAGTTGTCCGGAAACAACCACACGTTGTTCCGTTCCAGGACCACAAGCACAACAAAAAACCTTGCAAAGATCCACTTCGAAAGCTTTGCACCAAGACTGTGCGGTCAACTGTGTTGGTCAAGTCTTTTGACACAAACACATTTTCTACTTCCCCACAGAACCTTGTTCCCTGACGCGCGTTCTTTACATGTTTGACCTCCAGCTTGAACAGCGCACCTCTAGTTTCCACGGCAACGAGGATGGGTGACGAAACAGCAGATCAATGGACCAGATGAGGCTTCCACAGTGACACAGCTAAACCCTCAGATGTGTCGTGATTTGGTTGACAAGACAACAAAAGGCAAAGAAACTTCCCATCCCATCCTGTCCCCAAACCATTGTCTGCGCCTGTCTCAGAAGATTGAAAGGAAATTATCTTTTTCCGGCAAAGAAGCATCTGACTTTACAGTTGGCGTTCAATGCCACAACACAGACAGCTGTTGACAGGAATTACGAGTCAATGCACGAATGGGATGCCGTCAACCTCTTTTTTATTCTGCACCATTTGTCCAGGTACGCGATCAATCTGATGGGCCAAGATTCCACAAAGGAGGAAAGTTTCAGAAAGGACATCACATCAACACAGGGAAGATTTTATGCAGTTGTGGACCACGCAGGTTCCTCGTGAAATGTATTTCACACCTTCCCCTTCTTCAGCAACACTTGTGACAACCACTGCATTTATCATTGCAACACAAGTCCTTTGCGCGGTGTCTCAGAAAAACAAAGTGTACTCACGAAGTTGTCGTACAGATCCGGGTGCATGTAGTCCACACCTGAAAAAAAGGAACTAAAGAATCAATGCAGGTCTGGGAAACTGCCATGTCAACATTGTCGAAGTCACGTCTCACGAAGCTGAACGGTGACGGGTCAAAGCAGAACCCCGAATGAAAACTGACCGTCGTCCATGATCGCGGTGGTGACGCCCTTGCCGCTGTAGCCGAGCGCCCACGCCGCCTCCACGTTCAGGTCCAGCTTGGGGACACCACCCGCCTGACCCGTGTTGTTCTGCAGGGCAGAGGTTGACATGCGCACAAATGTTGCAAAAGGTAAGAAAACTAACGACTGCGTGGTTCCTTTGGGAGGAGGAGGAACAAGAAAAGCGAGAGAAACGTGGCAAGCGCAAAAACCATGGTATTGTTTCTGACGCAAACGAAATGGGAAGAAGCTCCCTGCCTGTCAATTGTTGAGTCTCTGCTTCCGCTTCACAAACCAAATGAGCTCATTTGAAACTCTATATGGCAAGGCATCTCCTGCCAAATGGCAACGCGAAGCATTTATCCAAGCCGTACAACGAGAGGTGGAGTTTGTTTGTCGTGCAAAACGACTGCCTGCGTGAACAGACGAATTACTGAGAAGAAACAAAAGGGTGTGCACACAAGGACGCTGCATGAGAAACCTGTGATCTGCAAGCGTCGCGTCGGGAACGGACAGCTTCAACGTCATGTACTCCTGTTCAGTGGTCTCGTGCAGAGTGAACTTTGCGTGGGACTGTGCACATGGAACCTCTGGGAGGATCAGCTTCGAGAAATGGTTTGAAACCGAGCGCATTAGAGGGTAATGAGGCTCAGGAGTGTGGCACAACTGCAGGTACTTATTTTTCAAAAAGTACCTGGACAAATATGTTGCAAACTTTGCTGAATGGAAATACAGTAGCCGACAAAATTAGTCTCCAAGACGTCAGCTCATCTGTCCAAAACTTCCACGTCCCAGGCAAATGCTGAACCACACATCTTTTCCAATCGAAATATGAAAATTTGGCACTCACAATGTACCACTGTTTCGGGTAGAGCGGGTCGTTCGGCAGCGAGTTGGGCTTGGCCTCGTTGTTGTGCAGAGTGACGTCTGAGTCGCCGCCGACAATCGGAAGCCCGCGGATCTGCTTGTAGCCGCGCTTGCTGCGCGGGAAGCCCGTCATCTGGTACGCCGAGTGCACCTGCCAGCGGAAAGGCAGCGGCTCAACTCGCGTCACAGAATATTCTGATTGTTGAAGGAACGTAGAGTTGTCTATGTCACACAGTTGTTGAATGTGCGTACCAAGGGATCGCTTTTGAGAAGCCGTGTGTGCGGGATGCTCCTCCTGACACGGGCGTGGGGAACCATCTTGTGCTGAAACTCGAACTCAGAACTCGAACCCAGAATCTGAAAACAAAATTTCAAGTGAACCATATTTTGCCACAGCAAATGACAAGTAGCAATTTCGTGTTCGCGTTTCCATTTGCCTTTCTCCATTGAATCATTCCAAGTGACATCAAGACCACTCGTGAGACATTCAACGACTGAAAGCAGTCTCGATGCTTCAGATGGTGCCAGCAGCTGAAGAGGACACTTTCACCACCACAGCCAGTCCGCAAACAGCTGTCAGCAAAGTGCTTCCACTGTCTTCTTCAGGTTCCTGTGTGACCTTTGAGAAAAACGCTTTTGTCTGGCCGCCCGGCCAGTATGACTGATGTCATCGGAGCTGATGTCGGGGGATCAAGGAAATTAGAACGCAGCAAATGCCTCATTTCCCCAAGGTTTACCGAACAGCGGGCTTGCAAATTATTTTCTGCCCACAAGCTCCTTTCAGTGATCAGGATTGTCGGACCGACGCAAGCAAACTACATGCAATGGCGGTTGCAAACCACAACAAGAGATCAAAGATCAACAAGCCTGTGGCTCCTTGGAACAGGCATTCTACTCACAATACGTATTCATACGTATTCTTCCAGTGAACAGGCAATGACTACCTGCCTGCCAGAAACTGTTGGTTTTGTAACCAGGGGATTGGGGGGGGGGTCAAACCACCCATTGGTTTCATGAACAGTAGCATTTACTTTTGCAAACAAAAAGTAACATGAATAACAAAGCTCGGAAATCCCCCAGGGAGGGGGTTCAGATGACAGCACCAGGCTCAAGCCCAGGTAGGACCTGGCCTGATGGTATCATCCCACCCCTCCTGTGCACAGACACACATACAATAATGACTGGACCAAGCCCACGGATCGCTGAAGACTCAGAAACCAATGGTTGGTTTGCTCCTCCCCTCTGGTAGACCCTCCGTCCACAGACACACATATTGAACGTGTCGACACCGTCGCGAATACACCAAACCCGCGGCTTGCCGGAATGCCGCGCAAAAACACAAGACAAGGTTTCGTTTTTCTTGCACGTTCAAGGATTTCACTGAAAAGGCTTCCGACACCTCACAAAAACTCCTGCCAGTTCTTTTGACCGCTTGAAGGAACCAGCCGTACAAAATATTTTTTCGCGATGAGCAACGCTAACATCAAGAGTAGTTTACGAACAGCAGATCTCCCGGCTAACCAAGCTTATCGAGACAACATGCCGATGCTGAAATACCTGTATCTCTTGGTTTGAACAGGTTTTATCCGCCCTCCCCGCGGTGTGAGTCCAAAGACAACAAAGACAGGTGTGAATTTCTTGCGTGGTGAAAACACTCAAGATGGGCGCTGCACTTACCGGACGCACGAAGCTGAATCCGTTGCGGGCGGCGACCGACCTGGCGCCCTCGATGCCGGGCTCTCCGTGCAGCCTGACAAGCCAGGTGTTGGTCATCACGTCCCCGGCAACCAACGTCGCCTCGAGGGCCACGAACAGGGCCCCGAGCCGAACCATGATATCATACACACTCCATCTTGGTTTCACCATTTCCAGCTGTGAAAGATTTCACAGCCCTCAATCTGGGTGTAGTCACCTACACTCCACCTCCTCTTGGCCTCCCTGTGAGCCTTTCCAAACCTCCCTCCTTATTTGTTTTATTCTGATAGCCGTCCACCGAATTACAATCAAATATGGACCGCGTATGTAATCACTGCAGGTGCTGGCAGGACCAGCAGGCTACTGTATAAGGGCCGAGCAAGATTCCGAGGCAGAGCTCATTTTCATATTGTCACATGAATATTTCGTGAAAGCTGATGACGTCACGGATACCGAGATCAATACGACCTGCAGCAGAAAGTGCAGCTGCATTTGGTGGCAGGACGGAAGGAAGGAGGCAGGGAGTAGCAGAAGCTGCACTTGTCACCGTTTTCACGACAACCACCAGCACCGGGCGGAACCAAACCCAGTGTGAACATTCAGCCGCGTAATCAGCTCAGACACTTTTCTCACAAACAAACGAATCTCAACCTCCCCTCCAAAACAGAAGGAGAGGAAATCAACAGGTCAACTTTGTTGCTCTGTCGGGCCAAATGCCAAAAGCAGCAGGAAGTGCACGTGAAACAAAACAAGAAACCAAAGTCAGAAACTCAGGCTCCCCACTTTCCTGACGTTTTCTCCTGGTTTTAGACCAGAGAGGAATGCTAGAGAGCCTGGAAATCGTCCACGAAAAGGCACAAATGGTCAAGTTTGGGCGAAATTGCTGCCTGCCTTATCTTTCAAAAGTATCCTTCGTAACTCAGACATCATATTTCACTGTCAAGTCATCCGTACCAAATTTATCAGAATCAACACGTCGAATGCAATCAAAACACAGCGAAAGTCGATGAGCTGAGATCTCGCTCTCGATGCACCAAGGCAAAGTACAAGGACCACCAAGTCGCTAAGCACACCGTCTCCTGGGACAACCAATAAAGCTGGGTCCCCTGCCTTCCCACCAAAGCGCGTGACATTCTCCCAGTAACGAGTCACTCCCGACTTACAGGTTGATTGGTCTTCATTGATCCAAGGCTGATCAATAAGGAAACAAACGGGCAAAATCTGTGCAACGGCGACAAGAGCTTTATTTGCTACAAATTTGGTCCAGTCATTTGCCACGGTCCGGAGTTGACGGATGTTCGAATGTGAGGCGGCCTGTCGCTATAACCAGAAGTTGTCGAGCGCACAAACAAGTTGTGGTTGTAAATTTGGATTATCATCAACTACACACCAAGTAACGTGGATCCTTTGAATTGCCACTTCACTTTCAATCTAAACACAAACGAATAAGAACACAAACATGTCACTTCTTCGACGTGCACGTGAGATCGTGAACATTTGCACCTTCTTGGAAAAATTGTTGGGAACTTGAGAAACTTTCACGTGCATGCTTGCTTCTTCACCCTGGAGGACACAATGACAACCGTCCAAGGCAACCAAGTGCAACGGCCGTACTCTGAAGGCAGTTTCCAATCCAAATTGGACAAGTTCGAGCTCCTCATGAAAGAGATGACCCTGCAGAATGTTCACGCTTCTTCTGAGGAAAAGAGGCAAATGATAACTGGCAAGTAGAGTTATATTTAGAATTTTTTGTTTTTCCTGATCGCTTCCCAACCGTTCATGTTTCAGAACAGTTTGGCAGGATAATTTCCAGCTGCTGCTTCCATTTCCACCCCATATTTGCAGAGAACCTGAGATTCGACGAATTCTGTGATTCCATTGGTGACCTCTTTGGCACAGACGTCCATGTACAAGATCTGAAAGCGGTTTACAGGAAAATCTCTACCAATCCAGATGCCAAGGTGGACTGGAGTGAGGTTCGACTTCCCTGACTATTTCAAACGACCGCACAATTTGTCTCAAGCAGTCATTGATCTGGTCGCAAATCAGAGGTTCGCGAGCAAGTTTCTTGTCGCAACACAACTTCATTCCTTGCTCGTTTCCCGCCAGTTGTTCGGCTACTCCCAGTCCGACACGGCGGGGGAAGAGTTCAGCGCCGGGAATGACCACAACGTGTTCAGCATTGCCGCCAAGACTCGCGTTGGAGACGCCGCCGGTGGGTGAAAACCCCTTCGGCTTCACCAGAACCACTTCAAATGAGACAAAACGACACAGCTTCGTACCATACCTTTCAGCACTTTGTGATTTTTTTTCGCAGGCGACAAAAAGAAAAGGGATGTCGTCCAACGAATGACGTACATCAGTTCTCTCGACTCTTATTTAACCGCTTCACAGAAGGGCATTTTGTCCGTCTGGTCCAGCAAGGTAGGCCAGGCAGCTCTTCATGTCAAATCAATTTGTTAGAAGATTTTGAGCAGCTGATATGAAGTTCACGAGAGTGAGTTTGTCCTGCATTCAAATACAAGACAACGCACATCCGTTTCAGCTGCAGCTTCAAGCGTGTACGGACATCAATGTAGGTTCTCCATGCATGTTGGACTTAAATCCACCAATCAGTGCACACGTTGGAAGAGTGTGCGAACAGTCTCTCACAAACTGGATGTCCAAATCAGATCACGGATAACGCTGACACACGTTGGCAATGACATTCCCATTTCTGTTGCGAATTACCCTTCTGTGGCGTTGAGCCCCACGACATTTTAATTCCCACGACTGGCCTTACCAACAAACACTTGACAACGATCATCCCCATAAAGAGACGATTCAGAACATTCCCCAACGTCGCACATTGATGTGGAACACAGTTCAACAGGGCGTCAGAATGATAAACTTCCCATGCTTTTGATTGCTGTTCTTTGGTTCGATTGGAAATACTTTCGTTTTGTCAAGATCGAGAAACTGAAGGTGTTTGTTGGTGCACTACTCGCACTCAGAAGACTTGATTCCTGTAGGAAAACAACAAAAGTTCTGAACCTTTCAGGAATCCACATGGATAACGGACTGTGATTACCTGCCAGGAATTCGCTTGGTCGCAGCCTGCACAGAAAGAAGCTTGATATTGTGGGACAACAGAGCGAAAGGCAAAAATCGGGTATTTCTTTCATCAATCACAAGCTTTTTGGTACATTCTCAAACACATTCACATTCGCTTCAATTAACCTTCTGCACTGTTATTGCACAACATGCAGCAGCATATGGTTGCCCGCCCCCCTTTCAGCAAGTGTTCTGCATCAAGCCCCTGGAGCATTCGCCGCAATGCATCACGTGGATCCCGTCCGGAGACGTGCTCAACGAGGACGCGTTTCTCTTCGGAGACGACCAGGGCTTCGTCAACCTCGTCACCGTCACCGGCAAGGACCTCGCCGTCACCGGGAACCAGGAAGACAAGAACAACATGCAAAACTTCATCATCGACCCGAACAAGTTGACTGTGTGAGTTCTTCCGCTCGTTGGGAGTGTCAATTCAAGAAACGCAAACTTTTGAGAGCTGGTTTTTTGACTGACGGGAGTTCTCACACTTGCAGTTCAATCAAACGACGAAAGGTGTTCAATGACTGGGTGACCAAGGTAGGAATCCACAAGAGGGGTGGTGTCTGGAAGTTAATTTTCTCCGTCTGCGTTTGAGTCTCAATCCAGACCAGTTCTGTTCATCCATCACGAGTATTGCGGCAAAACGCTAAATTCCACATCTGCAGCTCAACGGTTCGACGCCTTGAAATCGAAGCCGCGTAACGTGGCCGTAACTGAGCCAGAGTGGAGGGAAAACATGACGCCTGCAAAGTTGCAAACAGACGCGACATGACACAGTCATACAACAGTACTGTGTCCGGAAATTAGAAATCTGAGTCCACAAATGATTTCAGATCAAATATGTTCCGGAGCTGCGTTGCTTCGCCTGTTGTTCACCGAACCGGAATCGGTCGTTTGTCCTGGAAGAAATCGCAAGGATTTCAGATGACGAGTAAGATTGTACTCTTTCCACAAACACCGTGAAAACGCACATCCCTTAGTCGGCAGAGCTTTTGGTTGCTCGTCGAGTTTGGAGCAACTGGACTCGATTCAAACATCTCCGCGGTATCTGTCGGATCTCAGAAAGGTGCGCGGAGTCGGTGTCCCGAAGGGAGTGAACGCGTTCGAGTATTGCTCTCGCGCTAACATCATTGCGACGGGCGGCGTGGACAAAGTGATCCGAGTCTGGCACCCGCACATCTACTCCAGACCCACAGGTCAGAGAACAACTCAAAATCTGTCAGGACAGTAATGAGTCCACAATTCGAGATTTCGTCCAACGGCACGTCTGACTTCTGCGCGGACAAGCGACCAACTCATTCCACCCAGCCTGCAACAAATTGCTTGTCTCATGATATTTTACGGGGAAAGCTTTGGTCGACAACTCATCCAGACAGGAGTCACGAAAACCTTCTCTTTTGAAACTGTGTGCAGGCAAGCTGATTGGTCACCTGTTTACAATCGTGGCGATCGCTTGCAACGAGAAGGATCAGCACATCATCAGTTTATCCACCGCCAGAGTATTCCGCATCTGGGATATTCACACACTGACCAGCTTGCAGGTGCCATTTCTGAAACACCATTCAACACGCCAACAAAAACCCTTGTATCACAAGAGTTCAAAACCCCAAGCTGGTCTTGGTCTGAAACCTGCACATGTACCTGCACCCAGGTGTTTACGGACAATGAAGAGAGGCCAGGAGAAAAGAGGATCTACTCTTTGCTGTTTGACAACAAGCATGACAGGTTGTTCACAGGTGAACTAAAGTACATGAACAACTTATTAATCCCTGCTAAAAATACAACAATGACTTTCCCTGACTTTGGTCGACTTTCCACTTTTTCTCGGCTTCTTTGTCTTTCCACCTGCAGCTGTCCCCATTGTCACCGACAGGCTCCAGTGTGATCGAGGTGTGGCCGCTGACGAGAGCAGTGCAGGACATTCTGCAGGTGCCGCGCTCGCACGATCGCCCAGTGACCCGCGTCGTGCACAACGCGCCGCTCGGGCAGCTCATCACGCTCTGCAGCGAGTCGGTCGTCAAGGTGTGGGAGCGAGACTCGGGCCGCTTCGTCTACCAGATCAGCGACGCACACGGACCCAACACGGAGCTGACGGCGCTCGACGTCGACGCCACCGGCTACAGACTCGTCACAGGCGCCGTCGACGGTGCGCGCACCGCGCCATGTTTCTGCTCATGACCGATCTTCTGAGTCCAGATAGATCCACAAATCGGAGCCAATGCAAACTGCAGACTTTGAATCTGTTTGAGCTGAGCAAGACGTACTTGGTGCTGAAGTGCAAGTATCCACACTTTTTGCAGGTTCTCTTAAAGTGTGGGACTTCGGGTCGGGCCAGGATATCAAGTGGAGGGAGGGGAAGGGCGGAGACGACGACCACAGCTTTGTCGCGCTGCATTATTGTGAGGTGGAGGCACGCAGATGCATCGCAGCTCTCGGTTGCAACAACCGTCTCCAGCTCTATCTGGTCAGATTCCGTTTTCAAGCTCAACTTTCAGACAGATCCCATTTCTTCAAATCATGGAGTTCGTTTGCACCACCCATATGACCTGCAGGACTTAAACAACACACGAGAAATCACGCCGCTGAGAGAGTTTCAGGACGTCCTGGAGATGACCAGGGAGATTTCAACTTCACTCGCGAGCTCTTCCGCCAGCGGACTCAACAAGGCCAGGAAGTCTCTGCCGAGCATCGGAACAGTCCGAACTGCATCTCCGTCACACAGCCAGACCACTCGGCACAAAATGACTTCATTGTCACCTGCAGAGCCCTCCTCCACAAGTCGCAATGTGAGCCACTACGTCTCTCGATCATTGTGCCCAAGATGCTCAAACCCTCAACTGGATCTTTGATTCACGCACACCCAGACCCACACCCGGACAGTATGCCATGCCGACTGCACTGGCAGATCTCAGGTGCAACAAGCAGCCTGCACCTCAAAAGTGCACAGTGTTTAAAACGCCACATCATTTCCTCATTCATTTGTGTTCATATTCTAAACTTTTTGACGCAAGACAAACGAGTCAACAGCTCCGTACTGCAGGCATGGTGCTCAGAACAACACGAATCAGATATATATTTGCACTTTCTGAGATATCACCCAATTTGTGCAACGAAGCCCAACAATTCCAAACCCCCAAAATTTAAACTTTTTGCACTCACAAACTCAAAAATTCATACATGTACCAAACAAACTCTTTCCTCAAACATCATCCTTCACTGAATGAAATCTAGAAAGACCCAACAGATTCAAATTTGAACCTCATCTTGATCAATAAAGCGCTGCTCACATGCTTTCAACTGATGCTGCCAACAGGTGATTTTTCAGTCGCCCATCATTTCATTTGCTCAAAATTGAGCGACTTTCAACGATTGGGCAACCTCCTCAAATCATCCAAAAAGGAAATGAACTTTTGGGCTGCCCCTGGTAAGTTGGTGGATCCCTTGAAGGATATCACGGTGACTGCAACAAGTGGGGGTTCATAAACTCAAACACAAGCTGAAATGTACCGGTATGACAGAAACTCTTTTGAGAGGGCACAGTGTCAGTGATAAGTTTACATACAACCCTTGTCTTTGTCTTTTGACTGTCAGGAATCGGTGCTGACGACTCACGAGTTGACGTGCGCCGCGCTGCTTCCCCCGCACACACTCGCGACCGGTTGTACCAACGGCAACATCGTTCTATGGGACATCGCCACAGCCAAGGCCACCAGGGTGTGAGTCAAAGATTTTGACAATAAATCTGCTTTGTCTGCACATCATGCAGCAATACTTCTGTGCGTGCAATTCACAAGCTGCTTTTGCACGAAGATTGTCTCATGTCTGCTCGCCAGAAAAGTCACGAGACAATTCACATGAAACGACAGGAAGTCACAACATCAATTTCAATGTACCGCGGTAATTTAAGAACTCTCGTTTTTCTGATAAAATCTGTACTCCTCTGCGTGTGCACGACTGCGACAAAACCACACCTCAAATAACATCATTGCACTGCACCGCCCACCACTGTCATCTGTGGGTGTTCTCCACTGGGTCAGGTTTCAAAGAACAAAAGAAACAGCTTCGACCCTCTCTGACGCCAGCAGCAGAGACCCAAGAATCTCTTGGTGTTTCGCTGCATCCGTGACACTTTTTCTTTAGAATTCAGCTTCCCGACGCCAGCGACGAGCTCGATGCAGCGTCGCGCTTCAAATCACAAGACCCGCACTCCAAGTCCGTCCTCGCCATCCAGTTCCTCAGACCCCAGGCCCCGGAGGCTGACGATATCGACACCGAACACCGGTGAGCGACGAGTTCTCAGTCACAAGAAGGTGGGCCAAACAGACAGCAAAATAGCCCGCGGTTTTCTGCTGCACGATCCGATGCGGGTGAGATGATAGTTGTTGTTTGGTGGTACTCGATGAACATTGCTTCATGAGATTCTATTGACTTTTTACACTCACACCAAGCAACATGTCACTCATCATGGGCTTTTCATCTGATACAGACTCTTCCAAGCTCCCCTGCCCCCATTTGCGTATACTCCTGCAAGAAACAGAGTATTGATACCCTACCTGGCAGGTTGGGGTAGGATGATAGCACCAGGCCAGATCTCACCTGGGGTTTGGCCTGAAGCTGTCATCCTCCTGGGGTAGGTCGGGTACGTAGACGACAGCACCATACCACGCCCCAGCAAAACCGTGGGCTTGAAAAATGCAATCTGTCAACAGTAGGATTTTCTTGCATCCTGACACTAAATCAGCTCAAAGGCGATGGGTTGAGGTGACACATCTGCCAATCGCGCTGGTGTCAAAAGCTGCACTGTCGCACATTCACCCGAATGCTGCCTCCCAGCAAACTTGAAGTGGCGCCAGTCTTGGTCGTTGAAATGAATCTGCCCGAGTTTGGTGCAGAGTACATCGAGGTTCACTCATTCACTCATTCTTGAATTCTCAGCAGTCAGACGGACGGCGGTGACAACATATCAGAAAGCGACGGACGATCGCCAAGGAGTTGGGCAACATCACAAAGAAAATCCATCAGCGTAAGCCATGCACCAACATTCACCTCCATTGCCTTGTTGATGTTGGTTGTGTGTACGATTTGGATTCTGTCAGTCACTGCTCTCCGAGCAAGGGAAAGAACCAGGGAGATCGCACAATTAGAGTCAAGTGGAAATGTCCACAATGGACCAGTGCTTCAAGCTCATGTGGATACGTGTGTCTTTGAACCCGCACTGGCCCGTCGCAGAACCGCAGAAAAAAAAACGCCCTGGTATTTTCGCTCACGCGAACATTCTGCAGGAGCGAGCTGAGCTGAGCGCCACTCCTCACGTAGCGTCGCGACAGGAAGTCGACTCGTCCGATCCAGTGGTCGTCACAGGGCATCAAGACTCTTACGTTCGCTTCTGGACTCTCCACGTAAATTCAAGCAGCTCAAACTTACTTCAGAAACTTGCTTTCTTTGAGACAGCTTGATGTCCTTGAATCGTTCTTGAAAACTGCGAATATACCGTGGTGGAGCTGTTCTTTTTTGCTTTGTCTGAAAATTTTCTTGACGTTGAATCGTTGTCCGGAACACTGATCCAACTTCATTTCCTGAGGATGTTTGGAAACGAGCCGGAAACGCTGTGGGCAGATGAATAGAGAATCCCCTTTCTTTGCAACAAAAGGGCGCTTTGCTGAAGGAAGTGACAGCGACAACGAGACGACAAAGCACCGCGGTGACAGCGATGTGTCACAACAGAAGCTGCAGCCTGATGGTCACCGGGGACCACAGTGAGCCGCCAACACTTCCACTCCATTTTCTCCCAAGCGAAAACTTTGAATAGGCTGTTTCTTTCCTCTGCCGTCTCTTCTTTCACATTTCTCAAAACAACGAGAAAGTCGTGACAGAAGTGTAAGAAAGTACGAGTTCGTACCGTTAACCACGCCGAAACAGAAACCAGGTTATTCACATTCCAAATCAGAAAACATTCAAAATCTGCGCCATCGCGGTGAAGAGTTTGGCGAGCACACTGGCATTCTTCAGATGGCTACCTCACACTGTGGGACCTGGGCACATTCCTGGACGCACCGGACGCGGCGGGCGGCGCCGCGCAGATTCGGCAGCGCGTCTCGTGGAGAGCGCACCTCGCCAGAGTAACGCAGCTCGTCTACGTGGACGCGCTCAGAGCGATCGTCTCCGGCTCCGTCGACGAGTCCGTGAGGTGCGCACACTTCTGGGACTTAACAACATACGAGGCTGTTTTCGCACGTATTGATTCCACTATTGGCAGTTGCAAGGGCAAATAAATACCCTGGATTTTTACTTTGCCCTCTGTCTGAAATGATCCAAATCCCACAATAACTTTTCCATTGCCCACAGAATTCACACAAAGCACTTTGCTTTTCAAGTCAAATTGCTACTGTTGCTTGCAACCAAGCACAACGAGTAAGCAGTTCCTCTTGCAGAGTTTGGTGGGGTGAGAACGGAAGATTCGCCGGTTTCTACGGGCAGCACCGGCAGATGGCGTTGCCGCCGCCTCAAGGGACATCGGAGCAGCCCATTCTTCCTTACGACATCACTGAGGTGGAAACACTGTCCTTGTGTGACCGAATTCGAGACACTGGGAGGGTTTAGCAGATCCGTCCGGTCTCCGCCATGTGCTGAAATACCAGAATGTCCCAACAATCGAATGTCAAGAGTCAGTGATGAACAGCTTTGTGTGTTCTTGTTCTTGGAACATCATTTCGCAATTGAGGCACCACACGTCCAAAATTCAGGCCGTGATCAATCTCACTGTTGTTAGCGAAGATTCCTGCAATCTCAACTTCTTTCTGGAGGTGGCTGACAACGATAAAAATCATAACAGTTGGCTCCGCCAACACATGCGCTCGTGCTTTCAATTTTATTGCAGGGTCCCCTTGTACCTGTGAAAGCGGTCAGTGATCAAGAAAAAGCCAAACGTCAACAGAGATTCGAGTTTCCGCTCATCTTTGACAATGCCAAGTACACACTCTTTGCCACAACTCCGCGTGATCACTGTCGAGCAAGTTCTTGTTCTACCGGATCGGGACATTCAACTCTCGATTTCAACAATACAAAGTCAACCACTGCACAATGAAACAAAATTGCAGGTGGCCACAAAACAGACGGTCCGCACAATCGACAGCACCAACAACTCGCGGCAAGGACAAGAAGTTCTTCGATGCTCTGATCAAGCCAAAGGTTCCTTCAGATTCTCGTGCCAAAAAATTCATGTCCTTTATCAAGACTTCTGGTTCCCTACTCGACACGCGAACACAACTGACAGGACGACATCTCTTTGCAGCCTGATAAACGGCATCTTGAGAGCTTCAAAAGCGAAGAGTTCATGTCAGAGTCGATCTACCGATCCCTTCCTGTGTACAGGGTAAATTGTTATTTTATTTAGTTTGCTTTGGCAAACGATGAACTGGTCGGTTGTGCAGCCTCCACACTTTTTTTTGCCTGACTTTACAGGTGAAGACCCCAGCGAGGCTGAAAACCCCAGAAACGAGCATCTCTCGAAACAACCGACCCTTCTTCCTGCAACCAGCCAACCAGAGCAAAGTATCCATACTTTCCACAAGACCTTGACTGAGCACTGAAAATTTGTCAACTCACCGGTTGGACGTTGTTGTTGCATTCACTTCTCAGAGACGCGGGTCATTGTACGGAGGGCACAGCAGACGCACGTCCGTCACTTCGGTCATGTCGTTCCGAACCGGCCGCATGTCTCGCAGATCATCGGTACGTGGTGGGGCAGCCTATTCAGCTGCAAAGAGACCTGTAATGTCTATACAACATCAGAAAAATGAAAAACACGTTTCACCTACCAAATTTTGAACGAAGTCCGAGACAACATATCGGAGAATGTGGTTTCGCACGCACGGAAAAATACTGACTTGAAAGAACAACTTGGCCCGTATGTTGACAAATGAAATGTTTATTACTGACGCACAAGTAAATGTCCATCAACGTTTCTTACTTTCAAAGGCGGCCCACAGGCTCTCAAGGATGGGAACATACGATCGGGTGAGAATCATTCAACAGCAAGAAATCAACTCCAAGAGGCACACTTTGGCTGTCAGATATCGCATGAGCAACATTTTTGTTCAAATCACACAAATGGGGCTGGACCTGAAGGTAAAACTGCTGTCCATGAATGAGAGACTGGAACGTTCGTGCCTGACATGGTGTCACTGTTTTCAGATAAAAGGAAGTCGGACGAACGTGCCGAGCAGAGCAAACTCCGCTGTCTTTGGAGCTGCGGCAAAATAGAAACAGATGTGCGCTGATCAACGACTTTTAGCTTCTGAACTTCTGAATCACAAACATCAGCGAAGACATTGTCTTGTAACACAAATGCACGATAAAACAAATGAATGTCTAAACTCAACAATCACAAAAAGAGTCCTCTTAGTCGAGCCCGAAAGGTATCTTCCTTTCGTTTTTCTGTCACCGATTGCTCACAGCACGTAAATCACCGAGCCAGGCTAATCCGTTGGTTTCTACTTGGAGCGCTCCCGGATTCTGGAGAGGACATGCGCCCTCCTGTCTGTGTTCTGGAAGAGCGCTTTGACAAGCTTCTTGACCTGGTCCGCCCTCAGCTCGGCGGCGAGCGGCCCCTTGCCGTCAGCCCAGCGCTCGTCGATCTCGCGCAGACTCGCGCTCAGTACGCGCTGAACCTCGAGGAACATGCGCCACTTGGTCACGTGTTTGTGCAGCAGGGCCGTCGCCTCCCGCTCGTACTCTGGCGACACCAAAAGCAGTTCAATCAACGATTTCCTCTGAAATCATTCCACAATCTGGTTTGGTGCGTCTGTTGTCAGCGCAAAAAATCCGAGCGCGAACTGTTTTGATCGCTGAATTGTTTTCTAATTTTGACATTGAACAGTCAGACATCTAGTATCTTGAAAATGAACCGTAGACAAATCGCGCACCCAACAAGAGTCGCCGTTCGTTTTTGAGTGAACGGAACGACCTGAGCAAGCCACAGAAATGTGTCGGCGCCTCACCGTCTTCACTCTCCCCGTCACTCTGCTCCGTCAACAGCTCTGGCGCCTTGTCCGCGACGATCTTGAGAAAAGAATGCAGGCGCACGGCGTCGTCGGAGCGAATGTCGTTCAGCTCTATGATGCTGTCGCAGAGTTTCCCCAACACGTCATTCAGCAGCAAACCTTGTAAAACCACAACACAGATTGCTACAGTGTGCACAAACTGAAAAACAAGACGCGAAAGGACGCCAGACGACCTTGTTGTTTGATTTCCGTGTGCTGTGCACATCTTCACTACAATGCACATTCTTCTTTCGCACAATCACCACAAGAGTTGCGCGGGATTTCATTCTCAATGTGGGAGCAGAGCTTTGCTCACCGATAGCGCTGTGGAACAAGTGGGTGACGAGGACACCGCGCCACACACGCGCCAGCTGACCCAGCTGGTGCAGCACGCGACGGACGGACAACTCCGTCTGGGAGAAATCTTCCTCTGAGCTCAGGAAACCTGCAGAAAAGTCACACACGTCGCAGCAAAAATCGCAGTGAAAGACGTGAATTGATGTCATTCCCAATCTGGTCTGGAAATGTCCATAAAATCTGCAATTGCCATGAAATCTGCACGAACCGTTGTCTTCAGATAAATTTTCCATCAGTTGTTCTCTCAACCTGATCCTTTGTTGCACAAATATCTCAATTCCCAGGCGCCTGAACTGGGGGACTAAATCCATGAAAGTGGCCCGTTCAGCTATTTCCCTCGGCAGCTTACTCCTGAACTGATGACCAAGCGTGACGAGGTGATGAGCGAGGAACATGCAGTTGTTGTGGAATAGGGCTACAGAAAGAAACGAGCAACCAGTTGTCAAAAGGTTTGACAATGCGTCATAGAAAAAGAGCGACAGTTTGAAATGACGAGCAAACATAAATGCATTTACCACCCAGCAGGGGCAGCGTTTCCAAGTTGTGCTTGTGGTAAGTTGGCACAACAGTGCAGTACATGGCGAAGGCGTTCTTCAGCGAGTAGAAGAGCTGCACGGCGCACGGGGCAGAGCTGTTGGCCGCCTCGTGTAGCGTCTCGTAGGCCAGGTTCATCAGATCCTGAACAGACTTGCTGCAATGTACCCATCAAGTTCAAATTGCTCAGCTCGTACACTTTCAATGTTTGGTCCGAGCCGTTTCTGTTTCAACAAAGCTGTGTGGATGTGACAACGCAGAAAACAGATCACCTGATTTGGCACGGGGGCATTGCAAATGTATTTTCACTCAGTTGTGCAGTTGGATCCATTGCTGTGTTTTCTGCCAACTTTGTCTCTTTTGTCGGTTGTTGCTCCTGTTGAAATAGCGGAGGCAGCTCTCCGCACGGTTCACCTGATACGTGCACAGCATTATGCAGGTCGACTTGAAACAACACCCTGCAATTATGAACAACACACCACCACCTTTGATTTCTTTTCAGCTCACACACTTTTTTCCAGACAGCCGTTTTTACTTTTGTCTGGTCAACGGGGTTATTCCACGGTGACACGGACAACACACGAACACATCTCAACGAGCTGACTTTGTGCAACTGTAAATTCTGAAAAACTCTCAACAGCAAAGCACTGACCTGGCTTTCTCCAGGACAGCCAAGTTGATTTTGTTTGCAAAGAGCGAGTTTATGTTGCTGGTGTAGTCAGTGAGTACTGTGCAGTCAGACGGCAGAAATCCAGTCTTTATCAAGGAAGCTTGCAGAGTTTGGATGTTGGACGCAACCTGTCACGGAAGACGGGAAGTCTCAATGCAGGTTGAGGAAGTCGAGTGGAAAAAACGGTTGAGGGTATACCAGCATGCGAACAATATGTCAGGGATATAAACTGACCACCGAGTATTTGTCGAGCTCTTCCTTGTTGGATGGAACTGATTTCGCCAAGCACGCTGTAGTGAAGTAATCTAGGAACTCTTTGGCGATCACTTCACCCAAAAGTTCCATTGTTGGTACGTTGTCAACTTTGAAGAAGAACAGATGCTTGTTCACAAAGTTCACAACTGTTGTGATATCCCAGAACAAGCTGCTCAGTTCTGTGCTTTTTGTATCTTTCTGCTGCAGTTTCAACTCCGCTCTCTCCTTGACAGTGCTCGTTACTTTTATTCCACAATTGTCCATCACAGGTTTCAGCATGCACCGCAAAAGCCGGTTTCCAAAAGCCTGAAAACTCGCTTCTGGAAGCTCCAGAAGATGGATGGCTTGAAAGGCGGTTTTCAGCTTCATTCTTTCTTCGTCACCCGCGCAAACTGACAACGAACAGTTCTTGTTTCCTTCCCGAGGGAGCACCCATGAGACGGAACTGGCCCAGATTTTGTCCAAAATGCTCATCAGATACTCTCTTTCCATTTTGTACTTTTCTCGAAGAACCCTAAAAATCTTCACGTCGTCTTCTCTGAAATCAAATGAAACTGAAATTGTTCCCATTTGGCAGCACAGAACTTTCTTTTTGGACCACAACTGCAGACAAAGAAGCACACTCACCTGTCGTGCAGATTGGTATTCAAAAGCTGGCGGATTTCTCTCAACTTTGTGGCGCACGACGTGTAGTCGCAGGATTTCAGAGCCAACGCACAAGCCGTAAATCGGTTCTCCAGACCAACAAGCTTCGTCAGAATCGAATGCGTTACTTGTGCGTCTTCGTATTCTTTCGACAAGTCATGAAATTCGGTCTTCGACATGTTCAAATGAACTTTGATCTGAAAGTCCCAAAGACATCAACTGACAGAGCAAGACACAAGTTTTGGCATGAACAGAGATTTCACAGGGACCAATTTCTAAATTGCCGCTGCTCCTTTCAGAGTTACATCTACTTTCATCTCCCACAAGCCACACTTTAACAAGAACAGGTCAACTGAGCCAGAAACAGATGTCAACTCTCTGGTGTCCCAGAGACCGCAAGTTGTTTCGGGATGGGGAGATTCGAGAAGGGTGATCCTGTCACACTCTTGTCTTATTCTTGGCCAGGTTTTGATTTTGTTATCGGAAGGGCGAGGGTGGTGGGGTGTTTGGCCAAACAATTGAGCAGGGGGATGGGCAGTCCTACTGATTTGTGATACAAACATTTTTTGTCTGATTTTTTGACAAAACTCACCTCGTTTTCCATGATGTTCTTGGTGGTTGCCATTTCCTCAGTGATATCCTGCACTCGTTTCTGCAGGTCAAAGGCCATCCCAAGATTGGGGAAAAAGTCTGCATACTTCTTCAGGAGGGTTTCGTGAACTTCTCCTTTCACTTCTTCAATTTTCCGTCCAAGTTCACCAATCCTTGCATTCAAGTCGTGCTTGTCCAAACGACCTGTCAAATGACCAAATGGTTTTCTCAAAGAGGAACTTGTTCGCAGATGCCTGCAAAAGCGCTTTTCTGTACACGTGAATGAGACGGACATTAAAAACTACACTTTCAGAGTTATATCACACTCCAAAATGACTTGACAAATGTGAGAAGATGTCGCACTCATTCCAGAATTCTGCCGCTACTCGAGTTGTTCTCACACAGCATCACTCTTGTGCTCGGGAGTGAACTTGTACAATCAAAATGACGACTGAAGACGGTATTCATACTTCATACCTGCTGACTTGAGAACATCATAAACGATACTCGTGTTGGAGCCTCTGGTCTGTGAAGTCATATTTCAGGGTCTGTGCAAAACACATCACAAGTGCGTCTGAGCGAATCAAATTCATAGTCATTCGACTTAATTCTACTCTCTCTTTTGTTGTTTTTTTTTTTTCATTGGGAAAAAAAAACAAGAATGCTACGCATAAAAAGCGTGTGGTCACATAAACGTTCGTTGTTCATAAATGCCTGCCTGATCATTTAAGAAACAAGTGGAATGCTCTGAATCCTTGTGAG